>Ga0308167_1000146_pt1 | contig 163191 bp, 132 predicted proteins | sample PhyCR1_2_FD_202138 | JGI IMG/M metagenome (GOLD analysis project Ga0308167, IMG submission 202138) | Phyllosphere microbial communities from UC Gill Tract Community Farm, Albany, California, United States - DLSLRC.R1 | ecosystem: Host-associated > Plants > Phyllosphere > Unclassified | place...
CGGGGGCGATGTGGTTCGCTATACCTTCATCGTAGTGGACTCTCACCACCTACACCTTGCCGGTCTCCCGGCGCACCCAGTACGGATTCTCGATCCATTGCCATACCACGTCCTCATCGGACAGGTCAAAGGCATGCTGCAAATACAGCAAACCCGCGATCAAACGCGGGGAACTAGCCGGTCGCCCACGCGACGATACGAAGCTCGTACTCATGGCGCCGCTCAGCCGCTCCCAATCGATCAAGTCGCTCAGCTTAACCAAGGGATGCTTCGGGTTGATCTGCTCGCGCAGCGGATGTCGAAAGAAATCTTCCTCGGGCACAACCTTCTTCGGACCCATTCAAACCTCGTCAGAATTTGCAGGATTCAACACGTAATATGCCCGTTCCTTGCAAATCCCTCAACCCTGATACAGCATCAAAGCCTTACGTCACGCGGCTCTACCAATTGTTCAGGGCCGACTATCCATTATTGGCAATCACTGACAAGATGAAGAAATCGCGACAAAAAAACGACGTCTGACGCCATTAGATTGATTGCATGTGCGGGACGACTTTATGAACGTGGTGTAAGTTTGCACTAGTGCGAAACAAAGAGCGCTTGAGGTGTAAGAGTCGTTGCATTTCGAATATCGCCGCCTGGTCGATGACTGACAAGACGGTTAATGACGACTGAGCCTAACCGACCACGCTAAGCTGACCGACCACTAGCTATGCAACCGCGATGTATCGAATACCTTGCCCAATTTCTCTCGCCTGACAAAGCCAGCGACAAGGCATGGCTTGCCCAGACGGGCTGTTAATGAAAACGTGTCTTGGCACACTCTCGAATTCCCATTGCAGGCTAGGCATCACATCGATACCTGGCGATTCAACGACTTCACAAGCAACAAACCAATGCATGAACATTATGCTGAAATTCCGTCGGTCCGATGTCACGATTTCCAAGACGTTGCACAGTTAGCGAAAGGTCTAAGTCACTGGGAGCAATCATTCGATCAAATTAGCGCGGGGCCATTTCTGGGTCGCTTGCAGGAAATTCAATTCGACGGATTGCAGTTGATACGAGAGCAGATTAACTGCGCAATCCTTAAGCGCAGAGTCACCTTACATGACGTAATGACTTTCTGTATTCCGCTGTCTGTTATCGGCGAAGGAAGGTGCGGCCGCGTCACACTGGATGGAAACGGCATCTTCATCTCGCATGGCAAAAAGATACCTGAGTTTCGGACCTCACCCGTGCAAGATATCGTCATTGCCGCGATTGATACCAACCTGATCGCTCACATTTGTGACGCGACCAACATCGATTTTTCAGTGACAGCCCCACAAGTCGCCATACTAGGCGCACAGCGCAAAGCAGAAACCGTTAAATGGCTCACTAATGTATTTTCTCAGGCAATAGCGACAGGCGAACTCCAACAGCACCCAGGCTTATTGAAAACCCTTCGGGACTCAATTGTTTTGGAAGTTCTTGGATTGTTTAAATCAGCAAGTCGAGCCCTCTACATTGATCCGTCGAAACGTTACAAAATCATTGAGCAAGTGCGTGAACTAGCGATGTCCGAACGCCAAAGCCCGCTGACTGTTCTTGACGCGTGCCTTGCGGTAGGAACGAGTCGTCGCACGCTGCAATCGTGTTTTGACGAGATGTTGGGAATCCCGCCTGCCGTCTACGTCCGGATGGCTCGTCTTAACGCGGCACGTCGCGAATTACGACGTTCCGACCCCGCAACCACATCGGTAACGGACATCGCCACCAAATGGGGATTCTGGCATTTGGGACGTTTTTCCGCGAACTATCGCGATCTTTTTGGCGAGCTTCCCTCTCATACCCTTTCCACCTTCTGCTGACGCCAGACTCATTGAAATCTTCACTACTTTTACCATGGAAGCATTGCTGTCAAGATACTTCTCATACTCTGACAGAAAAATTAACGAAATTCCGATGAATTATTTTGCGCAAGAAAACTACAAACGTAAATTTCCAGTAACTGCAATATTGCGTAGCAATTTTTTCTACGCACGCTCAAACAACCGTCACACCTGATAATGAATTCCATCCAATAATAACTTATTATTTCTATTGAGTGAATATACATTATTCATTTCACATCGAAATATTTGCAAGGTTTCTTTCGTTACCATCGAAATGGTGTTGCATAAAATATTAATATATAAATAACATAATTTATAACCTTCTGAAATTAAAATGCAAAATACTCAAGAATCTCGAATTTGACGATGCATCCTTTCCGGCGACTGCACCATGATTCGATTGTCTGGATCTCGATTCATAAGCGATTGCGCTCATCTCGTCATTCGACTGAATACGTCATTTCAATTGCTTTGGCATGCATTTTCTTGTTTATTTGTGCCCGCGCTCCCTATCGAGGGTAAACATTACAAAATATTCCTAAAGTTTTTTCTGTGATGATCGTTATACAGCCAAATTGAATAGTCATTTACTATCACCCCGTGGAGAATCGTGATGCAATGGTTTCAAAAGATGACCGTATTTGCACGACTGCTTACCGGATTTTCGGCGATTCTTTTGTTGCTCTCGCTGCTCGGTGGATTTTCGCTTTATCAGATTTATCAACAAAACAACCACGTTGCCCAGCTACGTGATAACTGGTTGCCATCGGTGCGAACCAGCCTGCAAATGGCCGTCCAACTCGCAGACTTGCGCCTCACTGAAGTGCGACTGGTCAATGCGCAAAACGATGGGGAGTTAAAGCAGGCACGTGAGTCGATTGACTCGAGCATGAGTGAATATCTTTCCGCCGCGAAAGAGTATGAAGCACTCATTTCCGAACCTGGGGAAAAAATCGCCTTTGCCGATATTCAAAGACTTACCCCCCAGTACACGGATATGCAGAAACAGTTGATTGCTCTGATGACAGCGGGGCGGCGCGACGACGCCTTGAAGCTGCTCGACGGTCCTTCCCGTACGACGCGCAACGCGATAAAAAAGGATATTCAAGATATCGTTGCCATTAACGAGGACGGGGCAACACGAGAAGGAGCTTCGGCGGCACAAGGCTATTCGCGTACAGTCTATTTTGTCATCATCGCTATTGCAGTAGCGTTGGCATTTGGCCTGGGTATTGCGTTAACTATCGCCAGAAGTTTCGCGAAACAATTGGGCGGCGAGCCAGCGGATGTTGCCGATTTGGCAAGCAACATTGCCGGTGGGAACCTTGCCGTGCCGGTCAACCTGAAGCAAGGGGATGCAACGAGCCTGCTATATTCACTAGGAACGATGAAGGATCGCTTGACCACGATTGTCAGTGGAATACAGCGCTCAAGTGAGTCTATTTCGGTTGCCTCCGGACAAATCGCGCAAGGCAATACCGATTTATCGCAGCGCACGGAGGAGCAAGCCGCTTCATTGGAAGAGACTGCGGCAAGCATGGAAGAGCTGACCGCGACGGTTCGCCAAAACACAGAGAATGCAAAACAAGCCAATTCGCTTGCTGAAAAAGCATCGCACGTTGCAGTACGGGGTGGCACGGCGGTGGCCAACGTTGTCGAAACAATGGAGGGCATCTCGCATAGCTCGAACCAAGTGGCGAACATCATCAGCGTAATCGAGGGGATATCTTTTCAGACCAATATTCTGGCGTTGAATGCTGCCGTTGAAGCGGCACGAGCCGGTGATCAGGGTCGGGGCTTCGCGGTGGTTGCCGGAGAGGTGCGAACACTGGCGCAACGTAGCGCCACCGCCGCGAAGGAAATCAAAGGTTTGATTAGCGATTCCGTCGCGCGCGTATCGGTGGGGACGCAGCAGGTTGCGGATGCCGGCGCCACGATGGCCGAAGTCGTCAATGCGGTAAAGCAAGTGACCGATATCATGGCCGAAATTGCTGCCGCCTCATCTGAGCAAAGTAACGGAATCGAACAGGTCAATATCGCCGTCAGCCAGATGGACGATGTCACGCAACAAAATGCGGCACTCGTCGAGGAGGCCTCGGCAGCAACGCAAGCCATGGCTGCCCAAGCGGTCAGTCTGCGAGAAGCCGTCAGCTTTTTTAAGGTCGATGCGGTGTCCGAGTCAACGTTGTTCAGGCCATCTCACAGCATGGTTAATACGTTACGAACGCCAGCCCGGTCGTATTAATTACTTTCCGCCACCTGATTTGGAGACGTCGACCGGTAACGCTGATTGGCATTGGCCGGTTATCTTTCTTCGCGAGAGACCGGAGGCGATCCCACATTTTTATGTCTCATCCGATATCCGAGTAGGAAATGACGGCCATCCACCAATGAAACCATCGCCCTTTTCATCTCAGATGCGGCCGTTATCGTTGATCGCACCAGCGTAAGGTCAAGCAACGGCTTGAGGCTGCTCCGGGCGTGCGCCCACATAAATCGCTTTTGGACGGATAAGCCGATTGTTGACGGCCTGCTCAAGCACATGCGCGCTCCATCCGACAATGCGTGAACAACAAAACGTGGGCGTGTATAACGCTTGGGGCATTCGCACGGCACGCAGTACTGCCGCTGCCCAGAATTCTACATTTGGATAGAGATTGCGCCCCGGCTTCACTTCTTCCAGCACGCGCACGGCGATACGTTCGACATCAAGACTCAAATCGAGCATGTGATCCTTCCCCTCCAACGCGCTGGCAACTTTCTTCAGCGCGGCGGCACGTGGGTCCCATGTCTTGTAAACCCGATGGCCGAAACCCATCAACCGCGCCCCGGAAGCCAGTTTATCCCGCAATACCTTCTCCGCTTGATCTGCAGACCCTACGTCATCAAGTAGTTCATCGACCTTGGATGGCGCGCCGCCATGGAGTGGACCGATCAGCGCACCAATCGCGCCACAAATCGATGACACAAGATCAGCTTGCGTGGAAGAAATCACGCGTGCGGTGAACGTCGATGCATTGGTATCGTGGTCGATACACAGGATCAGGTAGGCTGACAGCGCCTTCGCAAGTTCCGGATCGGGCACCTCTCCGGTCAGCATGTACATATAGTTTTCGATATGGGACAGATCGCAGCGAGGTTGCACCGGCTCCAGGCCCTGAAGCAAGCGGTACCGGGCGGCAAGAATGGTCGGTGCTTTCGCAAAGACGGTCAATGCCTGTTCCAGTGTGGGAGGCCAGTCCGCGCCGGGTGTGTCAAGGCACGAGATCGCGGCACGCAAGGCGGCCATATACGATACATGCCGCGGCATGGAACGGAGCAGACCTAGCAGCGCGTCATCCAGCTCACGCAGAGATGCGAGTTGCGTCTTAAAGCGGCTTAATTCCAGCATTCCAGGAGCGTTTCCGATCAGGATCAGATGAACTACTTCTTCGAAGGAGTGGCTTAGCGCGAGATCGCCCGCCCAGAACCCGCGATAAATCAATTCCCCCTTCTCACCGTTCGCGTGGCTAATCGCACTTTCCGCTACCGCAATATCCTCAAGACCAATGTGCAGTTCCATTTCGTTCCCCCTGATTGAATGAATCGCTTTTTAGAGCGTCCAGCCCTTATGGACATCCAATAAGTCAGAGCTTATGATATTTACATGTATACATATATGCAACATTGATTCATGTAATCAATGTTATTGTTCCCTTGAAATACGCTCGGCAAAGGCGTTGGCGTCGGTTGAACGGAGGACGGAAATGGGCAAACAGGATGTCCCGATTCATCGCAATACGGCGGAATATCGCGCCAGGTAATGCGACCGATGAATCCACGTCAGCGGGATCCGGCGCAACGCACGCCAGGCTCGCTGGCGACCCTGGCGCTATACACCCGGGCATTCCGCGCCGCATGTCGACAAAAGCAGGTCGGAGATAATCTGGCTGCCTGAAATGACAACGGCGGCAGGGCAATTAACGCATCCAAGACAGGTAACTCGAATAACGCAGACCAGGTGTTTGCAAACACAATTTCCGTATGCAGCCACGCAAAAATTGGGAAGCATTAGGTACAATTGAACCCCTTTCCGATCACGCTCGGTCGTATTACTCAGCACGTAAACTACGTGATAGACGCTATTTTTACCGGGCAATATGAAAGAATTCTTGAGTTCTGACGAGGCTTCGGCATTGCTGCAGATATCGCTGCCGACGCTGTACGCATACGTTAGTCGCGGATTGATCCGCTCGATCCAAGGCGAAGAGCGCCGAGCGCGATCCTATTTTGCGGAGGATGTTTATCGCCTTATTTCGACACGAACCGCCCGGCAGACGTCCAACAAGTCTCGGGGTAGCAGCGACGTCTTCGGGGTACCGATCGAGTCACGCATTGCGCTGATCGACAAGGGAATGTTGTGGTATCGCGGCCGTAGCGCAATCACATTAGCCCAGACTTCCACGATTGAAGAGGTCGCGTCCATGCTCTGGGAAGTCTCCAAATTCGATCAAGGATCGGCTAGCGACAATGATATCTTCCGCTTGGCATTGGAGCGTATCCGTCACGCTGGCGATGATGCATCGCCTCTGCATCGCGCGTTGATAGGCCTCGGGTTCGCAGCCTCGACGCATGGTCATTTTTGGCTGCGCGATGACCGCGCCACCGCCGCTGCGGGCGCTTTCGTACTGAAGATGATGCTTGCCTGCGTGACCGGTGTCGCGCCAACGTCCGAGCCGATTCACCAGCAGCTTGCCCGCGCGTGGAAGATCGACGACCCGAACGCGGTGAACGTGCTCAGGGCCGCTTTGATCCTTTGCGTGGATCACGAACTTAATCCGTCTACCTACACGGTGCGCTGTATTGCCTCGACAGGCTCGAATGTCCTGCTCGCCGTCATGGGCGGATTAGGCGCGTTGTTCGGCCCCCGCCACGGCGGCGCAACCGGCAACGCCCGAACCTTGATTCGTGAAGCATTGCGCGAGTCAGATATTCCGACCTATCTCGTCGGACGCCTGAACGGTGGTGAGCAATTCGCCTCTTTCGGCCATAAGCTATATCCAGATGGCGATCCTCGCGCCACATGCCTACTGGCGCTACTGCGTTCCTGCCGGGACGAAAGCGCCCGGTTGAGCGGCATCCAGGAAATTGCCAATACCATCCATCGCGCGATCAACCTGCGTCCCAATCTCGACTTCGCTCTTGCGGCAATCGAGGAAACCCTGGCGTTACCGGTGACGTCGGCACTCACGCTGTTTGGTATCGGTCGCGCTGTCGGATGGATAGCACATGCGAAGGAACAAGCCATGATCAAGGAGCCAATCAGACCGCGGGCAATCTATATTGGCCCACGGCCGGTTGATTGACTCGGGCGGCAGGATGCTTTCAAGCGACAGCAAGCCATGACCAGACACCATGCGCCGCGACGTTTCACCACGCGCCAAGCATCTCCTTACTGATCTCCAGCCATGCGATTGCCGCGCGTGAGAGGTAATCTCCCGACCAGACGTGGGCGACTTCCCAAAAAACGGCTGGCTCGGTGAGCAGCACCGACTGGCTCGGCAAATCTGACAGGCGATTCAAAAAAGGCTCCGGCAATAACGCCACGCCAATCCCCGCGGAAGCCATCGCGGCGACCCAATCCCATTGCTTGCTTCGTGCCACGATCGTCGGCGAAACAGGCATTTTTCGTACAGTTGGCGTCTTATCATCCCGTACCATTACCTCGGAGAATGCCTGTCGAATCCGCCGGGTCAGTGCGAATTCGTCACTGAGCGATACCATTGGCATGCGATGTAATACTTTCACCGGGAGCGTCGTGTGATGCTTCGGGAACGTGCCTTCGGCAGCCACGACCCACACGGGATAGCGCGCCACGCCCTGGCTGCGAAGATCAAGCATTGGATCAGTAGGCAAAACCGATAAACCAATATCCAGATGCCCCGCGGCCACTTCGCGCTCGATTTCCTGCCCGGTGCCCTCGGACAAGACCAGCTCTATGTCCTTGTGACGTTCCCGAAAACGTTTCAGCACCCCGGTGAAAAGCACATTCACCATCGGGGGGATGCCAATCCGAAGCGTGCCCCTTCGCAATAATTTCGTATCTTCGACGTCCCTTTTCAACAGGTCCAGCGTGGCAAGCATCTGCTCACCACGCGCAAAGACAACGACGCCCGTATCGGTTAGCGCCAGATTCCGGCCCTCGCGAATCAACAGTGGTTCGCCAACCTCCTGCTCGAGCAAGCGAACCATCTTGCTCACCGTCGATTGCGTGACGTTGAGGCGCTCGGCAGCCTGCGTAAAGCTCTTGAGCCTGACTGTCTCGATGAAGTAGCGGACCGAGCGTATATCCACCGCCTGACTCCAGGGAAGAAGTATGAATTTTACGACTGGTTCTAGCGATTTTAAATCATACGACGCACTTTTAAGTGGTTTTATATTGGGTATCAAAAGCAACGGTCCACGAAAGCCCCTGATACCGATGGAGACAAACCATGCAGATGACCTCCCCCTTATGTTCGACCGTACAACCTAGCGACGCCGACGCACATGACGGACTCGATCGCATTCATCACGTTGATCTGTTAAACCGCGTCTGTAGCGCCGAACAGGCCGCACGGCTGGTATCGCATGGCATGACCGTTGGCATGAGCGGCTTCACGAAAGCCGGCGACGTAAAGGCCCTGCCCCAAGCGCTTTCAGATAGGGCGCGTAACGCATCTCATGACAAGCCGTTTTCCATCACGGTTTTAAGTGGCGCTTCGCTGGGCCATGACAGCGACGGCATCATGGCCGAGTCCGGCCTCTTGGCGCGACGGTTGCCGTTCCAGGTCGACACCGTCTTGCGAAGAAAGATCAATGCCGGTGAGATCATGTATCTCGACCAGCATTTATCGGAAACGGCGGAACAACTACGCTCAGGACATCTTCCACCCGTAGATGTCGCGATCATCGAAGCAGCGGCGATTCTCGAAGATGGCAACATCGTGCCAACGATGTCCGTTGGTAATTCGGCAAGCTTTGTTGCGCAAGCCACGAAGGTGATCGTCGAGCTGAACAAAAGCGTCCCGCTGGCATTGGCCGGCATGCACGATATTTATATGCCTGAACCGGTAAGCCAACGTGAACCCATTCCGTTGACTCGCCCAGCGCAACGCATCGGGCATGCAAGCATCAAGGTCGATCCAGCGAAGATCGCCGCGATCGTTATCACCGATCAGCCCGATAGCCCATCGTCGGTGCAACCAGCGGATCATGAAACGTCCGCTATTGCGCGACACATCGTGGATTTTCTCATCGGTGAAGTCGAACGTGGTCGAATGGGCTCGTCGCTTCTGCCGCTCCAGGTTGGCATCGGCTCCATCGCCAATGCCGTGATGCACGGCTTGATCGATTCGCCGTTCCGGGATCTGACGATGTACTCGGAAGTGTTGCAAGACAGCGCGATCGCATTGATCGATTCGGGCACGGTTTCATTCGCATCGACCTCTTCGATTACCCTTTCATCGGGCATATACGATCGATTCGTGTCCCGTATCGACGCGTACCGCGATAAGATCGTATTGCGGCCCCAGGAGATCAGCAATCATCCCGAAATTATCCGAAGACTCGGCGTGATCTGTCTCAACACCGCGCTGGAATGCGATATTTACGGGAACGTGAATTCCACGCATGTGTGCGGCACGCACATGATGAATGGCATTGGTGGCTCCGGTGATTTCGCGAGAAACGGTCAGCTCTCCATCTTCGTCACCAAATCCATTGCAAAAGCGGGCCAGATATCCAGCATCGTGCCGATGGTCTCGCACGTGGACCACACCGAACATGATGTAGATGTAGTCGTCACGGAATGCGGACTAGCCGACCTTCGCGGGTTGGCGCCACGAGAGCGCGCGGAAATCATCATCGAGCAGTGTGTTCACCCGACATACCAGCCCGCGTTGCGTGATTATGCATCCCGGGCCCGAATGCAGCGTGGCGGCCAAACCCCGCATCTCCTCGAAGAGGCACTTTCCTGGCATACGCGATACCAGAAGACAGGGTCGATGTTGTAATGTAAATAGCAGCGATATCCAGGGACACACGCGTTCCGGCACCTACTTCACAACCATAAAGAACGCTGACGAGTGCGTCGGGAGCACCGCCCTGGCGTCCCTCGATGCGTGTGCCACCTTTCTTCTCTTCAGACCACCTTCCCCCTGTCTCTTTCGTTTTCCCCTCGCGACATCCATTGATTTAGCAACCGACAACCCATCACCGCTATTTTCCGGTCGACATGAAAAGTAGGTGACGACTCGATACCTGAAAAGATAGTATTACGGCAAGTTACGACAACGAACAGTCTCACAGTCGTTCGAACCGATCACTTATTTGCGTTACCAAGCGAGCGAGCTGTCCCGCCACGTCACGTCCAATGGGGCGTGACCATCAATGTGAAGCGATCGTGCAATGACATCAGGCAACAACCGGCAGTTCGACGATGCAAAGACTTGGCGTCTCGAGAGCGCTGGCCTTTTCGTGTTGCAGCGCGCTGTCAAGGAAGAGCTCGCCGCTCCTTTTTGCCGACGCCGCACGATCATCCCGCGACGTACTGCCGTCGCCTTGCGAACGATCTTGGGAGTGACCCTTGCCGCCGCGATGTCGATGCCCGGCGCATACGCCGCGCGCATTGTCTCGATGTCGCCGCAAGGGACGGCAAGCGAAGCAAGACAGGTCGTCGCTACCTTTGATGAAGCGATGGTGCGCTTCGGCGACGCAGCGGCGCCCGCGCCCGCCACGGTCGAATGTGATGCAACGCAAGGCAGTATTCGCGGTCAGGGACATTGGCGCGATGCAAGGACCTGGCTCTACGATTTCGAACAAGACTTGCCTGCCGGCAGTCGTTGCCGCATTGGTCTGAACCAAGGCATCCGCGCGATATCGGGCACGGCCTTCAGTGGTCCACCGCTGTATCGCTTCAACACCGGAGGGCCCTATCCGCTGTCCGTACAGCCTTCGCAATATACCGAAATCGAGGAACATCAGGTCTTCGTGCTGCGTCTGACAAGCCCCGTCGAGACCCGCTCGGCACTTGAGAATATCTGGTGCGAAGTCAGTGGCATCGGCAACCGTATTCCCGTCCAGTCCGCGGATGACGCAACACGCAAGGCAGTGCTTGCGCACTTCAAGCTCGGTAAAGACGCCGCGCGCGTGCTGACATTGTCCTGCGCACAGGCGCTGCCCGCCGCGGCAAAAATGCAGCTCGTATTTGGTGCCGGCGTCGCCGCGCCGAACGGCGTGCGCAACGAATCGGAAAAGCGTTTCGACTTTACCGTACACGATCCCTTCACAGCCACGTTCTCGTGCGAGCGCGAAAACGCGAGCGCGCCATGCACGCCGTTGAGCCCGTTGCGAATCGCGTTCAACGCACCGATCCCGCGCGCCCAGGCAGAGGCGATACGCGTGCAAACGCCCAAGGGCACCTTATCGCCCGTGTTCAAGGCGGACGATCACGCCACCGAGGTCGTATCGGTGGAATTTGCCGCGCCGCTGCCCATCGATGCAGCATTGACGGTAACGCTTCCCCCGAACCTGCGGGACGTGGCAGGACGGTCGCTATCAAACGCCGACGGCTTCCCGCTCTCGATGCGCACTGCAGCATTGCCGCCATTGGCGAAGTTCGCGTCCGGCACCTTCGGCATCATCGAACGGTTTGCCGAACCGAACATGCCGGCCATTGTTCCCGTAACCTTGCGCCGCATCGAACCATCGATCTCGGTCACCGGCAATGGTCATGCCGGCGCGCAAACCATGTCGCCCCTTGCTCAGGGCGCACGCTTGAACACGTTGCGTATCGACGACGATTACGCTATCCGCAAATGGATGCGCCTGGTGGAGCGCTTCGACAACGGCGCCATGACCGTCAAGTCCATCGAGGATGCGCGTCCGGGTCTTCTTGCAAAAGGGCAAGACCCGGTATATCCACCGCCAGCGCCGGACCAGCCCGCACCGAAACCGCAAGACCGGGAAATCGACATACGGTCGCTGTCGTTGCTCGCCGGACAGTCCGGGGTGCAGGCAATGACGATACCGGGCACCGGAGAGGATCAGGCCAACAGCCCCCGTCCCTTCGAGGTCATCGGCATTCCTCTGCAAAAGCCGGGTTTCTATGTACTGGAATTGGCATCGGGAGCCTTGGGCCGCTCCTTGCTCGCGGCACCGAAGGACATGTATGTGCGCACGGCCGTATTGGTCACCAATCTCAGCGTGCATTTCAAGCGAGGGCGCGACAATAGCCTGGTTTGGGTGACCTCGCTCGACAAAGGTCTGCCTGTACCGAATGCCACCGTGCGGGTCTCCGATTGCAATGGCGACGAACTCGCGCTCGGCGTGACCGATGCCCAGGGCTTGTATCGCATCGACGCGTCGCTGGCGAACAAACGGACCTGCGCCTACAGGAATGGCGTGGATGGCCTGTTCGTGTCTGCCCGCATCGACGATCCGAAGACCGGGCCGGACATGGCTTTCGTGCGCGCGGACTGGAACCGTGGCATCGAATCCTGGCGCTTCGACGTGCCGACCGACACCGACAGCACGCCGACGGTGCGCGCCCATGCGGTCTTCGATCGCACATTGCTGCGCCTGGGCGAGACGGTGTCGATGAAGTTCTTCCTCCGCACTGAAACCCTTACCGGTCTCGCATTCCCCGCGGACTATCCCTCCCGCGCGATCATCACGCACCTCGGCAGCGGGGACACATATCGTGTGCCGCTGACCTGGAATGACGACCACGCCTCGGATATCCATTTCGAGATCCCCCACGCCGCCAAGCTCGGTGCGTATTCGGTGTCGCTTGAATCGGGCGACGAGAACGCGCCGACGCAGCATTACGACGCCGGTTCGTTCCGTGTGGAGGCATTCCGCCTTCCCATTCTCAAAGGCGCCATTGCCGTGCGCGATGACAAGGCGGATGCGCTCATCGGCGTGAAGGAGGTGCCGCTCGCGTTGCAAATAGCGTACACGTCCGGCGGCGGTGCGGCAAAGCTGCCGGTGCAGGTCTCGGCCATGACGCGATCGGCCAGTGTGCCCTTCTCCGACCGTTATCCCGGCTTCTCCTTCACGCCCTACCGTGTCGGTCGCGATAACGGCGCCACGGACAATGGCGGCGATGACGGCGACGGCAATGACGGCAGCGCTACGCCCACCATTGCTGATCCCGATGCCCCGCGCCTGGTGGCCGATAAACTGCCGATCACGCTTGATCGCAACGGCGAGGGCACGATCACCGTCAAGAACGTGCCGGTGGCCGACGCGCCACGCGAACTGTCGCTGGAAGCGCGCTTCGCGGATCCCAACGGGGAAGTGCAAACGCTGCGCGGCGGTACCATGATATGGCCGGCCGCGGTGGCCGTGGGTATCCGCACGACGGCATGGATCGCCGTGGGGCAGAAGGTGGCGGTGGACGTGGTGGCCGTGGACCTGCAGGGCAAGCCGAGCGCGTCGGTGCCCATCGAGGTAAAAGGCATATCGCGCACCACGACCTCCAATCGCAAGCGAATGGTCGGTGGGTTCTATGCCTACGATAATCACGATGAAACCCACGATCTGGGCGTGCTTTGCAAAGGTACGAGTGATGCCCAGGGACGCCTGCATTGCGACGCCGCACTGAGCCGCGCCGGCAATATACAGATCGTGGCCGTTGCCAAGGATGGCGACGGAAAGGCGGCGAATGCCTCATCCTCGGTGTGGGTGGCGCATGAGGAAGATCTCTGGTTCGGCGGGGACAACACGGACCGCATTGACATCATTCCGGAACAACGCGACTACGAGCCTGGTGACACCGCACGCTTCCAGGTTCGCATGCCCTTCCGGGAGGCACGGGCACTGGTCGCGGTGGAACGGGCAGGCGTGATGGAGACACATGTCGTCACGTTGAATGGCAAGCAGCCAAATATCGCGCTCAAGGTCGGCGAGGATTGGGGGCCGAATGTCTACGTATCCGTCCTTGCCATCCGGGGTCGACTGCACGTCGTACCGTGGTACTCCTTTTTTACGTGGGGCTGGAAGTCACCCATGCGGTGGACCAAGGCATTTCTCGGTGAGGGGCGCGAATATCGGCCGCCATCGATGCTCGTCGATTTGTCCAAGCCCACGTTCCGCTACGGTCTCGCGGAAATTCGCGTCGGTACCCGTGCGCATCGCCTCGACGTTGCCGTCTCCAGCGATGCCTCGCGCTATCCGGTGCGCGGCAAGGCGCAGGTGACCGTGCGCGTCACGCAGCTGGATGGCAAGCCCGCCCCTGCCGGAACGCGCATCGCACTGGCGGCCGTGGACGAAGCGCTCCTCGAACTGATGCCGAACCGGAGTTGGAATCTGCTCGATGCCATGCTGCAGCGGCGCGGGTACGGCGTGGAAACCGCGACGGCGCAGATGGAGGTCGTGGGCCGCCGACACTTCGGACGCAAGGCGGTGCCGGCCGGCGGCGGCGGCGGCACTGCTCCCACGCGCGAACTATTCGATACCTTGTTGCTGTGGTCGCCAAACGTGGTACTCGACGCCAATGGCAGCGCCAAAGTGACCGTCCCGCTCAATGACTCGTTGACCCGCTTCCGGGTTGTCGCGATTGCATCCGTGGGTGCCGAACGCTTCGGCAACGGCAGCACCTCCTTTGTCGCGACGCAAGATCTGCAATTGATTTCCGGGTTACCGCCCGTGGTGCGCGTTGGGGACACATTCCGTGCGCAATTCACGGTACGCAACACCACGGAACGCCCGATGTCGGTCCTGGTAACGCCACGAATAGAAGGCGCATCCGGTGCAATGCCCAAGGCCGCAGACGTGGCACCTTCCTCTGACGCATCGGGCATGGCGGCAACAGGCATGCCACCACGAACGGTCAAGCTCGCACCCGGCACGGCGCAAGAGGTGGCCTGGATGATCACGGTCCCCCCACCCGCTGAGACACTACCCGACGCCGCGTCAGCGGTCGCCGACCCGGCCAGCGGTGCCGCGGGTAGCGCAATGGCCGCGAAGGCCAACGGCGGCAGTGTGCTGCGCTGGCGCGTGGAGGCGAGTGAACAACGTAAAGACACGCGACCGGGCCCGGCTGCGGAACCAGCAGCAATAATCCTCGCCACTGATGCGCTTTCCATCAGCGAAACCGTCATGCCGGCGGTGCCCGTCACTGTCCAACAGGCAACGCTCGAACAGATCGACGGCCTCATGACAATGCCGGTTAGTGCCCCAGCGGCGGCCATCACCGACGGGGCGCCGTCCGGCATGCCGGTTGTGCGCGGCGGCATCGCCGTGTCACTGGCCGCGACCCTGGCCGATGGTCTGCCCGGCGTCACGCGCTGGCTGCACCACTATCCATATGACTGCCTAGAACAACAAGCGTCGCGCGCAATCGGCCTGCGGGATCTGGCGCAATGGCAAGCCGTGCAAGCAAGGATGCCCGCCTATCTCGATGCCGATGGTCTCCCCACTTATTTCCCGCCGTCCGATGACACGGCGGCACACGGCAGTCCCACGCTGGCCGCGTACTTATTGGTATTGGCCGATGAGGCGCAACATCTCGACCCCCGTTTTGCCTTACCGAACACGCTGCGGGACAGCATGGTGGGCGGTCTTGTCGGTTATGTCGCGGGACGCGTCACACGCGAGGGTTGGGCGCCACAAGAAGACCGGGACCTGCGCAAGCTTGCCGCCATCGAGGCGCTGTCCCGATACGGTGCCGCGCGCGCATCGATGCTCGATAGCGTGGCGCTGAAGCCGGATCGGTGGCCGACATCGGCAGTGCTCGATTACGCGGCCATTCTGTCGCGGCTGCAAGATATCCCGCAACGTGACAAAAAGCGCGCGGCACTGGACCAGATCCTCCGCGCGCGGCTGACCTGGCAAGGCACGCAGTTGGTGTTTTCCACGGCCGCCAGCGATGACCTCTGGTGGCTGATGACAGGCAGCCAGACCAATGCCGCACGGATGTTGCTCGACTTCCTGAACGACCCGGGATGGCAGGACGCGTTGCCGCGCATGGCGACCGGCCTGCTGGCGATGCAGCGTAACGGCGCCTGGTCGACCACTACGGCCAACGCGTTGGGTACGCTTGCCATCACCCGCTTTTCGCGGAAGTTCGAGCGTGCGCCTGTCAATGGCACGACGCGCATCTCCGTGGGAAGCGACGACCGGGCCTTGCGCTGGCCGTCGGGTAATGACAAGGCCTCCCTGGCGACCTTGCTGCCCTGGGCATCGGCCCCGAGCGCGCCGCGCGCAGTCGCTACGGGTTCCGACAAAACGCGCACGACGGACGTGGGTGTCAGTAGCCTGCGGATCGTTCATCAAGGCAGCGGGAAGCCCTGGGCGACCATCGAGAGTCTGGCGGCAGTGCCCGTGAGCGCGCCATTTGCGGCGGGCTATCGGATCAAGAAGACGATCACCCCGCTCTCTCCGGCGGAGAAGGGGCGCTATACCCGCGGTGATGTCTTGCGCGTACGGATTGAAGTCGATGCGCAAAGTCCCATGACCTGGGTGGTCGTCAATGACCCGGTGCCGTCGGGCGCGACGATCCTGGGTTCAGGCCTCGGCCGCGACGCCGATATGACCGCGCAAGTCGACGGGCAGCGTCCAGGCGCTGACGACAATGCCTGGCCCGAGTTCATCGAGCGCAGCTTTGATGGTTACCGTGCCTATTTCAGCTACCTGCCCAAAGGACACTTTTCGATCGAATATACGGTGCGGCTGAATAACGTCGGCACCTTTGGCATGCCGCCCACGCGCGTGGAGGCGTTGTATGCGCCGTCGGTGTACGGCGTGGCACCAAACGCGCCGGTTACCGTCGCGCCACAGTCGGAGGCGACATCGTCATGACGCGTGGCGGCCTCGCGTCCGCGCTGATATTGGCATGCACGATCGGACTCGAATCCAGCGCCGCGCTGGCGCTGCCGTCGTTCGATACCGTGCGTCAGGATTGGCACAGCGCGGATTGGACACTGCTTGCGCGTGACGGCACGCCACTACAACGCACGCGCGTTGACTTTACGGCACGGCGTGGCGATTGGGTAGCCTTGTCCGATGTGTCGCCGGCATTGTTGCAGGCTATCGTCGTCTCCGAGGATCGACGCTTCTATGCGCACGGCGGCGTGGACTGGCGCGGCGCGGTCGGCGCGGCCTGGGCCAATCTGTGGAACACGCGAACACGGGGCGCATCCACCGTCACCATGCAACTGGCCGGCCTTCTTGATGATGACCGACGGCATGCCGGGCGACGTACCTGGACCGACAAGGCGGATCAGGCGTGGGAAGCGCTGCAACTCGAAAGACACTGGCGTAAAGACCAGATCCTGGAAGCCTATCTGAACCTCGTGCCTTTTCGCGGTGAGACGATCGGCCTGGATGCATTCTCACGTACCCTGTTCGGCAAAGCGCCGGCCGGACTGGATGCGCGAGAAGCAGCGATTGCGGCGGCATTGGTCCGGGCACCGAATGCGGCCCCCAGCAAGATGTACGCACGCGCTTGCGTCATTTTGAAAGATATGGATGCCACCGCCAATTGCACGGTGCTCGACGGCGATCCCGCGCTCTACCGCAACGGTGTCACACAGACATCCTGGCAGACCACGCGCATCGGCATGGCCGGCAATGATAATGTGAGCGGACGAAATGCCGCCAGCGATCTGGCCCTTCATTTCGCGCGGCGTATCGCCGTAGAGGTACATCCGGCCGCCGGCGCCCGGGTGCGCTCCACGCTTGATGCAGGCCTGCAACGCTTCGCGCGTGATGCATTACAACGCGTATTGATCGAATTGAACACGCCCGGGCAAGCGCGGCACGTACAGGACGGCGCCGTCGTCGTTATCGATAACGCAAGTGGGGAGATCCGTGCCTGGGTAGGCTCGTCGGGCGCGCTATCGGCCGCGGGTGAAGTCGACACCGTGATGGCTTTGCGTCAGGCGGGGTCGACGCTGAAACCGTTCCTCTTCGCACAGGCCATCGATGAAAATCGCTTGAACGCGGCATCATTGCTAGACGATTCGCCGCTTGACATTGCCGCTGGCGGCGGCCTTTATATCCCGCAGAACTACGACAAGCATTTCAAGGGATGGGTCAGCGTGCGCAGTGCGCTTGGGGGCTCGCTGAATGTGCCTGCCGTGCGCACGCTGATGCTGGTGACACCGCATCGCTTTGCAAAAACACTGAGGGGGCTGGGGCTACCGCTGACCGAGGAAGGCGACTACTACGGCTATAGTCTGGCCCTGGGTAGCGCCGACGTCACGTTGCTAACGCTGGCGAATGCCTATCGCGCGCTGGCGAATGGCGGTCAATTCACCCCAACGCGAGATCTACCGGCCGTAATGCACGAGACGGCAAATGCCACCGCTGCCAGCGCCCCGCGCCGCGTGTCCGATATCGCGAGAAACGGGGGAACGATACGAACAGGCACGCGAAGCCTGCCCGAAAGCAAGCGGATCTTCAGTCCGGCAGCTTCCTATATCATCACGGATATCCTGGCGGACAACAATGCCCGGGTGCGCACCTTTGGCCTGGATAGCGTTCTGAACACGCGCGGCTTCTCCGCGGTGAAAACGGGAACCAGCAAAGACATGCGCGACAACTGGGCGGTCGGATTCACCTCGCGATACACGATAGGCGTGTGGGTAGGCAACGCGGACGGTTCACCAATGTGGGACGTCTCGGGCGTGACAGGGGCTGCACCGGTGTGGGCCGCGATTGCCGCGTATCTCGGGCACCGTGCACCAAGCATGGCCCCACCACCGCCTGCAGACACAGAGCGGCGCCGTATTACGTATGTGCCCGGCATCGAGCCAACGCGAAGCGAATGGTTTTTACGTGGCACCGGCGTTGACACGATCCGCCTCTCGACACTGGCGCAAAGCAATGCGAAAACCCACGCCGCCAGCAACGCGGCGAATGCTCGCTCGCAAATCATGGGGGGGGCGGCAAACGGTGGCGCACTGCCGCCACGCCGCGACGTCAATGGCCCACTGGCCATTTCCGCCCCGGCGGACGGAACGATTTTCGCGCTCGATCCCGATATTCCGCCTCCCAATCAACGCATCTGGTTCGAGCAGGGTGATGCCCCTGATACGCGTGCCAGCTGGCGACTCGACGGGCGCATCGTCGGCACGGGAACACGCGTCGCCTGGTCACCATGGCCCGGACGACACAAGGTCCAACTCATCGACGCGCGGGGACGCGTGGCCGATACGATCGCCTTTGAAGTACGCGGTGCGTTTGCCTCCGTTCCGGAGCCACACGACACAAGGAATCGCAGATAGGGAATGCGCCGGGCAAACGTAAAAGCACCGCGCGTCCTGAACGGCCAGCCAGGACACGCGGTGCTTTATACGTGGAGCGGGCGACGCTGCGCTGGTGTCCATACAGCCGTCGCGCCAATCAACGCGACGGCATGATGCCGCTTAGAAGCGATGGATGATGCCTGCACCCACGGCAAATTGATTGCTACTCGAGGATGGCGTCGAATTCATGCCATCGCCGAGGGTTGCCGTGGCAGAAATGATATTACCGGCACCGCTCGTCCCCAACGTATTGCCCTTGGCACGCTGATAAGCCTCCAGCAGATAGAAGCCAGTGCGTTTTGACAGGGCGTAATACTGGGACAGATTGAATTGATGGTAGCGCGCGCTATCCGTGATCCCGTTTGCTTTCGTTGCCTGCGTATAGGAATAACCTGCGCCAAAATCCCAAGCTGGCAATGGGTGCCAATGGAGCACCGCGCCCGCGATATTGAAAATCGCCGTATCGCGGTAGCTGGAAGCGGCCCCCGGGATGTACTGGGTGTTCGTGTACGTCGCCGTCACATCCCAGGCCGGAGAGAATTGATAGCTCAGTCCCACCGCGAAGCGCTGCTGCGCACGTGCGGTCTGGTACCCATTCGTCAGCGCGGAGACACCTGCTTGCGCGCCATTGCTCGATGTCGTCGAATTGGCGCCCCAGGCGCCGCCGGCCGTATTGGAATTTTCAATCCGTTCGAATGCAACCCCTACGCCCACCGGTCCATTCAAATACTGCAAGCCCGTTGCCCAGGTGGCGCCGGCATTGGTGCTACCCGCCACGCCGCCGAACGAGTACGATCCGCTGGCCTGCAGCCCGTACCAACGAGGACTGGTGTACTCCAGCGTGTTGTTTGCACGGTAGATCGTATCCAGTCCATCCACGTCACCAGGGTGCGCGCCGTAGTACCCGGTGATCCATGTCGTCGGACTAAACTTCGACATCGTCTGATAGTAAGACGCGTACTGACGCCCCGCCGTCAACGTACCGTAATCGCTGTGTGTCAGCCCGACCCAGGCCTGTCTGCCAAACATGGCATTGGTATATTGCGTGGCACCCGTCGCGGAATTGAACCCGGACTCGAGGGTGAAGATCGCCTTCGCCCCACCGCCCAGATCCTCGGTGCCCTTCAAACCAAAGCGGCTTCCCGCCCAGATGCCCTGATTCATTTTCGTCAGCGAAGCACCCCCGGACGTGCTGCCCAGTGAGGAAGCGTTATTTTGATATCCGATACCGGAATCAACAACGCCGTACAAAGTCACACTGCTCTGTGCGAAGGCGATTGACGAACTGGTCGCCCCTGCCAGCGCGATCGCCAAGATAACCGCCGAACGCATCGCCGTCGGACGAATAGACGTATGTTGCAGGCTAGCCACGCCCGTTTCATACCCCTGCGCGTCTCCCCCGCGTGCAGCCATGCTCTGTTTTTTCATGAAACCCCTCCAGAAAATCTATTTTTTTTAGGATTTATATCAAAATCATCCCGATCTGCCTTAAGGCTCGGTAAGAATGTCACAACATCTTTCTTAGCGCTCTACCAAACAACCCGTAATCGGGCGATGCGTGATCTATTAGCAACAATCGCACACGGCGCGGTGCGTTTTGAGGGACCGGTGACGTCCCGCACAGATGCCAAAGCAGCGCCTCAGCCTGAAGTCACCAGACGTGCCTTTTATCGCAAAAGACGGTAGCCGAGCCGAACGAAAGGTGGTGCGTCCGGCGCGGACGGCGCCGTGTCACGGATTGGCAAGCGTTGCTGCCGCATCAAAAATGGGCAATGTCGGCGCGGATGCAAGCAAGGTCCGCGTGTAAGGGTGCGTGGGCGCGCGATAAACCGTGGGCGTCGGACCTTGTTCGACTACCCTGCCATTGTGCAGAACCAGTACTCGGTCGCTGATGTGCGCGATGACATCGAGATCATGCGAGATGAACAGCACAGCGGTATGGTTACGCCGTTGCAACTTGGCCAGTACATCCAGCACCTGCGCCTGGACATGCACATCGAGCGCCGATACGGGTTCGTCACAAACAATCAGGTCCGGCTCCGAGGCTACGGCACGCGCGATGGCGATACGTTGACGCTGTCCACCGGACAACGTGATCGGATAGCGTGACAATACCCCGGCATCCAGGCTGACCTGCTCGAGCAGCATCACGCTCCGTGCCAACACCTCATCCGGCGTCAGTGCCTGCGCATGCCGTATGTCATGCAACGCTTCCCGTAAAAGATCACGTACCGTATAGCGCGGGTCGAACGAACCCAGTGGATCCTGGGGGATATACCGTAACCTTGAACGTCGTGCCGTCCTCTCGCGTTCCAACGCGTGTGCGTGATTCCAGGGTGATCCGGCAAACGTTACGGCACCGCCATCAAGTGATAACAGCCCGAGGACAATTTTCGCAATCGTGCTTTTGCCAGAGCCGGACTCGCCGACGATACCCACTACTTCGCCCGGATTCACCGAAAATGAGACATCGTCCAGTGCGATGAAGTGACCGCTTGACGCATGCCAATCCCCTTTGAGCGTGTAGCGTTTATTGATGCCCTGTACCGACAAGATAGGCGTGGTCGAGGCAGCGGGCAACGTCCCGGGCGCATCGCCCTGCCGCGGCGGTAAAGGCTGGCGCACGACGGCATGCGTCATGGCGGCGGACCCAGGCATGGGCACTGCCACGATATCGGCGGAGCGTAAGGCAAAGCCACGAGAGTGCAGCGACGGCCGCGCGGCTAGCAAGCGCCGGGTATAGGCATGGGAGGAGGCACTCAACACCTTTGCAGTGGGTCCGCTATCCACCACTTCGCCGTGGTGCAATACGATAACGCGATCGGCTATGCCACTTACCAGTGCAAGGTCGTGGCTGATCAAGAGCAAACCGACCCCGGCACGTAAGCGCTGCCGCAGCACGTCCAGGACCTGCGCCTGGACCGTCACATCCAGGGCCGTCGTCGGCTCGTCGGCGATCAGCAGCGCAGGCTGCGCGGCCATGGCGGCGGCAATCAACGCCCGTTGCCGCAAGCCACCTGAAAGTGCACCGGCACGTTGCCGGACCCGCCGTTCCGGTTCGACCATCCCCACCTTGCGTAGCAGCGCCAACACGCCGGCATCGCGTGCCCGGCGCGATTCGCGCGGATGATGCAATGCGCGCGCTTCACCAATCTCCGCGCCAATCGTCCGCAACGGGTCAAGGGAAACCAATGCGTCCTGCATCACCAGTCCCGCAAAGCCACCTCGCACCTCGCGCCAGTGCCGCGCCGTGAAGGTTCGTGCGTCACGTCCATCGATGTCGAAGCGGCTTGCGTCGATGCGCGCGCCACTGCCAGCCAGGCCGAGCAGACTACGCGCCGTGACACTCTTGCCTGAGCCCGATTCGCCCACCAACGCCACGCATTCACCAGCATGAACCGTAATATCAATCCCGCGTACGACGGATGCAGCGTCAGGATCCCTGGCCCGCGTCGGAAAACAGATGTGCAGATTCTTTACATCCACCAGTACGCGGCCCGCATTCTTTTCCGCGCCGGGTGATGCGGTAAGCGGGAAGGCATCGATCACGGCATCGGAGCGAGATTCCGGGGTCGCGTTTTCCAGCCGGGTGTTCGCAAGCATCGTCATCGTCCATCGCCTCCATAGCGCCGCGAGGTATATTTACCGATAACGGTGAACGCAATGACTGTCAGTGTGATGGCCGCGCCGGGAAAGACACTGGGCCACCAGGCCACGCGCAGTGCGGCGCGCCCTTCCGCCAGCATCACACCCCATTCCGGCGTGGGTGGTTGTGGCCCTAATCCCAAAAAGCTCAATGCCGAGACAGCGATGATGACCGCGCCGATATCCAGCGTCGCGATCACCGGCACGGCAGACAACACGTTCGGCAAGACGTGCGTGAAAAACGTCCGTCGGCGCGACGCACCGAATGTCACCGCGTGTGTAACGTAGTCGGCACGGCGCACCACCTGCGCCTGCGCGCGAAGCACACGTCCGAATTTCGGAATACCCGCGATGCCGACGGCGATCGCGATATTGACGATGCCTTGCCCAAGAAAAGATACGACGAACAGCGACAGCAGGATGGGGGGAAACGCAGACAGTACATCCAGCAGACGCGATGCACTTTCATCGATGAGGCGATTGCTCAACCCCGCGGTCAATCCGATCACCAGACCAATCAGCAACGCAACCACCATTGCCGCCAGGCCGATCAGCAACGAGTAGCGGGCGCCATATACGACACGCGCGAAAACGTCGCGACCGATGCGGTCTGTGCCGAACCAATACTGTGCATCCGGGCGATGCAGCGCATTTCCCACCTCGCTGACCAGCGGATCATGATGGGTGAAAAGCGTCGGCATGGCCAGCATGCAGGCCAGTACGAACAAGTAAAATCCGGCAATCAGTACCGGTATCGGCAATTGCAGGACACCGTGCAATGCATTCCCAAAGCGCGCGGTGTGACCACGGCGTGGCGTGCCATGGCGCGCGGACGGGTTAAATGTAGCGCCACCAGACGGTGGCGTGATTAAACTTTTCGACATGCCACACCTCAATCGTTGCGCAAACGGGGATCCACAAACAGATAGGCGATATCGAGCAGTGTCGAGATCACGACGTGGACAAACGCCGCCAACAGGACGACCGCCAGAACCACCGGTACATCCTGCGAGGTCACCGCATCCAATGTCACGGTCCCGAGCCCCGGGCGACCAAAAAGCTTTTCCGTAATAACGGCACCACCGAGCAAGCCCCCGATCATCCAACCGCCGAGCGTCAGTACCGGCAGCAATGCATGCCGCAGGGCATGCCGGACTCGCAGACACCATTCGGAGGCACCACGTGCACGAACCGTCGTTGCAAATGGTTGCGACAAGGCCCGCTCCAATGATTCACGCATGACCTGGGACAATACGCCGGCGGTCGGCAATGCCAGCGTCACCGCCGGCAGCACCAAGGCGGAGAAATTCGCTGCACCGGAAACCGGGAACCAATGCCATTGAAAAGAGAACGCGATCAATAGCAACAAACCCAACCAGAAGACCGGCATGGACGTCATCACCTGCTCGACCGCGGATGCACCGGCGCTCAACCAGATGCCAACCCGTGGCGTATGGCGGCGCCCTCCGAACTGAAACGCGTTCGCGCCAATCCCTGCCGTGGCGCTCGCCATACAGAACGACAACACAATGGCCAATACCGCCGCGCCAGCCGCCAGTTGCAGTGTTGGCCATAATTGCGAAGCCAGAATGGCCGCCACCGGTTGCTGCATCACATAAGAGGTACCCAGGTCCCCGTGGAGCAAGCGCCATAGAAAATGCCAGTACTGCCAGGGCAAACTGTGGTCGAGACCCCACTGCGCTGCAATGGCTTCGCGCAAACCGGGGTAAGACAGATCGCCCGCCAAGACGTCTTCGATACGACCCGGCAATGCATGCAACGCCAAAAACGTGGCCGTGGCCGCACCCCAGAGCACGACCACCCCGGTGAGCATCCTGGTAACGATCGATCGAATCATTGATGCCCTCATAAAAAGAAACCTATCGTGCATTGGCCAATGCATCCATCACAGCCTCGACCCGCACCGGCGCATCAAGGCAACCTACTTGAGAGGGTCGTTGCCTATTTTCCATGTGCAAGCCAGAGGTCGTATGCACCAGATGGACCGTCCAACTGCGGCTCGAAGCTGATGCCGTTCACGGTCGACTTCGCGGCGAGGTGATACGCCGGTGCGAAGAGCGGCACGATATAGGCTTGGTCGACCGCACGCTGTTGTATCTGACGCAGCAGCGCCGTGCGTTCCGCCCCCACCGGCAACAGGCGGGCGCGGTTGATGTCCCCTACCAACGTCGCGTCCCTGTTCTGGATCGCGTTGTACAGAAAACCTTGATCGCCCAGCATGTCCCACAATTCCATCGCCACGTCGGAAGGATTATCGGTATTCGGATAGATGGTCCAGTTACCGGTGGCTTTCTGGTTCGCGAAATCGGCGGCGGTGTTGATATGCAACCCCAGGTCGAAGCCCAGGTTCTGGCGCAATGCGGACTGAATCGCACGAATCAACGTGTCCCGATCATCGCGTACGTATGGCTGTGGATAGCCCACCTCGATCGACAGTCGCTTGCCATCCTTCGTTCGAAATCCGTCCTTGTCACGTTGTGTCCATCCTGCCTCATCGAGCAGTGCATTTGCTTCCTTCACCCGATTGCCCCAACTCCCCTTGAGTGCGGCGTTGTATTCGGGATTGTCTGGACCGATATTCGACCAGGCGCGGCGGACAGTGCCCAGATACACGCTATTGACAATACCATCGAGGTCGAACCCGTCGCGTAACGCACGACGCACTCGCACATCGTTGGCGGGTGGCACGGTGTAGTTGACATTCAGCGTGAAGGACGTTGTTGCGGACGGTCCCGAAATGTACCTGAAACCCTCGACGCGGTCGAACACGGACACATCGGTGGGTTGTACCCCTTCGATCAAATCCACCTGCCCCGAACTGAGCGCACCCGTGCGCACCGACGCCTCGGGAAGGAATCGATAGGTGATCTGATCCAGATAAGCCGGCCCCTGATGCTTCGATGTTGCCGGTGCCCATTGGTAATCGGTATTGCGGACAAAGCGCGCGAACTGCCCACGCTGATATGCAGCGAAGGTGAAGGGCCCCGTACCCACCAAGCCCGGACCACCAGCACATAGATCGATGCCACTGGACAGCGACTTCGGCGACAGGAACCCCAGCTTGACGCTCGATAGCGATTCAAGCGTCGTGGAATCCGGCTGTTTCATGGCCAGCCGGACCACGAACGGCGAGACGACATCAACATGATCCAGATGTACAAGCAACGACGCCGATGCGGAGGTCGTGCTGACGTTGGCCAGAATGTAGTCATAGTTGGCCTTCACCGCGGCGGCATCGAAACGTGTGCCATCAGTGAAATGCACGTCATCCCGTAAGTCGATGATGTATGCCTTCCCGTCGCTGGACGTCTGCCATGACTTTGCGAGCCAGGGCGAGTAGGTGCCATCGGCGTTCTTGAAGACCAGCGAGTCAACGAAGTTGCGAATGATCCAGAATGCGTTCTGTTGTTACGCTCTATGCGGGTCGAAGCAAACCGGTTCCGTTGTCACGCCCCACGTCAGCGCGCCCCCTTTCTCAGGCGCTGATTGTCCCGCGCCTGAGGCCGCCGCCAGTGCATTTGTCTCCGGCGAACCGCCGCTGGCCGCTGCTACCGCGCTTGCCGGTCGCGATTCCGTGGTCGCTGCGTCAGTGCGCGATTTACCACACGCACAAAGCATCGCACTCATCAAGACAACCAATACGGGTCTGATCCATCCGATCGGCTTTGCCACCCGCCTTGGATACGGGTTGCGTAATGTCGTGGCAGGAAGCCTAGCATGCACTTCCTCGCCCGCTGTTGCTTTTATGTCCCGCCGTTTAATGGTTCCGCGTGCAGCCAGCATGCTCATCTTGCAGTCTCGTATTTCGAATGACCAGACAGCATAGGGAATGCCGTTCCTCGTGCACAACGAAGGAATTCAACTAACCTTATCGCGTAATGACATGTATTCGACTGACCTTTACTGAAGATATCGTTATCGCAAATGGTCAGTTCGATTGACCGTCTATCGGTGTTAGCGTGTCGATCACACCCTGAACTCGTCACTCTCGATACCGTATGAGCGCACTTCCCTCACTTTCGAAACACGTCAAAAAGAATATCCGATCCGCGATTGGACAACGCTTGCAGAGTGATATAAGGCATGCGCCAGTTCGTCGATTCTGGTTCGACGATGCACAATCGTCGCGCTCCATCGCAGATGAGCGGCTGCACCGGCGGCAGCGTCTGGCGGTGGCATTTCGCCTGTTCGCGCAAAACGGTTTCGCGCATGGCCTCGCCGGCCATATCACGGCGCGTGACCCGGAATGGGAAGATCATTTCTGGGTCAACCCGCTGGGGAAGCACTTCAGCCGGATCCGGGTGTCGGATCTCTTGCTGGTAAATCGCGATGGTGAGATTGTCGTGGGCGAAGGACCCGTGAACCAGGCGGCGTTTGCCATCCATGCCGCCATCCATGAGGCGCGCCCGGAAATCGTGGCAGCTGCCCATACCCACTCTCTATACGGCAAGGCATGGTCGACACTCGGCCGGGAACTGCTGCCATTGACACAAGACGCCTGTGCGTTCTATCAGGATCACGCGTTGTTCGACGATTTCCAGGGCGTCTTGCTTGATACCAGCGAGGGGGCTCGCATCGCCGAGGCATTAGGACCACGCAAGGCCGTTATCTTGAAAAACCATGGCATCCTCACCGCCGGCCCGTCGGTCGAAGCTGCCGCCTGGTGGTATCTGTCTTTGGAGAACGCGTGCCGCACGCAATTGCTTGCGGAAGCGGCCGGTACGCCGTCCCCCATTCCCCATAATATCGCCACGCTGACCCATCAGCAGGTTGGCCGTCCTGGCGGTGCGCTGCATGCATTCCAGAATCTGTATGAAGGCATCGTTGCCACCGAGCCTGATGTCCTGGACTAATGCCGTCGGCGCGGACCAGGTGTAGTCCGCTCTTTAAAAATCGGCCACCTTGCCCCACGACGACGCCGCGAATCGTGCCGGGTCATACGGCTTTTCATCGATTTCGGGATGCTTGCCGGTGATCAGGTCAGCCACCAGATAGCCGGCGCCCGGCCCAATTCCGAAACCATGCCCGGAAAAGCCTGCGGCCAATATCAGGCCACGTACTTGTGCCGTTTCCCCGATGGCGGGAACGCCATCGGGTGTACTGTCGATATAGCCGGCCCAACTGTGCGTAATCGATGTCCTGCCCAGAGCCGGTAGCAAGGCGACAGCCCGCCGATACGTGAGCGCAATGGCGTATTTATCCGGCACCGGATCCAAAACACGTATGCGCTCCATCGGCGTTGGTGCATCCAGCCGCCATCGTGCAAGCGTTTCATGCCCTCCGCGCACCCCTTCCAAATTGCCTGGCTTCAGGCTTCGCCAGCGCTTGGCAAACATCGGCACGAACTGCGGGGCGAAACGCAGCATCTGTGCGGTGGGATCGACCCGCCCACGGCCACTGATCGCTAAGGTATAGCCGCCATTACTGCGCTGCGTCAACGACACCTCGGATGTATGCAACGCCGCCGGCAGCGTTTCGGCGGGAGCCGATACGGCCAGAATCGACGAACGAATCGATGCCTGCGGAAAACGGATGTCCAATTGGCGACAAAACGACGACGCCCACGCACCTCCTGCGAGCACGACCGACTTGGTACGGATCGTCCCGTGCTCCGTGATGACGCCTGCCACCTCACCCGCGGCCAGTTCCAGGCCCCGCGCGGCGCATTCCTGGTGTACGGTGCCACCGAGTTTCATCAGCGCACGGGCCACCGCCGGCGCCGCTTTTGCCGGGTCCGCCGTCCCATCGGACGGCGAAAGCACGCCGCCTTTCCAGACCTTGCCGGTTGCCTGCCCGTAAGTCGCCGCCGACGTGGCGTCGAGCATATGCGTTGTCACGCCGACGGTCCTGGCAAAGTCACGCCACCGCGCCCAGCGCGCTATTTCCGCTTCATCGTTACTCAAATACAAAAGCCCGCAACGTCGAAAGCCGGTGTCCTCGCCACTCTCCTGCGAAAAACGTTCCCACAGGTCGAGGCTCTGGGTCGAGATGGGCAACTCCCGGGCATCACGATTTTGCTGACGGCACCACCCCCAATTTCGAGATGACTGCTCCGCGCCGATACGGCCTTTCTCCAGCAATGCGACGCGCAATCCCCGCTGCGCCAGATAATAAGCGGAGAAAACACCGACGATACCGCCGCCAATGACAACAACATCCGCCGTCACCGGCAAGGCACTGCTGCCATCAACGCTTTCCAATAAAACAGCCATCGCCTCTACCTTTACGTTGCTTCTCGACTTGCGATACAGATGTCGCCGCCGCATATGCGCAATGCCAGCTTTTATCCAAAGACCTTACGCATTCCACCAGACGTATTCGGCAAAGTTGAATCCCATCATCGGACCGGTCGGGATCGATTTCAAACCCTGTATCCGCTTGTCATAGCCATCGAGAAAGCTGACAAAGGCGGGAATGCCGATGCTGCCCTCCGTGCTGATAATCTGCTGCATATCGCCGTACATCTGCTTGCGCTTGGCTTCATCGGTTTCAGCGCGAGCGGCCAACAGCAATTGATCGAATTTCGGATTATTCCAGCCGGATTCGTTCCATGGCGCCTTGCTCGCGAAAAACTGCGAGAACAGCACGTCGGCGCTGGGACGGGGATTGATATTGCCAAAACTCAATGGACGTCGCATCCAGTAATTCGACCAATAGCCGTCCGCTGGAACACGATTGATTGGTATCTGGACGCCAACCCGCGCCGCGGCCTGCTGCAAGAAGACCGCCATTTCCTGCGACCCATTCGCAGCAGTAGTCGCAAAAACCGGTGGTGTGCTTTTTCCTAAAACGCCCGCGTTCTTGAAATGGAATTTCGCCTTGTCCAGATCGAACGGCAAAGGCTTCACTTCCGCGTTGTAATAACGATGCATTGGCGGCAATGGTTGGTCATTGCCGACTACTGCATAGCCTCCGAATACCGCATCACGAATCTGTGTCCGGTCGAAGAGATATTTCATACCTTGCACAAAATCACGATTGCCGGTCAGCGGGTCGTCCACCCTCATGATCAAATCGCTGTACAGCCCGGACTTGGTTTCCATGATGGCAAACCCGGACGCCGAACTGACTTGCTTCGTCGAGCGCGGATTAACCGCGTTGACAAGTTGCACATCTCCTGCGAGCAATGCATTGACCCGGGCAGCACCATCCGCGATGCCAACAAGCTCCACTTGATCAAGGTGCGGCAACCCCGGCTTGAAGTATTGCTCGTTCCGAATCCCGGCTGTCAATACGCCCGGTTGAAATGTCTTAAGCTTATATGGACCGGTCCCGATGGCCGTCGAGAAGTCAGTTGTCTGATCCTTCACGATCACCAGATGCGAGTCGGCTAGCAACACCGGTAAATCGGCGTTGGCGTTCGCCAGCGTCAATTCGATCTGGTTTGGGCCAATGGCTTTCGCGTCGGTGAACTGTTCCGCAAGCGTCATGATCTTCGACGCGACTTTCGGATCTTTATGTCGGAGAAGTGAATAGATGACATCGGCTGTCGTAAGCGATTTGCCGTCATGAAACGTCACACCCTTTCGCAAGGTGATAGTCCACACCTTTGCATCGCTGCTGACAATAGATTCCGCCAAGTTCATCGTCGGCGCAAGCGCGCTGTCGAGTTGGGTGAGGCCGCTGTAGAACATGTAAGCACGGATATAGTCACCGCCGGCTGAGCCCTTCGCCGGATCCAGCGTATCGGCGGTCGAACTGCTATCGTACGCTGCGCGAATCGAACCACCGCGACGCGCTGTCGGGGTCGTCGCCGCTTGCACCAGGTAACTCGTGCCTCCCCCGCCCACCAAGACCGCGGCACCCAAAAGATGGCGCATCATATCGCGGCGACCGCTATCTACACGCTTGACATCATCATTGTTCATGCGAAGACTCCGAAGGGGGTGGCTAACATTATGCACAATAGAATTACTGAGTTCCTGAACGCAAGACCGTGCCTGGTTTCAAAAAAACCAAAGAGCGGCATGGGAGCCATTCATCAATGCTTTTTTTAACTAGGATTCCTACACCATTAATTTTTCCATTTTTCAAAAAAAATAAAAATCAATGTGCATGCGATCCTGCTGTGATCTACCTCGATGCACATATCGACCACAGTCATTGCTTCAATGCCGCGGACTATCGTCTGTCTCTGGCAAGGCGTACGGCTTACAAGTGCACCACAGGCGGGCGGACGTTCATGATCCACAGTATCCTTGCCGTACGACGCGCGATATTTTCGACACTATGCGCCAATTCACTGTTGAACTGAAAACTATCGCCGGGCCCAATCTCTTCCGACCGACCGCCGACCGTCAAAACGATGGTACCCTCCAACACCAGGCCGGCTTTTTCGCCACTACCCAGCAATATCTCCTTGGATCGCGCACCACTGGGAATGGTAATGATCATGAACTGCAAGTCATGTTGACCATGCGGCGACAACAGCTCCTTTGACAATCCACCTGCCGTCACGGTGAAATGCGGCCGCTGATCCGCTCTTCGTACGAAGTCCGGCACTGACTGAACGCCTACCGGCACGTCATCACCTTCCAGCAGTGTCGTCAACGGCACGTCCAGCGCAACGCGCAACTGTTCGAGAATGCGCACGGACGGATTGGCCAGGCCCCGCTCGATCTGACTGATCATGCCAACGGACACGTCGCTACGCTGCGCAAGCACTTTTAGCGACAGACCACGTTTCTGACGCATGTCGCGCAGACGCACACCCAACTGATTTGCCTCTGTACGATCCAACAGCGGTGTCGCACCGTCCGACACGGTTACGTCGACTTGCGGAGACGATGCGCTGTCTTTGAAATGTCGATCGTCTTCGTGCGAAATCTTTTTCATCGTATTGCGATTCAATGCCTTGAGGAACTGCCAGGAACGAAAAGATCGCGCGGCGTGTCGCGCATCGGCCCGCCCCGCGATTTATAGGCCAAGCAAGGTAGCGAGTGCAGGAAGATCCTTGACCTCGTTTACTTCATAGGCCGGGTTCATGGCTTCGTGCTGGCGATTAACGAAAGCCTTGTTTTTGATGCCCATATCGTATGCAGTCATCAGGTCATATCGGAAGCTGGACGACACATGCAGCACGTCTTGCGGATTGCAATCGAGTTCCGAGAACAAATATTCGAAAGCTTGTTGCCGCGGTTTATACGCTTGCGCTTGCTCCGCTGTGAACACCTTGTAAAACGGCGCGCCCAGCTTGTCCACATTGCTCTGAATCTGCTCGTTCGCGGCGTTCGACAGAATCACGAGCTTGTACTTGGACGCCAACCGCGCCAATCCGGCAGCCGCATCCGGATGGGGTCCCCACGACGGCACTGCATTGTAAATACCCTCGGCGCCGGCGGCGTCGAAGGGAACCCCGGTGCGTTCGCACGTACGACGTACCGCATTGACCACGACATCGCGAAACGGCTTCCAGTCGCCCAGTACTTCGTCGAGTCGATAGCCGCGGAAAAATTCAACGAATTCAGCCATCTTCGCCGGCGTGAGCTTGTCTGCATACAGGGCACGTGCCGCCTCCGCCATCTGGAAGTTGGTCAACGTACCATAACAATCGAATGTAATGTATTTTGGCTCGAAATCAATCATCATAAGGTCCTGTCGATAGGCAAAGTGATGCAATTCATCTGGGAAGGATCCGCCTGAGAGCGTGGATCTCCTTTGCTAAAAACACCGGCTGCAACGCCTGCATTACCGCAAATCGTATTAAAAATCGATCAATACACTTTTATAGCGTTGGCACGATTCGAAGGCCTGACGCCCCAGATCCTTGCCGATTCCCGACTGCTTGAATCCGCCGGTCGGGATGATCATGTCGCCGCTGCGGCCATACCGATTAATCCAAATGGTTCCAGCGGCAATGCCGCGCATCGCACGCATCGCCTGGCCGATATCACTGGTATGAATGCCGGCAGCCAATCCATATGTCGGATGCCCCGCCAATGCGATGCCCTCGTCTTCATCCTCAAACGTCTGGACCGTCAGGACAGGGCCGAACAATTCTTCGCGAACGGCCGTGGTTGCCGACGTCACGTTGCCAAGCAACATCGGTCGATAAAAATATCCGTCGGCGGTATCCTCGAAAAAGCCCCCGCCATGCAACACTTCAGCGCCCTCCTCCAGACTCCGCGCAACCATGTCGCGAATACGATGTGCCTGAGTCCGGCTGATGATGGGCGAGTAACTTGTACTTGATAACCAGGTAGGTCCCGGTACGACGTTGTCCAACTGACGCCGTATCCCTTCCACGAGCGGCTCGGCCAGCGCCTTGTGCACGATCAATCGCGTACCCGCGACACACGCCTGTCCGCCGTTGGCGATAAATCCTCGTGCGACGCAGCGCGCTGTCTGCTCAAGATCGTGGACCTGGGAAAATACCAACTGCGGACTTTTCCCTCCCAGCTCCAGTGTCACTGGCTTGGTACCGTGCAAGGCCGCATCGCTCATGATCGACGCCCCGGTTTTCGTCGATCCGGTGAAACTCACCTTTGCAATATCGGGATGACGCGTCAACGCAACGCCCGCACCAGCACCCCGACCATTCACGACATTGAAAATACCCGCGGGTATTCCTGCCTCGATCGCCAGTTCAGCGAGTCGCATCGTCGAAAAAGGTGTCAACTCGGATGGCTTCAATACCACGGCATTTCCCGCGGCCAGCGCTGGCCCACACTTCCAGGAGCACATGGAAAGCGGAAAATTCCACGGGGTGATCGCGCCGATGACGCCATACGGTTCAGCCGCGATAAAACCCAGACTGCTTTGACGAGTTGCTGCAACGTCACCGCCCGCCTTGTCAGAGAGTTCCGCAAAAAAACGAATGACTTCCGCCGTAAGTGGCACATCGGACGTATGAGCCTCCGCCACAGGACGCGTCGAGTTCAGGGCTTCCAATCGCGCGAGCTCGACCGTATGCATATCAATCAGTTGCGCCCATCGCAATAGCACGCGAGCCCGCTCGCGCGGCGCACGTGACGCCCAGCCACTTGCCCGGAGAGCGTCGCGCGCAGTGCGGACTGCAAGATCGACCGTCTCATCGGACGCATCGGGTATGCACCCGACGACTTGACCGTCACAAGCGCGCTGCACATCGATCAGCGGCTCACGCGGATCCAGGTAGCTAGCGCCGATGAAATGGCCTGCGGGTAAAACGATGCCGGCGGGATCAAAGTCCAGAAAGGAGAGCGTCATGCGGCGAATGTCAATCCAGAGAGAAAACCGTAATGGAAGTAAACACAACCTCATCAATCGCCGTCACGCGCATCGTCAAGAAAGCCTTTGGCAGGTCGGTAGCGTAGCAATCGATATGGTTCATTATAGTGAATGTCAAAATAAACGCTATCTGTAAAAACCATGACGAGAAGGCCGACGCTGTGATGGTTTTTCGACGAATTTCACTGTCTAGGCAGTAAGCGCATGAGAACCAAGGTATTCACCGGACTGGAAATACGTTCAATAAAATGAGATATTGTGATGCTCTTCCTTCAGGAGCTTCCCGTGTCTGACCAAGCGTCCCGTTCCAGCATGAATCTGCCCACAACCTATCGCCACCTGGTGACCGCCGACTTTCCGGCGGCGCATCGCCTATCGCAAGCTGTCCGCTGGCCTCATCGACTCGAGGATTGGCAATTTGCCGCGAATCTTGGAACCGGGTTTATCGCGGAGATGAATGGCGAAGTGGTCGGAACGGCGCTATGTTGGACATTTGACGATCACAATGGCGCCTTAGGCCTTGTCATTGTCTCGCCCGACGCCCAAGGCAGGGGAATTGGGCGGGATTTGATGACGCGCGTCCTGAATGCGGTCGGCGAACGAACATGCTATCTACACGCAACACCGGCGGGACAACCTCTTTATGAGAAACTGGGCTTTCAAGCTTGCGGCAGCGTCACCCAACATCAAAATATTGTCGGACGCATCACTGCGGTAGCACCGGCTCCAGGCGAAACCTTGCGCGAAGGGACAGTGGACGATCTATCTCGCATCATCGAGATCGCGCGCATCAGCACCGGAATCGATCACAGTGCGACGTTTGCCGCGCTGTATCGCTTGGCTAAGACCGTGGTATTGGAACGCAATGGGAACATCATTGGCTCCGCTTTCTTCAGACGCTTCGGACGTGGTTACGTGATCGGTCCGGTGTTCGCCGAACAAGACACCGACGATAGACGCGCCAAGGTATTGATTTCGTATTGGCTTGCACGGCACGAAGGTGACTTCATCCGTGTTGACGTTCCGGGCAATCCCACGCTCAGCGCTTGGCTTATCGAGTGCGGCCTTGCCAATGTGGATACGGGCGTGAAAATGGTGCGCCATGCCGGGAAAAGTCACGCGTCATCCCGCCCGGCAGAAACGGTCTACGCGCACTATGCCATCTTGAACCAGGCGATGGGCTGACCCGGCCAGCACGATATTCGATGCGCGTTCGGCACGGTGGAGATATGGATGGCGGACGCGACAGGCCCAAGCCGGCGCGGCCAATTCAAACGGCTAGGCTGGTGCCATGCCGAATGCACGCTTCACTGCAATAGCCGGCTCCGACACGAGGAAAGACAAAAAATGCCTTCCAACGTCCGCATGCTTGGCCGCGCGGCATATCGCGCCCGACAACACGGTATGCAATTGAACATCATCCGGTAACGGGTCCAAGACGGCAATGCCAGAGACGTTCGTAGAATCGGCAAGCTGCTGAAAACCGAGTGTCACCGCCCCTTCCGCAATCAGCTTACCAACCAGCACACCAGCAGGCGCCCGAACGAGTCGCATGGACATTCGCCTGAGGAGACGATTTTGCATGCTTTGTGGCGCAACGCATCCAGACACCAGATCAACAAAAACGGCCCTACGCCAATGCGCGATTACCGCTTCTTTCAGTGGCGACGCTTGGCCAGATTTTTCGCCTCCGCGGTCACTTCGGCAAGTACTTGACGCAAGACGCTGACAAAAGCCAGTGTGAGCCGATCCGTTGGCTGTTTCGACGGATAGAGCAAATAGATTGGAAAAAACACCTCCGGCTTGAACGGCCGGATGACAATATCGCTGCCCGCGAAGTCCCGCGCGACAATCGGATGCGCGAGCGTCACGCCCATGCCCAGTCGCACCATCTCACAACAGATGGCCGTATATTGCGCCTCAGCGGCTAACACCCGGGTCACCCCGGCACGCTCGAAGACATCGTCCATCAGGGTACGCGTGCCATCCCCGTTACATAAGGAAACGAACGCCTCGCCCTCGAAGTCGTGAGCGGTAATCGCCGCCTTGCTGGCAAGACGATGACCAGCGGGCAGTACCGCACAGGCCGCGTGACTGGCCAGGAATACCGTCTCGCAAGTCGACGCCTCACTCGAGAACACCGCGATGCCAATATCGCAAAACTGCGAACTGGCCCAGTGGTTGACCGTTCCCGAGGTGTTCACATGCAAGCTAACGGTAACGCCTGGATGGGCTTCCTGAAAACGCTGTATGGCGCGCGGCACCAAGGTCATGCCGACCGAGGGGACGCAAGCAATACGCAATCTGCCACTGCCGAGCGTCCTGATCTGCGCGGCGGCGAGCGAAAGACCTTGCAGCCCGACATAGGCGCGCTCCACCTCCCGGTAGAACGCGTTGCCTTCGGTGGTGGGAATGAGCCGGACGCCCGAGCGTTCAAACAAGGTCAATCCGACCGCTCCTTCCAGTTGCGAAATCAGCCGGCTGATATTCGGCTGCGAGGTGTGAAGATCTTTCGCGGCCGCTGTCATCGATCCCGCCACCATCACCGCTCGGAACGCCTCGATTTGTTTCAGATTCATCGTCGCCAACCCATATCAATTCGGTATAGATTGGCATTTTATTCTTATTGGACGCTATGTATTGACTATTTGAAACTGAGAGTCGATCCCGCAGTTCCGGCCTCATCCCGCCATTCAGGAGTTTGTCCATGCAGCATACGCAGCACATCCATCGCCGCGCATCGTTGAAGCCGGGCCTCACCTCCTTGATCACCGCCCTCGCCTGCCTCGGTGCGCTGCATGGCGCCACCGCCCACGCCGAGACCACGTTGTATCTGGCCAATGTGGGCGGCTCAAGCCAGGACCTGTATCAGAAAAAAATCATCCCGCCCTTTGAAAAAGCGCATGACGTCAAGATTGTCTACGTTGCCGGCAACAGCAGCGACACGCTGGCAAAGCTGCAAGCGCAAAAAGGTCACGAACAGATCAACGTTGCCATCATGGACGATGGTCCGATGTATCAAGCGATGCAGATGGGTTTATGCGCGAAGTTGCAGGATGCGCCAGTCATGAAGGAACTGTATCCAATTGCCAAGCTGGGTCCGGAATCAGTGGGGATCGGAATGGTCGCCACCGGAATCGGTTACAACGCCGATGCCTTCAAGAAAGCAGGCCTGCCGCCGCCGGACTCGTGGGCAGCGCTGACGGATGCGCATTACAAAGGTAAGCTGGGCGTCGCGCCTATCACCAACACTTATGGCCTCCATGCCTTGGTCATGCTGGCCCGTATGAATGGCGGCGGTGAAAAGGATATCGACCCCGGCTTCAAGGTGATGTCGACACAAGTAGCCCCGAATGTGCTGTCGTGGCCCACCACGCCGGGCGAGATGGACGGCCTCATGCAAAGTGGCGACGTCATTATCGCGCCTTATGGCAGCGGTCGTGCGGTCGCCCTGCAGAACACCGGTTTCCCATTGAAATTCTTCTATCCCAAGGAAGGCGGCGTCGCGTTGCAAGTGGGGGCGTGCTCCGTGGCGGGTAGCGGCCAGGACGCTCTCGCGCAACAATTCATCCAGTATCTGTTGAGCACCGATGTGCAGGCGCTGCAGGCGCAGGCGGTAGGCTTTGGCCCAACCAATCGGAACGTCAAGTTGACCCCGGAAGTGGCCGCGAAAGTACCCTATGGCCCGGAGCAAGTATCAAGACTGGTGGCGATGGACTGGGCGACGATCAATCAGCACCGGAACGAATGGACGCAACGCTGGAATCGTAACGTCGAACGCTGAGTACACCAGACCGGCCATACGTGGCATACGTCCGGCCATCGAACATTACAGAACCCATGACTTTCCTGACTCTCAAGGGCATCTCGAAACGCTACGGCGACTACACGGCGATCGAGCAGATCGATCTTGGCGTCGAACGCGGAGAGTTTGTATCACTGCTGGGCCCGTCAGGGTGCGGAAAAACGACGACACTGCAAATGATTGCCGGCTTCGTCACGCCGACCACCGGCAGCATTCACCTCGACGGACGCGACATTACGCATTTGCCCGCGGAAAAACGCGGCATGGGAATCGTGTTCCAGAGTTATGCGCTCTTTCCGCATATGAGTGTGGCCGGTAATGTTGGTTTCGGCCTCGAGATGCAACGTGTGCCGAAGGCCGAGCGACGCAAGCGAATCGAAGAAGCGCTTGAACTAGTCCGGTTGACGGGACTGAATAGCCGCTACCCAAAGGAGCTTTCGGGCGGTCAACGGCAACGTGTTGCCATTGCCCGGGCCCTCGCGATGCGACCGGCGCTATTGTTACTCGACGAGCCGATGTCGAACCTCGATGCCAAGCTTCGCGACGAGATGCACATCGAGTTACGCGGCATCCAACGCCAGCTCGGGATTACGACCCTCCTGGTAACGCACGACCAGGTGGAAGCCATGACGATGAGCGACCGGATTGCCGTGATGCAACGCGGCGGCATTGCCCAGATCAGCACGCCATTCGAAGCGTACGAGCGCCCCAAAACCCCCTTTGCCTCGTCGTTCCTGGGAAAAATCAATACGTTCTCAGGCAAGGTCACGGGACGCAATCTACGCTGCGCGGAGGTGGATGTGACAGGAACGATGATGACCGTTCCCCATGAAGGACGTCTGGTTCAGGGCGACGTCCATGTGTACCTGCGTCCTGAAAAAGTCCATCTGCATGGCGATACCTCTTCAGAAAACGGCACGCCCCGTCCGGCAAGGACACAGGGCGTGATTGTTACACGCGTATTTGTCGGCAACCAATGGCTTTTGCAAGTCGACACGCCACTAGGCCAGATCAACATCTCCCGTCCAAATGACGGCGTCTTGCCGCCGGACGAAGGCGCTCACGTCGGCCTGCACTGGACCGACGACGATTTACGCGTCCTCGATCAGGATCCTCTCCATGGCTAATGTCGAGCAAACACGCGCCGGCGCGACGCCATGGTTACTGTCCTTTCCGGCATTACTGCTATTTTGCGGCCTGCTACTGGTGCCATTGCTACTCATATTTATCCTCTCATTCCACGCCTTCAGCAACACGCACGGCACCCTGCCCGACTACACGATCGCAAACTATATCGAGGTCGTCACCGACCCCTATTACGGAGAGATCTTTTTGCGTACCGCAGGCCTGGCGATATCGGTAACCTTCCTTGCAATCGTCCTGGGCGTGCCAGAAACAATCGTCCTCGCACGGATGAGAAAACCGTGGCAATCACTTTGCCTTCTCGTGGTGCTCGGGCCACTGCTCATCTCGGTCGTGGTTCGGACATTGGGATGGCAAATCCTGCTTGGAAATAACGGCATCGTCAACGACGTGCTGCAGGCGCTCCATATCACGTCCGCTCCCGTCCGAATGGTTTTTACGATGATCGGTGTCACGATTGCGCTTACCCACGTACTTGTGCCGTTCATGGTGATGTCTGTCTGGGCGAACCTGCAAAAGCTGGACTTGCAAGTCGAGTGGGCCGGATTGTCAATGGGCGCAAAGCCCCTCACCGTTTTGAGACGCGTGGTCCTTCCCCAACTGATGCCAGGGATTCTCTCAGGATCGATCATCGTGTTTGCTCTGTCTGCTTCAGCATTTGCAACACCTGCACTGATCGGGGGGCGCCGCCTGAAAGTGGTGGCAACCGCGGCCTATGATGAATTCCTTGGAACGTTGAATTGGCCATTGGGGGCGACCATCGCCGTATTGTTGCTGATCGCGAACGTCGCCATTGTCATGGGATGCAGCCGCCTGGCGGAACGCCGTTACAAGCATATCTTCGAGTAAGTGAGCGATGAAACGTAACGGCCCTGTCGGACTCGCATTCAATGCGCTATTTCTGGTATTTATCGCGGCGCCGTTGATTGCGGTAATCGCCGTGTCCTTCACGGCGAAAGGCTATATTTCCATGCCCTTCGATGGTGCGTCACTGAGATGGTTCAGATCCATCGCGCAGAATCAGGACATCATCGACGCGTTCTGGCTTTCGATCAAGCTCGCATTTGCCTCGGCTACCATCGGCGTCGTGCTGGCCACACCAGCCGCGCTAGGCATCGCGCGCTACCGCTTTCCCGGACGCGGCGCGCTCAGCGGCTTCCTGCTGTCGCCGATGATGATCCCGGCAGTCGTGCTGGGCATTGCTTTCCTACGTTTCCTGTCATTGCTAGGGTTGAACGGCTCGATTGCATCGCTCACCGCCGCGCATGTAATCATTGTGTTTCCCTATGCGCTGCGTCTGATCCTGTCATCGGCCATCGGCCTCGACCGGGATGCACAAAATGCAGCGCTTTCATGTGGCGCCAGCCGCTTTACCGTGTTTCGCCGTATCGTACTCCCGGTGATCCGTACCGGTATTGCCGGTGGCTGGCTGCTCGCATTCATTCAGAGTTTCGACGAATTGACGATGACGATTTTCGTGGCCACGCCCGGCACCACTACGCTTCCGGTCGCGATGTACAACCAGATTGCCCAGACCATCGATCCGCTAGTCGCCGCCGTATCCACCGTCATCATCTTTGGTACCGTCGTCCTCATGATACTGATGGACCGTCTGGTCGGCCTGGATCGCATTCTGATCGGTGAGGCACGATGACGCTCCGCCGACCCGCCTAGCGCGATGCTTGTGTTTCCACCGGAAACGCCGTGAAATCTACCCTGCCATGACTACCAAACCGCTATTCATCACGCTACCGTCGCTGGCGCCTGTGTCAACTGAGTCGATCACCATCTGGTTTAACGACCAGCCGTTTTCCGTTCCATCCGGACGGTCGATTGCGGCGGCCTTGCTTGCCGTCGGCATACAACGCTTTCGATCGAGCTCCGTGTCCGGGGTGGCGCGCGCACCCTATTGCATGATGGGTGCATGCTTTGAATGCCTCGTCGAGGTCGATGGCGTCCCAAGCCGGCAAAGCTGTTTGATTGAGGCGCGGGATGGCATGCGTATCCGATCACAAGAAGGCGCACACGAGCTGAATCCGATCGCCTTCAAGGGGGAGGTAGCGCGATGAGCCATGAAGCGCGTGATGTCGTCGTCATCGGAGCGGGACCTGCCGGACTGGCCGCGGCGACGCGGGCTGCCATCCAAGGGCTGTCCGTGGTATTGCTCGACGAACAAGCGGCCGTCGGTGGACAAATCTATCGTGCTATTGAACGCAGCGACGCGAATCGGCGGGCCATGCTCGGCGAAGACTATGCGGCGGGCGCGGTATTGGCGAGAGCATTCGCCGCATCCGGCGCAGGCTACGAACCGCATGCTTCGGTATGGCAGGTCACCCGCGAGAAAAACGTTCATTACCTTAAAAATGGCAAGGTCGCCAGTTTCGCGGCCAAACGCATCGTGCTGGCCACCGGTGCCGTGGAAAGGCCCTTCCCGATTCCGGGATGGACCCTGCCAGGGGTCTTGACCGCCGGTGCGGCGCAAATTCTATTGAAAAGTGCCGGTCAGGTGCCTGGCGATCCGCCCGTGCTCGTTGGGTGCGGTCCGCTGCTTTATCTTTTGGGATGGCAATATCTGCAAGCCGGCATCCCGATCCGCGCCTTGGTCGACACCACGCGCCACAAAGACCGTTGGCGCGCGAAACGCCATATTCTTGCCGCGTTGCGTTCCTGGCCCGCACTTGGCAAAGGATTGCGGATGCTGCGTGAACTACGGAATAGCGGCGTTCCCATCTTCGAAGCAGCGGACACGCTTGGCATCGAAGGCCGCATAGACCCTTCAGGATACGAGCATGCCGCGGCGCTGCACTTTTCCGTCAATGGCAAAGCCCACAGAATCGACGCCAATGTGATCCTGCTACATCAGGGCGTGGTGCCCGATACGCAATTCACGCATGCGCTACGCGTGCGCCATCGGTGGGACGATGCGCAGCTCTGTTTTACGCCTGTGACCAACGCCTGGGGAGAAACGGACGCAAGCGGCATCTTCGTTGCAGGAGACGGTGCCGGCATTGGCGGCGCGCAGGCAGCCATACTCGGCGGTGAAAAGGTGGCGTGGGAAATTGCCACTCAACTCGGCGCCGCCGAATCAACGTCGCGCGATAGTCGACTCGACGAACTCCAGCGGGCGCTTACCCGCACCCTCCGCATCCGGCCATTCCTGGACAGCCTTTACCGCCCGAGAAAGGCGAATCGCATTCCCGAGGACAGCGTGATAGTTTGTCGCTGCGAGGAAGTGACGGCAGGTCAGATTCGGGATTTCGTCGGTCTTGGATGTACCGGGCCCAATCAAGTCAAGTCCTTTGGACGATGCGGCATGGGGCCATGTCAGGGCCGCATGTGCGGCCTTACGGTCACGGAACTCATCGCCGATGCGCGCAATGTCTCACCAGAAACAGTCGGCTATTTTCGTCTGCGGCCACCTATCAAGCCACTGACATTGGGGGAGCTTGCTGGTGAGTAAGCCATACCTTGCGCCCACCTTGCCCGGCACCACGCATAGCGTCGCAGCCGATGCCGGGGCGACCATGCATACCGACGTCCTGGTGGTGGGGGGAGGTATACACGGCGCCAGCAGTGCCTTCCATCTGACGCAACGTGACGTACGGGTGACCGTCTTGGAAGCTGATTATGTAGGACGGCATTCCTCTGGCGTGAACGCGGGTGGCGTCCGCTCTTTGGGACGCCACCTTGCCGAAATTCCGCTCTCGTTGATGTCGCGTGAAATATGGCATCGGATGCCGGAACTGGTCGGCGACGATGCGGGATTCGTCGCTTCGGGCCAGATGAAAATTGCCGAAAACGAAGCCGAACTGAAAACGTGCCAGGACCGCGTGGATCTGTTGCGGGCACACGGTTTCACGCACGAAAAGATCATCGCGCGTGACGCAGTCCTGGCCTTGGAGCCTCACCTCGCACCCCATGTCACCGGTGCAATCTGGGTTGAAGCGGATGGCTATGCGCTGCCGTACAGAGCCACCACGGCATTCCGGCGCGCCGCCCAACGGAACGGTGCGATCTTCCATGAAGGCACACCCGTCACGCAGATCACGCAACAGGGTGAGCGGTGGCACGCACGGACAGCGGCCGGGACTTTCTCTGCGGATCATCTGGTCGTGACAGCCGGCGCATGGGCCGGTGTGCTTGCGGAACAGGTTGGGGAACCTGTCCCGGTTCATCCTGAGGGATTGATGCTGATGGTCACGCATCGTGCGGCGCCGTTTTGCCGAGCAACGTTGGGTGCAACCGGGCGTCCGCTGTCGTTTAAGCAATTCGACAACGGGACGGTCGTTATCGGCGGCAAGCTGATCGGCATCGCGGATCTGCCGGGGCGGCATGGCGAAGTCGACTTTGCGCGCTTGGTGAAGAGCGCACAGACGGTCACCGATCTGTTCCCGCATCTTCGCAATCTCGGCATCAATCGGGCGTGGGCTGGCGTGGAGGCGTTCACCGAGGATTCTCTTCCGATCATCTCGCGAAGCAAGCAGGCCTCCAACCTTACCTACTCATTTGGCTATTGCGGCAGCGGGTTTCAGATGGGCCCAGGCTGTGGCAAGCTGGTATCGGAACTGGTTCTCGACGGCAACGCGTCATTGAACCTGGATGCCTTCGCCATCGACCGCTTTCGTTTTCCTACGCTGAACGCATAACGCTTCATCGATTATTCATCACTTGCAGGTAACGACATGACACAGGATGCCAAAATGAGGCTCGGCCTCTCGATGCGCTATTTGGGATATCACATTGCCGCGTGGCGACATCCGGATGTCCCCGCGGGTGGCGCGATCGATTTCAACTATTTTCTGAATAGCGCAAGAAAAGCGGAAGCCGCCAAGCTGGATATGGTCTTCTTCGCGGATGGCATTGGTATTCGTGCCGACGACAATCCGAAAGGGTCGCTGGCACGCGACATGAAGAATGCGGAACTCGAGCCGCTCACGCTGTTGGCCGCGCTCGGCGCATGTACATCCCATATAGGGCTAGTTGCAACCGCTTCGACCACCTACAACGAACCGTTTCACATTGCCAGAAAATATGCATCGATCGACCACATCAGTGGCGGGCGCGCGGGGTGGAACGTCGTCACATCGTGGTCTCAGCAGGAAGCGTGGAATTTCTCCCGTGACGAACACCTCGGATACGATGAACGCTACGAGCGTGCAGACGAGTTCGTTGATGTCGTCAAGGCATTATGGGACAGTTGGGAAGATGATGCATTCATTCGCGACAAGGAAAGTGGCATCTTCTACGATGAGTCGAAACTGCATACGCCCCATCACAAGGGAAAGCATTTTCGCGTTCGTGGTCCATTGAATTCCGCGCGGACGCCGCAAGGGCGCCCCGTGATCGTACAAGCTGGTGCATCGGAACCAGGACGAGAGATCGCGGCAAAGAGCGCGGACGTGGTCTATAGCAGCACGCTGGATCTTCAATCCGCTAGAAAGTACTACGACGACGTCAAATCCCGTTTATCAAAATACGGCCGTCAGCGACACGAGCTGCTGATCATGCCTGGCCTGACTCCCTATATCGGCAAAACACGCCAGGAAGCACAGGACAAATTCGACCAGTTGCAGGAACTGATCCATCCGATAACAGGCTTGTCCATTTTGTATAATCAATTCGGGGATCTGTCGGGCTATGACTTGGACGGTCCGGTACCGGACATCACGAGCAAGGAGGTACATAGCATCGGCCGAAACTTACTGGACCTGGCGGCACGGGAGCATTTTACGCTGCGTCAGCTTTACAAGCATGTTGCGGCGGCAAATTCAGGGCGGGCCATTATAGGAACAGCCGAAGACGTTGCGGACGACATGGAAGAGTGGTTCAAGCATGGCGCCGCCGATGGGTTTAACATCTGCCCGGCAACCTTGCCACAGGGGATCGATGACATGACTGAACTGTTGCTGCCGGAGCTTCGGCGGCGTGGACTCTTTCGGACCGAATATGAAGGTACAACGCTGCGGTCGAATTTAGGATTGGCGCCACTATCATTTGGGGAATAAGGGCAACCGAGAAACAAACGCGCGGGCGACGAAATGATCGCGGAACGTTCCTTTCGCATGAATAATATGCAGGACTTACGTTCAAGGAGGAACACCATGCAGTCCTTGGCGAATGACCGCGAGAACCTGTTCCACGTCCTGCAGGGATCGGATGGCCGCCAACAACACCGTTGCCTGCGGCCAGGTACGCTGAAGGTAGCCGAGCCACTTTTTGACGCGTCCGTGCGCGTGATGGATCGTGCCACGTGTACGCAACGCTTCCACGTAGTGTAATAGCGCGCGTAATACGATCGGCCATTCATCGGCATGGGGTGAACGTGCCATTTCTCTTCGTATGCGCATTGCGAGAAACGGATCGGACACGGCACCGCGTCCGATCATGACATCAAGGCATCCGCTGACGTCCCTGCACCGCTCCCAGTCCGTTACCGTCCATACTTCCCCATTCGCAATAACCGGCACCTTCACCGCTGCGGCGATACGCGCAATCCAGTCCCAGTGCGCAGGTGGCTTGTAGCCGTCATCGCGGGTGCGTGCATGTACCACGAGGGACTGCGCGCCCCCGTCCACCAAAGCCATTGCACAATCAATCGCCTGGGACGTGTCGGCGATACCAAGCCGCATTTTTGCCGTTACCGGTACGGAAGCTGGCACCGCGGCACGCACCGCCGATACAATATCGTATAGTTTTTGCGGATCAGCCAGCAGCATGGCTCCGCCGCCATGCTGATTCACCACTTTCGCTGGACAACCGAAGTTCAGATCGATCCCCCATGGTGAAAGCCTGGCTGCTTGCGCTGCGTTACGCGCCATCCATATCGGATCACTGCCAAGCAGTTGAATGACCATAGGCGTGCCGCCAGGCGTACGCGCGCCGTTCAATACTTCAGATGCCTCCCACGCATAGACACGCGGCGGCAGCACCGAACTGGTGACGCGAATGAATTCTGACACGCAACCATCGAAGCCGCGGGAGCGAGTCAGCACATCGCGTAGTACGTCGTCTGCCAGTCCTTCCATCGGGGCAAGAAACAGCCGACTCATGCGATTGACTCTCAACGATATAGACGCGGCATTATAGCCGAGTCGGGTCAATGCACCGTGGATCGCCAATTGGTCCGGTTACTTTTGCGACGCGCCATCCCATGCAGGCAGCGTGGCGCCGTGGTACACCTTCAAGATCGCCGCGGCGACGTTCGGCTGCTGGTAGCTTTGCACCAAGGCGCTGACCCACGGCGCATGCGCATCTTCCTGGCGCACGGCAATGAAATTACGGTAAGGATTTGCCGACACCTGCTCTTGCGCAATCCGCTCTTGCGGGATCTTGATGCCCGCCTTGATCGCCCAATCGGTGTTGACCACCGCGGCGTCGACATCGTCGATCGAACGTCCAACAATGCCTGAATCCAATTCCTTCACGCGAATGTGCTTCGGATTCTTATCGATGTCCGATGCCGTAGGGAGTAAACCCACGTTCGACCGCAACGTAATGACCCCTTGTGCTTGTAGCAGAAGCAAGGCACGCCCTTCGTTGCTTGGATCATTGGGTACCGAAATGACCGCATTGTCCGGCAATTTCGAGACAGACGTCCATTTCCGGGAGTACAGGCCGATTGGTTGGACATAAGTATAGCCAACAGGAACAATGTGATAGCCCTGTGCTTTCACTTGCGCATCCAGGTAAGGCTTGTGCTGAAATGCGTTTGCGTTCAGATCCTTCCTTTCGAGTGCTTCGTTCGGTTGCGTATAGTCGTTGAACGTCGTGATCTTGATCTTCAGATCATGTTTCGCCGCGTTCTCGCTCACCACACGCCAGACATCTTCATCCTCGCCTGACATGATACCAACGCGGAGCGTCTGCTCCGCCGCCATGGCAATACCACCAGACATGACACTGCCAAGCAGCGCCGAAACACCAAGAAGTTTAAAAATTTTTCTTCTGCTATTCATTGCGCGACATCCCCGAAACCGATAAGAACGCGCTATCGTAACGGTCACCGATTCCAAGAACAAACATTAAAAGCGGCAATGCAAAGCTGCTACCTGCATAAGAGAATCATTCGCAAGCCGGTCCACGCGATTTACCGAATGACTTCGGCGCTCTCGAAATGGCTGTCCAGAATGACCGCCGCAGTAATATTGCACGACTGCTTTCGATAGATCGCCCCCGATGGCGCAGATCTTCCTCCGTGCACCTTGCTTTATATTTAAGAGATGTCGCGTATCGCTTGCAATGTTCGACGTTGCTGCCCGGCCGTGTCGAAATTGTCAGGCGTCAACCACGCCTCGAACGCGGCGCGGCGCGCGGGCCATTCGTCATCGAGCATGGAGAACCAGGCGGTATCGCGTGTACGATTTCTATACACCACAGCTTGCCGGAAAACGCCTTCAAACCGAAACCCAAGGCGCTCGGCTGCGTTTTTAGACGGTGCGTTGAAGTTGTCGCATTTCCATTCATAACGCCGATAGCCAAGATCCTCGAACACATAACACATCAGCAGGTAATGCGCCTCAGTCGACAGCGCCGTCCGTCTCATGCGCGGCGAGAACGCAACGCTCCCCACTTCGATAACGCCGTTCGCCGGATCGATTCGCATCAGCGCGAACGTACCAACCGGCTTTCCCGTGGATAAGTCGATTACAGCGAACTGCAGTGGATCGTCCATCCTCGCGATGCGTTCGCAATACACTTGATACGATTCAAGCGTATCGAACGGTCCCGCCATCATATAAGTCCAATCACGTCCATCAGGCGCTTGTTGATACGCGTCGAAGAGCGCGGGGCCATGCCGCGCCGCATCCAACGGCGTGACCTCGCACAAACGCCCTGTCAGGGTCACCCGCGACGGCGTCGCACTGCGTGTCCAATAGGGCATTGGTGCACCCACAGGCTGGTGAAATTCGTTCAGCAACGGCATCGTGAAACACTCCAAGTCATCAATCGATCGGTATTACATAGCGGTCGTTATGCTGTGCAGCTTTTGCTCCCCGGCAGCCGAGAGGGGCGTCATCGTCCCGAGGATCGACGGAAAATTCGCGCACGCTCCACGACCGCTGTATGGTGGCGCCGGCACGTGGCAAAGGCCATACGTCACATGTTTGAGGGTCAGCCGTGATACATCGGCGGGCAAACGCTTTTCTACGCGCGAACATGCCGTACCCGAATATTGGGACCGCGCAGCAAGCCAGTGACGCCGCCACTTCACCACACCCAGCCGAGTGACGCTATCTGGCGGGCAAATCGGCATCCGGGACGGATTTTGATATCGTAGATCGTTACAAAAAAAATCAAACAGTCGTATTAAAGTTTACGCCGCGCTTGCCGTTATGTGAAGCGATACCCCAGAAATGCGCGTTGCTCCGCGATACGCATTTTCGCGCGGCCGCGTACTTCCAAGGCAATCACGTCGCTACGGCGCACGTTGCCTTCCAGTCGCCAGGGTCGTTTGATAGTGCGATAACCGGCAAGTGCTTGCCTTGAAATTATGAAAAGCGATCGGGTCAGCTTCATTACGGTCGTCCGTGGGCTGCGATCCGCCTTTCTGGCGGGTGCGGCCACAGTGTATGCCATCGCTTGGCCTGCCTATGCCGCTTCGACGGCGGGCACGGATAGCGAGGACCACGCGTCATTGGCCGCTGTCCAGACTCAGAGCAGCTCAGAAGCAGGGACAGAAACCCAGTTCGCGTCAATTGCCCCCCAATCGGATGCCGGAATGGCCAATCCGGCCGCGGCACAATCCGCCAGCGCAACCACCACGAAGTGGCCGACGAACCCTGGCCTCGCGGATATTTTCACGCTGAGTGGTTTCGGCACGCTGGGCGTATCGCATTCCACGCTGAAATCCGCCGATGTCGTCAATAGTGCCTTCCAGCCGACCGGAACCGGCCGTTCGCGCCGATACGATATCGCAAACACCAGTATATTCGGTGTACAACTCGCCGCACGATTTACGGACCGACTGAGCGCGGTGGTGCAGGTGCTGGCACAGCAAGGCTATGACAACCGCTTCGTACCGCATCTCGAATGGGCGAATGTCAAATACGCGGTGACGCCCAATTTCAGCGTTCGTGTTGGCCGAATAGAGATCCCGACGTTCGCGAACTCTGATTTCCGTAACGTCGGATACGCCAATCCGTGGCTGCACGCACCAAACGAAGTCTATGATAATGAGCCGATCACCAATAGCGACGGTGCCGATGTATCGTACGCATTTGGTATCGGGCAAGCCGTTAATACCGTGCGTCTCATGATAGGGACCTCGGCTTTCCATGCCATACCTGGCAATTATCGCGTCCAGACGAAACGCGTATATGGCGCCTTCGATACATTCGAGTATGGCGCCTTTACTGGACGTGTTGCCTATATCAAAGGCACTATCGCGATAAGCGCATTCCCACCGCCGTACGACTCGCTACCCGGTTCGTCTACCAGTATCTCGGTCAGCTACGATCCGGGGAAATGGTTTGTCCAATCTGAAATCGCACGCGTCACCAGCGACAATATTACCCCTGGCTACCTGGCGGCCTATATCACCGGTGGCTATCGTATTGGAAAGTTCACGCCCTTCCTCACGTATTCACGCTCCTACTCGATGCAGCGCTCTACGCTGACACCGAACGCCAACCAAGGACAGCACACCTTTTCAGCCGGCGTACGCTGGGACGTTGCCCACAACATTGATTTGAAGGTGCAATACGATCACATAGGTTTGCCAGCTAATTCCAGTGGCAACCTGATGAACCTGCAACCCACATATCAGCTCGGAACCGGGACGAATGTCCTCGGTATCGCGCTCGATTTTGTGTTTTGACGAGGGGGCGCCATGATCTTCTCGTTCAAATCGCTTAACGGAACGCTACGCAGCGCATTGATTGGCATTGGAATCTGGATGGCGATGCAAGCAGGTCATGCCGATACCGATCTTGTCGTTGTGGTCGCGGCAAATAGCACCGTCACGCAGTTGGATCAGGATCAGGTTGCCAACATTTTCCTCGATCGAAGCGCCAGTCTTCCGAACGGGACAACCGCGCTGCCGACAGACGCGCCAGAGCGCAGCGAAGTGCGGGATCGCTTTTACATCGTACTCTGCGGCCGATCGCCGGCGCAGATGAAAGCCTATTGGTCGCGCCTGATATTCACGGGGCGTGGCAAGCCGCCTCGCGAAGCAGGCAGCACTGATGCCGTGAAAAACTTCGTGCGAACCACCCCTGGCGGCATTGGTTACCTCGAAGCGAGTAACGTAGACAGTAAAGTCAAAGTCGTGCTGCATCTGCGATGAAGTACACACGTGCATTGCGTCCGGATCATTTTCGCGAACGCGTGGAAACACGCGGCGCACGCTCGCGACTCACCGATACGCATATTCTGTTGCCGATCTTTTGTCTGATCCTGCTCGCCGTCGGCTGGCTCTCCGTCTATCGATTGCTACGCGTCGAGGAAGTGGCGGCATCCCGGGCCGCGATGCAAAACGTCCGGGAATTATCCGATACGTATGAAGCGCAGTTGCAACGCAACCTCGTGTATATCGATCAGACGCTCCGCATGCTGGAGTTCAATTTGAAGCAGTCTCCTCATACGCGACTGCGCGATTACGAAAAACGTGGCCTGTTGCCGCCCTCGGTGGTCTTCGCGCTCGCGATCTCCGACGCCCACGGGATCGTACGAGATAGCAATGGCGAATTTCTTCATGACGGCAACAGTATCGCAGACCGGTTTTTTTTCACCTCGGTGCGCGCACGGTCAGGCAATCCATTGCCCCCCGTCAAACCGACGCTGGCCACCAAGACGACACTGGACAATTGGCGAGATGCCGTACGCCACTCCCCGCACAATGTCAGGCGTCACCATGCTGACACGGAAACACACAAGGCCGCGCGTGATCATCAAAGCAAGCTGGGCGGGCGGAAAGACCCGCGCGCACACGCGTCTACTGGCGAGCATGCCACCATGCGCCATCACGGCACGGGCGCCCCGCTGCTCCGACGTACCGGATTGAATGATGGCAAGCTGCCGGAAGCGCGGGCGCGCGACGTGACGCGCGAACTATCCGTCGACGCGTCAGCCGACGAGAACCCAACGGCAGTGACGGACAGCACGCAAGACCCCAGTATGAGAAAAGGGCAAGTGACGTTCACCCGGGCGTTGCACAATGCAGCTGGCGGATTTGTCGGTGTCGTGGTGTTGTGCGTGGACAAGGACTACTTCACCAGCGGCTATGACGATACCCGCATGGGAGAGGCGGGTATGCTCCTGCTCGCCGACAACGATGCAAGAGTCCGGGCGGCACGAATCGGCAGTCGCACCGATTGGAACAATACATTGATCGATAACGCTGCGGCCAATGCCATTGCCCATTTATCGGATGAGGTCACGCTGACACGCTGGGGGGACGGCATCCTGCGATTTACCAGTGTGCGGGCGCTGCACGACTTCCCCCTGACAGCCGTGGTTGGCTTGTCCGCGGACGAGCAGATGGCCGGGTATCGGGCCAGCCGACAAACGTATTTGTTATCGGCATGCATTGCCAGCATTGCCTTGGCGTTGCTCACGGCGACGCTGACCGGAATGAGCTGGCAGCTCGCGCGTAGTCGCCGGAACACGCGACGCATCCAGCGGACCTACTTCGCCGCGTCAGAGGCAAGCCTCGATGGCTTCGTGGTACTACGCACGCTGTGGCGCTCACAAAAAGGCATCACCGCCTTCATCATTACCGCCGCCAGCGGGCGTGCAACCCAATTGCTCGGTGAGTCGCAAATGTCGCTGATTGGGCGGCGTATCGATCCGGTATCGTCCAATCTCTGCGGCCCCGACGGTTATGCCGCATTGACCACGGTCGCCATCACTGGTCAGACCGACGCCACGGAATGGCTCCATCACCGTGCGGATGGAACGCAAATCTGGCTACATCGTCAGGTTGTGCGGTTGGAGGATGGCCTTGTGTCGATCATACGCGATATCAGCGCGCAAAAACTCACCGACGTGCGGCGCGTACAGCAAAATCGACTGCTGGAGATGATTGCAACCAGCACACCGCTGGACCGCATACTTGCGCACCTCATCGAACAGCTCGATGGGCAGCTTGAGAATGCACGATGCGCGATTCTGCTATGTTCTGAGGATGGTTCCACGATGCGAGTCGGCGCGATCGGCGAACTGCCGGTTGCATACTATGAGGTAGCGAATGGCGCCCCAGTCGGCCCGCGTGCGGGTCCGGGAGGACGAGCCATTCACTTTCGCAAGTCCATTCATGTGTCGCGGGCCACCGATGCGGCTTTCGATCGCGGCATGACGCAGTGTGGCCTGGACGATTTCACCGATAGTTGGGCGTTCCCGGTGCTCGCGCATAGCAATGCATCGCAGCAGAACGGGGGGACGTCGAGTGCGCGCGGCGACAACCAGGCCGCGCACCCCCTCGGTCCACGTCCGCTTGCCGCATTAGTGGTCTTCTCGCGTGAATCCCGGCACGCAACGGAAGCCGAACTGGACGCCATCGGGGCAGCAAGGCGCTTGATCGGCATTGCCGTCGAACGCTCCGAAGTGGAGCGCACGATTCGCCATATGGCAAAACATGATGCGCTCACCGGGCTGCCAAACCGCTTGATGTTGTCCGAGCGGCTGGTGGAAGTCCTCGCGCAGGCCCGGCAGGATCGCAGCAGCGTCACCATCGTCTTTATCGATCTCGATAATTTCAAGCTGATCAACGACAGCCTGGGTCACCACGCCGGCGACACACTATTAAAGACCATCGCGAAACGGATGACGGCGGCACTCGATCCGGCAGACATGGTCGCGCGGCTCGGCGGCGATGAGTTCGTGCTGGTACTATGCGCGGCCGCCCATGATGGCGACGGTCTTGCCAGCACGATCGCCTATGTCCGGACGATCATCGCCGAACCCGTCCAGCTGTTGAACGAAGAATATCGTGTCAGCGCCAGTATCGGATCCGCGCGTTTCCCGGAAGACGGTGACGACACGCAAGCACTGCTGATGAACGCCGATTCGGCGATGTATCGCGCCAAGGAAAACGGTCGCAATACCTGGTGCGCCTACACCGCTGAAATGAATTCGCAAGCCCATGAGAAGTTGCGCCTCAAGGAAGCGCTGGGACATGCGTTGGATGGTGGTGAACTGCGATTGGTCTATCAACCGCAAGTTGATCTTGCCGCCTCGCGTGTGGTGGGGATGGAGGCATTACTCCGCTGGCATCATCCCCGCCACGGGGTAATAATGCCGGCGGCCTTTATCCCGTTTGCCGAGGAAAACGGCTTGATCGTACCAATCGGCGCCTGGGTATTGGAAACAGCGTGTCGGCAAAACAAGGCATGGCAGGATGCTGGATATCCCGCGGTCATTGTCTCGGTCAATGTTTCGGCGCGCCACTTCGCCGACGATGGACTTGTCAAGTCCGTCGCCGAGGCGTTGCGGCGCAGCGGCCTAGATCCTGGATATCTCGAATTGGAGATTACCGAGAGCGTCATCATGTTGGACGTGCCACGCGCCGTATCCCGCATGCGCGTGCTGCAACAGATGGGCGTGCGGCTGTCGATCGACGATTTCGGTACCGGCTATTCAAGTTTGAGCGCCTTGAAATCGTTCCCTATCGCGCGACTGAAGCTGGATCAGTCTTTCGTTCGCGGCGTAACGGATAACAAGAACGATCAGACAATCGCGCGTGCCGTAGTCGCGCTCTGTCGGCAGTTGAATTTGGAAGTCATCGCAGAAGGCGTTGAAACGCCAGAACAATTGGCATTCTTGATGGAGAACGGCTGCTCGGCGATTCAAGGCTTCTGGTTCAGCAAGCCTCTCGACGTCGCGGAGGCGGGAGTGTTTCTGTCCCAGCCGTTTCGAACACCTATCCCGGCGATGCGCTTTCACAAGGAAGCAGTCAACGCCATGCGCTGACGCGTGGGCTCAGTGACCGTTGGGTGCGTTGCCGGCAGCGGCCGCTTGATTTGCCGCCTTCTGTTTCTTGGACGCTTCGTGGTGCCCGATAGCGCAACCCGCCGCGGCGCCAAGCACCGCGTGCTTGCCCGCAACGTGGCCCGCAACCCCGCCGACTGCCGCACCTTTCAAACAGCCTGCCGCCGAAGCGGTACCCGATACGGCAACCGCCAACACGGCACAGATGAGAACGATGGATGATTTCATGGGCAACTCCTAAATTAAAATCATCATACCGCGCCTGCTTTCAACGCGCAGCCGCCCCACTTGGCCTGCAATGCCGTAGACCCGCATCGCCCGCAAATCCATGTAAAGAATCGAAAGATTCGCGCTGACACAGCGGCTCGTTGTACCAACAACCCCGACATTTTCCACCGTGGTCATTTGTGCGAATCGCCATCGCGACAGGCGGTGACGCTAACCGATGACCAGGGCTCTGTCGCCACCTTGGACGGACAGCTTGCGCATGGCCATGCCCTATTCATTCCGTACCAATGCCAGTACCGCGGCAGCCGCTTCGTCCAATGCACCATCGTTCCGGACCTCATGCATCAGACAATGCCGCGGCACGTTGAATGACTGAATACCTCGCACCAGGCGCGCTGCAACCTCGCTACCGGTTTCACGACCGCGTTTCCGCAAACGGGTTGCCAGAATTTCTGGATCAACGCGCAATGCAATAGCGTGAAGATCCGGATAACGCGCGAACGCATCACCCAGATGTCCCCGCGAACCATTGACCAGCACGTTCAACCCCTTTTCACGCCATGCATCGATCTCGATGCCCACACCATAGTGCACGCCATGGGTACACCAATGAAGTGCGTAACACCCCAGATGAACGCGACGCTTGAACTCCGATTCGCTTAATGTAAGCCCCGCTTCGTTCGCATCACTCGCACGCGTCAAATAACGATGTGCCACCATCACGCGGTCATTGTCATCGAGACGCGATCCGATCCAGCGCAATATACTGTCCTTGCCACTGCCAGATGCACCCATCAAATAAAAGAGCCTGCCGCGTTCCGACGCTCTCGATGTCGCCAATGACGCGACATCTGAATGACGACGTCCAGACGCATCGCCATCAGCGGTTGCACTTTTCACGGAACGCGAATGCGCCACGGATGAAATGTCGTTCATTGCGCCCTCTGCCGCCCTGCTTCTGTTTCAATGCTTTCTGTCGTATCAGACAACGCCCATGCACCAACGCCGTCCTGCACGCCGCCATCAAAATCATAATGCCGTGCGACAACGAATGGTGCATCCGTCTCAGGCTGCACGAAAATCGAGATTGTGCGTACCGGCATCACCGCCCCGGTAAGCGCGGTAACCATCCCTGATCGCCCCCCCGCCTCTTCCCGCACAGCTAACGCCATCAGAGCACGGCGCGCCCGCGCTTCCGCCTCCGGTGTCAGCCGTCTCGTCAACGTGACATGAAAATGAAATGTGTCGAAAACGTAAGGGTAACCCCATCGATCGAGATTGGCTTGCTGACGGACGTCAAAACATGCGTCCTTGCCTTCTCCCCTGGCCATTCGCCTTGCACGTTCGGCATCGGTCGGCGCGGCCCGGAAGGCGTCGAGCCGCGCCACGCACTGATCCGCGAGTCGCTGCAATGGCCCTTGCGCGACGACGGTATCGGCAGGTTGCCATGCCAAAAATCCACGCAAGGAACCAAGGCGCAATGGCAGATCAAATGGCGTTGTCGACGTAGCGATGACCCGCACCGCCTGATCCAGCGCGAAAGCGGATCGGCCATGCGCGAGCCGAAAGGGCGGTTTCATCGTCGCGTGTAATCCATAACGCCGCGGATCGTCTGTCCAGGCGTCCACGGTCGCCGCCGTGATCACATCCTGACCCGCATCGCCCCCGGCGCCGAACAACATATCGTCGGACGCCAATCCAGCAACCCAGTCACGTGCCAAGGCTTGGCCCGTTTGCGCGTCTCTTCCCAGCCATTGCCGTCCTAGCGCATCAAAAGGCCCAGAGGGCGCAAGATAAACGGCAAACCGTGCAGTGGACGACAGCCGTTGCGGGCCCGCACCATCGGCAGCGGCACGCAACATATCGTCGTCACATCGCTTGATAGTCGCCATATCCGAACGCCTCATCGATTTATTCCTCTTCACGCGCGTTGGTCCGCGCGCCATCGGAGAACACTGCCGAGGCGGAACCGGACCGCAATGCCCAGTGACGGTCGGCAAAGACGATGCGCCCGTTGACCACCGTTGCCACGACACGCGGCAAGCCCGGCAAGCTATCGTCGACGACGACCACATCAGCGCGCTGTCCTGTTGCCAGCATCCCGCGGTCCGTCAAGTTTGCCGCCAGCGCCGGATTCGCCGACACCAAGGGCCAGGCCTCCGCAAGGGTCCGTACACCCTGCGCAACCAGCATGAACACCGCGTGCAGGGGCGCTGGATAGTAGTAATCAGACGCCAACACGTTACAGTAGCCCGCACGCACCATTTCCAATGCATTCGGCGCATTGACATGGCTGCCCCCACGCACGACGTTTGGCGCACCGAAGATCACGGCATTTCCAAGCGAGTGCGCAAGCGCGGCGGTGGGAACATTCAAGGGAAACTCGGCGACATCGCATCCCAATGCGTGATAGTCGCGGCGAACCGTTTCGTCGGGGTCGTCATGCGACGCCACCCGCAAGCCAGCTGACAACGCTGTTTTCACCAGTCGGGCCATTGCCGCGGGAACGTCGTCGGCACGTGCATGCGCATGGATGATCCGCTGTGAAAACGCGTCGAGATCGCATTGCGCCCGGTCGGCGTATTGCAGCAGTTTCCGGTCATTTCCCAAGCGCTTGTACATCGAAGGCAGATGGTCGTTCAATGCAACGAAGCCGATGCGGCCTTCGTCGATCCATGCGCACGCACGATCGACGTCATCGAGGTTATGTGTCTCGAAACGCAGGTGAACCTGATGCCGCGCCCCTAACACATTGGCGTGCCGATGAAGCGCATCAAACATGCGCTCGGCGTATGATGCTCCGCGCAATCCGCCTTCCCATGACACAGTCACGCCGTGAAATGCGGTAGTGATACCGTTGACCAGCAACTGCCGATCGACATCCCATAAAGCGTGTCCATAGTCGAAATGCACACCGGGACGAGGCATGACCGCACGTTCGAAGGCGTCTCCGTGGATGTCGACGATGCCCGGCAGCACCAATAAGTCACCGGCATCGAGGAAATCGATATTGTCATACCGCGACATGACGGTGGCCGCGCCGGCTCCCGCGTCCGAAACGACATCGGCTATTGTCTCGCCGTCGAAACACATGCGCGCCGCGCCAACGCCGTCCCGCGTCAGCACACGACGGCCAACGATCCCTCCCAACGCGGCGGGCCGCAGTGTGGTAACCCCGTGCGTGGTGTGCGGCTGTGTCATCCCGCGCGCACCAGAAGCCACTCCTGGCGGCGATAACAATGCGTGGGCGTCCGTCATGTGGTACTCCGATAGGTCAGTGTCGTCCAGGATCGCGACCATGCCGATCGCGCCAGAGGACAGTCTGACGTCCCACTATGACATTCGGATGTCTAGACGTCTTCGTTACTCACCATCAATTCAACGCCGTCACCGGCGAGACGGGCAATCGTGTATTGCAGCGGCGCGCCTTGCAAGTCTGCGTTCAAGGCCTCGACTTGAAGGATGGGCCGCATTTTCGGTTGGTCAAGGAGACGGGCGATATCGGCTTCCGGCAGGCGCGCGGTAATTCGCGACCAGAGCCGGATGTAATCGTCGACACCGTGTCGTTCGAATGCTACGGAAACGGAAGCCGTTTCCCGTAGGGCATCGACAAAACCAGGAAAGCGGCGCGCATCGAAATAGTTGTCGGAAACACTGACCGGGTTTTTTTCCGCGTGGCGACATATACGCACATAGAGCAGTTTTGCCTGGCGGGTCAAACCAAGATGACGCGCGATCGTTGCATCGGTCAACATGGCGCTATCGATCACCGTGGTCTGTCCGTGCATGCCGTGTTGCCGCAATGTTTCGGTAAAACGCGTGCGCTTTCCAATCGCATAGCGCAATGCGCTCGATTCGACGAATGTGCCGCGCCCCCGCTCGATACGCACCAGTCCATGCTGCGCCAGTTCGCCAATCGCGCGACGAACCGTATGACGATTCACCGCATAGTGCGTTGCAAGCGCGTTTTCCGTAGGTAACTGCGCGCCTGGCGGATATCGCCGCGCCCGGATGTCCTCGGCCAGCGATTCGCCAATTTGCCGCCATACTGCAACGCCTGTGTCACGTTCGACCATATTGCCTTTCCAGCCATGCCGCCATGAGCGGGCCTGTTGAGTTCGATTGCATCCGACGCATTACGCCGCGCCTGTGCCGTGTCATGCGATGGCTTCAGAACCGTACCGCTTTAAAGGGCCTGACTTCCCACCGATCGATGACGAATTTTACGCGAAACAGGCGGAAGAAATCGCGCTAGAAAGCATCGCGCTGTCACGATAACTTCATATCGATCCGTTTGAATGAGCCCATTCGAAACCGATCACGACACCGTCCCTCCGATCTAGTTGTATAGACATCTACCTATGCAAACCCTATCCTCCGCCGCGAACGACGGCGCCAGACCCTCGGCCGATCATGACAACATCGCCACGGCCCGTACCGCCTGGATGCGCGAGTTGGCCCTCGCTGACGGTGCCGCGCTCGCCGCCGCGTTCGATGTACTGTCTCGGACGCACGACCTGCCACGCTTCCGTGTCATCCGCGCGCCGGAAACCGGAATGGCCATGGTGCGCGGCCGCGCCGGGGGAAATGGCGCGCCGTTCAATCTAGGTGAAATGACGGTCACCCGGTGCGCGCTGGCATTGCCGAACGGAGAATTGGGATTGGCCTACGTGCAAGGCCGCAACCGCCAGCACGCGGAGCATGCGGCGTTTGCCGACGCATTGCTGCAGACCAGTGACTGGCATGCGATCACCCAGGCCGCGGTGCTGGCGCCGCTCCAGACGGCGCGCGCGACCCGTGCCGCACGACGCGCAGCGGAAAACGCGGCATCGCGCGTTGATTTCTTTACGCTCGCGCGAGGTGATGCCGAGGACGATGTCGGCGACGCAGGCGAAGACAACGGCGTGCCTGGGTCCAGCCAACCCAAAGCGCCCAAAGGATGATACCCATGCCGAATGAAACGCGCACGCATGCAGCGGCATGCACGCAAACCGATGCGACGTCGTTGATCGATACCGGCGCGGATCGCCATCGCGCCGAAGCGTCCCGCCCCAGCGACGCCACAAGCGCCTGGATGCTGTCCGGATTTGCTGATCCGGTACAAGGGTCGCAAGCAGCGTTCCGAACGGCATTGCACGCGCTCGCCCATCCGGGACGTTTGCATGCCATGCCGGATGCCGCCCGCTGCGAGGCGCCCGCGCCATTATCGATGGCGATGGCCGCGTTGTTGTTGACACTGGCGGACGGCGATACGCCAATCTGGCTTGCATCCGAATTCGACGAATCGATACGCCGGTTTCTCCGTTTCCACAACGGTTGCACGTTGACGGATCGCCCCGAAAAAGCGGCGTTCGCCGTCCTCTCGGCACGCTCCGGAGACCCGTGGCCGGCGTTGCGTACGTTTGCCCAGGGAGACGCGGCAAACCCTCATACCTCCACCACGCTGTTGATCGAGCTGCCGATGCTCGACGACACCGCGTCGTCGCCGTCCACGAACACATCTTATGATGCCCGCTCGGCCGAACGCGTGATCCTGCACGGCCCGGGCATCGCCACGACGCAAACGCTGCATGCCATCGGATTACCGGCCGATTTCTGGACGCAATGGCGCGCAAACCAAACGCATTTTCCGCTAGGCGTGGATGTATTCCTGGTGTGCGGCGCGACGTTCTGCGGTTTGCCGCGCACCACACAAAGGGAGGCCTGATATGTACGTTGCCGTAAAAGGGGGCGAGAAGGCCATTCTCGCGTCCTATCGACTATTGGACGCCTATCGGCGCGGCGATACCACCCTGCCTGCTCTGTCGGTGGCGCAAATCGTCGAGCAAATGCCATTTGCCGTCTCGCGCGTGATGACCGAAGGGGCGTTGTACGACCGGCACCTTGCGGGATTGGCGATCAAGCAATCAGCTGGCGATCTCGTTGAAGCGGCCTTTCTGCTCCGCGCGTATCGAACAACGCTGCCGCGCTTCGGTTACGCAACGCCGTTGGAAACGGACCGCATGCAGGTGCGTCGCCGTATTTCCGCCACGTATAAGGACGTGCCCGGCGGTCAATTGCTTGGCCCCACTTTCGACTATACGCAGCGTTTGCTGGATTTCTCATTGGAAGCCGAAGACCAGACCTCATCGCCGGACCCTGCATATGCTACGGAACCGGCGCCAACCACCACGCCCACGGTACCGGACGGCGATAGCGTCTCGCCGGACAATCGCGTTGGTGTCGCGCCACCCGGGGTGACGGCCATTCTGGAACGGGAAGGATTGGTGGAGCGTGAGGAAGTATCGGCTGCGCATGCGGAGCCGACCGACTTGACACGCAGCGCGCTGTCGATACCGGCCGACCGCTCCGCGCGATTACAAAACCTGACGCGGGCGGATGAAGGCTTCCTGCTGGCAATGGGCTATTCGACACAGCGCGGTTATGGCAATACCCATCCCTTTGCCGCTGAAATTCGATTTGGCAATGTCGAAGTCGAACTGCATCTGCCAGAACTGGATTTGCCGGTCGTCATCGGCGAAATCGAGATGACCGAATGCCAGATGATCAATACGTTCGCCGGCGACGCCACGCATGCACCGCAATTCACGCGCGGCTATGGCGTCAGCTTTGGTTATGGCGAGCGAAAGGCGATGTCGATGGCACTGGTGGACCGTTCGATGCGTGCCACGGAATTCGGGGAGACCGATACATCACCCGCGAATGACCAGGAGTTCGTCTTGTATCACAGCGATAACGTCGAGGCCTCGGGTTTCGTGCAGCATTTGAAGCTCCCCCACCACGTCGACTTCCAGGCCGATCTCAGCGTGTTGCGTCAGCTGCGAGCCATTTATGAGAAAGAAAAAGCGCAGGCGGCCGAGACCGAGTCGCCGCCGCTTCCGACAGAGACACCTGCATGAGTACCAAGACCGATATGACGTTCGATGCCCCGGTTGATGCCCTGCGGTTGGATGATGCCGCGGCGTCGCGCGATACGCATTACAACTTCGCCTACCTGGATGAGTCGACAAAACGCATGCTGCGTCGCGCCTTGCTGAAGGCCGTGGCGATTCCCGGTTATCAAGTACCGTTCGCGAGCCGGGAAATGCCGTTGCCATACGGCTGGGGAACCGGCGGCATTCAGGTGACGGCGGCGATTGTCGGCACCGAGGATGTCTTGAAAGTAATCGACCAAGGCTCCGACGACACGACGAATGCCGTCAACATCCGCCGTTTTTTCAGCCGGGTGGCCGGCATTGCCACCACCGACCGCACCGCCGCGGCAACCATTATCCAGACACGCCATCGCATTCCCGAGGCGCCGCTACGGGAAGGTCAGGTCATGGTGTTCCAGGTACCCAAGCCCGAACCCCTGCGCTGGCTCGAACCGAGCGAACGCGAAACGCGCACAATGCACGCGCTGGGCGAATACGGTCCGATGTACACGAAGCTGTACGAAGATATTGCGCGATATGGGCACATCGCAACGTCCTACGACTATCCGGTCATCGTCAACGACCGCTATATGATGAGCCCGTCGCCCATCCCGAAATTCGACAACCCGAAACTGAACGCCTGCCCGGCATTGATGCTATTCGGCGCGGGTCGAGAGAAGCGTGTCTATGCGGTCCCGCCATACACGAGCGTGCGAAGCCTGGATTTCGACGATCACCCATTCACGGTTGAACAGTGGCCGCACCACTGCGCCATCTGCGGCGCGGCGGACAGCTACCTCGATGAAATCGTTGTCGATGACAAGGGCGGGCGCCAATTTGTCTGTTCCGATAGCGAATATTGTGCGGAACGGGTCGCGGCGCTCGGCATTCATGATGCGCGACTCGAGGGGCGTCACCCGTGAACAACCATCCTCTCCTTTGCGTTCGTGCATTGCGTAAAACCTGGGACGGCATCCGGGGCTGCCGCGACGTTCACTTCGATTTATATCCCGGCGAAGTGCTGTGCATCGTCGGTGAGTCCGGTTCCGGGAAATCGACGCTACTGCAAGCTATTTCCGCGCAGACCGCGCTTGACGCCGGTTCGGTCCATTACGCGATGCACGGTAACGGCATGATCGATCTTGCCACATTGAGCGCGGCGCGGTTGCGCTTGCTGTCACGCACGGACTGGGGCTTTGTTCGACAACATGCCCGCGATGGACTGCGGATGCAGATCAGCGCCGGCGGCAATATCGCTGAACGGCTGATGGGTGTTGGCGAACGTCATTACGACACGTTGCGCGGCGAAGCATCGCTCTGGCTCGAAAAATTGGAAATCGATGCGGAGCGGCTCGACGACAAACCGGACACTTTCTCGGGCGGCATGCAGCAGCGCCTTCAGATCGCACGTAACCTCGTCACCCATCCGCGTCTGCTGTTCATGGACGAACCCACGGCCTCGCTTGATGTCTCGGTGCAAGCCCGCCTGCTCGACCTGATTCGGCAACTGGTCAATGATCTGCGACTGGCCGTGATTTTCGTGACGCATGACCTGGCCGTCGCGCGATTGCTTGCCCATCGGACATTGGTGATGCAAGGCGGTCTCGTCGTGGAAAGCGGGCTGACGGATCAGGTATTGGATGACCCGCAACATCCCTATACGCAATTGTTGGTTTCGTCGATGCTGCAAGGATGATCATGAACCATTTCGAACCGATGATCCGTGTGCGCGGGCTAAGCAAGACCTTCACCTTACACAACCAGGGTGGTGCGCAACTTCCCGTACTGGAAGATGTCGAATTCGACGCAGGGGCTGGGGATTGCCTTATTCTGGCAGGCGCATCCGGTGCAGGTAAAAGCACACTGCTCCGGTGTCTTTATGGCAATTATCTCGCAAGCGGCGGCAGCATTCGTGTTCGCAAGGGACAACATGGGACGGTGCAACAATACGCGACATCCAACAATTCCCCGGAACGCCTGCCTTCCGCGTCGCCCTCGACACACACGAAAGACGACTGGCTAGAACTGGTTGGCGCGCCCGAACAAGACGTCCTCTGGGCGCGGCGACATGCAATTGGATACGTCAGTCAGTTCTTGCGGGTCATCCCGCGTGTCGGTGCGCTCGATGTCGTTGCCGAGCCGTTGCGGCAAGCGGGCATAGACCGAGACACTGCGCGCGGACGTGCCGCGGCACTACTACAGAAACTGAGGCTACCGGAACGACTGTGGTCCGTGCCACCGGCTACGTTCTCAGGGGGCGAGCAACAGCGCGTGAATATCGCGCGCGGGTTTATTGCCGATCACCCGATTCTGCTTCTTGATGAACCCACGGCATCGTTGGACGGCGACAATCGCGCCGTCGTGGTCGAGTTGCTCCTGGAAGCCCGTGCATCCGGCCGTTGCTTGATCGGGATTTTTCACGATGCATCGGTCGGCGAGGCGGTGGGCACCCGGACATTGCCCATGCGCGCGTTGGGCGAAACGCCGGACGCCGCGACGGCGGAGCACGTCGTCCCTTCCCGCACGATCGCGTTTCGCGGCTAACCGCGCGGGCGGCATGTTCCTCTTCCGCGGCGGACGGGCGGCGCGTCATGCCGAGACCCTTCAATGTTTTTTTCACCACGCATTCCTGGAGTTCACGATGCCACGGTATTACCTGCACAGTGCGCGTATCGTTCTGCCCGACACCGTCCTGGAAGATAGCGCCTTGCTGATCGAAGCGGGACGTATCATTGCGATCGAACCAGGCGGCGGCGGCGACGCCACGCAGATCGATCTGCATGGCCAAATGCTGCTGCCCGGTCTTGTCGACTTGCATTGCGATGCCATTGAAAAGGAAGTGGCCCCCCGTGCGGGTGTGATGTTCCCATTGGACTTCGCAGTCCAACAGATCGATCGGCGCAACGCGGCGGCCGGCATTACAACACCGTTCCACGCCATATCCTTTGCCAATACCGATGGTGGCGTCCGGGATCTCGGCACTGCGACGGCGCTGGTTCGCGCCTTGTCGGCTTATGGCCACAGAGGTCTTGTCGACAACAGGATCCACTGTCGCTATGAAGTCACTGATGCCGGCGCAGCCGATATCCTGCATATGCTGCTTGATGAACGTATCATCGGCCTGCTCTCGGTGATGGACCACTCTCCGGGCCAAGGGCAGTTTCGTACCGTCGATGCCTATGTCGACTATATGTGCGGCAACCACGCGCTCGACCGGCAGACCGCCACCGCAATCGCTGAAACAAAAGTGGCTGGCCGCGAGGGCGCGCTGGAACGCATGACCGCCCTGCTCGAACACGCCACGAAGACCGGCATCGACGTCGCCAGTCATGACGATGACAGTGTCGCACGCGTGGCGGCCATGCAAAAGCTCGGAGTGCGTCTGACCGAGTTCCCAATCGATGCGGTGACCGCTCGTGCGGCCGTCGATGCCGGAATGGCGACGATACTTGGCGCCCCGAATGTGATGCGCGGGAAAAGCCAAAGCGGCGCTATGCGTGCAATCGACGCCATCACTGCGGGTACGGCGACCTGCCTGTGTTCCGATTATCAGCCATCGGCACTGCTACCGGCAGCTTTCATTGCAGCGCAACAAGCAGGGCTTGCGCTGCACGAGGCCGTCGCATTGGTCACGCGCAACCCGGCGACCGCCTGCGGACTGCACGACCGCGGGCGCATTGCCGTTGGTTTGCGTGCCGATCTCGTCGCGTTACGCCTGGGCAACGCCTGGCCGACGATCACGCAAACGTGGTGCGAGGGACGTCCGGTGTTTTCAACGCAATACCCACCTTCGTCCGCGTACGTACCCGTGCCGTCGGCGGACGATACCGATGCACAGGGGGCATCCCGCTTCCAATCGGTCGTTTCAACCGCTGAAGCCAACTTAGGGAGCCTGACCGTTTAACAAAAAAGGCTGTCACATCCGCAACATATTGACACCCTACGATGGTATCGCGCGTCGGACGCTATTTCGTCGTACGTACTACCTTTCCTGCTTCGAACATGTACCTGGGGAACTGGCGTTTCCTTGCTTATGCAACCTTCGACCCGGTCCGATTCCGCGTCTGGCACTTCACCTGCGGCTCTTTTTAAAAAATAGGAAAAGACGTGAATTTCAAGACTTTCGGCACCTCACTGGTTCTCTCGGTCGGCATGCTGCTGACCGCGGGCGTTGCACAGGCGACCACATCCTGTCCGGGCGAAGGCACCGTCCGTTTCGGCGTGGAACCGTACGAATCATCCGCGCGGATGATCCCGGTTTACAAGTCGATTGGCGATTTGATCTCGAAGCAACTGGGCTGCCCGGTGGAAGTATTCGTCGCCACCAGCTACAACGCCGAAATCGAAGCCATGCGCAGCAACAAGCTCGACATCGGACAATTCGGCCCACTTGGTTATGTACTGGCGCACAAGGTCGCGCACGCCGAGGCCGTTGCGACGTTTGCAGACACCGATGGCAAGCCGTCCAGCTATACCGCATCAATCGTCACCTGGAAGGGATCCGGCGTGACGAAGCTCGCCGATGTCGCCGGCCAGTCATTTGCCTACTCCGATCCGAGTTCCACCTCCGGCCACTTGTTCCCAGCCTACGCGCTCAAGAAAGCAGGCATCGATCCGGAGTCGGGCGTGCGCGCGTTGTATGCCGGTAGCCATACCGCGTCCTTCGAGGCTATCCGCAATCACAAGGTCAAGGCGGGTGAACTGAACAGCGAAGAAATCGAAAGCGCCAAGTTACACAATGCTTACGACGCCGATGCTTACGTCACGCTGTGGCTCTCGGACCCGATCCCCATCGATCCGATCGCCATACGCGCCTCGCTGCCCGCAGACTTCAAAGCACGCCTGACCACGATTCTACAGAACCTGGATCTGCATCAACTGCCGGAGGATGCGCAGAAATTCATGGTGGCGAATGCCGCACCGGCGTTAAGGACGGTGCCACAAGTGGATGCAGCCTACGATCCAATCCGCGCCCTCGTCAGCACGCTGCACATCGATCTCAATAAATTATGAATGGATTCCTGAAAACAGTTGCGGATCGTCAATCGGCAGCGGTGAGCGCTGCCAATTCGACGCTTCCCTTTCCGCACGGCGTTGGCGCGTTGGCTGGTCTCCAAAAACAGCGGCAATGCGGATTGGACGTGCAGGGACTGTTGATGCGCTATCCAAATGGTCATACCGCATTGCAGCGCATTGATCTCCAGGTCGCGCCCGGCGAGCTGATCGCCGTACTTGGCGCGAACGGTTGCGGCAAATCGACATTGATGAAATGCATTGTTGGCCTGTTGCAGCCGACGGCCGGCAAGATCAACGTCGAGGGGCGGGATCTTGCCGTACTCTCCGGCGAAGCACTGCGTGTCGCACGTCTGCCGGTCGCGTTAATCTCACAGCACGCAAATCTGGTCAAACGCCGCAGCGTGTTGGCGAATGTCTGTACCGGCAGCCTTGGTCGCCATCGTACATGGAGAACCGCGCTCGGCCGCCTGCCACGCGAAGAAATCACGCCTGGATTGAACTATCTCAATGAAGTAGGCCTGTTGCATCTCGCCTCCCAGCGTGCCGGCACACTGTCCGGCGGCCAGGCGCAGCGCGTGGCGGTGGCGCGGGCGCTGACGCAGCGACCCCAGGTCCTGCTCGCGGATGAGCCATTGGCCAGTCTCGATCCGGAAGCCGCGGACGAAGTCATGCGTCTGCTGCAGCGATTGGCGCGAGAAGAAGGCCTGGCAGTGATTTGCGTGTTGCACCAGCCGGAATTGGCAAAGCGTTACGCGGATCGCTTGATCGGTCTGTACCAGGGCAAGGTCGCGTTCGATGCGCCATCGGCGCGGGTGAGCGTCGAACAGATCGCCAATCTGTATCGATCGGAGGCGCGATGAGCCGCACGCTTCGCCCTTATGCGCCGACCGTGTCGCGCTCCTCCGATGAACCTGTCGCCGCATCGAAGGAAGTCGAAGCCGTTGCGCACGCGTGGCGTCGCCGCAACCGCATGTCGCCATTGACATTCGTGGCGTTGCTTCTCGGCGCGGCGCTGCTCGCGCAGTCGTTCTACATCGTCCAGGCAAGACCACAAGACCTGCTCACGGGTGTGCATGGCATGATCGATATTCTGTCACGCTCCTGGCCACCCAATGTGCACAAGTTGCAGTCAAGCGCACGCGCCGTGCTGGAAACCATCGATCTGGCTATTTTTGGAACAGTCGGCGCGGTCATTTTTGCTTTTCCACTTGCGATCTTGTCCGCGAGCAATGTCAGCCCGGCAAGGCCGCTTTACTATGCATCGCGCTTTTTTATCGGAATCACGCGCGTGGTGCCGGACCTCGTCTGGGCGTTGCTGTTTGTGACAGCGGTTGGCCTGGGTCCTTTCCCCGGCGCATTGGCACTTGCGGTACATTCGATCGGCATGCTGGGGCGCTTGTTTTCCGAAGTAATCGAAGACATGGACATGGGTCCGGTCGACGCACTATCCCTGACCGGCGCCAGCAAGCTGCAGATATTCACGCATGCGGTTGTGCCAGGCGTATTGCCATCATTACTGGGTATCGCCTTGTATCGCTTTGACGAAAACCTTCGTTCGTCACTGGTTCTGGGCTTTGTCGGTGCGGGCGGAATCGGATTCGAATTGTTGACGGCAATGAATCTGTTCGATTACCAGACCGTATCACTATTATTGATCGTCACCTTCGTGCTGGTTACCGGTGCAGAGCGATTGTCCGCATACCTGCGCTCGAAAGTAATGTAATCCCACTCGCGGCGAGCGAATTCGTCCGCCAATGCGCTCCGGCGGCAATCGTCGTCGGACGTGACGTCCGCATGTTGCGCATGACACCCGCGTCCCTCTCGCCACCGCCGTGACCGGCAAGCCCGGGCGCCGCGCGTGGCAGCATCCCGCGCACCTTGGCGTTGATGACCGTGCGTGCCATCCGGATAAAAGACAAGTTCAAACAAATCCATCGATAATGCGTTGATGCATCCGCACGGGCTGCCTGGCAGAACGCCGGTCTTATCGACATCGGCGGCAGGGAGGCCGCGCGCGATAACGCAATACGAGGAAAACGTGAAAAAAATCGGATTTTTATCATTTGGGCACTGGAATCCATCCACCCAGTCGCAAACGCGCTCTGGCAAGGATGCGCTTCTGCAGTCTATCGACCTGACCATCGCAGCCGAGGAGCTCGGACTGGATGGCGCGTATTTCCGCGTGCACCACTTCGCGCGCCAGTTGAGTTCCCCCTTCCCGCTGCTGGCAGCGGCCGGCGCGAAGACGCGTCACATCGAGATTGGCACCGGCGTCATCGACATGCGCTACGAGAATCCGCTGTACATGGCGGAAAGCGCGGCAGGGGCCGATCTGATTGCGGGCGGCCGGCTACAACTGGGGATCAGCCGCGGCTCCGGCGAACAGGTGAACGAAGGCTGGCGTTACTTTGGATATGAGCCCGCGGACGGCGAAACCGATGCCGACATGGCACGGCATCACACCACCGTATTGCTGAATGTACTGGGTGGGGCAGGCTTTGCCGAACCGAATCCCCGGCCAATGTTTCCGAATCCGCCCGGCTTGTTGCGCGTCGAACCTTACTCCGAAGGATTGCGAGAACGCATCTGGTGGGGCGCCAGCTCCAACGCAACCGCCGTGTGGGCCGCGAAATCAGGGATGCATTTGCAAAGTTCGACGTTGAAAGACGACGAAACCGGCGAACCTTTCCACATTCAACAGGCAAAGCAAATACGGGCGTATCGGCAGGCGTGGCAGGAGGCGGGTCATACGCGACCGTCGCGGGTCTCCGTCAGCCGGAGCATCTTCGCCATCGTGAATGCGCGCGATCACGCCTATTTCAGCGGCAGTGGTGATGCACAAGACCACTTCGGCTTTCTCGACGAACACAAGCGCTCTATTTTCGGCCGCGGTTACGCCGCCGAACCGGATACGCTGATCTCACAACTGGCGGCGGATGAGGCCATTGCCGAGGCTGATACCATCCTGCTCACGGTACCCAATCAGTTGGGCGTGGACTATAACGTGCATGTCCTGGAATCGATCCTGCAACACGTGGCGCCGGCGCTTGGCTGGCGCTAGCGCTTCGTTCTTGCAGGCAACGCATACGGCGCAGGCGCGTTGCAGCCCCGTGTACCGGGACCTTTCGACGACCCATCGGATCACAGAATAACGTGACGCGGCACCGGATGGCTGCCGCTGTCCAGCAGCCAGAACCGGAAAATAGTATGGCGACCGCCCTCACGACCCTGCTCGACACCATCTGGAAACGCCTGATCGGCGAAAACAGCCCGGCGCGATCCCGGTTTGGATTACTGCAAGCCGCCAGCATCGATGAGGACGGTGCCCCCTCCCTCAGGACCGTCGTGCTTCGCGAAGTCGATCCCGCAAGCGGCCAGGTACGCTTCTATACAGATGCCCGGTCACCGAAAATCGCGCAATGGCGGCGCGACCCGCGTATCGCCCTGGTGGGTTATGACGCAGAACGACGGACACAGCTCCGAATGACAGGACAGGTAACGTTCGCGGATAACGATGCTCGGCGTGCTGCCTGGAACGCTTTGTCGCAGCACAATCTGATCGACTATCGCGGTACGGTAGCGCCGGGGACGCCATTGGCATCGGTCGACGGTCCGGAGGTAATGGCACGCTCCAATAAACCGACCCAGCGCGATCTCGGCTACGACAACTTTTGCATTGTCAACGTACGCCTTTCGTCCTTGGATTGGCTCGATCTATCAGACAAGCAAAGGCATGTCCGCGCTCGCTTCATGCATCAAGAGGGACACTGGCAAGGTGAATGGATCGCACCGTGAAGACACCTCTGCCGGTCACTTTCGATCGATCATTCCACGGGGCGGTAACCGCTAGCCGTCAGGATGGACGATCCGCGTTACAATCTGCTGCGCGATTTTGCCCATTCTCAGATTTGCCATGTACCACCCTACTCGGGAATTCCTGCTCGGTCCCTTGCTGAAAGGGGTTTCCCGCTCGTTCTATCTGACGCTGAATATCTTGCCGGCCGGCATGCGGGACCCGATCGGCCTGGCCTACCTTCTTGCCCGCGCTGCCGACACGATCGCGGACACGTCGCTGATCGCACCGCAACAGCGGCTCGGGTTCCTTCTCTCACTGCGAGACTGGGTTGCCGGCGCACCCGTCGATACCGATACGCTGCTGCAATTGAAAACGGAAGTGGCCTCGCAACAGACCCAATCCGATGAGAAAGCGCTGTTGGAGTCGCTGGAACCCGCGCTCGCGATCCTGGCGCAACTGAGTGAAACAGACCGTCAAGCCGTACGCGGCATCGTGGCCACGCTCACCGACGGAATGGAATTCGATTTGCGCACCTTCCCGGATGAGCGCTCTGGTGATGTCGTCGCATTACCGGATTGGCAGGCCTTGGATCGTTACACTTACTTGGTCGCGGGATGCGTAGGGGAATTCTGGACGAAGATGACCTACGTGCATCTGCCCGCGACCCTCAAGCTGCCTGAACCAACGATGATGGCGCGTGGCGTGGCGTTTGGAAAAGCGTTGCAGATGACGAACGTGCTGAGGGATTGCGGTAAGGACTTGCGTATCGGTCGATGCTACTTTCCTGCCGACTTGACCGCCGAACACGGCTTGACGGTGCAAGATCTTCTCGCACCAACCAATAGTCTCCGCGTCCGCCCACTGCTGTTCGCACTGGTTGAACGATCGTTACCGCTGTTTCGCGAAGGCCTCGCCTATCTATGCGCCATTCCACCCCTGTCGATCCGGCTGCGACTAGCCTGCGTATGGCCGATCGTGATCGGCCTAGAAACGCTCCGCTTGCTGATCGCCAATGACGCCTGGCTCGACCCCGCCCACGTATCGAAAATAACGCGCCGGCAAGTATATCGGATCATCGCACGATCCATCATCCAGGTGCCGTCCGATAAAGCACTGCATCGCTGGATCGAGGGTTTGATCAGCGACATCGAGAAACGCATGGCGATGCGGCCGCCTGCCTGAACCTGGAACAGGGACCGCGGGTTCCTCACGGCGTCGTGAACCGACACAGCGACCCCGTGCCACGCCGTTTTATCGTATTTGAGAAATTTATTTTTTCTCATATAAGATAACGATCATGTTCTAGCGTTCCCCGGGAGCCGATCGTGCCGTCCATCACTGCTGCAAAACCGCCCGTATCCAAGACCTATGTGATCGCGGCGGCGACGATTGGCACGGCGCTGGAATTCTACGACTTCGCGATCTACAGTTTTTTTTCAATCCAGATCGGCAAACTCTTTTTCCCGCAGTTCTCATCCATCAGCCAGTTCCTGCTATCGATTGCAGTGTTCGGTGTCGGATTCGTCATTCGACCGATAGGAGGCGTCGTCATTGGCGCCTATGCGGACCGGGTGGGGCGCAAAAAGGCCATGGTCCTGACGATCATGTTGATGGCCATCAGTTGCGCGCTGATCGCTTGCGCGCCACCCTATTCGGTCGCGGGCGTGGCCGCGCCGATCATTGTTCTGATTGCCCGCCTGGTACAAGGTTTCGCGGCGGGAGGCGAATTCGGTCCAGGCACGACATTGCTGATGGAATACGCCACGGACAAAAAGCGGGCCTTCTTTGCCAGTTGGAACTTCGCCGCCACCGCATTGGGGCTGGTCTTCGGATCGATTGTCGCCACGCTGATCAACACGTTGCTGGACAAGGACCTGGTCGCTTCCTGGGGCTGGCGCCTTCCCTTCCTGCTCGGCATTGTCGCAGCGCCATTGGGGTCGCTGATTCGCACGCGCCTCGAAGAAACGCTCATCGTGGATGCTGCCGGCACAACGGCAAGGCAACCTGCCTTTGGTGCACTGAAAGCGGTGTTGACAAAACATCTCGATTTGACGATGGTTGGTACGCTAGCGGAGTTGGGGGGCTCGGTCTCGGTTTATATCACCGCTTTCTTCCTGCCTGCGCACGCGATACGAACGCTGCATATGTCGTCGACGCACGCGGCAATTTCCGGGGTGGTCAGCTCCCTTGTGTTGTTCCTGTCCGCACCGATCATGGGATATCTCGCGGATCGGTTCAGCCGGAAACGGGTATTGCTGATCTCGCGCTGCGCGATGATCATTGTCGTCTACCCTGCTTTCCTGCTACTGAGCATGCATCCGACGCTGATCATGCTATGTGGCGTGTCGGCTGTCTTGGCGGTATTGGTAACGGGGCAAATCATTCCGGTGCTGGTAATGATTCCAGAAATGTTTCCAACGAATGTCCGCGCCACCGGCATTGCGATGACCTATGTCGTCAGCGCATCGATATTCGGTGGCTTCTCACCCTTGATCGCCGCAGTGCTGACGGCACGCTCAGGCAATCCATTGGCGCCCGCATGGTATGTGGCAGCGGCTTGCCTGATGTCATTGTTCGCGCTAATCTGGCTGCGCGACCGTACCGGTGAAAAACTTACGTGACCAAGAGACATGCATCGATGACACATTCCAACGCGCTTGTCCAACTACCGGCGCCTACGCTACGCGCGATGATAGCGCGCAAGGACATCTCCCCGGTTGAACTGCTGGATGCTTGCATTGATCGTATCGAGGCGATCAATCCCGCCGTCAACGCCGTAACCGGCACTTGCTATCCTGAAGCACGCGAAGCAGCCAAACGGGCGGAAAGCATGGTGCTGCGCGGCGAACCGCTCGGCTTGCTGCATGGTCTGCCACTCGGCGTCAAGGATCTCGAAGACACGGCCGGCCTATTGACAACGTATGGCTCACCACCCAAACGGGGGCATGTACCAACAGCCGACGTCGTGTTGGTCGAGCGCTTGCGCGCAGCAGGTGCCATACTCGTCTGCAAGACGAATGTCCCGGAATTAGGGGCAGGCGCGAATACGCGCAATCCGGTATGGGGCGCCACCGGCAATCCGTTCGATCCCGAGCGTAACGCGGGTGGCTCATCCGGAGGCGCCGCCGCCGCGTTGGCCTGCGACATTTTGCCCGTCTGTACCGGATCGGATACAGGCGGTTCCCTCCGCATTCCCGCATCGATCTGCGGCGTCGTTGGCTTACGACCCACGCCGGGCCTTGTACCGAATTCTCGTCGCTTGTTAGGTTGGACACCTATATCGGTCGTCGGCCCGATGGGGCGTACCGTCAAGGAGGCATGCTTGCAGTTGGCCGCCACCGCAGGACTCTCGGCAGGCGACCCTCTGAGCTTTCCGACGAATCCGTTACGCTTCCTGGATCTGGCGGATATCGACCTTGGCGAACTGCGCATAGGCTGGACGGAAGATTTCGACGCGTGTGACGTCGACGACAATATCCGCGACACGTTCCGCGAGCGGATTGCCGCGATCGCACCAATGGTCAAACGCTGTGAGCGCGTGCAATTCGACCTTGGCGACGTACACCGCTGCTTCGATGTAATCCGAGCCGAAAGCTTTGTCGCCGGATTAAGGGATACCTATGAAAAAGATCCCATGCTGCTTGGCGAAAACACGCGGGCAAATTATGAGATGGGAGCAAGCATGTCGCTTGCCGACAGTGCGTGGGCGCAAGCAGAGCAAACACGGGTATTCAGGAAGTTCCAAGGCGCATTCGCGCAATACGATGTAATCCTGTCACCAACGACGCCCATCTCGCCCATGCCATGGCGTACGCTTTATGCGGATACGATTGCCGGCCGCAAACAGGAAAACTACTATCGCTGGCTGGCGTTGACGTATGTGGTGACGCTGGCGACGCACCCTGCCCTTTCCTTGCCTTGTGGCGTTGACGACAAGGGCATGCCATTCGGACTGCAACTGGTAGGCCCTTTCCACGGCGACGAAAAGACCCTGGCAATCGCCCATGCATTCGAGCAGGCTTTCGCGCAGTCCCCTGTGTTACAGCGCCCGCGACCGAACCTCGACAATCTTTTGACGGCACGCCCCGAACTGAAGTCCATCGTGACCTCGCCGCCCCTTTTTCATCCCGCCGGCATCGCGGATGTCGGCCCCTCCATCGTATAAACCATGCACACTGAAATCAAGCGCTTCAATAGTAATCAACGAATGAGCCAGATCGTCATTGCAAACGGCTTTGTCCATCTTTCTGGTCAAGTACCGGATTCGAGCAATGCATCGATCACCGATCAAGCCACTGAAATTCTGACGCGCATTGAATCCCTGCTAGCGCAGGCCGGTGTGGACAAAACGCGTCTGGTGTCCGCCAACGTCTGGCTGACCGATCCAAAGCACTTCGCCGAGTTCAACGCCGTGTGGGATGCATGGCTTGTCGAGGGTCACGCACCCACGCGCGCCTGTGTGCAAGCGCTATTGATGCGGCCAGGCATCGATGTCGAGGTTGCCGTGGTAGCCGCACTCTGACGCCCCTGATGCACCCTGACTGAAAGTGGACACAACAACCGCTTTCATGCCGCATCACGCGGCATCGGCATCGGCATCGGCAAGTCCGAAGCCGATGCCGAAACCGGGCTGGACCTGGCTTTCTTTACGTATCGAAGCGTCGAACATGGAATGGCGCTGGATCGACAAACGGTGTCTTCCCAGTCATCATTTCTGCAATCAACCGCCCCGTCACCGGTCCAAGGGTCAATCCATGATGCGCATGCCCGAATGCAAACCACAGGCCATCGTGACGGGTCGGGCCAATGATCGGCAGCATGTCCGGCGTGCAAGGGCGCCGACCCATCCAGGGCTCCGGGTCCAGGCGCTGCGCAAGCGGAAACATCTGCCGTGCCATCGGCTCCACTATTTCCAGTTGTAGCGGTGTACGCGGCGCATCATCACGCGCCAGCTCCACACCTGTAGTCAAGCGTATGCCGCGGCGCATCGGTGCCAGCAGATAACCGTTCTCCGCGTCCAATACCGGATGCTGCAAAGAGGCATTTGCCTCCGCCGCGTAATGCATGTGGTAACCACGCTTGAGCCCAAATGGAATGCGATAGCCAAAGCGCGCCGCCAGCGTGTTGGACCAGGGGCCAAGGGCAACGACAATCGACGCGGCGTTGACCGGACCTACTTCCGTGGCTACGTGCCAACCGGTGGCCAACGTCGACGCGTCTCCCACAATGACTTCTCCGCCGAGCGAACGAAAATAGTCGAGATAGGCATCAAGCAACCCTTTTGGATCGCTAACGGTTTCCGACCCTGTATAAAGAACGCCGCCCAGCAATGCGTGCGAGAGGCAAGGTTCGAGCGAGCGCAACGCGACGTGATCCAGCGCTTCGTAGGAAACACCATATTCGCGCTGCCATCGCGCGACCGCTTGCAATTCATGATCCTGCACTGCGGCGCTTCGAAACACCTTGATCCATCCGCCCGCGCGAATGAATTGATCCGCGTTCGCCGCTTGCGACAGGGCGCGATGTTCGGTGACGCAATGCGCAATCAATGTCTCGTACGAGCGAGCGATTGCAGCGTGGCGTGCGGCTTCCGAATGGTACCAATAACGGGCAAGAAACGGCGCCAACCGCCCGATGGCGTTACGGTGGTAGCGAACGTCCGGGGACCCGTTCCGGGCATATCTGAATAACGTGGCCGCATCACGTGGGAACGCATACGGGTAAACACCTTCCCTTTGTATCAAACCAGCGTTGCCAAACGACGTCTCGTTTCCGGGGGATTGTCGATCGACAATCGCAACCGATCGGCCCTGCTTCAACAAATGAATGCCCGTGGCAACACCCACCATGCCGCCCCCTAGCACCACCGTGTCAAATTTCATGGGTTCAATCACTCCGGCATAGCGCGTTTTGACATGCGTTATCATATCAGAGAAAAAACGTTTTTCTCATATACGATAATTCAACGACCCCCTGGCGCATGCCCTCATCGCAATCCACATCTCGTAATACCGCATCCGATCCATCACCGCTGGTGCTGGATCTGCAGACGGTCGGCGGGCTCCTGCGGAAACAACGCAAGGCGCACAGGTTGACGCTGGCGGAACTTTCCACTCGCTCCGGCATTGCCGTATCGACGATATCGAAAGCCGAACGCGGTGACATCGCACTGACCTATGATAAGTTCGCGGCGTTGGCGCAAGCGCTGCGCATTGATTTTGACGAAATCTTTGGTCGCCCATCGAAAGCCACACCAGACCGAATCATCACGCCTACGGTAACACGATCGGGCGAACAAGCGATCTATGACACGCCGAATTACGAATATGGCATGTTGGCGAATGCACTGTCTGGCAAACGCATGGTCCCCTTGCGCGGTCGCATCCATGCGCGGAAAGCGGAAGATTTCGCGGACTATGTCCGGCATGCCGGCGAGGAATTCGTCTTCGTACTATCGGGAAAGCTGCGCCTTCAGTTCGAGGACGGCAAGATATTCACACTGGCTCGTGGCGATAGCCTCTATTTCAACAGCGCCATCGGGCACGTCTACTTGAGCGCCGGCAAGGAAGACGCGGAAGTACTCGTTTGCTGTGTCGACGCGGATCCACATCGACCTGATGGGGTAATCTAACGCTTCTACCAAGGCAAGAATCCACGTGTTACGCGCATGATCGCATGGACAGCTCGACGACATCGATGCCGCACAGGTTGCCGGGACGCCCGCCATGCCAGAGGCCGTACCTCGAACAAACGCTTTAAGCGTAGATCGCTTCGATCAACCGCTTCAAGATTTCCAACTCTTCGGACTCGTCAGCGAGACGGGTACTCATGATAATCGGTGAGACGACCGAGGCATCGGCGAGCGACCGATAGACGACGTCATCACGGCGCAGTCGCTCCACGCTCATGGGAACCAGCGCAACGCCCATTCCGGCGGCGACGAACCCCAGCGCTGTCTGCAGCTCTTGCACCTCATGAATTTCTTCCGGCTCCAGCCCTTGATCCTTGAACGCGGACAGTACCTGATCGGCGTAGCTCGGTCGAGGACGACGCGGATACACGACCAACGTCTCGCGTGCGAGCTGTGCAAGGGTTAGCGGCCCAACGCCACAAAGCGGATGATCATCAGGAAGCGCCGCCAACAAGCGCTCATCGCGCAATACGACCCGCTTGACCGATACGTCATCGAGTCGGATACGGCCAAAGCCGACATCGATTGCCCCTGAGTGCAAGGCCTTCAATTGATCGACCGTCGACATCTCGACCAACGACACCTCGGTATGCGGGCACGCCACGCGAAAGCGGCGCACCACGGTTGGTACGGCGCCATAGAGTGTCGACCCGACAAAACCAATCACCAGCCGACTTTCTACATGGGCGGCACGACGCGTCAGCTTCGGCAGATCATCGGCCTGCTCCAATAATCGCCTGGCCTGTCCCAAAAAGAAACGGCCGGCTTCGGTCAGCTTCACGGGCCGGCTGCCGCGCTCGAACAGTCGCGCTCCAATCTCTTCTTCGATCTGCTGGATCTGTCGGGACAACGGCGGCTGAGAGATGTTCAGCATCTCCGCGGCACGCGTGAAGTTTTGCGTGGTTGCCACAGCCACGAAATACCGCAGATGACGCAACTCCATTCTTCATACCTTCAAAGTATCAAAATATGCTTAGCCGGTGTTGGACAACGTGCTCTCGGCGTTTTTATCATGGTGAAACAGCCAAGGCAATCACGATGATACCTTCGACAGCAACAATCGACTCAGTGGAAACCCTGCTTCTGGACGTCCCCACGATCCGGCCGCACCGCCTTTCCGTCGCGGTAATGCGCGGCCAGACGCTGGTGATCGTCCGCATCCGGCTTTCCGACGGCACTATTGGCCTGGGCGAAGCAACAACTATCGGAGGCTTGAGTTATGGCGAAGAGAGCCCGGAAAGCATCAAGGTCAATATCGATACCTATCTCGCACCGCTGCTCGTGGGAAAGGAAATGGGCAGCGTCCTGAAATTAATGGCGCCCGTGCGGAAAAGCGCGCAAGGCAATCGCTTTGCCAAGTGCGCATTGGAAACAGCGCTGTTCGATGCAACCGCAAAACGGCTGAACGTCCCATTATCGATGCTATTCGGAGGAGCGCAACACGACGCGCTGGCGGTGGCGTGGACACTCGCAAGCGGCGACACGTCGCGTGATATCGCCGAGGCCGAGCAAATGCTGGAAGCGCGTCGGCATTGCGTGTTCAAGCTCAAGATTGGCGCGCGATCGGTGGTGGATGACGTACGGCATTGTGCTGAAATCCAGCGGGCACTGGGCGGCGGCGCGCGCATTCGTGTCGATTTGAATCAAGCATGGACCGAAACGCAGGCCGTCAGCGGCATTGCCATGCTCGCCGATGCCGGCGTCGAGCTTGTCGAGCAGCCAATCTCCGCCTCCAACAGGCGAGGCCTGAAGCGACTGACTGACCTGGCGCGGGTGCCCATCATGGCGGACGAAGCGCTGCACGGCACTGCCGACGCCTTTGCGCTGGCCGTCGACCATGCCGCCGACGTCTTTGCACTCAAAATTGCCCAATCAGGTGGTCTGCTGGAAGCCGCGCATGTCGCTGCCATTGCCCGCGCCGCCAATATTGATCTGTATGGCGGCACCATGCTGGAAGGCCCGATCGGTACGATCGCCACCGCGCATCTTTGCGCCACCTTCGACTCCCTGGCATGGGGCAGCGAACTATTTGGTCCGCTGCTCCTGACTGAAGAGATCCTGACGGAGCCGCTGGTCTACAAGGATTTCGCGTTACACCTGCCGCAAGGCCCCGGTCTCGGCATCGTCCTCGACGACGAAAAAGTTGCGCGTTTCCGCCGCGACGGCAGCAGGTCTTCGACGTAATCGCCCCACATCAAGGAGACACCGCTGATGCTGTTCATCGTCAATATGGAAGTATGTCTGCCACATGATATGCCGGAGGCCGATGCCAATGCCCTGAAGGCGCGCGAACGCGATATTGCGCAGGGATTGCAGCGTCGCGGTGTGTGGCGTCACCTGTGGCGCGTAACAGGAAAATACGCGAACGTCAGCATATTCGATGTCGCCGACAACACCCAGCTTCACGACACGCTGATGTCCCTGCCCCTTTTTCCCTATATGAAGATAGACGTGCGGCCGCTATGCCGCCATCCCTCATCGATCCACGATGACGATCGGTAACCCCTCATAACTAGAAAAGCCCTCTCTCATAGGAGACATCATATGAATCGCCAAGCCATCGATGCCATTCTCTCTTCCATTGCCGGTGTTGAAAAAGGCCCGGGTAAAGAACGTGTCAAAACCATCGTGAATCGGGTCGTGCGCGATCTCTTCTATACGATCGAAGACTTGGATGTCCAGCCTGCAGAGTTTTGGCATGCACTCGACTATCTTGCCCAAGCAGGTAGAAACAACGAATTCGGCCTGATCGCCGCAGGCCTTGGATTCGAGCATTTCCTCGATCTGCGTATGGACGAAGCCGAAGCCAAGGCGGGCATTGCAGGCGGCACGCCGCGCACGATCGAAGGACCGTTATACGTCGCCGGCGCGCCCGAGACAATCGGTGAAGCGCGCCTCGACGACGGCCAGGAAGAAGGCGAAATGCTCTTCATGCAAGGCACCGTGTCCGATATCAACGGCAAGCCACTGGCAAACGCATTGGTCGAGGTCTGGCATGCCAACCGACTTGGAAACTACTCTTTCTTCGATTCCACGCAGAGTCCCTTCAACCTGCGGCGCAGTATCCGCACGGATGCAGCAGGGCGATACCGCTTTCGCACGATCATGCCGGTAGGTTATAGCGTGCCACCCGGTGGTTCAACCGATACCTTGCTTCGACAACTCGGGCGGCATGGTACCCGTCCCGCGCACATCCACTTCTTCGTCTCCGCACACGGCCATCGCAAGCTGACGACGCAGATCAACATCGATGGCGATCCTTATTTGTGGGATGACTTCGCGTTTGCCACACGGGATGGTCTGGTTCCAAAGATCACACGTGTCGGCGATGCAAAATCAATGGACGAGCACGGCGTGGAAACCGCCTTTGCATCGATCGATTTCGACTTCACGTTGCATCCGCATAGCGAGAACGTTCCTACATCGGAAGTGGTCCGATCGCATGCCAGTGACTGACCGTGGCGGCGCAACCGTACATTGATCGCTTTGCCGTGAAAGGAAACGGGGCTGTAGACGAGAAACAACCTGCCTCGCGGCACCAAAAAAAACGCGCCGAAGGCGCGTTTGAACGTCATTACACGGTTATTCCACTGTGATCGTCAGGGATCGATCAGTGCGTCTTCTTCGACTGTTCCACCGCATCACCCGCAGCCTTCTCGGTCTTGCCGGCTGCCTGTTGCAGATTGCCCTTGGCCTGCTGCGCCTTGTCACCAGTGACCTTACCAACGACTTCGTTGACCTTGCCCTTGACTTGGTCCTTGATGCCTTCCGTTTGTGCCTTGTTCATGAAAGTCTCCTGTCTATCGTTGCGAGAGGCCCTGCTGGCCTTTCTGAGAATAGATTAACAGGCACACCAAAAAAAAATGTCCTACACGCTCTGATACGCACGTAGGACACCACCGACGCCCTTTTGGCGGCGCAGCATTAAAACTGTATTACGAGGCAACACCACCAACCCCTGTTTATTTCCGATTCTTACAAATCGCCTGATCCAGATTCATTTACGCAACAACGGGTCTGCATTCGTCAGTTATCCTTGAACGCCTGTGACAAACGCGCCCAGGCAGGCCTGGGTATGAACCGATGCTCGATATCCCGTGTAGTGTCCTGTTGATTGACGACGATGCCGCATTGCGTGCCTTGATGGAGACCTTCTTCACGTCGCGCCAGATCCGCGTTGCGACGCAGCCGGATGCCACCGACCTGTCGGGACACGTTGCGCGACTGCGTCCGTCAATCGTCGTACTCGACCTCATGATGCCGGGCGTGGACGGCCTGCAGGCATTGCGCGCGCTACGCGCATCCGGCGACGCCACCCCGGTAATCATGCTGACCGCCCGTGATGAAGGTGTAGACCGTATCGTCGGGCTCGAATCCGGTGCCGATGACTACGTCGGCAAGCCCTTCATGCCACAGGAACTGCTGGCGCGGATACAGGCGGTTTTACGTCGCCATCGTCATATCCCGGAACTCGCTGCACGTCACTCCCAAACAGATGGCACTGTGCCGTGGCCAGCGCACGAAACGGTGCGCGCACCAGTCGCCACGACGGCGCATTCTTATCCAGTGATGGCGCAAAGCGCCGCGCAATTCTGCTTTGGTCGGTTCACCCTCGATTTCGTGATGCGAAGACTGCAACGCGACGGCGAAACGATTCGACTGACCAATAGTGAATTCACATTATTAAGCGTATTAGCACGTCATCCGCACGAGGCATTGTCCCGACCAAGGCTATTGTCGCTATGGCATGGCGGCCATGCAGCGGCAAGCGAACGCGGCATCGACGTGCCAATATTCAGGCTACGCCGAATCTTGGAACGTGATCCCGCGCGTCCGGAAATTATTCAGACGATTCGTAATGCGGGCTACATGTTCGTACCGCCTCCGATGGAACAAGATACATCGCACGCAGACCGCGCGACCTTACATGCGCCGGGAGCCCTGCAATGAGCAGTCGGCCCGCCTTGCCACGCATCAACAGCCGCCTGCGACGAGGCATCAAACGCCTGAACACCGTTTTTGTTCGTTACGCGCTACTGGCGATCGTTCTACTGATGCTGACCCAGTGGATCTGGATTTTCGTGGTCGGCCGACAACACGCCCGAATCGAGGCTACGCACATTGCCCGCGTGTCGGCGGTCGTCTATGGCGCCGCAACCAGCAACAGCGGACCGAAGTTGTCCGAGGCACAACAAGAGGCGATGGCCGCAACATTGCGCTTCAACTTTGTCGACGCCGGACCGAATGGCTATCCGCCGGGCTGCCCAGACGGGTGCGCCGATACAACCGATGACGTGTTCGGTCAGTTGCGCGGCCAACTCCCCCCGGACAGCCGCGTCGTGCTTGACAAGCATACATCGCAAATCTGGCTACGCTACGGCGACGCGAAACGATGGCTGCGCGTGCCGGTTGATTCGCCGGCGGTTGAACGTCTGATTGGCGCGTCGGCGATGATGCTCGCACTGGCCGTCGCGTTCGCGTTGCTGGGCGCGTGGCAAATTCAACGGCCGTTGCGTCGCTTGGCCCGTGCGGCGCGGGATCTGCGCATCGGCATCCGCCCCGCACCGGTCGTCGCCGCCGGACCCAGCGAAGTCAAAAGCTTGATCACCGACTTCAACCAGATGACACGCGACATCTGTGATGCGGACCAGGAACGGGCCATCATGCTGGCTGGCGTGGCGCACGACCTGCGCGCGCCACTGGCGCGAATGCAAGTGCGTGCAGCACTGATTGGCGACGACCGCATGCAACACGGCTTTCTCAATGACACCGCCGCGATGTCACGCATCGTCTCGCAATTCCTGGCATTTGCCGGTAGCGATTCCAATCGTGCGCAGGGTGATGGCACGCTCACGACGACGATGGGCGGCCCCGGCATCGAATTAACCTCGGTCGATGTCTTATGCGAGCAACGATATGGTCAGGAAGACGCATCCGGAGTCGTCGTGGCGGAATCCCATGCGCCCGCCGCTGACGACGCGCGTGATGCGAGCGACCCAGCGCACGAACCGCCCCTGATTCTCGTCGATCTCCAGGCGGGGGCCTCGTTCAAATTACCGACCGTTGATATCGACCGCATTTTGTCGAATTTGATCGAGAACGGCTTTGCCTACGGCGCCCCTCCCTTGGTTATCGAGACACGCCGTGCCGCTGGATGCTTCACGCTTGCGGTTCGCGATCACGGCCCCGGCATTCCGCAAACCGATATCGAACGGGTACAACGCCCCTTTGTTCGGCTCGACGCGGCCCGTGGCGACAGCGCCCACTCCGGCCTGGGCCTGGCCATCGTTCGACGCTTGGCACGTTCCTACGACGCCGACATGACGCTTACGAATGTGCGTAAAAACCAAGGTGGCGGACTGCGCGTCTCGCTGTCTTTCCCTATGCGTTGATCAGAGGCGTGGCCATCGGCGGCATCGCTGCTTCTTCTTTCTATTTCCTTTCATTACACCTGGTAACGGCCGACTAAGCTTCTGTAAGGCTCTATCCTGTAATCTTCGCTGTTTAGCTGGTCAGGGTCTGCCTGGCCAGCCGGGAGGCCCCTGACGCGCGGCAGCCCGGAAAGCTGCACTCATGCCGAGAGGGGGCGTTAGCCGTATGCAATTCGAATCAAAAAAGACCACGCAGCGTCGTAACCACTATGCGACGCTACTTGTCAGTTGTGTCGCCGTGGCGGCCACACTGTCCGGCTGCGGCAAATCCACGTCGCAATCCATGCCCGGTGGCCCACCACGCCAGGCACCCACTGTCACTGTTCAAACGCTTCAGCCGCGCAGCATCACGATTGTCGACACGTTATCGGGACGCTTGTCAGCCTTCGAAGATGCCGATGTGCGTCCCCAGGTAGACGGGATCGTGCAAAAACGCCTTTTTACGGAAGGGGCAACCGTCAAAGCCGGGCAACCGCTTTACCAGCTCGACCCGGCAAGTTACCAGGCCAGCTATGACACCGCTCGCGGCACCCTGCTGAAAGCAGAAGCAACCGCACGCGCGGCGGAAATCACTGCCCAGCGTTATCAAGCGTTGATAAAAATCAACGGCGTCAGCCAACAGGACCTCGAGAACTACGTCGCCTCGGCGCGCGAGGCAGAGGCCGACGTCATCTCCGACCGCGGCTCGTTGGAAACGGCACGCGTCAATCTGGCGCGCACCCGGATCGTCGCGCCGATCAGCGGACGCATCGGCAAGTCGTCGGTGACGGCGGGCGCCTTGGTCACTGCGGACCAGACCACGGCACTCGCGACGATCCAGTCGATCGACACCATGTACCTCGATGTGACGCGCTCCAGTGCCGATGGTCTGCGCCTGCGCAAGGCGATTGCGGCGGGACGCATCACACCGGCATCGGCCGCCGTGACATTGACCACCGAAGACGGGGCGGAATATCCGATAAAGGGCACGTTGCAGTTCTCCGATATTTCGGTGGACACCACCACTGGCTCGGTGACACTGCGCTCGGTCTTCCCGAATCCGCAACATGAACTGCTGCCAGGCATGTTCGTCAGCGCCTCTTTCAGCGAAGGCGTTCAAGACAATGCCCTTCTCGTGCCCCAATCCGTGGTGACGCGTGGCCCTGGTGGCCAGTCAACGGTATTGATCGTGGACGGCAATAACAAGGTTGTCAGCCGGAACGTCAGCGCGGATACCGCTTATGGCAACCAGTGGATCGTCACAAAGGGATTGCAGGCAGGGGACCGTGTGATCCTCGACGGATTGCAGTCTCTCGGCGCCGGCATGACGGTGAAGCCGGTCGAGCAACAGGCCGTTCCAGCCACGTCGGCGTCCGGCCCAGAGGCTGCTTCGGCAGCAACCGCTCCGCTTCCTACCAGTAGTGCCAGTGCCGTCAGCGGTACCGGCACGACGTCGCACTAAGGAGGCGAGATGTCCCGATTCTTTATTCACCGGCCTATTCTCGCCTGCGTTTTTGCGATCGTCATCATGATGCTGGGGGGGGCGGCCGTGATGACGCTCCCCGTGGAGCAATATCCCACCATCGCGCCACCCACGATCAAGATCACGGCCACGTATCCGGGCGCATCAGCCGATACGGTCGCCACCACGGTTACACAGGTGATTGAACAGGACTTGAGCGGCCTGGATAATCTGCTGTACATGTCATCGACGAGCAGCTCGGCCGGAACCTCGCAGATCACGCTCAGCTTCAAGGCCGGGACAAATGCCGACGTTGCGGCAATGCAGGTTCAGAACAAGGTTCAGGAGGCAAACGCATCGCTCCCTACCGCCGTGCAGAACCAGGGCGTTCAGGTCTCGAAAGCCAGCAGTAGTTTCTTGATGATGGTGTCGCTATCGTCCACCGATGGCAGCATGAACGATGTGGATCTCGGCAATCTGATTGCTACCCGCATCGAGGACCCGCTGACGCAGATCAGCGGCGTGGGCGACGTCAAGCTGTTCGGTGCGCAACACTCAATGCGTATTTGGCTTGATCCGCGCAAGCTCCGCAGCTACGGGCTGATGACAAGCGACGTGACTACTGCAATCACGAATCAGAACACGCAGTTGTCTCTCGGCCAGATCGGTGGCACGCCTGCAACCAGTCAGCAAGTCATCAACGCCACGATCACCTCCAAAGGCATCCTGAAAAGTACCGGTGACTTTGGCAATATCCTGCTTCGCGTCAATACCGACGGTTCGCGCGTCTATCTCAAGGATGTGGCGCGCATCGAGGTCGGCGGCGATTCGTACGATACGACATCACGCGTGAACGGCAAGCCTGCGGCAACGCTGGCCGTGGAAATGTCCACCGGCGCCAACGCGTTGAACGTAGCGAAGGCCGTGAAGGCGAAGATGGCGTCCTTGCAGAAGCAACTGCCGTCAAGCGTGGCCATCGACTACCCTTACGACACGACGCCATTTATCTCGATATCGGTCAGCGAAGTGGTCAAGACGCTGGTTGAAGCCGTGGTATTGGTGTTCTTCGTCATGTACCTGTTCTTGGGAAGCCTCCGGGCCACCATCATCCCGACCGTCGTAGTGCCCGTCGCGCTGCTCGGCACGTTCGGGTTGATGTCCGTGTTTGGCTTTACGATCAACGTCCTGTCGCTGTTCGCGATGGTGCTGGCGATCGGCCTTCTAGTCGATGACGCGATCGTCGTCGTGGAAAACGTCGAGCGGATATTACGCGAAGAGCGGCTTAGCCCGGCGAAAGCCACGGCAAAGGCAATGGGGCAGATCGGGGGCGCGTTGGTCGGCGTCACGGCCGTCCTGGTCGCGGTATTCATACCGATGGCTTTCATGTCCGGGTCGACTGGTGCGGTATATCGGCAATTCTCGATCACCATCACCGCGGCAATGGTCCTGTCCGTGGTGCTCGCGCTGACGTTGACACCCGCGCTCTGCGCGGCGCTGTTGAAACCGGCAAAGGACGAACATCATCGGAAAGGCTTCTTCGCATGGTTCGATCGCAAGTTTGAAAATGGCAGTCGACGCTATAGCGGTTGGGTTAGCGGACTGATCGCCCGCCCGCTCCGGTCATTCCTTGCGTATGGGGTGATCTGCGTCATTGCCGGTCTTATGTACTGGAAATTGCCGAGTTCATTCTTTCCGACGGAAGATCAAGGCTTTTTCATTACTGCCATTGCCCTGCCACCCGGCAGCTCCGCAAACCAGACCGACGTCGTAACCCGTCAAGTCGAGGATTACTACCTGAAGACCCCGGGCGTGGATAAGATCATCATGCTGGGTGGATTCAGCTTTAACGGCTCCGGTCAGAACAACGCAATGGCTTTCGTTCGGCTGAAGGACTGGAGCGAGCGTAGCGGAAAAGAGTCGGCGCAAGCGCTCATCAACGCCGCGAACCGCCATTTCTTCGGCCAGAAAGCCGCCCAGATTTTTGTCATGAATCCGCCCGCCATCCAGTCGCTCGGGAATTACAGCGGACTCGACTTCGAGCTGGAAGACCAAGCCGGCGCGGGCGCCACGGCGTTGGCGAAGGCCCGTGAGGAGTTGGTCGCCGCCGCGGCGAAAAATCCCTTGCTCGGTACGGTCCGATCACAAGGCATGGCCGATCAACCGCAATATGAAGTCGATATCGATTATCTCAAAGCGGCGGCGATGGGCGTCACTGCGGCGAACATCAACGACACATTGCAGACTGCATTTGGATCTTCGTATGTCAACAACTATGTCGATACGGGTCGCATTCAGAAGGTGTACGTTCAGGGCGACGCGCAATATCGCATGATGCCGTTCGACATCGGAACCTGGTATGTGATGTCTACGGCATCCACGAATAGTTCGAACGCAACGTCCAGCACCACGTCGTCGTCCTCGTCGACCTCCTCCAGCTCATCGAGTACGTCGACCAGCAGCACGACGAACTACGATTCCGTAATGGTGCCCTTCTCCGCTTTCGCAACCGGGCACTGGACCTATGGCTCGCCGCAAATAGAGCGATACAACCGTGTGCTGGCGTCGGAAATGTCCGCGCAAGTACCTGATGGGGTCAGCTCGGGTCAGGCAATGGACGAGATCGAAAAACTGGTGGCGAAGCTGCCCCAGGGCATCGGCATGGAATGGACCGGCGAGTCATATCAGGAAAGCCTTGCGGGTTCACAGGCGATGTATCTGTACGCGTTGTCGCTTGTCGTGGTTTTCCTATGCCTTGCCGGCTTGTACGAAAGCTGGTCGGTTCCCATCTCGGTCATCCTCGTGGTGCCGTTAGGCATTGTCGGTGCGTTGGCGGCAGCCCATTTACGAGGGCTCGATGACGATATCTATTTCAAGGTCGGGTTATTGACGACGGTCGGCCTGGCCACCAAAAATGCGATTCTGATTGTCGAATATGCAAAGACCCTGCAAGAGCAAGGGCGTGGCTTGATCGAATCGGCGATCGAGGCCGCGCATCTCAGATTGCGTCCCATTCTGATGACATCACTGGCATTCGGCTTTGGTGTGCTGCCGATGGTACTTGCCTCCGGTGCCGGCGCTGCAAGCCGCCAGGCTCTTGGGACTGGCGTACTCGGTGGCATGATCGCTGCCACGGTGCTGGCGGTGCTGCTTGTCCCGGTGTTTTTCGTCGTGGTAAGACGCTTCTCCGGCAAAACGGTTGCTACCTCGCATGCGGAACAGGATGACGAAAATGATAGCGACGGCACGCACCACGACGGCCCGGAGAACGCGCTCGGCGAAAACGGCCGACGGGAGCAAACATGATGCGTATGAAAAATAGCTTGAAAATGGCTCAACCTAACGCACTCGGCGCCAAGGGCAGCGGCGCGACGTACGTGTGGCGCAAAAGCGCACGATGCGCAGCGCTCACCCTCGCCGGAGTCACCACAGCGATGATCATGGCGGGCTGCAGCATGGATCCGACTTATCATCGGCCTGCTGCTCCCATGTCGACACAATATGATCCGTCCGGCGGTGTGGCCACCGTTCGTGGCACGGCGGGGCAGCCCGCACCTACCGCGCGTCTCGCGGCCGACGAGGCGAGTACGAACAACGACCAGACCACTGCCCCCGTTCTCGCTGACTGGCAAGCGTTCATGCTCGATCCGTACTTGCGCCAGTTGATCACGTTGACACTGCAGAACAACCGCGATCTGCGGGTGGCCGCCTTGCAAGTCGCCGAATACGAAGCGCAGTACCGCATTGCGCGTGCGGACCTGGGGCCGTCCATCAGCGTCACGGGGACGAACACCCGATCACACTCGTCAGGCGTGACAAGTGGCTCGAGTGACGTCAGCTTGGGGATGTCTTCGTGGGAGATCGACTTCTTCGGACGGTTGCGTAGTTTGAAGCGCCAGGCGTTGGAAAATTACCTGTCGACAGATGCAGCGCGCCGCAGCACACAGCTCAGTCTGGTCTCGACTACCGCCACGGACTATCTGACCTGGCTGTCGGACCGCGCGTTGTTGAACGTCGCACGCAAGACGATGATCTCCAACCAGGAGACGTATGAAACAACGCTAAAGGCGGCGCAGCTCGGCAACGAAGCCATGGAAGACGTGCAAGAAGCGCGCACGTCATTGAGCAGCGCTAAATCGAGCGTGGCCTCGTATGAGCGCGCGGTGGCGCAGGATCGTAATAACTTGATCGCCGCGATCGGCGCACCGCTCCCGGAGGGGTTTCCCGACGACCGGGCATTGGACGATGGTTTGCTGTTCGCCAACATACCGGCCGGACTCCCCTCCGAGTTGCTGATAAGACGGCCGGATATCATGGAAGCCGAGCATGCGCTGAAGGCTGCGAATGCCTACGTCGGTTCCGCACGCGCCGCATTTTTCCCAAAGATTTCGCTGACCGCCAATGCTGGCACGAGCAGTTCGCAGTTGTCGCAGCTATTCAAGGCCGGTACAGGAGCGTGGACTTTCGAACCATCGATCTCCGTCCCCATATTCAGTTTCGGTGAATTAAAGGCGTCGCTCGATGTGGCCAAGGTCGAAAAGGAGATCGAGGTCGCGGATTATGAGAAAGCGATTCAGACAGCATTCAAGGAAGTGTCGAATGCGCTAGCCGGGCGTGCGACATACGACGAGCAACTCGCGGCGGATGAGGAGTATGTCGATGCGGCGCAAAAGTATTACGACACGGCACTTGGCCGCTATAAAGCCGGACTGGACAGTTTCCTCACCCTGCTGACGGCGCAAAGAACGCTCTATACCGCGCAAACGCAGTTGATCTCCGACAGGCTTAGTCAGCAATCGAATCTGATAACGCTTTATACCGCGTTGGGTGGCGGGTGGAGTGCTGATGCTCACGCCGAATCATCGCCGGTGCAGATGACTGTTGATGAAAAAAAAGCACCGTGAGTATGATGGTGGATCGCAAAGCGGCCATCACAACAGCGTATTGACCCCGTCCGCAGGTTGAAGCGGCGGATGCGGCACCGGCTGTCTGCCGCACCCTTGATTATTACATTTCACTTAAATTATATTTCATAAAACTAACATAACAGTTCTGTCTAGCCTTGAAATGATGCTGCTACAGGAATAAGTTGTTCCATACGGTATGATGGCGGTCGATCGATGATCTCCGCCTGCGTTGGCACCCCCGCAACACGCCGGCCCTCGTGGAGAGATGCGTTATTTATTCCTACACAGGGTCGGCTTGCTGCCACATAGGGGCATGTCGATGCCTCTATTTCGTACGGCAAATCATGCTGAGAGCTTTTTCGAGCAGCGTCGTTCGTCCTGATATCAGGCAGCGTTTTCACGTTGACTCCCTGTCGCAGCAACGCCAGTTCTGTACAACAATGATGTCATACGCGGTGCTGGCCTTTGTCTTCGCCACCTTCGTTAGACAGATGACGCAAGACACGGCAGGCTACGTTGCCTATCGCCTGCTCTGCGCCATCGTCATGGGAGCGCTCGTTTTTCTGCTTTCACGCGCGCACAGACCCGCTCAGTTCGGCGTTATTGGAACCGCCTTCATGCTGGTGCTCGAATGCGGCATGTGGCTGAATGCCATCAACGCACATGATCCGCTATGCTGGATACTGCCGAGCGCGGTGATGATTCCAGTCGTTGCGGCGCCGCTCTGGCTCACCCCCTTGCATTTCATCGTCGGCACAGCAAGTTTCTACGGCATCGGTTTCGCCCTGGTCAACACGCTGGATCTCCGTCACGATGCTGCAATATTTTGCTTTTTCTGGGGCATAGTCGGTGTCTCGGCCTGCGTACTTTTTGAGGCTGGCTTTTATCGCTTCCGTTTGCATCATTTCCAACTGAAGCGACGTCTCGATGATCTGGTAAAAGCGCAGCAAGCGGCGTCGGTTGACGCTATGCCGTCATCCACGCCTTGCTCTTGGGCAGGCATCGAACTCAAATCACATTTTCAACCCTTATTCAGTTTATCGCATCAGAAGGCCGTTGGTTTCGAAGTGCTGCTGCGTGGGTACGGTGCCGATGGCACGCCGATATCGCCGCCTCATATTTTCGGCGCTGATCCGAAAGCCGATCTTACCGCCCTTGATCGCCTGACGCAGCGGCTGCATCTGAGTAACGCACACGATGCGCTGCCCGATGGCGCGTGGCTCTTTTTAAATGTTCTGCCTCAGACTTTCATCTTGCCCGGTCATCCGGAATTCCTGGAAAACCTTGTCATCCATGCCGGACTGGCGACGGCGAACATCGTGATTGAAGTCCTCGAATCGCAGGATGGCGACATCACCGCGCTTTCGGAAGCGGCAGCGCGCTATCGCGAGAGAGGTTTCCAGATCGCGATCGACGATTTTGGCGCCGGTCATTCCAACCTCGACCGCCTGCTTCGTATTCAGCCGGACATCGTCAAGCTGGATGGTGGGTTGATTCGTGCACGGTGTCGCTCCACAAAACAGCCGCTGCTGCCATACCTCGTGTCCTTGCTACATAACGTCGGCATGTTGGTCGTGGTGGAGGGCGTCGAGACAACGGCGGATCTGATCCTCGCGGTAGAATCAAACGTCGATCTCGTCCAAGGCTACCTGCTCGGGCAGCCTGACACGGCCGCGAACATCACCGTATCGGATAGTGCCGAGCGCGTCGAGCAAGCATTCCAGCAGGTCGGGGATATGCATGGCGCGCAACGCAGGACGTATGAAACGCAGCTGCAACCCTATTTGTCGGCCATGCGTCGCTCCGTAGAGCAATTGCGGGCAGATGGACATCCCTTTCCGGGGTTCCACGCGCTGCCAATGCTCGAACTGCCATTATGCTATGGCTGCTACCTGCTGGACGCTTCGGGGCGGCCGGTGTTGGACCCGGCCTTCCCTGGCAATCGTCCACCACCGGCCCCGCGGTTTCCACCGATGGCAAGTAATTGGGATGCCCGCTGGGATAACAAGCCGTTTTTCGTCGCGGCGCTTGCCACGATCGGACACCCAGTTTTCAGTCAACCGTATCATTCCTTGACCAGTGGTCGCGCATGCGTGGCGCTGGCGTGCACTATCCCGCATCAAGACCAATTGCTCGTCCTCGTGACCAAGCTCGACTGGACATCCCCATCACTCGCCTGGCCGGTCGCCACGCCGCTGTAAGCACGGCCTGGCGACCGGCGTGTGTGTATATGGAACTCGCCTCTTTTTAGCGTTACACAACCGCCATCACAGTGCATCGAGCAGGGTGGTCATGTTGATGAACGCTGACGCCACTGGCGATTTACGGCGCTGGTCCTTGAATATTGAGACAGCACTCGGAATTACGCTAAGCGCTACCGAGAACGGTGCATTTGCCCTGCAGACCAAAGGGCACGCCATGCTAAGCGTGGAAGTCGCGCCGCATCATCACGCCCTGATCCTGACCGGGCAGATCGGTACGGCGGATGACAGCATAAGTCACCGCAGCCTGAAGGCGTTGCTGGCGCTGAATATGTCACCGGGCCTATCCGGCACGAGCTGCATAGGAATGGCGCCCGAGAACAACGCCTTGCTGATGCGTTTGATATGGATACCTCCGGAAACCGCTTGGAACGAAGTCGCCTTTACCGCTGTGCTTACCGCCTTCGCGGAGCATGTGGACGCCTTGTCGATGTCGCTGATCAACGGAGAAATAAATAGCATTCTAGACGTTTCGCGAAATTTGCCACCTGAGGCCCACTCGCCTCAGTTCGCTTGACACGAGACACCCATGCCAATCAACGGAACGTCGTCTGTCCAGTGGACTGTCGATACGACCGCAGCACTCACGCCATCGACAAGCGCGGCGGTCATGACAGGCTTGTCGAGCACCATCGAGGCAGTTGGTATCGACAGTACCACCCTTCGCAGCTTCATCGATACCGCGGGCATGCTGAAAAACGGCGGTCTCGCCCTGACGAATGCTTACGGTTCCGTGTCCTCTTTCAAGCAATGGATGCAAGGGGGACCGCCCCTGTCAGGCAACGCGCTTGCCACAATGGCGCATGGACTGAATGCCATGGCGGTGCTCGACCAGGTGGCTGGCAACACCGCCGGACTCGCGAACTATACCGATATGGCAGGCGGATTGGTCAATGCGTCCAAGATGATCGCGGGCCTGCAAAAGGGCGATATGGCGCAAGTGCTTTTCTCCGGCGCAAAGCTGTGCGCGACGCTCGCACAAATCGGCAGTCCAATCGCGGCGGTGACCATTTCGATAGCTGAACAAGCCTATAATCTTTATGGTAGATAAAAAGTAGACATCCCGTGATGAGAGGCACGATGCGAATATATCACTCGCGATGGATTATCCTACCTTGACAGCTAATGGATGCGCAAAATACTGAATATGCGCAGGCCAAGCCCCGTGATGCGCCGAGAACGCGAGCCGGGCACTGATACGCTCCGCATTCGTATCACCGGCTTGCGCCATCAACACGCCATCCGCGTCGATCTGCCCCACTGTGCGTGCGGCATCGGCGCGCACGACACCGATATGTCCAGGACGATGCGGATCAGGGGAAGGGTAAGACGCCACAACCAGATATCCCGCATTCGCCAGCGCTTGGGCATTCACAGCCGAGGCCACCGGCAGCCAACCCGCTTGCCGCCCCTGGCCGCTCCCAAACCAAGCCGTTTGCGCGGAAGCCAGTAGAACCTGGGAGTGCGCAGGTGGCCGCAGCATGTAGATGCCTAGCCGTTGGCCGATGGCGGCGACGTACGCGCTGCAATGTGTGCCTTTCGGATAACGCTGCGCGTAGCGCGCTTCGCTTTCCTCCGAACGGTCTGGCAACCCGGTATCCCACGCAATATGTTCGCCTTTGCGCCAGCGATGCGTGACATCGGAGGTGTCGATGACCGATAGAACATCCGCCGCACGCGCACTGACCGGACCGCAACACGGCCCTGTTCGCGAAATGGGCGACACCGGGACGGTGGGACCCATGGAGGCGTCGTTCATGCCTTCCGGCGTGAGCGTCGGCGCGGTGGCCGATGCCATCCGCGTCATATCCTGATCAAGGGGCGTTGCACCGCATGCGCAAACGAACAAGCCCGGGATCGCACATGACAGGCATTTCTTGAAAAAAGATGAGACGCGACGTATTGAGTACGAGGTCATGGTCAGAATAACGATGATGACGCTACGACGTTGATTGCCCTGTTTTGCCCGGACGCTGCGCTTTTGACTTAAGATCCCGACGACGAATCATCATCCAAGGACAGGGGAATTTCAATATGACACGTGATGCCGTCTTGGCCGAATGTCAGTTGTGTATTCGCGCGAAGCGTGTATTTCAATGCTTTTTCGATCAACTCGCGACCAAATCCAACCTTCTTGTCATCAGGCACTTTTTGCAATCCGGTCTCGACCCAGTCAATCACCAGTAGCGGTTGAACCGCATCCTGGGATACGATATGCCACGAAAGCGCAAGACGCGCATTTTCATCGCCAAGTGCGCCATACTTCACGGCATTGGTCGCCAGTTCGTGCAACACCAGTGCGATCGTCTGAATATTTCTGAATCCAAGCGGTACCATCGGGCCGCTCAACGTAATCCGACCGCTATCCCCCACCCCGAGTGCATCGAATTCAAGACGGATGATCTCGCTGATATCCACCAGGTTGCCCTCGACCTTGCCGATCATTCCCTGAAGCCGGCCGAGCGCCGCCAGGCGGCCGGTGAAGGTCTCCAGCGTTCGGTCAGAGGCTAACGTCTGTTGCGCGATGGACTGAATCACCGCAAGCAAGTTGCGCGTGCGATTTTGCAGTTCCGCGATCAGCACATCTTGCCGTTGTTCTGCATGAACCATCCCGGTGATGTCGACGAACGAGATGACCACGCCGTCGGACTTTCGCTCACCATCTCGATAAGGTGCAAGTCGCACCAGAAAATGCCCTGCGCCATCGTGACTGCTTGCCTGACGTTCCAATGGCTCATCACTGGTGAAAACAGTGTCGATATCCGACTGCAGATCCGGCAAGTTCAGACGACTTACCAATTCAGTAATGGGACGGCCTCGATCCACGGCACGGATATGGAATATCCCCGCCATCGCTGGCGTAAATGAGCGAATGACGAGATGCCGGTCCAGGAATACGGTGGCAACGGACGTGCTTTCGAAGAGATTCTGCAAATCGCTGTTCGACCGGTCCAAGGCGTCGATCTTGCCATTTAATTCGAGATTAACCGTGTGCAATTCTTCATTTAGGGAAACGAGCTCCTCTTTCGAGGCCTCGAGTTCTTCGTTCGACGACTGCAACTCTTCATTGACGGAGACCAATTCCTCGTTGGAAGACTTCAACTCTTCCAATGCCGTCTCATACTCCTCCATCATCGATTGCAGGCGTTCGCGCGTATCACGTAATTCCTTCTCGTACTGCACCGCGGTTCCGTCGTGCATGGCTTGCGCACGCATGACGGCCTCTTCGCGCGTCAGTACTGGGCCCTGGTCCTCGAACACGACCAGATACAAGCGATCTTCCTGGAAGGGTTCGTCGAATGGTTGAACACTCAGGTTCGTGACTTGAACCAGACCGTCCTCGCCCTCGACCACCACGCCCTCCCGCGTCACTGCTTGCCCCGACTCCACCGCTTCTCGAAAAACCGCTCGTAATTCGATACCCAGTCCTCTTCGCGCCATTGCGAACAACTGCCGGGTAGGTACGCCAGGTGCCGCTTCGAGGTACTTTCCAGTGCGGCTCGAGTAATAAACCACGTCAGCATCACGGGTAACAAGCACGTGAGGCGGCGTGAAGCGATCCAGCATATGGCTGTCGACAGCCAGACGAAGAGACGCACCACCCAGCGGTGGTCGACTGGGCGTAAGTGATGCCAATTGCCCAACCTTCAATGTTGTAACCGCCGACGGCAAACGAACGTGCGGCGAAACAGTAGCACGTCGCTTGAAAATCCGATGCTTCTTTTCCACCGCCACAAACAAATCGTCGAACTGACTGACGTTTTCGGATGTCCCCAAAAACAAATAACCGTCGGGGCGTAGTGCGTAATGAAACGTTGGGATGACCTGGTTCTGGACCTCTGTCCCGAAATAAATCAACAAATTACGGCACGACACGAGGTCGATCCGGGAAAACGGTGGGTCGCGCAGAACACTATGCGGAGAAAAAACGCAGAGGTCACGTACCTCCTTTGCCACCACCAATGTACTGCCGTCCTGAACGAAGAAGCGGCGACGGCGTTGTTCGGAAACACCCTCCAACAACGGGAGTGGATAGCGCGCGGACCGCGCGATAGCTAACGCCTGATCATCAATGTCGGTTGCAAAAATTTGTACCCGGGGAGCGTGGTCGAGATTTTCCATCTTCTCCCGAAGCAGCATGGCGATCGAATACACCTCCTCACCGGTCGCACAACCGGGCACCCAGACCCGCACCGTATCCTGTGAGCCACGCCCCTCGAGCAATTTCGGAATGACCGAGTCGGCCAAGGCGGCGAATGCCGTGTCATCCCGGAAAAACGCTGTTACGTTGATCAGGAGATCGCGGAACAGTGATGCCACCTCTTTTGCATCATCGTTCAGTCTCGCGACGTACGCTTCAGGCGTCTGGATTTCAAGTACTTGCATGCGACGCTGTACGCGTCGTAGAAAGGTCTTCACCTTGTAGCCGCTGAAATCATGCCCGACCTGATTGCGCAAAACCGCATAAATTGCGAATCGCGCGTCGTTGTATGCGGTGGCCTCGGTATCGGCACTCAGCTTCTCGCCAAGTTCGATAGTACCTGCGGCCAGTCGCGCAAGTTTTCCGCCGATTTCATCGGCAGGCAATGCGAAATCGACTACACCACTTGACAGCACGCTGGATGACCTCGCTGCAGGCTGCGGTCCGTTCCCGTCGATGATCGCCGCGAACGTCAGCCCACCGCTCTCCTTGATCGCACGGCATCCGAGCGTGCCGTCTAATCCTTCTCCTGAAAGCAGCACGCCAGCCGAACGTTCCCCCACATCGGCGGCCAGGGAGGCGAAAAACACATCGATGGGATGACGCTCGCGCGGCCCCTCGATCTGCTGCACAGTTTGCAAGGTTCTGCCGGACAGACTCACTACCGCGGCATGCCCCGTCACATAGACGTTGTTTATTTCTACCGGCATACCATCGGTGATCGGATGGACCGCCATCTTTGTAAAGCGCGCCATGGTTTCGGCAAGTGTGCCGTGGTGAGCAAACGCCTCGGACATAACAATTATTACCGCGAGGCCCGGCTCCGGCGGCATGTCGCCGAAAAATGCCTCTAGCGCCTCAACCGCCCCAGTCGAAGCGCCCACGCCAACAATCAGAAAATCCTCGCGGGCCGTCATCGTTGTGCTCTCATCCTTGACATAACCTGGTTGCCGCGCCGACGGAACAGGTCTGTCCGGTCAGATAATGGCCGACAATGCCGACGGTGCGATTGAAGTTGCAACTGATTCTCTCACATGTTGTGGTGACACAACGTAATTCAAACCAGAATGTCGTTCGATTTTTCCGAAGGTCACACGCCACGGGGTAATAGGCGCGATGCAGTTGTCCGATTGCCATTTGGCGGCCACCACGTATCAAATACGCACATGGCCGCAATAACAAGCGGGCGACAGGGCAATGCATCAAGCCTAGACAAGCACACGGTCGCAGGCGTCGAAAGCCCCTCGTAGAAATCATCCAATGCTTCGCTAAATACCGCGCTGCATGTATCTCCGTATGGCGCGCTTTCCTGTGCCTAATAAAGAGCGCGTCATTGTGAAGCAAAATTGCGTGCCATCCTGCGCTCCAAACGCCGGCCACGCGGTGCGACCGCACTATCCCGCTTCACGTAGTCACGTAGTCACGCGTTCGATCTCGCGTTCGACGGCAGCACCGGTCTTTCTCGACGAAACCTCGATGGCACCTGATCGGGCAGAACAGAAATGCCCAGTTTCGCGGCAATGCGGTATATCGAAATTCATATAAGACCAATAACAAGACCTATTTTTTTTCTTAAAAATGGTCCGCAAAGATAGTGGCGCCCGACCCTATTCACACAACACCAAAAGCTATCGGTCGCCAAGACATCGTCTGGCCTCTTTTTAGCCCATCCAGGAGAACTCATGAATATTGCCGCCTGCGTGCGTCATCTTGCAGAGAAAGCACGTTACGCCAATGTCGCGCTTGCTGCATTGGCTATTGTTGCGGTCGGGGTCGCCGCGCCGACGTCGGCGCAATCGAATGTCACGCTCTATGGACAAGTCGACGAATGGGTCGGCGCGACGAAGTTCCCGTCGAACCAAACGTCGTGGAACGTCGGGGGCGGCGGCATGTCCACGTCGTTCTGGGGCATGCAGGGCGCCGAAGATCTCGGCGGTGGGTATAAAGCCGTGTTCACGTTGGAAAGTTTTTTCCGTGCACAGAACGGCCAATACGGTCGATTTTCCGGCGATACGTTTTTCGCGCGTAATGCCTATGTCGGTATCGACTCGCCCTACGGCAAAGTCACAGCCGGCCGCCTGACCACGCAACTGTTCGTATCGACCATTCTTTTTAATCCTTTCGCGGATTCCTATACGTTCTCCCCGATGGTGGCCCATGTGTATCTCGGCCTGTCGACATTCCCGACCTACACGACAGACCAGGGCGCCGTAGGGGATTCTGGCTGGAATAACGCGGTACAGTATCAATCCCCCAATTACAACGGTCTGACCGGCGCCGCAATGTACGCATTCGGCAACACCGCGGGGGAAAGCGGTAAAAAGAAATGGAGCGCGCAATTGCTCTATTTCCATGGTCCTTTCGCCGCCACGGCCGTATATCAATATGTGAATTTCAACACCACCCCAGGCGACATCGGCAGCATCGTGAGCGGCAACGTAACCGTGCTAGGGCTGCGAAGCCAGGGAATCGCGCAGGTGGGCATGACCTATGACCTCAAGTACGTGAAGTTTTATGGCCAGTACATGTACACGGCGAACGCGCAAGATAGTGGCAGTTGGCACGTCAACACCTTGCAAGGCGGTATAACGGCTCCTATCGGGCTAGGCAGCGCGATGGCTTCCTATGCCTATTCTCGAGATACCGGCGGATTGAACCAGACACATTCGACCTGGTCTGTTGGATACGACTACCGCCTGTCGAAATCGACTGACGTCTATGTGGCGTATATGTATGACCACTACGACAATATGTCGACCGGAATGACGTATGGCGCAGGTATCAAAACCAAATTCTGACGTCCCGCAGCATAGGCTGGCATCGCCTCCGGCGCCCGTCACCGCTTCCCCGGCAGACCACTGCACGGCCAGGTCCGGCACGGGGGTTGCCGGCAGCGGATACCAAACAACGTCACTGCTGCTGCCCGCATTGCTTTTTACAACACGTCATCGTTCATTTTGAGATTTATTTAAACGCACCAAGTACGTATAGTCAGGGTAGATCCCACGTGACCGGAAACAGATCCCCTTCAGTACGAATGTCCAGGACAAACATGAACGTCGATCTCGCGCACCTCACTCCGCCAATTCGTAGCACCTTCGTTCCAGACGACTGGTCCATCCTGGCGCAGCACTGGTATCCCGTTGCAATTGCCAGCGATATCGGCGACGCGCCGGTGTCCGCGATGTTGTTGGATGAACCACTGGTGCTCTACCGCACGAATGGCAGCATCATCGTCGCACGCGATGTGTGCCCGCATCGCGGCGTTCCACTCAGCATGGGCAAGCGTGATGGCGAGACAATCACCTGCGCGTACCATGGCTTAAAGTTTGGCGCGAAAGGCCGTTGCGTACATATCCCGGCCAATCCTTCCGCGGTGATCGCGGCGAAGCTGCAATTGATCACCTACCCTGCCGTAGAGCGCTACGGTCTGATCTGGACTTGTCTGGCAAAACGCGGCAGCACCGAAGTTGCCGAAAACGATACGGCCGGCGCACCTGACATTCCCGTTATGCCACATTGGGACGAGGCGGGCTTTCAGCAAATCAATTGCCCTGTGTTTGACATCGCCGGCTTTGCCGGACGTCAAATGGAAGGCTTCTTGGATGTTGCGCATTTCGGCTGGATTCACACCGGCACCTTCGGCGATCCAGAAAACACCGAAGTACCGGCCTACTCACCTGTAGTCACCGATAAGGGCTTTATCGTGGACTATCGCAGCAATGTCGGCAACTATCCGGTGGGCGCGGACAAGCCCATTCCAGAGGGCTATGAATGGCTGCGTCATTTCGAAGTTCATCTCCCTTTCACCGCGACCTTGACGGTGCATTTTCCCGGTGAAGGCCGACTGGTCATCATGAACGCGGCGTCTCCGGTATCGGCGCGCAAAACCCGTCTCTTCGCGCCGATCGCTCGCAACTTCGATCTGGATCTTCCAGTGTCGGCGGTACATGAATTCAACCGACGTGTCTTCGAAGAGGACCGTTGGATCGTAGAGGCGCAACGTCCCGAGTGGTTGCCGCTCGATCCGTCATTTGAAGCGCATATCCCAGCGGACCGTAGCTCCATCGCTTATCGCAAGGGCCTGCGAGGCATGGGCCTGAGTACGTTCTTCACCGCCTGATAGAGAGGGCGCGCCCTTCAAACGACGCCGGCTAACATTTTTCGCGATGTCGGCGTTAGCCATTCGCCCATGAATATAAGATGAAGCGCGACCCGCACCTCGCGACTCATCTTATCGGGCCGCCATCGATCGTCTTGTGTAGACCGGCAATGACATCAGCGCCCGTTTCCGCGCGTAACGCGTCATACCACGCCTGCGTCTGCACAGGATCGTCCCCATGGATCACGGCGGCCCGCTTGCGCGCGCGCTCCACGATGTCGTGCACGCGCGGCAAGCGCTGTTGTTCGTAGTGCCGTAACGCAGCGACAATGTCACCGACATGTTCGCCGTCCAAGGCCCGCGCAAGCACCCAGGCGTCCTCCAGCGCCTGACAGCCGCCTTGCCCCAGGTCGGGCGCCATTGCGTGCGCCGCATCCCCGATCATGACGACGCGACGATCGGCCAACCGAGGCACCGGGTCCGTATCGTGTATGGCAACGTTCGCGATTACCGCCGGGTCCATGCGCTCGATCAGATACCGTACCGGTGGCGCCCAGCCGTCGAAATGGTCACATAACACGCGGCGATGGCGCTCCGGGTCAACTTGCTTTGGAAACGCGGCCTCGCCCGCCAACGACGCGGTGCCGTCTGGCGCGATCTGCCGACGTTCCATCTCGATACCCAGGACGGACGGGTCAGAAAGCGGAACATCGAAGAAAAAATAAAACGCATCGCCGCCCATCGGCATCAGAGAGACGCGTCGATGATCGCCGACGAACTGCGTCCATTCATCGGCAACCCCGAGTTCCGGCGCGATGCGGATGCGGCCATTCCAATTGACATAGCCGCGATACCGTCTCGAAATCACTTGCCCGGCTACCTGATCGCGTAATCGCGAGCGACTGCCATCGGAGACAACGAAGAGATCCGCACGATGTGTCGACCCGTTCGTCAAATGAACGGTAACGCCCGCTCCGTCCTGCTCATATCGCTCGCACGTAGCGCCCAATTGCACGTGATGCGCACCCACGGCATCGAGCAACAACTGTTGCAACGCCATCCGCGCGATGGGCTTGGCACGCTCTTGCACTTTATCGTAAAGCGGCTGCAACGAGAATCGCGCCATCAGGCCGCCATCGCGATCATGATAGGACATCCGGTCCATCTTTCCCGCCGCGGCATCGAGAGGCGCCCCCACGCCCAAGGCGCGAAGCACCTTGACACCGTTTGGCCAAACCGAGATGGCGGCGCCTACGGGCCGCAATGCGCGCGTGCGCTCGAAAAGCCGCACACGGTGGCCCGCCTGCTGCAAGGCCAATGCAACACCAAGGCCGCCGATTCCAGCGCCCGCAACAATGATGTCCAGCGTGTTCTTCGCCATCCGCTCTCTTCGTTCATTGGTCTTTCAAATACCGTGTTGAAAAGCACGGGCCAGGTATGCGGTTCAGCTACCGCGATACGTGCTGTAGCTCCAGGGCGAAACAAGCAGCGGCACATGATAGTGCGCGGTCGGATCGGCAATCCCGAAGCGCAGGATGACAATATCGACGAAGCGAGGTTCGGACAGGTCACGCGTGGCTTCCACCGTCCGGAAATAATCACCGGCGGCAAAACGCAATTCATACGTGGCGGCGGTCAGCGCCGCGCCTTCCAGCAAGGGCGCGGCACAGCGGCCATCCGCATTGGTCAGAAAGGTGCCAATCATTTCATCTCCGCCTTGGGCGGTAATACGCGTGAGGCGGATTACCATGCCGGCTGCGGGACGCCCCGCGGCCGTATCAAGGACATGCGTTGTAAGCCTGCCGTTCACATCTTGCTCCTTTCGTGATGCCACGCATGATGGGCAATGTCCCATTGCATGACAACGCATGCCCTGCCCTATCGTACGATTTGCGGGGATCATACGACGGTTTCCGCCGACAACTATATCGTAGCGCTGAAGGAGGTTATTACGCGCGCGCGGGTTGCCATCGTATTTTTGAGACCTCAATGTTGCGCGGTGCCTGGCGTGATTGTCGGGCCACTTCCCTCTGCGACGCCGTAAGCCTTGCGCAAGGCTTGCACGACGTCACCGATCAACCCGCGCAACCACCGCACCTCATTGGAATGATGCACGCGTTCATGCCACAACTGATAGTAATGCGTTGGCGGGAACGCGAGCGGTGCCGGCATCACGACCAGCGGCAACTGCTTGGCGTAGTAATCGGCGAACAAGCGGGTGGTGGTGAAGATCAGATCCGATTGAACCAAGGCGTAGGGGACGAGATTGAAATATGGGAGCGTGACCACGACATTTCGCTTCAGTCGTTCCTGGCCAAGAAACGTATCGATCGCGCCGCGCTTGCCTACCGTGTACGGGGTGGGTACGACATGCGGGGCCTTCAGATATTGCTCCATCGTCATCACGCCGCCGCGTGCGTACGGGTGAGAGGCACTCAACAGACAGACGATTTCATCGGTCAAGAGATTAGACAAATGCATCTGCTCGGGCGGTTCGGTCCAGTTGCCGATAATCACGTCCAGTTGCCCTGTCTCCAATGCTTGTTGATGATCATAGGCAGGCCCGAGCGAGTGCATTTCAAGGATGGCATGCGGAGCCGCTCGACGAAACTGCTCGACAATCATCGGCATGAACAGCGTATTCAAGTAATCAGGACACGCCACACGGAAACAGCGCGTCGATGTTGCAGGATCAAACACCGGCTGGTGATGGCAGATGCGGTCGATTTCCGCAAGCGCATTGCGCACCGGCTCGACCAACCACAGGCCGTGATCGGTGGGCACCATGCCCGCTTTGCCGCGCACCAGCAACGGATCACCGGTGATATCGCGCAATCGACGCAATGCGGCGCTGACCGCGGGTTGCGATTGGTTCAACTTGATGGCGGTACGGGTCACGCTGCGTTCGTTCAGCAGCGTGTGAAGGACCCGCAACAAATACGTATCGATTGCCTCTCGTTGCTGGCTCATGGTGTGTCTCGCTACAGGGCGGGCCGCGTACGGCGTGTCTTTTGGCGGTATGGTGAGCGCACGACCCGCGCATCCACCATATCGACATTGAAATGATAGTCCGGAGACATATACGGTATTGAGTATGAACAAAATTAGCGCGTCAAATGTCCATCCCGTTGGTACCGTACATGCGGCAAAGGATGGCAAGCCGTCGACGGCAGGGGCCGGGGCCGATCCCGGCGGCACATCGCCGCGCCTCGCATTGCGCGGCATCTCGAAACGTTATCCACTGGTGCGCGCCAACGATGGCGTCGACCTGACGGTCCAGCCAGGCGAGATTCATGCGGTAGTCGGGGAGAACGGCGCCGGTAAAAGTACGTTGATGAAAATTGTGTATGGTGCCGTTCAGCCGGATAGCGGCGGCTTATTCTGGGACGGCGAACCGGTAACGATCGGCTCACCCGCCGCGGCACGGCGTCTCGGCATCGGCATGGTGTTTCAGCACTTCGCACTGTTCGAGACACTGACCGTCGCCCAAAACATCGCCCTTGCGCTGGAAGCGCCATTTGACCTGCCCTCGCTGTCCAGACGCATTGCCAGGGTCTCGCAGGATTACGGTCTCGATATCGCTCCCCAGCGCCATATTCATGCACTTACCGTGGGTGAGCGACAGCGCGTGGAGATCGTCCGCTGCCTGCTGCAGTCGCCGCGCCTGTTGATCATGGACGAACCCACATCCGTGCTCGCGCCACAGGCGGTGGAAAAGCTGTTTTCAGTATTACGCCGGCTCGCCGCCGAAGGCTGCAGCATCCTCTATATCAGCCATAAGCTCGACGAAGTCCGCACACTCTGCCACCGTGCGACAGTCATGCGCGGCGGGAAGGTGACCGGTGTCGTGTATCCCGCCGAGCACGGCGTTGAAAGCCTTGCATCACTGATGGTGGGCCGCGATATCCCTGCCTATCGCCGCGCGGGCACACACGAACGCCTACTTGATAAAACGGACAATACCGTCACACGGCCGGTCGCCCTGCGGGTTCGTCATCTCAATGTGACCAATCCAGACCCATTCGGCGCACATCTGCAAGATGTCACATTATCCGTGCACGCAGGCGAGATTCTCGGTATTGCGGGCATTTCGGGAAATGGTCAGGCGGAACTGCTCGCCGCATTGTCCGGTGAAACGGCCCTTGATCGCAATGCCGTGATCGATACGATTCAACTATGCGGCAAGCCGATAAGCCGGGCAGGCGTGAAGACGCGACGAGCGCAAGGTCTGGCATATGTTCCAGAAGAACGACTGGGCCGTGGCGCCGTGCCCGCGATGTCGTTGACCGAAAACGCGGCACTTACCGACTCAGCCGACCGCAGCCCGCGCATGCTCGGAGCACGGTGGTTCGGCCGTTTTCGCCGCAGCGTTGCACGCGCTTGCGCCGCGCGCTGGATCGATGAATTCGATGTGCGATGCGGCGGCCCCAATGCACTGGCACAGAGTCTGTCCGGCGGTAACTTGCAGAAATTCATCGTCGGACGTGAGCTGACCCGAACGCCGCGGGTATTATTGGTCGCCCAGCCCACGTGGGGCGTGGATATCGGCGCGGCAACGCTGATACGCCAACGTCTGCTGGACATGGCCGCCCAGGGTACCGCGATATTGCTTGTATCTGAAGAGCTTTCCGAACTGTTCGCACTGTCGGATCGCATCGCCGTCATCGCGGCCGGCCGCCTGACCGAATCGTACGAGACGGCCGCGACCAGCCCCGAGGAAATTGGACAGTGGATGACCGCAGGAGGTTCGCGTTGAAGAATTGGCTCCCACGTCTGGAACCTCGCCCCATCCCGGCACGAACCATGCGATACGGGGCACCCTTGGTCGCGGCGGCCCTGACCCTGCTGGCGGGCTATCTTCTTTTCCGCACCGCAGGCGCCGACGCCGGCGCGGCAATGCATGCGTTTTTTATAGAGCCCTTATCGAATCGCAATGGCTGGTCCGAGTTGTTGTTGAAAGCCTCTCCGCTATGCCTGATCGGTCTCGGACTTGCTTTCTGCTATCGCGCGAATGTCTGGAACATTGGCGCCGAAGGGCAGTTGCTGATGGGGGGCATCGCGGCCAGCGGTGTTGCCATCTACGGTGGCGATACACCACGCATGATGCTACTGCCCGCGATGATGACTGCGGGCGTGCTCGCTGGTATGTTCTGGGCCGCCATTCCCGCATGGTTGCGTACGCGCTTCAATACCAGCGAGATACTGGTCAGCTTGATGTTGACGTACGTGGCACCGCAATTGATGGTGTATCTGGTCAGTGGGCCATGGCGAGACCCGCAAGGCATGAATTTCCCGCTATCCGAGATGTTCGACGTCAACGCGCTCTACCCGACATTTTCCGGTGATTGGCACCTCGTCTTCTGGCAAGGCACGCGACTGAATGCATCAGTGCTGGTTACCTTGATTGCAATCCCCGTGGCATGGGCAACCCTGAAATTCTCCGCCGTCGGTTACCGGCTCCGTGTCGGCGGCATGGCGCCAGCCGCCGCTCGCTACGCCGGATTCTCGGCAACGCGAGCGACCTGGACCGCCTTGCTTGTCAGTGGCGGCTTGGCGGGGCTTGCGGGGATGGGCGAGATAGCCGGTCCCATCGGACAACTGCAGGCAACGTGGTCGCCAGGCTATGGATTTACGGCAATTATCGTCGTCTTTCTAGGACGTCTTCATCCATTCGGTATTGTCCTCGGCAGCATGTTGATGGCGCTGCTCTACCTCGGCGGCGAGTCCATCCAGTTATCGATGCAGCTACCACAAGCATTGAGTGGCGTTTTCCAGGGGCTATTGCTGTTCTGCCTGCTTGCTTGCGACGTCCTGGTTCATTACCGGGTACGGTGGCGGCATGCACAGGCCATCCGGCAAGCCATGCCAGGCACACCTACGTCTCCCGCCATCGGAAAGGAACTATCATGAACGGCCACGAAACGTCCGCCTTGCTGTCGAGCACGGTTGTCGCCGCGGTCCCGTTGATGCTCGCCGGACTGGGGGAACTGGTCGTCGAGAAGTCAGGCGTGATCAATCTCGGCGTCGAAGGCATGATGCTTGTGGGCGCGGTTACGGGATATGCCGTGGCCGCCACCAGCGGCAATCCCTGGTTGGGAATGGGTTGCGCCGTGCTGGCAGGCATGGTCATGGCGCTCTTGTTCGCCATCGTCGCGATTGGACTGCGCGCCAATCAGATTGCGACCGGCCTGGCGCTGACGATTTTCGGGACGGGTCTTTCCGCCTATATCGGCAAGCCCTATACCTCGGCGACCCTGCCACATACGATCGAGGGACTGCCCATACCCGGCCTTTCGCATATTCCGGTGGTCGGCCTCGCCTTTTTCTCGTTGTCGCCGGTGGGGTATCTGGCGTTCCTGGCGTTCCCGTGCGTTGGATGGTTTCTCTATCGCACGAAGGCCGGACTGACCTTGCGTGCCGTTGGCGAAGCGCCCGACGTGGCACATGCAATGGGATTTCCGGTTCAGGGCATTCGCTATGCCAGCGCGCTCTTCGGAGGGGTCATGGCGGGCCTCGCCGGGGGCTACTACGCGGTGGTCTATCTTCATGTCTGGCAGGAACAACTGACTGCCGGTCGCGGCTGGATTGCCCTTGCACTGGTGGTATTTGCAACATGGCGTCCCGGCCGACTCCTGATAGGCGCACTGATCTTCGGTGCCGTTACCGCCGGCCAGTTTTTCGCGCAAGGCAGCGGGCTAGCCATCCCGACGCAATTCCTGGCAATGCTGCCCTACGTCGTGACCATCGTCGTCCTCGTATTGATGTCGCGCAATGAAACAATGATTCGCCTCAACGCACCGGCATCACTCGGCAAGTCTTCACCCACCAACTGAACCGCAAATATTTCGAGATTTCGCGTCGCGCTCGTTTTCACTGCGGCGATCACTCATTCCACGCAAAACCAGGAGTTTACAATGCATCGCACCCGCGCTTACCGCGACATCACTTCCATCGAGGCAACCGATGCGGCCAACGTCGCTGGCGTGTCATCGGCATCGTCGTCCCGGCGACGCGCCGCATTGCACGCCATTGCGGTCACCTGTACCGGCGCATTACTCGGCGGCGCGAGTACCGTATGGGGCTCTGTCGCCAGCGCCGCGGAGAACAAACCGCTGGAAGTCGCGTTTGTGTACCTGGGTAATCCGGGCGACGCGGGCTGGACCTTTGCACACGATGCCGGCTCAAAGGCCGCACAAGCCGCCTTCGGCGATAAGGTAAAGATCACGCGTGTCGAGAATATTCCAGAATCGGCGGATGCCGAGCGCGTGTTCCGAGACCTCGCGGCCCGCGGCAACAAGCTGGTCATCGCCAGCAGCTTTGGATACCAGGACTTCGCGCTGAAAGTGGCCCGCTCGTTCCCAGACACGATATTCGTCAATGCCACTGGCTACAAACGTGCTAAGAATTTCGGCACCTATGATGTCCGCATGTATCAGGGCGCCTATCTCGCCGGTGTCATTGCCGGCGAGACAACCAAGTCAAATACCCTTGGATTCGTCGCCTCGATACCCGTTCCTGAAGTCGTTCGCAATATCAATGCTTACACGCTGGGCGCACGCTCGGTAAATCCGAAGGTCCATACGAAAGTCATCTGGATCAATAGCTGGTTCGACCCAGGCAAGGAAAAACAAGCTGCCGAGACGTTGATCGCACAAGGCGCGGATGTCCTGATACAGAACACGGATTCATCCGCCACGCTGCAAACAGCGGCAGAGAAACACGTGCATGCATTCGGCTGGGATTCGAATATGGAAAAGTACGGACCTTCCGCGCATCTCGGATCGGTCGTAGGAAATTGGGGCGTCTATTACACCGCGCTGATTCAGCAAGTGCTGGATGGTAAATGGCAATCGGATCCGGTCTGGTGGGGCATGCCGCAACATGCCGTCTCGCTTGAGGATGTCAACACGAAAGCCCTCTCATCCACGGTACTGAGTGCGGTGAACAGCAAGCGGCAAGCCATGGAATCCAGCAGTTGGGACGTGTTCACCGGACCAATCAAGGATCAGCAGGGTAATGTCAAGATTGCAGCGGGACAGAAACTCGACGATCCCGCGCTACAGAGAATGAACTGGTATGTCGAAGGCGTGGACGGCAGTCTGCCGAAGTAACATATCGGTCGCGGTCAGTTGCGACAACATCGCGTGCCGCGACCGGATTTTTGCAACAGGCATGCAAAGGTAGGCGTCATACCCCGCTTGGAACAACGTGATGCGAATCAAGCGCGGCGATGCACGCAGCGGCCATAAGAAAACGTGGCTGCAATCGCGCGATCGTCCCCCAGCATCGCGATAGCGAAAAGTACCTCGTCAGTGGAGGTGCAGCGATCGGTGCGACGAGACAGCAAAGGCGTCGCGTGACGATCGACGACGATGAAGTCCGCGTCGTTTCCAACACCGAGGCTACCCACGGTGCCCTCCAGTCGCAAGGCGCGCGCGGCACCCAATGTCACCATATAGAACATTGTCGTGGCGTCGAGGTAATAGCCACCCATTCGCGCGACTTTGTACGCTTCGTTCATCGTTGCCAGCATCGAGAAACTGGTGCCACCGCCAACGTCTGTCGCCAGCGTGGTCACCATCTTAGATGCCCGTGCTTTCTCGAAATCGAACAGACCACTTCCCAGGAACAGATTCGATGTAGGGCAGACAGCCGCCGCTGCGCCTGTGCTGGCCATCCGCCTGCGATCCTCATCGTCGAGGTAGATGCAGTGACCGTACATCGCACGTTCCCGCAACAGACCAGCGTGGTCGTAGACATCCAGATAACTGCGTGATGCGGGGAATAACGCGCGCACCCACGCTACCTCGTCCTGGTTCTCCGCCACGTGCGATTGGACGTAGGTATCGCTATATTGCTGGGCAAGCGCACCAGCCAACGCCAGTTGCTCAGGCGTTGACGTCGGGGCGAAACGCGGCGTGATGGCATACGCCAGCCGTTGTTTGCCATGCCACCGCTGGATCAATGCCTCCGTTTCCCGCGCCCCACGCTCCGCGGTATCGGCAATCCAGGGGGGGCAATGTCGGTCCATCATGACCTTTCCAGCAATCATTCGCAGGTCGCGCTTGGCACAGGTTTGAAACAAAGCGTCGACCGACGTGGGGTGAACACTGCAATAGACCATCGCCGTCGTCGTCCCGTTACGCAACAGTTCGTCGACGAAAACATCAGCGATGGCCTTGGCATGGCTCTGGTCCTCAAAAGCCCTCTCGGTTGGAAACGTATAGTGTTCGAGCCAGGGCAACAGGCCGGGAGCAGGCGAGCCTATCATCTCGATTTGTGGGAAATGGAGATGCGTGTCGATGAAGCCCGGCATGATGATTCGGCCACGCCAGTCATGCATGACGGGCTTGTCGGCCCGTCCTTCCACTGGTATCGCCGCGCGCGCAAGCACGTCGGCGGTGTCGCCGACATCCACGATACGACCGCCGCAAACATGCAACGCGCCATCCTCATGCCACTGTAAAGCGCCGGCATCGATGGCAGGATCATTCCTGAAATACAACAACGACGCACGGTAGATCGCGGCCAGCGGTGCGCCGTCGTGCGGTGCGGAAAGGGTTTCGTTCTCTGTCATCTTTATCCATGGCGCATCGTCGCGCGGCTTTCGGGTGACGGCACCTTGTTCAAAGACTCCCGCCCTCGGCGACGTCCGCGCGCCGACACGCCGCTTGCACGAGATCCAATGTTGCCCATTCGTCCTTGGCAAGGTCATGCACAACCCATTCGAAGGCCTGCCCTGCCCGTTCCAAATCGTCGGCTGTCACCGTCTCCAGCGGATTATGGCTGATCCCGCCATTGCCACAACGGATGAACAACATGCCGACATCGGTGATTCGACTCATTTCCACCGCGTCGTGGCCGGCGCCGGATGGTAAGCGTCGTGAAGGAAGACCCAACTCGCGGAGCGCCGATGCGAAGCGTTGCTGCAATGCCGGCGCGCAGGGGACCGTATCGGATGCAAGCACGAGGTCGATCCCGACTTCCACACCGCGGCGCGCGCAAATGGCGGCGATGTGCGCCATCACATCATCAACCGCCGCGTCACGCGTCGCATCGTCGCCAGCGCGGATATCGATCGACATCAGACAACGGCCCGGTACGACATTCACCGAGCCGTTTGGCACTTCCAGTCGACCGACCGTACCAACCAATGTAGCGATGCCGCTGCAACGCGACTCGACGTACAACGTGATTTCAGCCGCGGCCGCGGCCGCATCGCGCCGCATCGTCATCGGCATGGCACCGGCATGTCCAGCGATACCATCCAAGCGTACGATATACCGCTTGCTGCCGGAGATAGCGGTTACCACGCCTAATGGCACCTCTTCGGTAAACAGCACAGGACCTTGCTCGATATGCATTTCAAGATATGCCAGCAAAGACTCCGGTGCCAATGCCTTACGGCGCACTGCAGCCAGCCATGCCGCATCGATCGTCGGTGTGGCGGCGGGGGTCTCGACGTCCTGCCCCTCGCGGTGGATGCCATCACCCCATCCTGCTTCCGCAAGCAAGCGATCAAGACGTACGCCCGACTCATCAGCGCGCGCCAGAAGCGCATCGGGAAGATTACCGGTCAACACACTGCTACCAAGAAACGACGTTCGAAATCTGACACCTTCTTCCTCGGCAAATGCGACCACATCCAGATGAAACGGCAGGCGCACTTTCCTGCCCTGAAATCCGGCGATCATCGCGATGGGTAGCAGGATGCCTACCCGCCCATCGTATTTTCCGCCGTTGCGTACCGTATCGTAATGCGATCCGGTCAACAGCGTACGGGCGTTGGGTACATCTGATACATAGCGTCCGATGACATTCCCGAACGCATCGATATGGGTGCGCAAACCGGCTTCACGCATCCATCGCGCGATATCCCGTGCACTTGCCCGATGGGCGGGCGTCAAATAGGTACAGGTCAACGCGTCCGCATCTTCGCTATGCATCGCCAACTGGTCGCACCAACGCAATACCGCCAGGCCCCGCATGGGTAAAATACCAAGGCGTTTATGCAACCTCAGCTCGGCGATCCGGTTGATTTGCCGCAGTGCCTCCGCCTGCTCGTCATGGGCGTTATGTCGCAGACGGCGCCGCAGCGCCGCGAGAATGTTTTCTGGAGTCATACCGGCCCCATCGGAACCGCGAACCGCCAAAACGAAGGGAAACCCGAAACGCGCGCGATATGCACGGTTGTCGTGTTGCAATGCCTCACGCAGTGCATCCGGCAGCGCGTTGCGCAACCCAGCAACTTGCTGTTCATAGGCAGATGCAGCCGTGAGGGTCGGATTGCCACGCACAGGCAACCCGTCTCCGTTCCGTGGACGGTCAACCACCTCTGATGGGCGGACCGCATCATCGCTGACGGAGCCGGCCAACACACCTAATTCGGGATGTGCGCAAATCAGCGCGCGCTGTTCGTCGTCATTGGCCTCTGCCACACAGCGCCAGAGAGCATGCAGCAACGCGTTCGCACTGACGAAGGGGCGCTGCGCGGCAATCCGAGACGTGACCCACTCGGTGTGCTCGTAGAGTCCGTCGAGCAATGCCACGAAGGTAGACGGGTCGGCGGTGTTCAATGCCGCAAGGCTGAGGTCGTTGTCCATCTGCATTGTCTCCGTCTGCCCTGTAGAGAAGGGATCGCGCCGTTCCATGCCTTGGCCTAAGCAGCGCTTGCAAGCGAAACTCGGAAAAAGCGCCACGCGAGCGCGCCGATATTCTTGGATCATAGCGTGTCGGAACAAAGGGAATATAACGCAGCGACAATGAAGGGCTTATGCAGCAACACATGAACGCTTTGCGTTACAACCGTGGTTGGCGATTTCATGCTCCTTGCCCGGCAACGGATCGACGGCTGTATTCCAGCCGTTTATGATGACGTCAATGACACGTATCGGAATATAAAGATGTCTTATACCCTATATTATTCCCCGGGCGCCGCCAGCTTCTCCGTTCATTGGATGCTCCTGGAATTGGGTCTGCCCTTTAAAGCCGTTCGCATCGATATCAATAACGGTGCACAGCATGACCCGAAATATCGACTCCTGAACCCGGAGGGGAGAGTGCCGACGCTGATCGTCGATGACGCTCCCCGTGGTGAGTCAGCCGCACTCCTCATGCTGCTGGCCGAGCGACATCCGGAAGCGGCACTGGCTCCGGCGCCAGGCGCCACTGATCGCGCCGCGTGGTTCGAGATGATGATTTATCTCGCAAATACGCTATTGCCAGCCATGCGTGACTGGTTTTACGCCGCCACTGATGGCGATCCGGCTGGCGCGGAGGCGGTCAAAGCGCTCGCACGGCGCCGCATTGAAGCGGCATGGGAAAAATTGAATCAACATTTATCGGACGACCGTGCATTCCTGCTCGGGGAAGCGCTGACCACGGTCGATTTTCTGGCAACGATGCTGATGCGATGGTCACGGCACATGCCGCGGCCGGCGACGGAATGGCCTTGCCTGATGCGCTATATCACTGCGATGCGCGCCCGTCCGTCGTTCCTCGAACTCAACACGCGCGAAGGGCTGTCGGAGTGGCAAAACGCCGCCCAATGAGCCATGCTGGCGCTACGGCGGCAATCGATCAGTGGTCGTCGGCGAAAGGCTGCTGACCCGCGGCAACGCGATTGATGCAATCGCCAAGATGATCGAAAAACCGCAATGCGTCTTCCGTCAGCATGACACGCTTCCGCCGATTGTCATCGGCGTCCACCATCGCGAGCCACCCGCTCGAGCGCATGGCGCGGAGTCGGTCGAAAATGCGGCTTGGCGACCCCAGATGTGGATTATGTAACAGTTCCTTGACGCACAAAGGCTGCCCGGCCGCTTGGAATCGACCGATGGTATTCAGAATTTCCTCTTCCACGGCGTCGAGCTTCGGCAACCCGAAATCAGCGGTAGACAGGTTCGACGCTTGCAGAAACTGGACATAAAGCGGCGCGGCGTGATTCATTATCAGACACTCGAAGAACGAAATATCATTCCCGAACGACGGATCAGATGCTGCTACCCGTCAACCGGTGTGTCGCCGGCAGGCCCGCTCGCCTACTTCGGCGTCCCCCTTCCTCTCTCGGCAGAATGGCGATGAACGCGGACTGCCAGCACGGGTCGATCCTAGCAGTACGGATTTCAGCAGCTTGACAATGCGTCTCATTTTTTTGAGAAAAACATCGGTTTAGCATCTGTCCGTGGCGTTTTTAACGTGCAATTGTCTCGCTTTCGACTGATTTCAGATCAACTCGCCGCGCAGTTCCTGGGGAGTCGTGTCAAAGGCACGGCGAAAAGCACGCGAGAAGTCCGAAGCGCTTTTGAAACCCACCGAGTACGCAATATCCTTGATCGGCAGGTCCGGCAAGCGGACCAGGTCGGTCGCGGCCGCTCTCAGGCGCAAATCCCGAATATAGGCGGCGAGTCCGCCCTGGTGTTCGAACAACCGGTACAAAGAGGCTCGCGACAGTCCCGATACTCGCAGGACGCGCTCCGGCGTAAGATCACTTTCAAACAAATGCTCATGGATGTACCGGCGGGCCCGATTCATGGCGCGCTCCCGCGCAACGGCTTGTGCACTCGGACCCAACCCAAGGTCCTTGCCATACGCGTTGCCGATCAAGTCGATGATGCGCTCCAGCCGGAAGTGGGCTTCTTGCACGGTCATCTGACGGACATCGCGAGCGTACGCCCGAGTCATCTCCGTGATCAGCAACACATCCGGCGAGCCGACAACCAGACAACGACCATGCAAAATACCCGGATCGATGAATTGCGCCTGCAGGCGACGCGCTGGCACAAAAATATTGGCATGCCAGCTTAACTGACGTGCCCACCGCAGTGGCTGCTCCAGATCCGCGGCAAGCACTCCGACGTCGGCGGGAGCGTCGTGTCGATTCCCCCGATGGCGCAAGATCGTGGCGGGATCGCCCCGAAAGAATACGTGGAACGTGATGCTACGGGCATTATCACGCGAGATGCGCCCAATCGATCGTTCGAGCGCCACATGATCCGAATAGCAATTCACGAAGACGTAGTCACCCACTGCATAACGATCGAACCACGCATTGAATGGTATTTGCGTCCTGGCACGCGATACTTCCACGTCAACGAACTGGCCGACCCGTTCACGCCACGCCAATAACTGTGCCGAAGCGGATAGCGTTGTGACATCGAAGCGAACCGGCACGATGACCTCACGGACGGGCGTCACGAGGCCAGATGAGGCGGAAAAAGGTAACAGCATCGGCAAACAAATACGAAATGGACCGCAGCCGACGACCGATTCGGTCGCACAGCCGGCTTTACGACCACATCCGGATTGGCAACGCCTTACCGGACACGCCGGGGTCACTGATCCCGCACCGCCGACGTGTCGTCTATGTGCCGATTTTTACGCGGTTTATTCAAGCGGCGCAAGTCATCGTTGTTTCCTGCGCCACCCTGTATGCCGCGACCTCTGCCCAGGTGCTTGAATCGAAGGCTCGAAACATACCGCGCAGAGCACCCTGAGCAGTTCACGCGCCGTCTCCCGCGTGATAAGTACCGGCGCAATGCATGTGCTATAGTCGCTTGCTATTTTTAATGCCATATCAAAAACATCAGGGCAGACAATGGTGAAGTTGCGCGGTAATGACGATGAAAGCGTGCCGCGACGCAAGCGCGGCGCACCCAGCGAAGCGAGCCAACTCCGGCGTCAGCGGCAGATCGACACCAAGCGTCGAACGATTCTTGCCGCAGCACTGGATCTGTTTTCAACATACGGTTTTCATGGAACCAGTGTCGACCAGATCGCCGAGCGCGCGGATGTGTCGAAGGGGAATCTGCTCTACTACTTCAACAACAAGGAAGAGCTGTATGCAGCCCTGCTGCGTGACCTGCTCCAAATCTGGCTGCTGCCTTTACGAGCGTTCGATCCGGCCCAGAATCCCGCCGTCGCGTTGCGCGAATATATCCATCAAAAACTGCTTGCCTCTCGCGACAATCCTGCGGCGTCCCGCCTCTTCTGTATTGAAATAATGCAAGGCGCACCGGTGTTTGGCGAGGAACTACTCTCCAACCTGAAGCTGATCGTGGAGGAAAAGCGCACGGTCATCGAGCAATGGATTGCACAAGGCAAGTTGGCCCCGGTCACGCCGCATCATCTCATTTTCTTTCTGTGGGCCACGACGCAGCACTATGCGGACTTTTCGTTTCAGGTAGAAGCGCTGACCGGCAGCACGCTAAGAGATGCGACGTTCTTTGCAGAGACCGAACGTACGCTTTGTGAAATCGTATTGAACGGCGTCCTGCCAGGCAGTCGCACGTCTTAACACCTCAGACCAGCGAGAAAATCCAGCAGCGTGCAATTGAACGCGTCAGGACAAGTAATATTACAGGCATGACCGCCATGCGCCATCATATGCAGCGTGGCGGCGGGCAAACCCGCGCATAGGGCATGCGACGCGCTGCTGGGAACCAACACATCATCCTGCGCGGCAACTACCAGTGTCGGCACCGTTATCGACGACAATTGCTCCGTCGCATCGAACGCCTTCAACGCCGCAATGCGCCGCCGCATATTGGAAATCGGCGGGAAGCCATGAATAGCGTGTTCGACCTCCGTCTCAACCTGTGCAGGGTGCTCCTCTATCCAAGTAGCGGGATACAAAAAAATCGGTTGCGCTTCGACGTACGGTCGGACGCCGGCGTGATCGAGTAATTGCAGCCGTGTATCAAAGCACCGTCGCGTGGCAGACCGCATCGCGGGCCATGCATTGATCAGCGTGAGGCTGTTCAGCCGCTCGGGTGCATCTAGCGCCAGTTGCATACCAACCAGTCCCCCCAGCGCGTGCCCGACAAAATGACAACTGGCGACGCCGGTTGCCTCCATGACATCGATAACGTCGGAGGCCATTGCGCCTATCGTATGATTGTCAGGCAGCGTCGCGGGACTCCGGCCCGTTCCCCGTTGATCGTAGACGATGACCTGGAAACCCTGCTCGCGCAAAGCCCCCATCTGCGGCCGCCAATAGTTCGCCGAGCCGCCAAGACCGGACGACAACAACACGACAGGCGTTGTTTCATCGCGCGGCCCGTGTACCTCGAAATGGAGTGAGTGGGTCATGGCGCGCGTTCAGACCGGGCGGTCGATATGCGCAATCGAGGCAATCTCGACAAGCGCGTCCGGCTTGACCAGACCGCACTGAATGCAATATCGAGCCGGTTTTTCGCCGGGAAAGAATTCCGCATAGACCGTGTTGATGGCGGCATAGTCCGACCAATCACGCAACATGATCATGTTGAACGTCACATCGGCCATTGTTCCGCCCGCTTCCGCCACGACGCGCGAAATCGTCTCAAGCACATGCCGAGTCTGTCCCGCGGCGTCACCCACATGAACCACATTGTTCTTCTCATCGAATGGCAGCGTACCGGATACGTACAGCGTGTTCTGTGCAAGCACGCCAGGCACGAATGGAGCGATTGGCGTACCCGAACCCGCGGGAATGATCGATTTCTTCATGGGACATATCCTTGCATTTACTTTGGCTGGGGTTATTCAACGTTTGATGGCTTCGATGAAGGTATTCGTGTCCGATGTCCAACCGAAGAACGTTTCGATGTTGTACTCGCTCGCATGTTGCATCGCCTTGCCGCCGAGGTCGTGTGTGGCGTCGCGCAACATCACCGAAAAGTATTCGAGATGAAAGGCATCCCGCACCGTGGATTCCACGCACACGTTCGTCGCGATGCCCGTGAAGACAAGACTGCGAATACCGCGCGCTCGCAATGTACTGTCCAGTGTGCTATTGAAAAAGCCGCTATAGCGTGTCTTGGGCACGACAAGATCGCCCGGCCGTGGCTGCAATGCATCCACGAGCGCGTAGTCCCACCCCCCTTTTGCAAGAAATTGGCCATGCAGTTCCGGGCGCCGACGCATCGTCTTCAATGCATTGGACTTGTGCCAATTCGGCGACCCTTCCCCACCCGCTTCCTGGTACGCCGCATCCCAGCCATTTTGGAGATAAACCACGAGGATGCCAGCCACACGCGCGGCCTCGGCAATAGCGGCAATATTGGCAATCGTACCTTGCGCGCCGGAGATATCGAAGCCGGCTGTATCGACATAGCCTCCAAGCGATGCGTACGCATTCTGCATGTCAACGATGATCAGCGCCGTAGCTGCTGGATCGAGCGACAGCGGCTCCGGTTTGCAGGGCAGAACCACGACGGTTTCGGGCGCACGCGTGCCGTACGTGGCGATGGGGGATGGTGCTGCATCATGCATGATGCTCTCCGGACAAGAAAGGAAAGTCAGGCAGCCAGTGAGGTGACTGGCGAGGCCACGCCGACACGGCTTTGCATCAACGGCTGAATACGCTCGCCGAAATGCGAGATCCCCTGGACAAAATCGTCGAACGTCAACAACACGCCCTCCGTGCCTTCCACGGTCGCGATCTCGTCGAGCATCCGCGCGACGTTGGCATACGAGCCCACCAGCGTCCCCATATTGATGTTCACCGCCGAAGTCGGGTCGGCCATCTGCCGGACATTGGTATCGGCCCCGGACTGCTTGTCAGCGGCAGCCTGCTCGCCCAGCCAGGACACGGCGTCGAGATCGACACCTGCCTTGTAATGCTCCCACTTGGCGCGGGCCAATTCGTCGGTTTCATCGGCGATCACCATCATCAGCACATAGGTTGAGACCTTGCGACCCGTAGTACGCGTTGCCTCGATCAATCTCCGCGCGGATGGCGCAAATGCAGTCGGCGTGTTGATCCCTTTGCCGAAACAAAAGTTGTGATCGGCGTACTGCGCGGAAAACGCCATGCCGGCGTCGCTCGCACCGGCGCAAATAACCTCGACCGGCTTTTTGGGGCGCGGACTAAGTCGACAATCATCCATCTTGAAATAGTTGCCCTTCAGGTCCGATTTACCGGTCGTCCACAAATCCCGCATGACTTGAATGTATTCGGATAGGTATGCGTACCGCGAGCCAAAAAAAGCATCTCCCGGCCAAAGGCCCATCTGTGAATACTCCGGCTTCTGCCAGCCAGTCACCAGGTTGACGCCGAACCGCCCTTCGGCAATGGAATCGATGGTCGACGCCATGCGCGCCACGATCGCGGGCGGCATTACCAGCGACGCAGCAGTGGCATAAAGCTTGATTCGCGACGTCACCGCGGCGAGACCCGCCATCAGCGTGAAGGACTCGAGGTTGTGATCCCAGAACTCCGTCTTCCCACCAAAGCCGCGCAGCTTGATCATCGACAACACAAAGTCCATGCCATAGTGCTCGGCACGTTGCGTGATGTCGCGATTCAACGCAAAACTTGGCATGTACTGCAGTGAATTACTGGAAATCAGCCATCCATTGTTACCGATAGGAAGAAACACCCCAACTTTCATGTCGCGGCTCCTCAGTAGTATGGGAATACCCATCCACGTTCCGTGCCAGAAAGAAGAATTTCCAATGATTCAATAACTTGACAAAAATCACTCTGATTTTCATGGACTATATGGTCCATGTTGGATCACATGGTTGGTGCGTGATCGCCCCATGCATGGGCATGACGCACTAAAAGGAGGACGCCGTGACGTCAACCCGTTTCCGGACCGATGGAAACCTGCGGAGCGTCGGCACCATGCTCGATATAACTTTTCAAGCCTTCCGCCAATGCATTAAATACCACCATGCAACGTGGACTGCCTCGCAGGTTTTCATGCATGGCAATCCAGGTATCCATTTTCAGGACGAACGCATCGGCAAGTACGCGGACCACCTGCGGCGTTCGCGCCGCGAGATGACATTGACAGAAACCGACACCAAAACCCGCGCGTATTGCGGCCAAGTGAGCGAGATCGCTATCGGTGCGCAACGAAAAGGTATCGCGCCGCAGGCTCTCGCCATGGCGCTGCTGAAGCGCACGAATAAAGGCGGTTTCCTGATCGAAGCCAATAGTGGCATGTCGTCCGAGCGCTTCGAGCGACTCAGGCATCCCTTCCCGCGCTAGATAGTCGGCCCGAGCATATAGCCCGACCTCGATGGCGCCTACCCGCCTCACCAGTAATGCCGCCTGCTCCGGGCGAAACATCCGTACGGCGATATCGGCCTCACGCCTGAGCAGGTCGTCCGGCGCATTCGACAACACCAGTTCGATTCGCAATTCACGATGGCGGGCGCGCAGCGCGGCAAGAATTGGCGGCAGCACCTCGACGCCAATTACCTCACTGGCGCTCAGACGTACGCTGCCGCGTATTGCCGTACCGTACCCGCTGGCGGTTCGCCGCAACGCCGCGGCATTCGATGCGAGATTGACGGCATAGGGTTCAAGTTCGCGTGCCACGTCCGTCGGCGCAAATCCGTCGTGGGTACGGGTGAACAAGGTGACACCGAGCGACGCTTCCAATGCATCGATATGGCGACCGGCCGTTGGCTGCGTCATGCCCATGGCCCGTGCGGCGCCTGAAAGCGATCCCGTCGCCAGCACCTGCAGAAAAGTACGGTACCACTCCCAACTGGGTTCGCTATTGGACATGATATGCATTTTTGTATAGCTGCAACGCTAATTTAGCTGATTTCATTTACCTCCGCATTACCGCACACTGCCTGGGTTGATCGCACGAGAACGCCGTCGCGCCGCGTGTCGCAAAAATCCATCGGTGCGGCTAGATAATCCACCCCAACATATAGCGTGTCATATGAATCCGAAGATCGCCCTGTTCGGCGCCACGGGTGCCGTCGGCCAAAGCATTGCATCGGCACTTGGCAGGCGTGGTCAATCCTATTGCGTGGTGGGCCGTGACGCCGAGCCGCTACGCGGCCTGTTTGGCAAGGACCCACTTGCCGACATTCGCACCTGGCATCCCGATACACCCGCATCGATCATCGCGGCGGCCAAGGACGTCGAGACGATCATCTACCTGGTCGGGATACCTTATTGGAAATTCGAGCTGCATCCGGCATTGATGCGCAAGACGCTGGAGGGCGCCATCGCTGCCGGCGTCCGCAATGTGATCCTGATCGGCACCGTCTATCCATACGGCATGCCGCGCACGCTCCCCCTCCGCGAGGACCATCCACGGACACCGCATACGTTCAAAGGACGAATGCGAAAAGCGCAGGAAGATCTCGTCTTGCAAGCACATGCCGATGGCCGCATCAATGCCGCTGTGCTAAGACTGCCGGATTTTTACGGACCATCGATATCGGCCAGCTTGTTACACGGGGCAGCGGTGGCAGCGGTGCGCGGCGGCAAGGCCGACATGGTCGGACCGATCGACCGCCCCCATGAATTCGTCTATGTACCCGATGTGGGTCCGGTAGTAGCGAAACTAGCGGAAACGCCACAGGCGTATGGCCGCGTCTGGCATCTCGGCGGTGCCGGCGTGACCACCCAGCAAGCGCTGGTCGAAGAAATGGCGCGGCAGACCGGTCGAAACATCAAGACGCGCGTTGCTGGGAAAACGATGCTGCGGCTCGTCGGACTGTTCAATCCCTTCATGCGTGAATTTGTCGAAATGCACTACCTGCTGACGCATCCGGTCATCCTGGATGACACGGCACTACAGGCGCTCATTGGCCCCATCCCGAAAACACCGTATCCCGAAGGTATCGCGCGCACGCTCGCCGCGCTACGGGACGCCTGAAGATCGCACGCCCCGGAGCGTTCCGGCGCAAACAGGGTGTAACGCCGCCGGGATCAGCTTTTCGAGCGCGGCCCCGCGACGCCGAAATGCCGCGCCAATGCATCTACGACATTCTCGGCCATCGCCCGACGGGTTTCCTCGGTTCCCGAGCCGATATGCGGCGCCAGAACGAGACGGCGATCCTGGATGAACGCCTCCGGCACCGACGGTTCGTACTCGAACACGTCAAGCGCGGCACCGGCAAGCGCGTTGTTCGCGAAGGCAGCGACCAGCGCCTTTTCATCAATCACGGGGCCACGCGCGACGTTGACGATATAGCCGCGAGGACCCAGGGCGGTGATGACGCGCGCGTTCACGAGATGATGCGTCGCCTCGGACAATGGGCAAGTCAAGATCAACATATCCGAATCCGCGGCCAGGCGTGCGATGTCATCGTAATACGGGAGATCGACCGGCTTACGGTTCGGCCCGAAGTAAGCCACTTCGGCACCCAGCGCCTGAAGGCGCTTCGCCACCGCGGAACCAATTGCGCCTAACCCCACGACACCTACTTTCATCCGCGATATCGACCTGCCCAGCGGAAATGCCACATGCTCAGACCATGACCCGGCGCGCACGAAAGCGTCGGCATCGACGAGGCGCCGTGTGACTGCCAGGGCCAATGCCACGGCGGTGTTCGCAACGTCTTCGGCAAGAATATGCGAGGTATTCTCGATCTTGATGCCACGAGCCTGTGCCGCCGCCACGTCGACATTATCAAGTCCGGCGCTATAGCTGGAAATGACTTCCAACTCCGGCATCGCATCCAGAAACGCGGCATCGATTTTCGTCTTTCGCAGTGCGATGCCACGAATCGACCGACCATGCTCGCGTAGAAAAGCGGCCACCTGATCCGCGTGCCGGGGCAAGTCGCGGACGGAAAAATATGCATTTAACTCGTCATGCGTCCATTCCGGCAAGTCCGCGGCATTAAGAATAATGGGCTTTGTCATATCGATAGAATGAATGGAGGAATAAGGCGATGTGCATTCAGCGCATCTTGACTCTCTCGATTTTACCCATGAAGCACAGATACACAATGGCCGCGAGCAAGCAGTGCGCGCCAACGAAGTACAGGCCGACCGTATAGCCACCGGTCAGTTGCACGATGTAGCCAAACACGATCGGAGTCACGATGCCCCCGATGTTCCCCACGCAATTGAACACCGCGCCCGCCAGCCCCACGGCTTCGCGGGGCGCCGTGTCGCTGACGACGGCCCAGGTGCCGGCACCCGCGGCCGCCCCTTTACCAAAATACGCCAACGCCATCAGGGCGACGATCAGTACGTTGCTGTCAACATAGGCGGACAGCACCAGCGAGCACCCGACCATCATGCCGACAATGTACGGTGTCTTGCGTGCCCATGAAATGCTCCACCCCATTCGGATCAGCATATCCGAGATGACACCGCCCGCGATGCCGCCGAGAAAACCAAAAACGGCCGGGACCATCGTCGCGAAGCCCGCGTTGACGATATTCATGCCTCGTGCCTGGACCAGGTAGATTGGGAACCAGGTGATGAAAAAATAGCTCAATGCAATCGTGCAATATTGCCCGATATAGGCACACCACAGCATGCGATTGCCCAGTAACATCGGCACGAGGCCCCACGACATCGCCGGGCGTGCACGTCGTTCGTGTGACGCGTCGATATCGATCATCGCGCCACCGGCAACCATCAGGTCCAGCTCGCTGGCCGAGACACGCGGATGCTTGCGCGGCTCATGCATGACCGCATACCACAACACCGCCGCGGCGAGGCCAATCACGCCCAACGTAAAGAATGGCGCCGCCCAGCCATAGTGCTGTACCAACCACCCCGCCAGTGGCGAGAAAATCGCCACGGCGAAATACGATGCCGAGGCGAACAACGACGTGGCAAAACCCCGTTCGGACTTCGGAAACCACATCACCGTGACGCGGCCGTTCGCTGGAAAGCTGGGGGCTTCGATCAAACCAAGCGCGAAACGTAATGCAAACAGGAGGCTGAGCGCCGCGGACAGGTCCGTCGTGATCTTCCCGACCACGCCGACTAGAATCGTCGCGATGGACCACAGAATCAACGTCACGCCGTACACTGTCTTGGTGCCCAGGCGGTCGAGCAGCAGGCCACCCGGAATCTGGCCGATCACGTAGGCCCAGCTGAATGCGGACAATATATAGCCCAACTGGATGTGGTTGAGCCCAAACTCCTTGGCAATGCCTGGTCCGGAGATCGATAGGATGGCGCGATCGGCGTAGGCGATCGTGGCCAATAGCAGAATGGCGGCAAGGATCCCGTATCGCGTGTGCGTGGCACGCACCGCCGCGGACGACGACACGGCATGGGTCGTATTGTTGGAAAACATGCTGCTCCTCCTTGGAAATTTCCAGGCCGGCGGGACCGACCGGTATCGCATCCCATGCTGCTCACGAAAGCGAATGGCATGCCGTACGTGGCAAGCTCGCGTGCGGTGAGCTCGCATCGAATAAATGGTTCGGACGAGCGGCGTTCAGGGGTCCAGCGGTGGACAGGCAAGGTTTGGCAGGAATGGGCCGCTCGCGAGGAAACGGCGCACGGAAGCCGAAGGCTGGCGCTTTCTCATCATGTTGATGTCTCCGTCTTGGCGACGCGTGCCGACACGCTCCGCCATTTTTCTTATATTGTGTAGTTGCCCACTCTCGTCGTAGCGGGTCGTCTTTTTTTAGACCATCGCAAGACAGTCCGTTAGTGCATTAAACTGGTCTGCCCAATGAGCGTCAATCTTGATTGATTCAATCAACGTCAAGGACTGGATGACGCAGGAGGAGGCGTGCGCTGCGTTGGACGTCCGCCAGCAGACCCTCTACGCCTACGTTAGCCGAGGCCAGATCGAAGTCCGCCGCGACCCGTCGCGCGTGGGGCGCAATCGCTATTCCGCCTCCGACGTGCGGGCTTTACTCCACAAACGCAATCGCGGACGCGCCCGCACGACAATCGCCGCAAGTACGATGGCGTGGGGCGAACCCATCGTCAGTACACGTATCTCCACCGTTGTCCGTGGGCGGCTCTATTACCGGGGTCTTGATGCCATCCAGCTTTCCGAGACAGACACGCTAGAGGAAACCGCGCAACGGCTGTGGTGGGGCGAGGCGGACGGACAAGCTGGAAGGCCAGCTTTGTCGCTTCGATCCAATCGCAACGATATCATCGGTGATCGCGACACGTGCTCGCGCACGCCGCCATATTTTTCAAGCGACTGGCCGCAGGGCGGCATGCCCCCGTCCTGCGCACGCGCCTATGCGATGCTGGGACGCGCCGCAGCCGAAGGCGTACCCTCGGATACCCAGGGTTTTCCCGATATGCTTGGCGAAGCCGCACGCCTTGTCGGTCGACTGGCGAGCGGATTTGTCCCATTCGATGTCACCGCGACGGCAAACGCGCCGGAGAAGAAAGGCAGGCCGCGGCAGGTGCTCGACATGCGCGCATTACACCTGCGTATCGCCGCGGCATGGCGAGCCGATCGGCATGCCGATCTCTTGCGTCGTGCCCTGGTATTGCTCGCAGACCAGGAACTCACCACATCGGCCTTTGCCGCGCGCGTCACCGCGTCCACGGGTGCCTCGTTGGGTGCGTGTGCGTTGGCAGGTCTGGCTGCATTGTCCGGCCCCCGGCATGGCGGCGCCCCGGAAAGGGTCCGCCGCTTTCTCGATGAGGCCGCGCGGGACGGTGTGGAAAACCGCATTGGGGCGGCGCTGACCGCCAGCGATCCCGCCACGGCGCCGCTGAGCGGCTTCGGGCATCCACTCTATCCACAAGGGGATCCGCGGGCGGCCTCTCTGCTGGCCGCGTTTCCGGTGCCCGATGTGATTCGCGCAACCATCGAATACGTGGATCGGCGTACTAGCCGAAAACCGACCATTGACGTCGCGCTGGTGGCGCTGGCCGAGTATTGCGCCTTGCCCGATGACGCCGCGTTTGCCCTGTTTGCCATCGGACGCAGCGTCGGCTGGATGGCGCATGCGATGGAACAAGTCAACAGTGGCACGCTGCTGCGTCCGCGTGCGCATTACCTGGGACCTCCAATAGCCGAGGAACCGTCCTCCTGACGAGGTTTATTACGCCATCACCATCCAGGCACCGTCGACCGCCGCCAGCAGGTCGAACATCTCGACCATTTTGCGACGCGAAAACAGCGAATCTTTTTGACACCCTGGATTTTTGGGATTTATCCGGCAACGATGCCTCGCTGATCCCTCACCTTATCCGTACTTCCACAAGGATGGCCATGTCGCGCTGCTCGCTATTGCGGTTTACTCCCCCTTTGCTGCCCACTATCGTGCTTGCCTTTGCTCTGCTGTCCCCGAACGCGCATGCGGTGGACGCGGACGGGCCGACGCTCGAAGGTATCCGGCAATCCGGCGTCATCACCATGGGGGTGCGCGACAACTCGTTTCCGTTCTCGTATCTTGGCGAGGACGGTCACTATATGGGATTCTCGATGGACCTCAGCATGGCCATCGTCGATGCGATCAAGCAGAGGTTGCATATGCCCAATCTGGCCGTAAAAGAATTGCCTATCACCTCGCAGAATCGGATCTCGTTGGTGCAGAACAACCAGATCCAGTTCGAATGCAGTTCGACCACACATAATGTCGAACGAGAAAATCAGGTCAATTTCAGCAATACGTTCTTCGTCATCGGCACCCGCCTGCTGGTGCCAACGTCGTCATCGATCAACGATTTCCCCGATTTAAAGGGTAAGAGCGTGGTGACGGTCGCGGGCAGTACATCGGAGCGTTTGCTGCGAGGGCTCAACGAAACCAAGAGCCTGCATATGAATGTGGTCAGTTCAGTCGATGCTGCCTCGGCATTCCTGATCCTGGAGACCGGGCGGGTGGCGGCATATATGATGGACGATCCCGTCTTGGCAGGCTATCGCGCCACGGCGCACAAGCCCGCGAACTGGAAAATAGTGGGTACGCCGATGTCGCGCGAAGCGTATGGCTGCATGATGCCGAAGGGGGACACGGCCTTCAAGAAATTAGTGGATAGCGTGATCGCGGAACGGCAGCACTCCGGAGTACAGACGGCGAGCTACACGAAATGGTTCATGTCACCCACGCCGCCAAAGAACGTTAATCTCGATTTTCCGATGAGCGACGACGTAAGAGCGCTCAATACCCAACCGAACGACAAGCCGCTGCAATAACAGTCGTCTCCCCTCGCCTGCGCGGCGTGCAGTACGTCGCGTGCGTCGGCGCCCTCGGGCGTGCCAGGCAGCGGGCGCAGCACGGCACGGCGGAATCATGCGGTGCGCCTACCCCATGAAGACCTTCGCGACCGCCGCGAATCGCGCGGCGTCCGGCGCGTCCCGGAACGATACCAGCAATGACAGACTGACGCTGGCATTCCCCATGCTCACGATCGACACCCGTGTCGGATCGTCGATGTCTATGTGGCATGCGGTCTCGATGGCCTGAGCGAGCTCGCGCCGGCCGCGTTCGGCCGCGTTGCGCCGTTCCCTGGCGTGCCAGTGGTCCGGCATCGTCAACATGATACAGAATGCCAGCCAGCCATCATGGTGGTCGTCAGTGACCTTCAGCACCGGGAAATCCGACAATTGGAGTGGCGTCTGACGCCACACGTCTTCCCAAAAATTCATAAAACGACTGTCATCACGGAGGGGGTAAATTCGGTGCGCACGCGCAAAACGCGGACACGAACACCGTGCTATGGGCAAATTATAATGCTTCGCCGCTCGGTCCCGCGGCAGATGCGCGATATTCAGCCCGATGCACGTCCGCGCACCGTTGGCGAAATGGAACTTTTTCACGGCACGCCGCACAGACAGGCTACCTGTGTAGGGGAAGCGTTTCATTAGACCCGCGTGATTCGATGCCCAAAAATTCCTTTGCTGCCAGCCTGCCGCTTTTCGATCGCCTCGCCCTGCCAGCACACGCGGCAACACGTCCGCACGTGACAGACACCTTTCTGAAGCAATCCATCCTTCACGAATTACAGCGCCTGCTTTCCAGTCGCTCGCGCTTGCCGTTTGACGTCTTCGTGTCGGAAGCCGCGGATCTCCTCGACTACGGGATCCCAGACAGTTCCGCCATGACAATGGCGTCGATCCATGATCGCGCCATGCTGGCAAAAGCGATCCGGCATGCGATCTCCGTCTTTGAGCCACGCCTGCATGACGTGACCGTGGAGATCACCCCTACTCCCGAGCGCGGCGCTGATGCGCGAGTCCGCATAGAAGGCATGCTGTGGGGGCAACGGGCGCAACAGCGCACGACATTTGCGATGAGTACGAGCGGGCACATCGCACCAGAAGCCGGAACCGGACCGGATAACGCGGCTTCCAGGGCGAACGCCAACTCCCCTCCTCGACCCGACGCGGCCATGCAGCCCGACACCCAAGCGTTGCCAACGGACTCACGCGATGCATGACACGCCATCCGACGATCTGCTGCATTATTACAAACGCGAACTCGGCTATCTTCGCGAACAAGGCAGCGCCTTCGCGCAGCGCTATCCGAAGGTCGCCAACAGCCTCGCGCTACACGGCGACGATGTGCGCGACCCGCACGTCGAGCGGCTGATCGAGGCCAGCGCCTTTCTCGCGGCACGCGTGCATCGCGATCTCGATCAATCTTTTCCGCAAGTACCTGCCGCACTGCTTGCCAACGCCTGTCCCTCGCTCGGTCAACCGGTGCCTTCGATGACGATTGCACGGATGGCGCTTGATCCGGCGCAAGGCAAGGTCACCGCGGGTTACCGCGTGCCGCGCCATACCGAAATGCAAGTGCGCACCACGCATGACGCGTCATGTCGCTTCCGTACTGCATGGGACTGCATATTATGGCCTGTAACAGTCGTAGACGCTTATTTCGAAGGTACCGATGCGTTGCGGCTGACGTTGGCGACCAGTGACGACACCGATTTTTCAGAACTGGATATCCACTCGCTGAGATTCCATCTGAATGGCGATTGGACTGAAACAATGCCACTGTACGACCTGCTGATTGCAAATATCCGGGGGGTGGAGATCCATGCCGCGCCAACCTCGATGCGCGATGACCCTCTATCGACAGTCGAGCCGCAGAACACGATGCTGCCCGCATCGGCATGGCGCGAAGTCGGCTTCGCACCCGATGAAACGGTACTGGCACCACCCGACCATGCTTACTTGCCTTATACGTTATTGCAAGAATACTTCGCGTTTCCGCGCAAGTTTCTTTTTTTCGATCTGACCGTGCCAGATGGTGCGCTGGGCAGAGGGCGCCATGTCGATATCGTATTACGCCTGACGACCACGCTGTCGCACACCGGTGACGCAACGTTGACATCGAACGCGGGTGCGGCGCTTGCCGTGCATGCCGCGAATTTCGTGCTCGGCTGCGTGCCGGCCACCAATCTTTTCTCGCGTACCAGCGAGCCGATCGTCGTCGACCAGCGGCAGTACGAATATCACCTTGTCGCGGATCAGCGCAACCATGCGCAAACCGAGATCTATTCCGTCGAATCCGTTATCGGCATCGACCCGCTGTCGGACAGCACGATGACGATCCCGCCGCTGACGGGCAATGGCGCAAAAGCGGTGACGCCCGATGCCGGGGTACGATGGAGCGCGCGCCGCGAACGCGCGTTACGCGTGGACCTGTCCGGCACGGAAATCTATCTTGCATTTTCCGATCACGACAATACGCCAGCCGCCCCTGCGGAACAGACCGTCTATGCAACCGTGATCTGTACCAACCGTCGCCTGCCGGAACAAGTGACCCGCGGCGCGACACTGTTGCTCGAAGCCGTCTCCCAGCATGTTCGCGCACATTGCCTTTACGCCCCGACATCCCAATTCGATCCGCCGCTTGGAAGTGCCACGCTCTGGCATCTTGTATCGCTGCTGACACTGAACTACCAATCCCTGCTACAAGGAAACAGGTCAGCATCACATACGCACCCAGCCGACGGGCAGCATACCTCGCCTGCGCACGGCAAGGCCGCGGCAGACGACCAGCACGCCGCCTGGCTGCACGATTTGCTGATGCTGTTCGCCACTCAGAGCGAGCGCAACCAGAAACAAATACACGGCATCCGCCGCGTCGGCACACGTCCGACCACCGCGCATATCGGACATGACGGCTGGCGTGGCTTTTGTCGCGGCACCGAGATCGTCCTGCAATTCGATGCCGACGCTTTCGTAGGCAGTTCGCCACTTCTGCTCAGCGCCGTGCTCAGTCGTTTTTTTGCAATGTACACATCGATCAACGCCTTCGTGCAATTGGTGTCGCGCGGCAGGGATGAAACGTGGAAGAAATGGCCACCGATGAGTGGCTTGCAGCAACTGCTATGAACACGCTCATTGCTCTCGACGCGGTTGCACCGCATGAAACCGGCGAGGATGCAACGAGCGACGATGACGGCGCGCTGTTGACGCGATCACCCGCAACGCCGCTTGCGGCCTGCGTTTCGCATTTGCTGGCCGCGCCGTACCGCTACAACCTGTTCCAGGCGATCAGCCTTCTCGAACGCGCGGCAACCCGGGAAGACGATCGCAGGGTCGCGCTGGGAACGGGCGATGGCCGAAACGAAGGCGTGCGTTTCAGCGCGTATATCGCGCTGCGGTTCCCATGCGCCGATATTCACACGGTGCGAGCGGGGAAGGCGCGATACGCAACGCGCCCGACCTCGACGCCGGATCCCGCCTACCTGCTGTCCACCCCGGTGATGTCTCTGGCTGGCGTTCAGGGGCCGTTGCCGGTGGCGTTCACGGAGCTGATCCTCCAGCGTAACGCTGCCCGCGATCATGCCACCGGGGCATTTCTCGATATCTTCCACCATCGCTTCTTGTCATTTCTTTATCGGAGCCGAAAGAAACATACGGCATCGTTGCACACGGCGCCTTTACGGGACGCACCGTTGGTTCGTAGCGCCGCCGCGCTGGCCAATCTTGGGGACCCCGCCGCGCCGGGGGACGCCGGACCGCGGCCGTGGCTGCAACATGCGGGACTGCTAGGCGCGGCGCCACGGTCGATTATCGGCTTGCTCACGCTGCTGCATGACCGGCTGGGCACGGCATTCACCGCCAGGCAGTTCGTTGGCGCATGGGTACCGCTGGATCGCGCTTCCCCGTTGACACTGGGTGATCGCACGCCATCGCACGACGCCGGCAACGCCGCGACATCCGGCAGCGAATATGGCACGACCATCCGTCTCGACGGTCAATGCGGGCTCGGTCAGCGATTCTGGGATCAATCAGCGGGTATCGAATTAGCCTGCGTGCTGCACGACCGCGCACGCTACGATGCGTTCCTGCCCGGCGGCGAGACGCATGCGCTGATGGTCTGGCTGGTACGCCGATATCTGCAATCGCCGATGGACGTACATCTGGTATTGCGCCTGATGCTGAAAGCCGCGCAGCCGGTTCGGTTGACGGCGACGGAACCAATGCGGCTCGGATGGTCCTCATGGTTGGCACACCGCACGGAATTGACGGGTGCGTTGCCCGCTGCGCGCCTGACCTTGAGCGACCGGTCTATCGCCTAGCCCATCGGACAAAACATGCAAGTCGACATTCGCGAACTGCTAGCAAGGCTCGACCCCGAATGCAAACACGGGATGGAGAAAGCCGCCGAACTTTGCGTCCAACAGACCCATTTCAATGTTGAAGTGGAGCATCTGCTGCTACATCTGTTGCGCGCCGATGTTCCGGATTTTCTGGAAATCCTGCGCGTCTTCGATGTCAGACGCGAGTTGGTCGAAAAACAATTGCAGGACGCGGTCGATCTTTTCAAGCGAGGGAATGGCCGTACGCCGGCACTCTCGCCACATTTCGCGCCATTATTTCAGGAGGCGTGGCTACTGTCGTCGCTACTGCTGGGGCAGCAACAGGTGCGCGCCGGTACGTTGATGCTCGCGGCACTCGAAGTAGACATCCTTCGCGGCACTTTGCTCGAATCCTGTCCTAGCCTGCTGAAGATACCGCGAAATCGTTTGCGGGAAGGCTTGCCGTCGATCCTTGGCGGCATGCCGGGGCCCGCCGGTTCACCACGCGCCGGCGCACTGTCCGGACCGGTCGCCAGCGCGGCCGGTGGGCTGCCGTCGCGGGATATCGGCAGAGTTGGCGTCACGCCATCCCTCGATCAGTTCACGATCGACCTGACCCGGCTCGCCGCCGACGGCGGCATCGACCCGGTAACCGGACGCGACGCGGAAATACGACAGCTTGTCGACGTGTTGTTGCGGCGCAGGCAAAACAATCCGATCCTCACCGGAGACGCCGGCGTGGGCAAGACCGCGGTGGTGGAAGGCTTCGCACAGCGTGTCGCGGACGGCGACGTGCCATCGGCGTTGCAACAGGTCCGCGTGCGCTCGCTGGACCTCGCCCTGCTGCAAGCAGGCGCCGGCATCAAAGGCGAATTCGAAAATCGGTTGAAATCCGTCATCGCCGAAGTCAAGGCATCCCCGGTTCCGATCATTCTCTTTATCGACGAAGCGCATCAGTTGATTGGCGCAGGCGGCGCTGAAGGCCAGGGAGACGCGGCAAACCTGTTGAAGCCGGCGCTGGCGCGCGGTGAGTTGCGGACGATCGCCGCCACCACCTGGGCCGAATACAAGAAGTACGTCGAACGCGATCCCGCCCTCGCCCGCCGGTTCCAAGTCGTCAAGGTCGACGCGCCGGACGAAACCGCCGCGATAGACATGCTGCGTGCAGTGGTCGCCAAACTGGAGGCGCACCACAACGTCGAGATCCTCGACGAAGCCGTATGTGAAGCGGTCCGCTTATCGCAACGTTATATCTCCGGGCGGCAACTGCCGGACAAGGCCGTGAGCGTACTTGATACCGCCTGCGCGCGCGTGGCAATCGGGCAGGCCGGCACCCCGGCGAAAGTCGAGGTATTGCAACGAACTGTCGCAAGCCTGGAGAACCAGATCCGTATTGCGCGACACGAGGCAGCCACGGGCATGGATCGCGAGCACCAGCTTGTCGACTTGGCGAGCGAACGCGACGAGGCGCGGCTGCGGCATCGGAAACTATCCGAAAAACTCCTTGCGGAAAAAGCCGTGGTACATGAAATCCTTGCCATGCGCCGCCGCATCGCGGCACATTTTCGAGATAGCGTCGAAAAGCAGAATAGCGAACCAGTCGATGCGCCGATAGACGCGACCGGTCAACCTGAGATCGACGCGCACGACACGACTTTCCAAAAGGACAAAGGCCGCGAAGAAAACAGCGAACCGCTCGGTGACAACGATAGCGACGCCGACCTCGCCGTCCATTTGCATCGTCTGGAAAAAGGCCTCGAATCAATCCAGAATGACGAGCCGCTGGTACCGGTCTGTGTCGATGCCTCGATTGTCGCCGACGTTATTTCAGGATGGACGGGCATACCGGTCGGCCGAATGCTGGCCGATGAAATGCACACGGTCTTGCATCTCAAATCGAAACTGTCCGAGCGCGTGATCGGGCAGCCCCAGGCGCTTGATGCGATTGCACGTCGCATCCACACCTCGCGGGCGAACCTGGACGACCCTGGGAAGCCGGTAGGCGTGTTCATGCTGGTCGGGCCGAGCGGTGTGGGCAAGACGGAAACCGCGACGGCGCTGGCTGACATTCTCTACGGGGGCGAGCGCAATCTGATTACCGTCAACATGTCCGAGTTCCAGGAAGCGCATAGCGTCAGCGGCCTGAAGGGCGCGCCGCCAGGCTACGTCGGCTATGGTCGCGGCGGCGTGCTGACGGAGGCCGTACGGCGTCGCCCTTATAGCGTCGTACTGCTGGACGAAATGGAAAAAGCACACCCGGATGTGCTGGAATTGTTCTTCCAGGTGTTTGACAAAGGCATCATGGAAGATGGTGAAGGGGTTGCCATTAACTTCCGCAACACCGTCATCCTGCTCACGTCCAACGCGGCGCAGGACGTCATCACCGATGCCTGCCGCAACACGCAGCGCCCGGACCCGACTACCCTGAATGCACTGCTGCGCCCGGCGTTGCAGCAACGTTTCAGTCCGGCGTTTGTCGGCCGACTGGTCCTGGTGCCTTACTACCCCCTAGGTGACGAACAGATCCGCGCGATCGTCACGCTGAAGCTGTCGACGCTGATCGATCGTTTCGCACGCCACCATCGCGCGGATTTTGGTTGGAGCGCGGAGGTGGCCGATGCCATTGCCCGCCGCTGCACCGAAGTGGACAGCGGCGCGCGCAATATCGATTTCATTCTGACGCAAATGGTCCTGCCGGAATTATCACGCATGGTGCTCGAACGCATATCGGTGGATGAGCCGTTCGACACGGTGCGCATGACGATGAACGCAACCGGTGGCTATGCCTTTGCGTTCTCGATGCGGCATCCGCAGAGGTCGTTGCGATGAGCGACTTGTTTACCCAGGCTGGCCAGTATCTGTCCGTCAGTACGCCGTTCGGGGAGGATGTGCTGCGGCTTGCGCAATTCAGTGGACGCGAAGCCATGTCGGAGCTGTTTCAGTTTCAACTGACGATGCAGGCGAACGATGCCAATCTGGACCCGGCTCGCATTATCGGCGTACCGGTCACCGTCACGTTGTCCCAGGGCACCGCGCCCATCCGCTATTTCAACGGCGTGGTCACGCGTTTCCTGCACGCCGGCTGCAACCGCAATGGTGAAAATCGCGATGCCACCTACCTGGCTGACATGGCGCCGCGCGCATACCTGCTGACCTTGGGCACGGACCGCCTGATTTATCAAGACCAGTCTGTGGTCGACATCGTCAAACAGGTGTTGCGCGCGGGCGGTATCACATTCGAAGACAAGTTGACCGGCACCTATCCCGTCCGGGACTACTGCGTCTGCTATGACGAAGCGCCGTTTGCATTCATCTCGCGGCTCATGGAAGAAGAAGGCATCTTTTACTTCTTCACCTACACGCAAAATGCACACACGATGGTGCTTGCCGATAGTCCGTCGGCACACCAGCCGTTGGCACAAACAGACGCGCTGACGTTTGCGCCGGAAGACGTGCCCGTGCCGCCCATCAACGCGCTCACCCAATTCGACCTCGTCAACACACTTGTCATACAGCGCGTCATGCTCAATGACTACGACTACCAGGCGTCGGCAACGGCACTGGGCGCCGAGACGTCGCATAGTGGTGGCCGTGGTTCCCGGTACGTCTATCCAGGCCGCCATCGCAGCGTCACCGACGGTACCCGGCTGGCACGGATCCACCTTGATGCGCAGCAGGCCGGCAGCCTCACCGCGCAGGGCGCGAGCCGATATCACGCCATGCGCGCCGGCGGCCGCTTCACCGTGGCCGGGCATCCGCGGGACGCATTGAACACTGCCCATGTGCTACGCGCCGTCACGCACCACGCAACCGATCGCGCGTATTCGAATGCATTCGAGTCCTTCGACGCCATTACGATCTTTCGCGCGCCATTGCGGACGCCTCGGCCCCGCGTCTTTGGCGTGCATACCGCGATTGTGGTCGGGCCACACGGCGAGGAAATCTGGTCGGACACGTTGGGCCGGGTCAAGGTGCAGTTCCACTGGGACCAGCACGGCAAGCATGACGAAACGTCCTCTTGCTGGATACGCGTGGCGCAAACAGTGGCCGGCCAGGGCTGGGGACATCTGTTCCTGCCTCGTATCGGGCAGGAAGTACTGGTCAGTTATATCGATGGTGATCCGGACCGTCCGTTGATCACCGGTAGCGTCTACAACGATACACAGTCCCCGCCGGTTACGTTGCCCGGCGCGCAGACGCAAAGCGTCATCCGGACGCGCTCGTCGAAAAACGGCAACGCCGGAAACGAAATACGACTGGAAGACAAGCACGAATCCGAACAGTTTTTCATGCACGCACAGAAGGACATGCAGGTGGATATCGAAAATGATCTCGCCACCCTCCTCGTTGCGGGCAACGAAACCCGCATCTTGAAAAAAGGCAATCGCACGACCACGCTCGAAACCGGCAACGATACGCTGCGCGTCAAGGGCACCCGGGAGGTGGCGGTGACCGGCGCCGAGATCCGCACAAACCACGCGAATCTGGATCATGCGGTCGAAGGCAATATGACGCTGACGATATCGGGCAATCTAACGATCGATGTCAAGGGCGCCGTCGCATTGCGCTCGGGCACCACATTCTCGACGATCGCCGGCACTGCGTTGACCGCCACGGCAGGGACCTCGGCGGCGCACAAAGCCGGCACGACCATGACAAATGAAGCACCGACGATCGAGAGCAAGGCCGGTGCCGCCCAAACGGTGGACGGCGGCGGATTGCTGACATTGCGAGGCGGCCTCGTGTCGATCAACTAATGCACGCCATGCCCCTCTCGTTTCCAACGTATCCCGCCACCCATGTAGTGGAACAGAACGACGACGCGGAGCGTGTAGTGCATCGCGCGCCGTCATACGACAGGCCTCTCGAAGGCGAGGTGCAACACTTCAGCCAGGATGGACAGCTGGTTGCGCGGACCTGTTACCGAAACGGGCAGCGGCATGGCGAGATGCAACATTTCGATGCCGACGGCCAATGCCTGCGACGCGCGGACTATCGGGGTGACCAGCAGCATGGCGTGACGATGCTGTATCAGGCTGGGCAGCCGGTCGCGCGTCAGGTCTTCGTGCAGGGTGTCCAGCATGGCGAGACCCGCTGCTTCGGACCGGGGGGCGTCGTTACCGCGATCTTGCCGTACTGGCAAGGCAAGCTCGACGGTGAAGCACGGTTCTTCAACGAAGGTCGCCCCGCACGCATTGCCGTCTATCGCGACGGCATGCTCGATGGTCCCTGCCGGGACTTCGATGCCGATGGCAACGTCACGCAAGACACGGTCTATCGCGCCGGAATGCTGCACGGAACCGTAAGGCGTTATTGGCCCGATGGCGGCCTTCGAGAACGCACCGTCTACCGCGATGGCCAACGGGTAGAGGACTGGCAACGATTCGACCAGGCGGGCAAGGCGTTGCCGGCGGCACAAGCGCCTGCCTCGCCGGCCGTCCCTGCATCCGCATCGTCACAGCCCGCCGCCACACGCGACACCAAAAAATGGATGAGCCGCTCATGACGCATTTGGTTACCGCCGGTGCCCAGTTGCGATGTGCATTTGGTCAGGTGCAAAGCACCCTGGGCGTGCCGTTGTTCAAACGCGTGGTAAGCGGCACACCGGCGGCGACGATCGCCGATCATCTGCCCCTTGTCAACATACCGTCCTTCGGCATGTGCAACTGCCCGTCCAACCCCATGGTCGCGATCGCGACGGCAAGCGCACTCGGCGTCCCGACTCCCGCGCCCTGCCTGCCCAATACCCTGACGCCCTGGGTGCCGGGCTCGCCCGCCGTATCGATCGGCAATGTTCCGGCGTTGCAGGATGCGTCGATAGCGATGTGTTCCTGGGGTGGACTGATCCGCGTCGTGACACCGGCGCAATTTACAACCACGCTGCCATAACGCAACGTTACGCTACAGGAGCATCGTCATGCCGCTCGTTTTCACGATGACGTCTCGAATGGCTGGTATCGCCGGCGCATGCGCGCTGCTGTTCTCCATCGTCGTGTTCCTGCTCGGCATGCAGATCGGTACGCGATTCGGCCTGCCCGGCAACGGGATAATAGGTGCCGCCACGGCTGCAGCCGCCGATACGTTGCCCACACCACCCGCTGCCACCTTGTCACCTGAAGGGTGCAATGACGCCACAGGTGTCGTCACCTACGATGACGCAGCAACGCCGTCCACAGTGTCCGACAGTGTCGCCACGGATACGGAGCGGCCATGATGCCTCTTTCCGTTACTAGCCGGTGTCGTGCGTCGTCGTGCAGGGCGCTACTTTGCGCGGCGCTACTGTGCATGGCATTCAGTGGCTGCGCGATGTTCGGCATGAAGGGCCATCGCGTGGACTGGCGCGAGGTGACGTTGATCGCGGCACAAGACGCCAACAACGACAGCCCGGTGGCCATCGACATCGTGATGGTCAGTGACCCTGCGATTCTGGACAAGTTGCTGTCGCTGCGGGCGACACAATGGTTTCAGGATCGCGAAGACCTGATCACGACCTATCCCACGGCACTTCGCTACCGCAGTTGGGAGGTGGTGCCAAACGAAACGCTCCATGTGGACCGTCGCACTTTTTCCGGCCCGCGCGTGGCCGGCGTGCTCGTCTTCGCCCGCTATGCCTCGCCGGGTGCGCACCGCCAGCGCATCGACATATATAAAGGCCGTCTCGTCCTGACGATGAAAACAACCACTTACACGCTGGAGAGCCTGCCATGACGGAGCTGCGCCTGCCGCTCGTCGAACGCGTCGAGTGGCACGAGGGAATGATCCTTTCGCCGCAACATTTTCAGCAACTGTCCGCTCGGCTCGACACGCTGGTCGGCTGGCAGACCCTGGCGGCCTCGCCATTCAGTTGGGGCGTTCGCCGCATCATCATCGATCCGGGCATGCTGCCAGGCGGCGCGCTACGCATTGTTGCACTCGACGCCGTCCTGCCCGACGGCACCGCCATTGATTACGACAGTGCCAACCCGCTGCACGCACCACTCGAGATCGCGTTGCAATCGCACGCGGAGCAGCTCGATAAGCAGGCGCTCGATATCTACCTCACCTTGCCCGTTGCGCAAACCATGCGCCATAAAGGTGCGATACGACGCTTTCGTTCGGTGCCTGGGCCATTGATCGAAGACCAGGTGTCCGAGGCGCCACCTGTCGATCTGTCGCTGCAGCTACCCAACCTTGCGCTTCATGCCGGGTCCGTGCCCTCGGTGCATTACACGCGTCTTCGACTCGGCGCGGCGGTACGCGAGAACGACATCTTTCTACTCGACCATACATTACCACCACTGCTCGAAATCAGCGCGGAGCACACGCCGGGAAACCGGCTCTGGCAGCGGGTGGCGGCGCTGGTGGCACAACTGCGTGCGAAAGCGGCTTTCATCGCAAAACAGACGGCCAACCCGTCATCACGCATCGATGAACGCCTGACGCAACTGGAGTGGAAAGATCGATTGCGCAGCCTTCTGACGGAGTTGCCACAACTCGAAGCGGTGCTGCGCACTCCCCATCTTCATCCGCTGGCGTTGTATTACGCGCTATCGCGAATGCTGGGTTCGTTGAGCTTGTTGAAACCAGGCGCCGTTCCCCCGGCCCCCCCTCCATACGACCATGCGGACCCCTTGAAGGTATTCGCGCCGTTGCTCGACTGGTTGGATGCGACGATTGAAGAAGTCAGCCAACAATATCGCGAACAGAAATTCGAATTGCAGGCCGGTGCGTTCTCGTTGGGTTTAACCACCGCGGCACTCCCCGCACGTTTGTACATCGGGCTGCGTGGGCAGTCCGACAAGGATCTTGACACGTGGATTGGTGGCGCCGTGATTGGTGCGGCAGGGCTGTATCCGTCACTGCGCGCGCGCCGCGTACTGGGCGCGGCGCGCCATCGCATCGATGAGGTCGTTGATTTCGGCGTGCGGGCGGGTTCGGGATACCTGCTGTATGCGCTGGACACCGCCCGTGGAGACATTATTCCTGGTGAAGCACTGGTGATCAGTCATCCAAATGAAGGGGCGACTGCGCAAAGACCACATGAAATCGTGCTGTTCTCACGAGACTAGATCATGATTTCGCACCTGTTCCTCAGGCAGATCCCGCCGCTCAATAGCATCACCGAGACTTCACCGGCCCGCGCCCGCATGAAAAACGATGACGACCTGATGAGCGAACAGTTCCGCGCCTTCATGGACGAGGTCTTGCGCACGCCACAACGCACGTCCGAGTCGCGCGAGACCGACCCCGTGCTGGCGGCCCAGACGGTAAACCGCCACTTGCTGCGCTTCATCGAACTACAGACCGCGCAGATCGAACATGACGTCAGCCGACTCGAACTCGACAATGTCGCCGACGCTCAATATCTAAAGGTGGCACTGGCCGATGAACTCTTGCTGACCATTCCATGGATCGGTCGGGACGAATGGACCGGCTTTCTGCTGGAGTCGTCACTGTATCGGTCGAACATCGCGGGAGATCTTATCTTCCAACGCATTGACGCCTTACTTGCGGATCGCGAGCCGTCGCGTCGCAAAATGGCGCGGCTGTATCTGCTAGCGCTTGCCATGGGCTTCGAAGGGCGGCATCGGCTCGGCGCCACCAAACCCGGCACCGATGTCGGGAACGTGGTGCATGGCGATAGCAGCACGCCACGCCCCCCGCAGCAGGACGCACAGGAGGGCATCGACACCCGCCTACTTGCTTACCGCCAAGCATTGTTCCAGTTTATTTTTCAACGGCGTCCCGATCTCGGCGGCCGCGACCGTGTGCTCGACGACGCCACTTACGCGTATACGCTCTCGCATCATGCGCCGCGGAAACTGCCACCAATGAGCCGTTGGCTGCTGTGCGTCCTGATCGCCGCCGCGGTGCTGCTCGCGCTCTCGGAAATGGTCTGGCTGACCACCACCTGGCCTGTGCGCGATGCGTTGCGCGGCCACTTCAGCCAGACCTCCGGCAATGTTGCCATCGACGCCGGCGCCCCTTCCCCATCTGGTTGGACGTCCCATGCTGAGTAACGGCCTTTTCCTTATTGTGCTGTCGCTTCTGGCGCTTGCCATGCTCGCCGGGCTCGGTGGCATCTTGTATTTCGCCATGAAGGGAAACGCCGGCAAGACCGGGCAAAAACCGCCACGTACCGTGACGTTGCGCCAGGAATCGTTGCGGGCGTCGTTCCGTGAAGCAGTCGCCCTGATCGAAGCGAATATCGCGGCGCGCAACGAACGTTACACCATTCCCTGGGTCCTGGTGCTGAACGAAGGCGAAGATGCCACGCGCCTGCCGGTCGCGCAATCAGGGGTCTCCAGCATGCTTGGCACGGAGGCGGCGTCGGCAGCATCGACGCAGGGCATTACCTGGGCGATCTTCGATCGCGGCATCGTCATCGACATCCAAGGTGCCTATCTCGGTTCGCCCGACGACGATCGCACCGAAAAACCATGGGATGCGTTCCTGGGAATGTGCCGGACCTACCGCCCGCAGCGTCCATTCGACTCACTGGTGCTCACGCTTCCCGCCGCACTGCTGCTCGACGACTCCGTCGATGCCCGTCTTGAAGTGACACGCCGTGCGAAGCTTGCTCACCGTCGCCTGTGGCTCGCGCAGAATCGTTTTGCCATGCGCTTCGCGGTCTATCTGGTGATCTGCGAATGCGAGCACGTGCCCGGCCTCGCCACTTTCGCGCGCGCACTACCGGATGGCATGCGCGCGAGCATGCTGGGATGGTCCTCCCCGTATGATCTTGACAGCCAATACCAGACAGATCGCATCGATACCGCTTTCGATGGCATCCTGCATACCGTCTCGGATATCAGCGCCGAGGCGCTGGCACTGGACGTCTCCCCGGAACAGGCGAATGCGATCTGCATGCTGCCTGCCCGCATCGACGCCATGCGCGGGCAGGTTCGGCTTTACACCGACGAACTGATGCGGCCCAGCGCCTATCATGAACCTTTTCTGCTACGTGGTCTGTATCTGACCGGCGACTGCAGCGAATCCTTGGCGCGGGCGGCGGCGCTTGATGACGACGCTCGCCGACAGGCAAGCACCGCCCCGCAGGTCGAGGCAGACTGGCGTGAACCGACATTCACGGTACCACTTGGCAACGCCGATGCCGCGAAAACCGACGAGGCGCCTGCCGCGCCCAGCGCAACGGTCGATGACGCGGTCGCGCGCGCCGCAACACGTCAGGACCTGCTAGGGCAGTTGTCACTGCAGCCGGCCTTCCTGCGCGATTTATTCGAGCGCAAGATTTTTGAGGAGCGCGGGCTGACACGGCCGTCGCGGACGCAGCAGTTGCGCCACCCGGCGCTACGGCGCGGCCTGCGCTGGGGTACATTGGCGTTGCTGGTGACCTGGGGCGCAGGCATTGTTTTCGCCGGCGCTCAGTTGCACGGGCGAGGCGCGCAATGGGTCGAGGCGCTGAGGCAGTTGCACCGAAACGGCATGATGCCCGCCGCAATGCCGCAGGATGGCACGCCGCTGTCAACGGACGGCGAGCGCCACGGCGCATTGACGCTGCTGCGCCTGAATGAACGTTTCACGCCGGTGACAGCGGCGTACATTTTCATGCCCGGCGCCTGGCCGCTCTTCGATGATCTACAGCATCGGGTAGGGGACGCGTTCGAGCGGACGTTCGGAGAAGCCGCCGTGACGCTGGTGCGGCGCGAATTCATGGCGCGGGTCGCCGCGCTGACCGGCACCGACCGTGATCCGAGTACGGGACAGTTGGTGATTGGCGCCGATTGCCGTCCGCCGGTCATCCCGAACAATGCTCTGGGCAGACACATCGGCCTCAACGTCGACAATCAGCCGGAAATGACGGCATTGCAAAGCTATGTCGCATCGGTCGATCAACTGAAGGCGGCATTGGACGCGTTGCAGCGGCTGCGGCGCGCAAGTACCTCGCGTCCCGAGGATCTGCGCATCGTCATCGGCTACACACTGGGCGTGCAGCCGCAGGGGGAAATCACGCGGAGTCTGCCATATTTTTATCAACACGCCACGGAAATCGATACGCTGCTCGGCACTGACGTACCAGTGATGCGCGCCGCCGTGCGGTGCACGCTGGACAAAGGCAATGCGCGCCTGGACAAGCGTCTATTCGACGACAATCCACTGCTGCAAGCGGATCGCGTGGTGAGCGATGGTCTGAATGGCATCATGCTCCGCGGTGCCGGTACGTCGTCAACGGCATTGCTGCAACGTTACGCGCAGATCGTCGTGGGCATTCAGGAAGAGAGCGATCTGGTCGCCAGCGGCGGCGGCGCGTGGATACGGCCTGATGGTCCATCGCTTGGCAGCGGCTACGATCGATTGGTGGCCCATGTCGCCCACAACGCATTGCTTGGGCAAGAGGCCTCGGAGCGGATGCGCGCCGATACGCAGACGGCATTATCGGCATTCCGCGCAATCACGGCGCAGCACTTTGACGCGCCCGACAGCGGTGTACGCTGGCAGGCCAAGGAGAATCGATTTGCCCTGTCGCCCGAGCGTGCCGCATTGCGTGAGGCGTTGACGAATTTGATCAACCAACCGTTCATGCAGCCATCGCAAGGCCGAACCCTGCCGACTGAAGCACCCGGCACCGTACTGACATGGGACGAAACGCAACTCGACCAGATCATCGCATTGGCCGATCTCCGCAAACGCTATCTCACAGAGGGGCTGGCGCATATCGCCCCGAACATCCTCCCCGCGTTGCAAACGGCGATAGACGCGCAGTTTGCAGCCAGCGCGATGGACCAACTGGCGGGTGCCGCCAGCGCTACCCCGATCGCACCGGGGAACGACGCCGACGCAACGGCATTCCAGGCCGCCTTGCCACGCCTGCTGCATATTGCCGGTTTCCTCGATGCACTCAGCGCGCGACCGCAAGCCGATGCGGTTCGCGCCATGGTGTCCAGCGACGCGCTACAACATCTGCGGACCGTGGACACGGCCCTCACCGCCTCCGAACTGTACGCGGCATCGCGGATCGCCCCCCCGCAAGAGGGCGTTTCGGCACAGACCATTCTGATGTATACGTTTGGCGTACGCGATGCCGCGGGTCTTGCCGCCTATCTCGGACAGCAATCGGCTCGCGCACAAGCCTTGGGGCAGCAGGCGGAAATTTATCTGGCGGCATTGACGCCGGCGGATGCCGTATCGCCGACCGCCGTTCGCTGGCAAGCCATCACGCGGGATATCGGACGCTATAAGTTGAAAAATCCAAACAGCTCGCTATTGGGCATCGAGCAGTTTTTGATGCGCTTCGCCGGTGCCCCAGGCGGGGGTGCCGCGGTCGCCGCCCCCGCCGGTCCGCCCTCTGCTCGCGGCAGTAACTGCATGGATCGCCTGGAAGGCAGCGTACCCACGCTAGACGGCGACTACTTTTCCGAGATCTATCAGCGCCTGTGGCTGCAATTGTCAAACCGATGCACGCAACAGCAGGCGCAATCGAACCGCAAGCAATGGGAGGCATTCGCGACAACGTTCAACCAGCAAGTGGCAGGCATGGCACCGTTTGGCGCGCTGGGGACGAAGCCTGCCGACCTGGGACAAGTAGCAGAAGTGATGGCGCGGTGGCGAGACGCCGCCTCCGCCCTGCTGGCACGGCAAACCGCAGGAGCCGTGGATACCGACAACGGCGGCCCGGCAGTCAGGCGTTTCACATTGCAGATGGAAGCCGTGAGGCGATTCCTGTCGCCGCTGCTGCCGCATACGGCGGAGGCCAATCCCACCGACGGGGTCGACGGCACGGCGCCGGGCGATATCCCTGGCTACGATCTGCACCTGTCGTTCCGCACGAATCGCGATGAAGAAAGCGAAGGCAATCAGATCATCGATTGGTCTTTGCAGTCGGGCACACAGATAGTACACGCAAGCGAAACGCCGCATCCCGTGCGCTGGACGCCGGGAATGCCACTGACGCTGGCGCTGCGGATCGCGAAAAACGCCCTCTTCATCGCCCAGCCCGATGACGCGCAAATGGCGATGGACACGGACGGTCGCACGATTCGCTATCGATTTTCCGATCCGTGGGCACTGATGACGATGATCCAGACGCTACGCGTGGCCGAGCCGGGCCTGGGCGACACGCCGCGCGCCGTCACGCTGCAGCTATCGTTCCCGATGGGCGCGGCGCCACAACCGGTCGCCCCCAATACGCGCAAGACGCCCGCGCCGTCGGATGCCATTGCTCGTAACGCGGCACGGCGTCAGGCCACGGTGTTCGTGCAAATACAGATCACCCCGGCCGCGAAGCAGAATACGTTGCCCTGGCCCGGTGTCTTTCCCCGCCAGGCACCGAGCTGGCATGGCGCGCGCGTCGATTGATAATCAACGAAAACATCATGAGCGATCACGCCACCGCGTTGCCGTCGACACCCGATTACACGCTTCCCGCGCCGCTGGCGGCCACTCTTGCCGGCGTGTGTCAGCCATTGCCTGAAGCACAACAGGCAGCACAGGGATCCGGTGGTGCGTCGCTTCGCTACTCACAGACATACCAGACCATCCGCGTGGCGCGCGAGGAGGACGATCCGACATTGCCACGCGGGGAATGGACCCGACCGTTGAAACGCGCCGACTGGCCACGGGTGATCGCATTGTGCGAAGCTGCGCTGCGGACCGAATCAAGGGATTTTCAATTGGCCGGCTGGCTTAGCGAAGCCTGGTCCCGCTATCATGGCATCGATGGCGTCTGCGCGGGACTGATGCTTTTCGAGGCCATGATCGAGCAGGATTGGGCTCATGGTCATCCGTCGATCAGAGAGGGAGAACTGGACGCGCGCCTCGGCGTGTTCACGTGGTTACGCGACACCTTGGCCGCTTCCGTGACGCGCTATCTTCCGTTGCTGGAAATGGAGGAGCGCGTGATAACGCTGGACGATTGGCAACGTCTGCTGATGACCCCGCCGAACCGACCACGCCAACCCGTACGTGACATCGACTTCGACGACGACGGCCACATCGAGCATGATGACGGCAGTGACCCCGATGACGCACCACCGCCGCTTCGCCGTGCAGCCTTGATCGATTTCGCGCGAGGCGAGGTGCTGCTTCGGCTGGAACGACTGCGCGCGTCCTGCGGTGTGGCGCTGGCGTTGTTGCCGAGCATGATCGGCAAGCTTGACCTGGCCGCGGGGCAGGATACGCCAAGTTTCGAGCGGGTCGCGGTGGCGTTGTCGGGGCTGCAACGCGCGGCCATCAGCCTGATTGCAGGTCGCATACCGGAAGGTGCCCCACACGTCGTTGCCCCGGTAAGTCAGCGCGTTGGGACCGGCAAAGACGGCGACGCGGACACATTTACAGATGCCGAGGGTCATCCGCTGGCGACGGCCATGTCAACACACTTGGCGCCGATTGATGCGGAGCGGTTCCATGCCATCCCCGACCCCACGGGGTACGCCGACACGGGCACAGCGCCACCCGAGCAAAGCTCGGAGGCGATGGCACCGACGTCGGTCATGTTGCATACGCCCTCCGGGCCGGTCATCGTTCACGACCGGCGACACGCCTACCAATTGATCGAAGCGCTTGCCAACTATCTCATCGAACGGGAGCCGCACAGTCCCACACCCTATCTGCTGATGCGCGGCGCCTCATGGGGCAATATGTCGCTACTGGAACTGATGCAGGATATCTCGCAGGAAGACGGCGACATGCAGCGCTATTTCGCCGCGGTTGGGGTGAAACTATAGCGACGTCTCGGCTACCCACCATACCTATACCGCAAACGCACGCATCGCCTCGGCCGCGGAACAGCAACATCGGTGACGGGTCAGACGAGACCCGATACCCTACGGTCAATGCCGCTCGTAAAGCGAGGGCGTTGGCAGTACATGCTGTAACACGTCCGCAACGCGTGTCAGACGGGGGTCATTGTCCGGTGCATTGTCGCAAGTGTCATTGATGCAGAAGAATGGCAAGTCGCCAAAGCGGGCGCATAATATTTGCCAAGACCGCTCCGCATCAATATCGCCGGAACTGATGTAGAGCGTGTCTCGTTCAATGCGATGACCAAGGCCAATGTGGCACATCCAACGCGGCAACAACTCAGTGATTACGGGCGGCACGCGCCAGTCCCTGAATGTGGTGGCGCGCACTGCATCAAATACATCTCGCGCGATGACTTCGAAGTCATAGAGAATTGATCGGCACAAGGCGCGCGGCGCATGCGCGAATAAACGCGCGTCCTGAACATAGTCACTATAGCGAGATTTCAGCCATTGCCCGGCCATGATCGCGCCATTTACAGGTGCGAGGTGCTCGGGCTGCAACGTCATGCCATCATTGATCCGGGCCAGGTCGCACGGAAGCGCCGGGAAAGGATCGAACCAGTCCCGAGGCATGACGGGCGCCCCGAAGAAAACATCGTCGTTCAAGTAGATAAACTGCTCCGACAGGCCCGGTATTCGATGAACATACGATTCAATATTGCCGGAATCGAAGACCGGCAACCGACCCGCAGGTATTAACGTCGCGTGATCGACCACGAAGATATCTCGGGCAGGCAATAACCAATGCGGTACCTGACGATCCGTGACGATAAAAATGTTTCCATGATCAGGGAAGAAACGTGACAGCGCTCGCAAATTGTACCGAAGCTCGCCGTTGTCGCGATATCGGCCAGCGACGTTTCCATAAGGCGCATGATGCGTCGTATCGGATGGCATCGCCGTTTGCTGCGCAAGAAACGCATCATGTCGTTTATGCTGCCAGGCAGCGTCGCGTCCATCTACCCACAAATAGACAATATCTATTTTCGGCATAATTGGTTGAAATCCATATGGGCGCAAAAACCAAGGCGCCGCGTTCCCTGAAAGCAAGCGATCACTGCGAAATATAAGATAGCCCGGGTAACGGCCGTGCGAACGCACGAAGCAATGTCCAATGGAACGCACGCCGTTGCAGTCGGGTCGTCGAGACATTGATTCATCGTGTCGACATGACAGCACGGCGCGTTATCCGGGCCGAATGCGACAGGGTGTCCTGGCTACGAGTTATTCAAGAATTTACGCCGGACGATCGCGCGGATGATCGCGGCTCGACTGGCATCACGCAGATACTGGCGGTGAATGAAGTGGAGAGATAAGGACGTATCTTCATAACGTCACAAAATTTTCTTTACTCAAGTGCAATTTAATGTCGTTTGCCATTCCTTTGCGAAGAGGCGATATTTTGTCTCGTTCGCATCGGAGCTTATGTATCTCTCTTCAAGCTTCAATTGCATAAAGTGATGAAAAATCCAGGCTCGACACCGCGCAACATCAAATCCAACAGATCGTTCGGCTTCACCGAAATACGTTATTGAAGAGGAATGTATATGCTGCAGAAATGGCGTTTCATGAAACAAGTGAGCATCGCCTTGGGACTGCTGGTGATAGGAGAAAGCGTGCAAGCCAAGCCGATGATATGGCAGGCACCTAAGGGGATTGCGGAAATTGCAGTATGGCCTGGAGCCGTGCCCGGTGCACAGCCCACACCGGGTCCTGAAGACGTTTCAATCAGTGCACGAGACATAGGGCGCAAGCCCTATACCGAGGTTACCAACGTGACGAACCCAACGATCTCTGTTTATCCGACGAAAGGAAACGCGACGGGAGCAGCGGTCGTCGTGATTCCTGGAGGAGGATTCCAAGCCCTTGCCATTGATCTGGAGGGCACCGAGGTCTGTGATTGGCTCACAGTAAAAGGTATTACATGTGTGCTACTGAAGTATCGCGTTCCCAGCGCGCCTTATGTTTGGCAATGTGATTGTCGCCTGCAAAATCGATCGATATCGGCACCATCGTTGCAGGACCTGCAGCGGACGATGAGGATGGTGCGCTATCATGCAGAGCAGTGGCATATCGATCCGCACAAGATCGGCGTCCTGGGGTTCTCGGCGGGCGGCTATCTCGTGGCGGAAATCAGCACGCTATTCGACCACCAGTTGTATCCAAAGGTGGATGACGCCGACGATGAAAGTGCACGGCCGGATTTCGCCATGCCAATCTATCCTGGACACCTGGCAAATGCCGATGGCACGCTCAACGCGAATATCCCCGTGTCCAGTCAGACGCCTCCAACGTTTTTGGCGCAAGCAGAAGACGACTATGTGGATGGCGTGCAGCAGTCGCTGACTTATTATATTGCGCTGTCGAAGGTACACGTGCCGGCCGAAATGCATTTATACGCGCAAGGTGGCCATGCGTTCGGGCTGCGACGAACAGCACTGCCAATCACGGGATGGCCTGCACAGGCTGACGTGTGGTTGCATACGATTGGCATCCTTGCGAACTAAGCGGCGCGACGCAAACCGCTAGTTTGCAGAGATCTGGTGCATCCCCCGATTCAGACGAGACATACTCGCCATGAAACCGCGCCTGACAACCAGGCACGTCATACATGCTCGCCCGAATTTATCAGTTCAATGACTGATGCTGTGATGATGCGGCTCCATCGCGAGCCGTATGGGCAACACAAATCACCCATCAACAGAATGTGGCCTTTGCTCGATCACCCCGAACCACCCCATTCCCCGATAGCTTTCATAACCAGGCGTCAGTGCATATCCCACGAACGCCCCTTCGGCTGTGCGATAGCCACCCGTATTCGTACTCCGAACTTGTAATGCATATCGCTTCGCATCCTGAACCGTCTGTATCGAGTCGGCAATGATACGGCCGGTGGCATCGACAATGATGCACCTTGTGCGGGCGCGTTCCTCGTTATTTAACCGCACGTTATCAAGCACCGCCGATGCCTGCTTCGTCCAATCGAAAAAAACCGCAAGGACACCAGTGATCTTACCGTTGCTTGCCCCCCCTTCCCTAATCGAGGTCGCGTATGTCGCCGCTTGTGCTCCGTCCAGGCCTGCGACCACGTCCACGTTGGCGGTGGCATATTCTTCGCCCGAGCGAGTACGCAGCGCGGCTTCGAACCACTCCAGGCCCTTGGCATTGACCACTCCCGCGACCGGAAACTTTGCTGGACGCCCATTCGCGAGAACTCGGCCTTCAAGGTCTAGCATCCAGATGTCGAGATACACTGTATAGCTATCGAGTATCACCGACATCCGCTTGGACGCATAAGCAGCAGCATCAGCGCCCTTCACCACTCCATCAACGATCGCCGCATCGGTCGCCCACCAACGGACGTCGCATGAGCGCTCGTAAAGATTACGATCAATCACGTCGATCATGTTGAGTGCAAGATCGGTGAGGCGCTGAACCTGCTGTCGCTCCAGTTCCGCGACCATCGCTTCACTGATTGTCGAGAGTTCAGCGCCCAACTCGCCGGTGAGCTGCCCGATCCGGCGGGAAACGTCTTTCACCTGGTTCGCCACGACTGCAAAGCCGCGGCCAGCTTCCCCTGCGCGTGCCGCCTCGATCAGGGCATTGATCGCAAGATAGGTCGCCTCGCGATTGATCAGATCGATTTCGTCGATCTTGTTCCTCGATATCCTGCGAACTGCCGTCGTCAACTCCGCGATAACAGTACCTTTCGGTGATTGAGCGTCATTTCTTGATATTGTGGCCATGGTCTATTTTTAGAATTTTCTCGTTCCACCAGCTGCGATGTGCTACTTGTCCTGCAGTACTACTCAAATTAACGGACTGTCTGTTGAACATTTGAGTACAGCGCGAAAGTGCTTTCGGGAAAAGGGGCGTATGGCGTGGCCTGACGGCAACTGCGTCGGGCATCCAACCGCGCCTGAGTTGAGTGCATTGCGCTGTTACGAAAACCGCGTTTGCGAAACGGCAACCCGCTACTGCCGTTTCGTGACTGACCCAAACCGAAAAAGATTCGCCTTGCTTAGAATTATCGGAAAGAATTACAGATTGGGAAACCCAGACAGCAACGCACAAAGCAACCATGGCACTAGCACAAGAATCAATGAGCTAAGCCAGTCAGCCATCTTCCCTAAAACACGTTCGGGTTATGATCACCCAATCCGGCGTTTGGACTTTAACAGTTCCTACCCATTTGGCATAAGAACGGAGTCTTCATGGTTATTCAACGAAAGGGCCACCGCTATAAAGATGCGAAAACCAGCAGAACCATCGACGTCTGGTTTCCACCCTTTGGGATCGAACAGCGTCGAGGTTGTCTTGCCGAGAAGGTCGGGTTGATCTCAAGCGATATAACCACCGTCGTGATTGAATCCCTTGACGCGCCGCCAGTTTCTACGGAAGACGCCTACTTACGCTTGCACCTGCTCTCCGAAAGATCTGTCAAACCTAACGAAGTCAACCTCGATGGAATCTTTGCGTTGTTGCCAAACGTCGCATGGACATCGGCTGGGCCCGTACTTCCAAGCGCTGTAGGCGAATTACGCACGCGGGTCGCCGCAGAATACCACCACCTCACTGTCACATCCGTCGATAAATTCCCTCGGATGACAGATTATGTCGTACCTGATGGCGTGCGGATTGCCGACGCAGACCGCGTGAGGCTCGGAGCACACTTGGCGATCGGTACGACTGTCATGCATGAAGGCTTCGTCAATTTCAACGCGGGTACGCTTGGAGAATCCATGGTTGAAGGTCGTGTAACGCCAGGCGTAGTCATCGGAAAAAACGCGGATATCGGCGCTGGCGCCTCCATCATGGGGACCTTGTCAGGAGGCGGAAAAACTAAAAATGCAGTTGGCGAGCGAAGCCTGCTTGGAGCGAATGCCGGTATCGGTATTTCACTCGGTGACGAATGTATCGTCGAAGCGGGTCTATACGTCACCGCCGGTACAAAGGTCAAGATGCCAGATGGTAGCGTAGTCGCGGCAAAACAGTTGTCTGGCCGACCAGGGCTCTTGTTCCGTCGAAATAGCCAAACGGGGACAGTCGAGGCATTTCCAACGAATGCCGCGCAATGGGGAGGGCTGAACGTGAACCTGCACAGCAACGACTGAATGTCAGGTGCGCCGTTCTTTTTGATGGTTTGATGTCAGACACCCACGACAAAGCCTGGAAGTACATCACATCAAATCTAATAGCCCGGGGCTGAGAAGCTTGCAACGGGCACAGTGCCAAGAAGATGCATCCGATGGCCTTCTGCATTTACAGATTGCACGAGACTGCAATGCCAGCTTCGAACCGATTCTAATACCCAAGCACAAGCGCCGTTTTATGGGTATCGAGCGGCGCCACACGGAGGTCCGCTAATCGCGGATCATCCGCTATTCACCGTTCGTTCCTTAAAAGGCTGCTAGGTGGAAGGAGAGGCGTTGGCAAAGATACTCTACGCAACCACCGCAGCCGTTGACAATGCTACTGCGAGCAGCTGAATTTGGTCGGACAACGGTCGTCGGGTCACAAACTTCAGGAAAACAAGCTGAAGGTTACTCGACGGCCCTGAACCGTGTCGAAATCATTCAACTGAGATGCTATTTTCGGCAATATCGTAGGTTACAAGGTCACGTCGATGTAACGCGGCGAGCGCCCTGATTCGTTGGGCAACTCCATTGTCGAGCGGCGTATAGACAATCAAGCCCAGGTCCGGTCTACCGTCAACGGAAAATGCCGAGTACTCCAATTCGACCTGCCCCAGCGTGGGATGCTGAAGTCGCTTGATGCTGTCTCCTTCGCTCTGGTTAAGTATCTCGTTGTCCTGCCATAGTGCGTCAAACTCCGCGCTCAGGCCGCGCAATTCCGCAACCAGCTTGCCGACCTCGGACGCGAGACCGGCGCGAGCCACATCTGCTCTGAAGGCACCGACCACGACACGGGCAACGCTCTCCCAGTCGTGCTGCTTCGCGCGAACGGCGGGATTGCGGAACAAGAATTGAAGAATATTGCGCTGACCGGGCGGCAAGGTCCCGTAATCCGTCAGCACCACCGCGGCAGCACGGTTCCAGGCTACGACATCCCAGGTAGCAGTCTTGATGATCGCCGGGCTGGCGTCAAACGAATCGAGCAGCCGCTGCAACCTGGGATTGACAGTACTAACAGGGTTGTACCGCACCTCGGGTGGTCGCCCAAGCCCTAGCATGAAAAGATGCTCGCGCTCGGCAAGCGTCAGCATAAGGGCACCGGAGATCCGATCCAGCACTTCCGCCGAAGGTGCGCCGCCCCGCCCCTGCTCAAGCCATGTGTACCACGTCGGGCTGATATTCGCGCGCTGAGCAACTTCTTCACGGCGAAGCCCGGGCGTTCGCCTGCGCCCAGTCAATCCAAGGCTCTTAGGATCAAGGCGCGTACGGCGGTTTCTCAGAAAAGCGCCAAGCGAGTCGGGGGTGTTGATTGGCATAGTGAACCTGTTAGTCACTTTACTATGATGAAATCACTACTTTAACGGGATAGCAAACAATCGGATAGTAGACGCCTGACGACCAAGGAGGCTTCACCATGCGGATTTTCCTCACAGGGGCAACTGGTTTCATCGGTTCGGCACTCGTCCCCGAACTCATTCAGGCCGGTCATCAGGTGATTGGTTTGACGCGCTCGGACGCGGGCGCGCGAGCGCTCATCGACGCGGGAGCCGAGCCGCATCGCGGCACGCTCGAGGAGCCGGAAAGCTTGCGCAGCGGGGCCGCAAAGGCAGACGGCATTATTCACGTGGCGTTCGACCACGATTTCAGCCGGTTCGCCGAGAATTGCGAAAAGGACAGGCGTGCGATCACCGCCCTCGGCGCCGCACTCGCGGGTTCCGATAGACCGCTGATCATCACGTCAGGGACCGGCATGGGCAGCGGCCAGCACGGCGAACCCGCGACCGAAGACGTCTTCAATCCCGGTCACCCCAATCCACGTATTGTCTCCGAGCTGACGGGACAGGCACAGCTGCAAGAGGGTATCAACGTATCAGTGGTACGGCTACCGCAAGTTCACAATCCTTTCAAGCAAGGCCTTATTTCCCCGCTTATCGACGTGGCGCGTGAAAAAGACGTTGTCGCCTATGTGGGTGCCGGAAGCAACCGCTGGCCAGCTGGCCACCTATCCGACGTCGCGCGTCTTTACCGACTGGCCGTGGAGGCAGCTGAACCGGGCGCACGTTATCACGCGGTCGGCGAAGAAGGCATCACCAGTCGCGAAATCGCCGAAGCGCTGGGTAGAGGCCTCGAATTACCGACCGCGTCGATTGCCCCGGAGGAAGCCTCATCGCATTTCGGATGGATGGGAATGTTTGTCGGGATGGATATGCCCGCTTCGAGCGCATGGACACAAGCGCGGTTGAATTGGCACCCGACAGGACCAACACTGATTGCAGATCTCGAAGAAGCGCGGTACAGCATATAAACGTCGCTACTTTCAGTTAGCGTCGCACGACGTCTTCCCTGTCAATCGCGCTCCAGAAACCGGGTTGGTAACCAAGCACGATTCACAATCTTGTACCGCCGTCCCTGCTGCTTTGCCAATTACACGGTCACGCTCGGCCATCTAAGCCTCGTCGGAGAAAAACATTATAAAAGCCGTCGTCGCTATTCCAGATGCGCGAGCATATCGGGCACTTTCCAGCCCAGCCCGCTGAAATGGTCGTGGAGCATGCAGCACTGCTGCGCGCAATTGCGGTAGTCATACATTATCTCTTCGCCGCTGCAGAAGGCACGTGCAATGTCGGCTTGATCATCATAGCCATTCATTAGCAGCGCTTTGTACGCTTTCGCGTTTCCCCGTCATCGCCTCGCCTGCTATTCGTTGCCAATTCGTCCAGAGGCTAACTTCATTTCTGTGACACGAACGTGACAACGCTAAACAAACACCAGGAAGGATATCGGCATGGCAATGGCGGCGTGTTGTCTTGCATGAGCGAAATCAACTTAATTTGGTACGACGTTTTCTAGTCCTATAAAAATCCTCTATAGATAAGTTGTCGTACCAGTTGAAAATAAGGTCATTCGTGAAAAGGAACAACATACTTTTTGCAAAATAAATTCATAATACAAGCCATTATTTAGGGTTAGCCTTAATACGACAACCACATCCTATAGTAAAACTAAGTGATACCATGACTGACGTCACGGCTCAACAAGGTGATGCTCGTTTCTCCAGCTTCCCAACGTACAGCCTCCCGAGTCGAGCCGCGTTTCTTGGCTCGTAGAAAAACATGCACGGAGACAGAAGCAGTGAAAGTCAAAGGCCTCAGGTGGTGGATGATCTCCCTCGTCATGCTTGGCACGATAGCCAATTACCTGTCGAGATTTTCGTTTAGCGTCGCCGCCCCTTCGTTTATGAAGGATCTGCATGTGACAACCGAGCAGTACGGATATGCAGTCAGCGCATTTCAATTCGCTTACGCCGGCACTCAGATGTTCACGGGTTACTTGCTAGACGTGATCGGGCTAAAAGTGGGTCTCGCGATTTTTGCCATTGCCTGGTCGCTTGTGAATATGAGCCACGGGCTCGCGGGTTCATGGAACGCGCTGCTTGCGGGACGGGCGGGCATGGGAGTTACCGAATCGTGCATGATTTCCGCAGGCATGAAGACAGTCAGTAACTGGTTCCCCGCGCGAGAAAGAGGAATCGCCGCTGGCATATTCAATATCGGTACATCTCTTGGCGCGATGATCGCCCCGCCTCTTATCGTGTGGGCAATCCTCCGCTATGACTGGCGATATGCGTTCTACCTGTCGGGCGCTGTGGGCCTGGCATGGGCGTTAATTTGGTGTTTCTTTTATAACGATCCGCAGCACAATCGTTTTGTGACACCCGATGAACTGGCGTTGCTGCGCGAAGACGCTGCTCGCGAGGCCCCTGCCGAGCGCAAGGCCAGCTTCCGGATAATCCTGAACAGCCGAAACTTCTGGGCGATGGCACTCGCGCGGTTTCTTGCAGACCCGGCATGGGCGACCATGACTTTTTTCCTGCCACTTTTCATGGTCAAGGTTCATCACTTGGACATGAAACAGATGGCGATGCTCGCGTGGCTACCGTTTCTCGCCGCTGACTTCGGTGCCATTGCCGGCGGTGTGATTGGCAGACTGGCCATGCGTTGGTTCAAGGTGGACGTCATTGATTCCAAGCGCATCGCGGTTACCGTCGGCGCATTAATCATGCCCTGCATGAGCACGATTGGCTTCCTGGCCAGCCCTTATCTCGTCGCGGCTGCGTTCTGCGTAGGTGGTTTCTGTCATCAACTTATTTCAACCACGGTCATCTCTCTGTCGACCGATTTGTTCTCGCGCAATGAAGTGGGTACGGCAACGGGTATGGCGGGTACCGTCGGTGGCGTTGGCTCGACTGCATTCCTCTTGTTGATGGGAGGACTCGTCACATCAGTCGGCTATACCCCATTCTTTTTTGTACTCGGACTTTTCGACTTGGGCGGCATGCTGATCCTGTGGCTGCTGTTAAAAAAAACTGACCGATCCGGTCGCTACTAAGCACACTCATCCGGAGATCAATGATGTTGCAAATCGCATCCATCAAAGTTACGCCAATCGCTTTTAAGGACCCCCCGCTGCTTAACGCCGCCGGGATTCACGAGCCGTTCGCCCTTCGCTCGATTATCGAAATCGAAACCCGCGGCGGTGCGATCGGCTTGGGTGAAACCTACGGCGATCTGCCGTTCGTACAAATGCTGGAACAGATGGCCGCGCGTTTGCACGGCCACGCCGTTACGGATCTGAACGGACTGCGAGCGCTCGCTCAAAAGGTTGCCGATGCGGCGCTGCAGGGCTATCCCGATCCTAAGCGCCCACCTCCCGGCAGCGATCCGGCCCGCGCGGTAGCAAAGCTCTATGGGGCATTCGAAGTGGCTTTTCTCGACGCCCATGCCCGGCATCTTGGCATTCCACTATGTGAACTGCTAGGTGGCGCGGTCCGTCGTGAAGTACCGTACTCCGCTTATCTTTTCTTCAAATATGCGCAGCATGCGGATTGCCCTTACGAGCCGGACTCGTGGGGCGCCGCGCTCGAACCCGCACAAGTGGTGGCACAGGCTCGCCGGATGATCGATCAATACGGTTTCCGCAGCATCAAACTGAAGGCGGGGGCGCTTCCAGTTGAACGTGAAGCTGAAACGCTACGTGCCCTGCACGCCGCATTTCCCGGCTACCCTTTACGCATCGATCCGAACGGGAACTGGTCACTCGCAACCGCGCATCGACTTGGCGCCGAACTGGGAAATATTCTCGAGTATTTCGAGGACCCCGCGCCAACACTTGAAGACATGTCAACGCTGCACCGCGATACCGGTCTGCTTCTCGCGACAAACATGGTCGTATGTGACTTCAATGCATTCCGGCGCAACCTCACGCTCAACGGCGTTCAGGTGATTCTCTCCGATCATCACTATTGGGGCGGATTGCGTGACACACAGCTTCTTGCACGCATGTGTGAGCTACACGGCATTGGCCTCTCAATGCATTCAAATTCGCACCTGGGCATCAGCTTGATGGCAATGACCCATCTCGGCGCGGCCATCCCGCAAATCAACTACGACTGCGACACGCATTATCCGTGGCAGGAAGAGGAGATCATCGCCGGTGGAAAAATTCCGATCGTGGACGGCAAGGTATCCGTCACAAATTCTCCCGGCCTCGGCGTCACTATCGATCAGGATGCGCTAGCCCAGTTGCACGCGCAATACATGAGGTGCGGTATCACTCATCGCGACGATGGAGCAGAAATGACAAAGTATCAGCCCGATTACCTACAACGTTCTCGTCCGCATTTTTAATAAATTTTTCCACCATGTTGACAAGTAGCGATTTCTCCGATGGTCCAATTTATCTCAAAAATAGATCAAATAAAGCGAAATCATGAAACTAACCCAACATCTCTTTTCAAACGGACTTGTTGTCGTTTCAGCTTTGAGCTTCGTGAGCGCCACGCATGCACAGTCGAATATCACCCTCTATGGCGTCGTTGACGACGGCCTTGCTTACGTGAGCAATCAGAACGGTTCGAAAAACATCTATCTCAATGCCGGGGTGTATGCGGGCAACCGTTGGGGACTGATGGGGACCGAAAATCTAGGCGGTGGCTACTCTGCGATCTTCCGCCTTGAACAGGGTTTTAACCTTAATACAGGCGTTGCCAATGGTTCGAACATGGCATTCCAGCGCCAGGCGTACATGGGATTGGCAAATACCGCTTCCGGCACGGTCACCGTTGGCAGGCAGTATCCTGTCTACTGGGATGTGATCGGGCCTTATACGCCGCTCAATGGCCTTACAGGCGCTACAGGAGCCCACCCTGGGGATATCGATGGTTTCGACACGGGGATCCGATACAACAACTCTGTCAAGTACATGTCTCCTAAATGGTCGGAACTCCAAGGCGGACTAATGTACGCGCTGGGCGGACAACCAGGATCTCTTACGAACGGTAGCGCATTCAGTGCAGGTCTGCATTACGACCACGGCCCGGCCGGCTTTGCCGTCGCCTACCAGCAATTAAGAAACGTTGCCGGCTCGCCGAGCTGGAATGCCGCCTCTGCATCGAGCTTTGGCATATCGTCATTGAACACCGGCTACACATCGGCCGCATCGGTCCAGTATGCGGCAATGCTGGCTCGTTACACGGCTGAGAACTGGATGGTGGGGTTGAATTACAGCAATGTGCGTTTCAAGCCTGGCAGCGCATCGCTGTTCCGCGATACGGCCGTTTTCAACACGTATGGCGCGATCGCGAGCTACACACTCTCTCCCGAGACGCTCCTCATGGTGGGTTACAGCTACACCCGCGCCAGCAGCGCGAACGGGATCACGGATGCGGCACGTTATCACCAGATTGCGCTCTCCCAGAACTACAACTTGTCCAAACGTACAACGCTTTATCTGCTCGAGACCTACCAGTTCGGTGGCGGCCAGACCCTCAACGCCGCAGGAGCAATCGTTGCGGCCACGGCGAGCGTGGGAGATTCACAAAACGCGACGCCTTCGTCGAACGGACGTCAGTTTGTGACAATGTTTGGCATCAAGAGCGCTTTCTGAGTGGATGATGGCAACGCGCACCGCACCACCACGCAGATATGAGCGGGGCGTTTTGACGCATTTGCTGTCTCCTTAAATTTGTTCCGTAAGCGAGGACAAAATTGACAAAACACTGGCAACTAAAATGGTCTCATGGCGAGTTGCTCGTGCATTCCCGCGGTGCAATGCTGGGCAGCGTTGCGCTAAGGCACGGCCATGGGTGGGTTCGTCCATTCTATGAGGCACCGTGGCTTGACGAAATCGCACCCGATGCTGGCGGGTTACTCGCTCACCTGCGCGGTGAATTTCCATGCGTGCCATTTGGCATGTCAGCCGCACCTGAAATCCTTGAGACGAGCTGGCAGGCATCGCTCACAGATTCGCCCGATAGCCTGGATGGGCTCGATTACAACGATCCGTGCTCACACGGGTACGGCTGCGTCGCCGATTGGCACCCCGTACTTATTAACGACACGACCGTTTCACTTGAAACCCGCTACCCCCAAGACTCGCCCATAATCCGTCTTATCCGCACGGTACGTGTTCTGCCTGGCGCCCCGTCGATCCACTTCATCGTTGTAATCGAAGCAAGGCGCGAGGCCAGGCTGCCAATCGGGCTGCATCCCATTCTGGCGCTGCCGGCTGCGCCTGGAGCGTTCCGAGTCGAACCTGGCGCGTTTCGCTTTGGCATGACGCACCCGGGAGGGCCAGAGCCCGGCATATCGCGCGCCATGCCTGGCCGCTTATTCAACACGCTGGAACAGGTACCACTGCGCGACGGAAGCACGGAAGCGTTCAACCGCTACCCTTTTGCGCACGATACCGAGGAGATCGTTCAACTATGTGGGGTAGATGGCCGGATAAAACTAGTTGACGAGCAGACATGCGCGACTTATTTGCTTACATGGGATGCTGCGTTACTCCCTTCGGTCCTTTTATGGATAAGCAACCGGGGAAGGAAATATGGCCCGTGGAATGGGCGTAATGTATGCCTTGGCGTGGAGCCCGTGGCCAGCGCATTCGACCTGGGTAGCCGCGCAGCGTGCGTATCCAATCCGATCAATGCTCGTGGCGTCGCTACCGCTGTTGCCTTCTCACCTAGTCGACCCTTGCGTCTCGATTATTATTTTTCCCTCGAGCATTCAGCGTAAACTGTCGTGGTCAACTAATTTAGGACACTACGATAGGTTCTTTTACAGCTGCAAGGCGTTCGTACAGAACCGGCGATTGATTTCCGAGGGCCGAGCGTAAGCGCCTGGTGTTGTAAAAACCGACGATGTACGACGCAATGTCATTCCTGGCCTCAGCATGATTCGTGTAGTCGCGCTGCCATACGCGCTCCATTTTCAGATTTAAGAAGAAGCGTTCAGCAACCGCGTTATCCCAACAATTTCCCTTGCGGCTCATGCTGCAGATAAATTTGTGACGTCGCAAAAGTGCTTGGTACAGGCCGCTTGCATATTGAGTAGATTCAACCGGTCGCCGCAACACTCGATTATTGAGCGGACTTTAGGTATTCGTCCAGCGCTTCCGCAGGTGTTTTCCAGCCTAGTGTTTTGCGCGGCCGAGTATTCAGTGCGTTAACCACGGTTTGAATTTCGTTCGCGCTCCATCGGGATAGGTTGGCGCCTTTTGGGAAGTATTGCCGTAGAAGGCCGTTCGTATTCTCATCATGCAGCGGCCACGCCGAGCGCCGGTGTGAGTTGCGCCACGGCCGCCATTACGATTTCTCGGTGTATTCGATCGGAGTCACCAGCAAGGCAGCCAGTTTTTTTGGACATCGATCACCAGCAAGGCTTTGTTCAAGCGTGCTTGCAAACGGTCACGTTCACGGGTTACTTGAGCGAGCTGACGCGCTTCAATACGCGCCTCATAGGGCTTAGGGCCATTTTTTTTGGGAGCCAAAGCCTCAAGTCCGGGGCTCTCCCGTTGGCGACGCCATGTCCTCAAGGACAATGAATAGACGCCCTCGCGACGCATCAATGCGCCGATTTCACCAGGCATCGAGCACCGATCCGCCGCTTCCAGGATGCGCTTCTTATCGGCTGGCGAGAAGCGGCGGCGCTGCGCTCGCGGGACGACCTCCGAATGGACGCTGCTTGTGTCATCACTGGACAACGTCGGTCCTTTGGAATCAGGCGACTTGGGGGCTTCGGCCATGACGCGCTCGTGGGTATGATTGACAGGCATAAGATACCCCTCGTCGCTCACTAATTTAACAGCAAGAGGTGACGCAGGTCATATTGGCACGTAGGGATACGGCACGACCATGTTCGGCATCGTCGCGTGGGCGAAGCGGCCGGGTAAGCTTGACACGTGAAACCGTCATCTATTTACTGCGGCCATCGCTTCCCACCTTGGCATTGTCACGTTAATAAGCATAGTCTGAAAAACCGGTTGTTAGTGATGCTGCTCAGAACGAGCACGGATTTTGACCGTCGCACGTAAACTGCCGCCACGATTCGAAGCGAATGGTAAGCAAACTGCTGTTCGGCCGTGCCCAGCAGGTGTCGGTTCGGAGCAAAATGCTGTCGAATCGAACCGAAGCTCGATAGGAAACGCTGGGCTCGTCGCCGATCCCTGAAGCCGCCCATGCGGCGCTCCCACTCTCGGCTCGGAGTGACCTCCCCCCGGTTAACCGAGCACATTGACCTGGAGGTTTCCGGCTTCTAGGTGTGCAAGTGGGAACTCGCACGGCGTCAGGTTGTCCAGTGAACTATGTGGCCTGAATTCGTTGTAATACTGTCGCCACTGCTCGATCTTGTCCCGCACATCGTCCAACGACATGAACCAATGCACGTTCAGGCATTCATCCCGGAAGCTTCCATCGAACGACTCGATAAACGGATAATCCGTCGGTTTGCCCGGGCGTGAGAAGTCCAACATTACGCCGTTTTTATATGCCCAGTGATACAAGGCATGCGAGATAAATTCACTTCCGATATCTACCTGTATTGGCATTTCCCGCTTGGCGTTGATCGCTTTCAAAGCGGTGAGGTTCGATCCGCTCTTATCGATCGTCACTGTCTCGGGGTCGCCGTTTAGCGCGATTGCCCTATCGAAATATGCCTGCGCGGCAGCTTTGCCCCAGCGTGCTCGTAGCAGAAAATCAACCGTGTTGCCGGCTTTGTCGGCAGCACGGTAGAGATATTGCCACGCATCGAGCGCACGTCTCGCCCATCCTCCAACTTCTGCCGACCGTGCGTTTACACAGCCGGAACGGTTTTTCCAGTAGCGGCAACAGTCTGTGCGCCCAGCGATGAACGGTCGGATGGGGTTGACCGCAATACCAGGCTCTACCATCCTCTCTTCGAGGTGGCGCAAACTCAACGGATACGCAACCTACCAATGCACGCATAACAACATCACGTCCAGCGGATAGTGGAGCCGTTTAAACACTTTCGACATCGCCGGCGTCAGGTTTTGCTTTATCGATCGGATTGTTCGCTCGCATGCGTCAGAATACCAAACCGCCTTATCGCGCCAGAACCTTCGCATCTTGCTACATCTTTTCGCTGCTTTGAATATTATTCAATTTGCTCTGACTTATCGAGGTGCACCGCAACTGATTGTACTGCAGCCGTATGATGCTTTGGTACTGTAAAACGCTAGCTCAAGTAGCTTGTACGGAAGCTTAAATAGGGGAAAAACGATGAAAAAGAACGTTTTCTGCTGCTTGCTGATCGCGTTGACTAGCGCGATCTTTACTCAATCTTCATATGCTGGTGCCAGTGCCAATATTGGCGACTCCTCTTCAGGTGGCGACGCAGGCTACGCTGGATCAGCTTCGCGTGGTGACGGAGGGGGCGCAGCGGCGTGTATCGACTGCAACTGAGGGAGTCAAGGGGTTCTGTTGCCTCGGCGAAGGTGCTTTGGCAATAGGGTAAGCGCTACTTTCTCCCCGACTGAACGGGCATCGGAACACGCCCATTCGGGAAAGCGGGTATTAGACAGTTGAGGTGAATTACGGCGCTACGGCGCGGTGCTGTTTAGCGTAATTGAACGGCAACACGGTTGATCTTCTGCTACGAGCACGCTGGGGCAAAGCTGCCGCGCAGGTTTATTTCGAGAGAGCAATCGCGCTAAACGGCGACCCCGAGACCGTGACGATCGATAAGAGCGGATTGAATCTCGCCGCTTTGAAAGCGATCAACGCCAAGCGCAAAACACCGATCAAGATTCGCCAGCGAAAGTATTTGAACAACCTTGTCGAACAGGATCACCGGCGCGATCAAGCGGCGAACGCGGCCAATGATGGGCTTCAAGAATTTTCGCTGCGCACGCATCATCCTTGGTGGAATCGAGACCATGCCTATAATTCGCAAAGGTCAAAACGGCTGCGTTAAGGCACTCTCGCTCGCTCAGCAATTCGACTCTTTAATTTCATAAGTATTCCTACACATATAATATTTCTTACAACACTAATTTCTTATTGCGACAGAACCGTCATATCCGCTCGAACTCCGCAACAGATTGGATCACGGCGCGCTTACAACGTTTTGGTGATAGCACACCCCGTTCGGTGCGGAACACACTAGTGCGTTGCGCGTTCGGTAGAGTCGTGCCGCGTTCGCATCCGTTCAATAAGCGAGGTATTTTCAACAGTCTTACCCGTAACCCACTCTTATTTTCTATGCAAGAAATACGCAATGCTATTGCGGTGGTCGACCACGCGCCACCGATGTCCTCCATCGAGCACGGAGAGGCCTCCTCGTCGCGCGCTGGCAACACTTACCCCCGTCAGTCCCGCACTTTGGAGCGTTCGCAGTCGATGCCTGCCCCACGCGCCACTGCCAGCATCGACAACAACCGTCCACAGCAGTTGCGGCGGCTTGCATCGCTCCCCGCCTCACAGACGCAAAGTGGGCACTTGCTGGTGCAGGATACCGCCACCGTCCTACCAGTCCGCCACGGTGAGGCTCTCTACTCGGGCACCGTTTCATGGAAGAACGGGCGGCTCGTGTCGTCGGATAAGACCATTCAAAGTTTGCTAGACTATGCACTCCCGGAAGTAACGTTGGAGCAGTCGAGGCGGCTCGCCAGAATCAACGGAACGCGCGTCACGCTGCACGCCCACCCCGACACGGAAGCGGCGCTCGAAAAGTTCAAAAAGGTATTCTCGGTGGACAAGGCGAATTTCAAGCCTGCGAGCCGCCATGAAGAAGTGCACGCCAGCGGCGTAGCCAGCCGCGTCGAAGAAAAACTCAAGGCCGAAATCGATATCCCGCTGTTGCAAAAGGCCGTCGAACGGGGCAACGGCGCAAGCGGCAAATTTGCGTTCGGGCCGCACGGAACGATGTCGATGGGCGACGCGCTTTCGGTGCGCGCAGAAGCTTTTCTGGCGGCCCACGCCCCGACGGTCTCGTCCAATGACGATTTCCTCGAAGCCGAAATCGCCAGCCGCCTCCGTCAGAACCAAGACCTGAGGGTGCGTCTCGGCGCGGAAGTAATGCTGGAAACAGCCACAAAGAAGGAACCCCAACTGATTCCCCTGGCGGGCAGCCTTGGGGTGAGCGCCGGCATCGGGTCGGCATGGGAGTTGTGGGCATCGCAAAAACTCAAGGATGCGCTGTTCGGCAAGCACTTCTCGCCGGCACGCCATATCCTGCCGGCGGCCGTCGTGGATTCTGTGCCGCCGGTAGTCATCGAAACGCTCGACACCATGTTCGTCCTTACGAGCATAAATTCCGCGCGGGGTGCCAAAACCTGGCTCACGATGATCCTCCAGGCTGTTCGCAAGCAGGCACCGTGGAAGCGTAGCGAAATCATGGACGACCTGAAAGATACCGGCAAGAAAGCCAGCAAGGCGGGCGTCATCTCGTCGATCGCGGCGCTCCCGAACAACATCCTGCAGTACTGGCACGCTGGCCCGAAGCCAGTCGACATTACCGCGAGCGCCCTGGCGACAGAGGTGGCCATCGCCGGCGCCGCATCTGGTATCCCGCCTGAAGTGAAAGAGGCGCGCGAGAAGATGAGTGCGGCGCTGGTCCAGAGCATCAAGGATGGCGTGATGCCTGGACCGGATGGTGACGAAACGCCAAAAGCTTATATCACGACCGCCACGAAACACGCACTCGATATCGCTCCGGGCGATAGCGTGGCGGTCAAGACTATGGGCGTCGCCATGATTGTCCGCATGATACCGTTCCTTGCCGGCGATCGCGCGCTCAATGTTGTACCGGAATCGATGCTGCGGATTTTCCGTAGCACAGTTGTCAACATCGGCCGTAATTTCCTCAAAACTGTCGAAGTAAAATTCCCCACCCTGTTTCTTCGGTGATCAGCCGACTCGTGAGATCAAACAGACTCCTTTCGTGGCCGTCCTGGACGCCGACGCGGT
>Ga0308167_1000147_pt1 | contig 163167 bp, 156 predicted proteins | sample PhyCR1_2_FD_202138 | JGI IMG/M metagenome (GOLD analysis project Ga0308167, IMG submission 202138) | Phyllosphere microbial communities from UC Gill Tract Community Farm, Albany, California, United States - DLSLRC.R1 | ecosystem: Host-associated > Plants > Phyllosphere > Unclassified | place...
AGTATTTGTATTCGCCACCGCTTAAGCGCGTAAGTCCATGCGGAGGAAGTTTGTACTCTTGCTTCGCCCACGCCTCAAACGCCGCCCGCACTTCCGTCACCGGCTGCGCTTCCTCGACAGTGGGGGCGGCAGCGAGCATGGCGCGATACTCCCCTTTCCAGTCGGGAAATGTCGCTCCGGTTGACTCGTAGTGGTTCTCTGCGGCAACCTCCATTTCGTCTGTTGGCTCTATCGGCGCAACCCGCTGCTTCTCATCATCTATCCAGACTAAGCGTTTCATGCTTCACCCCTGTTGCTCAATTTGAGCGCACGAATTTCGAATGCCGCTTCTGCGGGATCAATGTTCTCATCGCAGATATTTGCCGCCTCTTCTAAAGTAGTGCTCCGTACTGCTTCCCCAATCTCAAGCGCTTCCGCAGCATTTAGAATCGCAGCGCGATCTTTGATCCAGAGCGCCCTCATGTCGATCGCGCGCAGTGCTTGCGCTATTTGTTTGTTGTTCATGCTTCACCTTCCTCGTTACGTACCGCCGAAAGCAACGCTAACAACTGCGGGTAGAAGCGAAGCGCAGATCTGCCGTCCATGTCCGCTATCTCTTCTTTTGTGAACGTCGGCCACTTACTGATGAGGTAGCATTTGCACCCGGCACGCAGATGGTCGTCCGTGATAGTGATCTTGTATGCAAGCCCGGAAATCACAACGGGTGTCCGCGAACACTTTTCGGAGACCCACGCGTTGCCGTAGACCCGCGCGTTGCCGGAGACCTGCGCGTTGCCGGAGACCTGCGCGTCGCCGTAGACCCACGCGTTGCCGTAGACCCGCGCGTTGCCGGAGACCTGCGCGTTGCCGGAGACCTGCGCGTCGCCGTAGACCCGCGCGTTGCCGGAGACCTGCGCGTTGCCGTAGACCCGCGCGTTGCCGGAGACCTGCGCGTCGCCGTAGACCTGCGCGTCGCCGTAGACCTGCGCGTCGCCGTAGACCTGCGCGTCGCCGTAGACCTGCGCGTCGCCGTAGACCCACGCGTTGCCGTAGACCCGCGCGTTGCCGGAGACCTGCGCGTTGCCGGAGACCTGCGCGTCGCCGTAGACCCACGCGTTGCCGTAGACCTGCGCGTCGCCGGAGACCTGCGCGTCGCCGGAGACCCGCGCGTTGCGGTAGACCTGCGCGTTGCCGTAGACCCACGCGTTGCCGTAGACCCACGCGTTGCCGGAGGCGTGCGCAAGGTTGGCTTCTTCCGCGATGTATCCGCCCAAGTCGCCAGGCTCGACTGGTGCCATACACGACAGCGCTGGAATCGCCACCAAAGCCCGAATGCGACGGACCACAATCCCAGGGGCGATAACCTTCTCGTCACCCTCAACAAATTCGTATTTCTTGCTCATGTTTTTCTCGGTTAGGCAGCGCTTGAAAGGTCTTCGCGACGGTCGCGATAGGCTTGGTTCAACTCTTCAAGGGCCGGTCCTTCCGGCAGTTCGCGCATGTCATCTGCGATCAGGTCTAGCACATCCAAATCCTTGCACTCGGCGATGCGCTTTTTGACGGTGTCGATGTCGAATGTGGGCGCATCAGGTGTCGGGTTGTTTTCCAGTGCAGGCGCATCTTGATCGTCGCTATCGTCGCCTGGAGTGGGAGTGACGTAATCGCCTTCAAGCACGTTATCTAGCGCTTGCGAATGTCCGCGTGCCGACAGGTCATCTAGGTCCGCCGCATGGGCCAGTTCGATGCTGACCGGCAGATATTTCACGAGACGGCGAAGCACGGTCTTGCGGCCCATCTCCGCGAAGTGCGCGCCCCACGGCGAATCCTCGGTCTTGCCAAAGCGCTTGGCGGTCTTCCATCCCTGCGAGTTATCGCGGATCTGAAGGATCTGATCCTTGCTCATGACCTCGAATGCATGGCCGCCGCCGACCAGCTTGGCCACCGCATAGAAGGCGACGATATCGCCGCGTTCACTCATGGCGGGCCGGTGTGTCAGCTTTTCGTCCAGACCGTAGGCATAGTCGAAGTCATCCTTCTCGCAAACCTCGTGCGCGGCGATGCTCACGATCTGACCGGACCGGCGCGCGAGGTCTACGAGGCCCTTGTAGCCAAGCACGATCTGCACTTCGGTGATGCCCTTTTTCCGGTTCTCGAACGGGATCAGGTATGCGTGCCCGAGTGGCGTGTTCGGTTCGAGCCCCAATTGCGAGCATTGCACGATGGCCCCCATCAGTGTTTCCACCTTGCATCCCATCAGCTTCGGCGTTGTGCGCAGCGCGCCGAGAGCGATCTTCAGCATCCGGTCCGGGCTGACGTGGCGCGGCAGGATAGCGGCCAGCATGCCCTTTTGCGATTCGAAGAACTGCTTCACGTTACCGATACCAGCATCTGCGGCGACCATTTGCGATGTCTGCTTTAGCATCGCCAGATTCGTTTTTTGCGGTTGTGCCACGATCATTCCTCGTCTATTTGCTTGAATGCCCAGGCGGGCAGGGTTTCAATGCTGATTCCGTCGCCGTATCCGGGCCACACGCCAGTTTCGATGCAGCGTTGATAGGTAGACAGGTCCCGCTTGTACAAATCCCGTCCTGCCGCGATTGATGCTTCGTCCAGCATTACGACGCTCGCGGCATATGGCCATTCGGTCTCGACGGCCAGGAACAGGAAGCCGCGCACCTCGGTTTGTGCCGCCGCCTCGTAGCCGTCGCTATAGAAGGCGGCTTGAACGTGGTAGCGCTTGCGCGCGATCTGGCGCTTGAACTCGGCGGGGCTTGCGTCGCTGTAGGTTTTGACGTCTAGCAGCACAGCGCTTTCGCTGTACGGATGCACCCAATCCGGCCTGCACCGGCACAGCGCAGCGGTGTCGGCGTCTTTCCAGAAAGCAGACACTTCTGGCTTCCCGGAATCGAGGACATCGCGCACGTCGCTGATGCGACGCACGGATTCAGCTTGATGCATTGCGGTGGCGTGCTGCTCTGGCTTGATTCCTATCTGGCCCGGACTTAGCGTTTCTTCAAAAGCTTTCCATTCTTTTGTTGCGCGCGTCGTGACTTTTGGCCCGACGACATATCGCTTATCGAACTCGTGCGGCTCCAAAATCGCGGCGTGCGCGAGTTGGCCCTCCAACTGACCGGGCTTTATCGTGCGCGGTGGCCGTGCCGGATCGAACGTCCAGGCGTAGAACTTCGCTGCGGACTGCGCGATCAGATCAAGGCCCGACTTCGATACCTCGGTCGTGCGCGAGTGGTAATCCTCGATCGACATGTGCGGGTCGACGTGCGGCATAAACGGTGCGCGATCCATTACAGGAATCCTCCGAGCGAAAGGGCGTTCCACGCGGCCAGGGCCAGCAGCATCGCGACAGCGCCCGCCGCGAACGAGCCCCAGTGAATGCGGCGGCGCGGAGCAGTGCGCTCTATTTCGTAGTTGGGCGTAAAACGTGTCTCACTCATCAAATCTCTCCACACAAGCGGTGCCGCAAACGATGCACTCTGCGTCAACGATCGGCCCGCACACTGTTAAATGCTCGACACGCTCAAACCGACGTTCAGCGCGGCAGCACGGGCACCAAGCAAGCTCAGGGTCAACGTAGTACCGCGCGTGATCCTCGGGGGCGTAGTCGAAGCGGAACATGTCAAGCTCTCGCTTGTGCCGCAGCATCGCCGGAGAACACCATCGCGGCATTCGCGCTGTAACGCGCAAACATGTCGCCGAACAGGGCAACCAGCTTTTCCTGGTTCGTCGAATCGGCAAGCGTGTACGTCTGCGCGAGAGAGGCGGCGAATGAACCGGTCTGGCGCTTCATCAGTTCCAGCGCGCCGTATGTCGGTCGAGAGGCGGATTCCAGGCGATCGATCGCGGCTTGAGCGCGGGCCGCAGATTCACGCATGGCGCGGGCTTCCATCTGGCGCTGGTTTTCCTCGCGGCACGCCGCACGGTTCGGGTCAATGTCGAATACCTGGGCTGGCGCGAAACCAGCCAGCGCGGCGTAGACGGGGTTGGTGGTCTGCATGTCTTGCTCCGGGTGGGTATGGAGCGGGGTGCGCTCCGTAAATTCACTCAACAAATGTGTTAAGTGAATTTGACACCACAGGCGAGCGAATGTCAAGTTTTCTCGTCAAATTTGTCAAGAAAACTTGATTTTTTAAATACTGGAGCCGTCTTCGCGTTCCGGTTTGAGCTCAGAACCCCTGCGATTGGGGGAGGGTCTAGCATTCCCCGCTGCCCGGCAACTGGCTAGAGCGGACTGTGTCGCAGAAAGAAAGCCATTTAACGGATAGGAATAATATGATGGAGTTCCGTCAACGCCGTTCACTGAGATGGCGAGGCGCAGCACCTGACCGTCTTTCATTTCGGCGATCAAAATTGGAAGATTCTGCTCCTGAGAGAAAGTAACAAACCATATCGTATCCCCCATTTGTATAGGCGCAAACTCGGCTGGAATGGTGTGGACCCTATTCTGATCAACGCGCGCCTGGACCGTAAGTTGTACCGCGGGGGCGTTTTTTTCAGCGGCTTGCTTCATTGCTGAAATTATCTGGACGGATCCATCGCAGTTCGGCGTCGTGAAATTTACGACTAACGCGTTTGAGCTTGAATAGCCTGTCGCTCGAAAAATATTATGAGTTGGATCCGTCACATGGCGCACCTCCCACGAACCGTAATTTTTCGTGCTTTCCGTTTTTCCCTGGATAGCTTGCGCACACACGACTCCTGACGACATCAATAAGATTGCCGCTGCCATCGCTTTTAATCTCATATTTTCTCACTCTGCTTGTGTACGATTTTCCCAATAATGAAGCAGCTTTCAGTCAAGGGCCGATCGCGAAAAAGCCGCTTATCGGGATTGTCTGACGCGGCAAGCCAGCCTTGACCGTCGCGAAAAAGCCGCTTAATAGCCAACTCCCCATCGAAGTTGATTGCGAATACGCCGCCATCTCTGGCGGTCACATCAGCCAAATTCACTACAACCCAATCGCCAGCGTATAGCCCTGGTTCCATGCTTGCGCCAGGGACCTCTACCGCGACAAGCTTTTCTGGTTTGTAGCCGTTACGGTCGTACCAGTTGCGCGAGAAAAACAGCGGGGCGTGGTCTTCCGTCACCGGATCGGCGGAGTATCCCGAAATTCCTGCTGACAATCGCAACCTCACTCTCCTAATAGCAGGGTAGTTTGGGTTGTCATCCAGGTCGATTTCTTCTGGCTTTTCGGCCTTCATGGATCCGCGCCCAGTGGACAACCACATCGGGGAGACGCGTAGCGCCGCCGCTGTCCGTAATAGATTCTCACCGGCAATTCCGGCCACAGAACCGTGCATCCATAGCGATACAGCAGAACGCGAAATCCCGACAGTCCTAGCCAATTCGGACTGGGAAATTCCGGCCTGATCAAGCGCCGCTTTGAGTCGATCAGCAAGTGTTTTCATGTTGAGTATATTAAACACTTGCTCGCCAAGAGAGCTTGACATAGAATTTGTTAAGTGAAATTGACAAGGGCTTAAAAATGGTGCTCACCAAACAACAGGCGATCGATATTTTCGGAAGCTCGGGTGCCGACCTGGCCCGTGCCCTCGGTTGCACTAGAAGTGCTATCTCGCTCTGGCCGGAAGAACTCAGCCAGAAACAAACCGATACCGTCATTGGTGCCGCTACTCGCCTAGGCAGGCCGGTTCCTTCGGGGTTCCTACCCACCCCCACAACCACAGCGGTGGCGGCATGAACACATCATCGCCGGACGTGGGCGCAATGGCACGCAAGACCGAAGCGACTTTCTTGCGTGCGTTTTCATTGGTCGGGCAGAACAAGGTGGCAGATGAAATCAAGATGTCATCGACTACGGTTTCTCGCTGGATCTCGCACGAAGACGACATGAAGCGCTGCTGCAAGATCATCGCCGCGCTCGATCTGAAAATCGTATCCAAGTCCGCCGTGTGCGTCTCCCGCAGCACTTTCGAGGCGTACAAGATCCTCGCCGCCGAACACATGCGCGCTGTCTCGCGCGAAGAACAGCTTTCTTGGGACGAGTGATATGCAGGCCAATCCTATTCCTGAATTCCCGCTGTGGCGCTTGGCCGAAATACGCGAGCTAACGGCGCGCATGAGGCTTGTTACAGCCCGAGACCTTCATATCCAGATGTCGCGAGAAATAGAAGCTCACGCTGTTGCGTATGCGGACGCTGTGCGTGCTTTGAAGGCACAGGAGAAGAACTAATGGCCGGAGACTGGATAAAGATGCGATCTGATCTTCACACGAGTCCGAAGGTTGTCCGTATTTCGTCCGCATTGAAAGCGGACAGACTTCGCACCGTTGGAGGATTGCATTCCGTTTGGAGTCTGTTTGATGTCCACTCGGAAGATGGTTTCATGGAAGGTTACACGTTAGAGATACTTGACGACTTGATCGGATTTCCTGGATTTTGCGCTGCCATGGTGTCCGTTGGGTGGCTCATGCAGGACGAGGGAGGCCTTTCAATCCCTAGGTTTGATGAGCATAACGGTCAATCTGCAAAGCGCCGCGCGCAAGATACAGAGAGAAAGCGCATCACTCGCAAGTCAGGAAATGTGTCCGCATCGGAAGCGGACAAATCTCGGACCAGAGAAGAGAAGAGAAGAGAAGATATAAAACCTAGCAATGCTAACGCATTGCTTGTCGACAGCGATGCTGACGACGCATTGCCGACGCTCGACCTGACTTCGCAGGATTCGACGGATGCCGCTGATCCTCATGCCGTGCATCCTGCCTGTCCGCATCAGCAGATCGTCGCCCTGTACCACGCCATCCTGCCGTCCAATCCGGCGATCCGGGACTGGACGCCTGCACGGCAAGCAACGCTCCGGGTGCGATGGAACGAGGACCGAAGGCGTCAGAACCTCGACTGGTGGCGAGGATTTTTCGAGTACGTCTCGCACTCGCGATTTTTGACTGGCCGCGCATCGCAGCATGACCGCAAGCCTTTCACGCCCGGTCTCGAATGGCTCCTTAAGGCCGAAAACTTCGCAAAGATCCGCGAGGGACGCTACGAAGACGAGGAAGTCACAGCATGAGCCACGACGACATCCGCAACGCGATCCCGCAATCGATCGAGGCTGAGCAGTACGTCCTGGGCGCTTTGATGCTCAACAACGATGCCGTAGATCGCGTCGGAGCGCTGAAGGCCGAGCACTTTTTCCGTGGCGACCACCGTGCGATTTATGCCGAAATCACTGCGTTGCTGGGCGCTGGCGTCGGCGCTGACGTGCTGACGGTATTCGAGCGCCTGCACGCGAAAGGTAAGGCGCAAGACTGCGGCGGACTGCCCTACCTGAACTCCCTTGCCACCTCGGCACCGGGAATCGGGAACGTGGCCCGATACGCGGCGATCGTGATTGACCGATGGACCAAGCGCGCCTTCCTCACAACAGCGTCGGAAATGCAAGAGGACGCGACGAATAGCCCGGATTCTGCGGCTGCATTGCTCGATAGGGCGTCCGCGAAGCTTGAGAGCCTAGCCCGCACACAGGAGCGCAAGGAGGCCGTGAAGCTGTCCGCTGCCATGGCCGAGCACTTGAGCGTCATGGAGCGGCGTAGCGAGGGCAAGGAGCGTGTCATATCGACGGGCTTGGTTGACCTGGACCGAGCGCTGAACGGCGGATTCAGGCCCGGACAAAGCATTGTTCTCGCTGGCAGACCTGGCATGGGGAAAACGTCCCTCGCACTGAACATCGGCCTGAGCGTGTCCGAGTCGGGGCAATGCCTTTTCCTGTCGCAAGAAATGCCGACAGCAGAAATCGTTGATCGTGCGACGGCGCAGCTTGGCCGCATCCCGCTTAGCAAAGTTATGAATGCGCCCCTTGACGATCAGGATTTTTGGCAGGCCGTGACTGTCGCGGCGCACAAGGTGACTGACCTAGGCTTGTTCATCGATGACCAAGGCTCCTTGACGCTGCTGGATGTGCGGAACAAAGCGCGGGCCATCAAGCGCAAGCATGGATTGAATCTGCTGGTTGTTGACTACCTGCAACTGATGAGCGGCGACGGAGATAACCGAAACGAGCAGATCGGGGCGATATCGCGGGGCGTCAAGGCGCTGGCCAAGGAATTGGACATCGCAGTTTTGCTGCTGTCGCAACTTAGCCGAAAAGTCGAAGAGCGGGCGTCGCGCATTCCGCAGCCGTCCGATTTGCGGGACTCTGGATCGATTGAGCAAGACGCCGATGTGATCCTGTTCATCCACCGCGAAGAAGTCGCGAACCCGGATTGTGGTGACGAATGGCGTGGGTTCGCTTTGGCACGGATCGCAAAAAATCGACACGGAAAGATTCAGGACGTTGGCTTGAATTACGCAGGCGAATGGACGGCGTTCCAAGACCGCATTGGTGCGTGGCCATCGCATCCGGCTGCGCCGACTCGATCACGTAGCAGGGGGTTTGAGGGATGACCGCCGCTAATAAAACGCGCGCGCACGCGCGGGCGCATTTGCCCGCGAGCGCACTTGAGGAAACATTCGCGCTGCATTGCCGGGCCTCTTCTCTGCCGACGTTTGAGCGTGAATTTGCCTTTGCCAAGCCCCGCAGGTTCCGCGCCGACTTCGCTTGGCCTGAGCGGATGGTGCTGGTCGAAATCGAGGGTGGCGTGTGGTCTGGCGGCAGGCATACGAGGGGAGCGGGATTCACGAAGGATTGCGAGAAGTCCAACTTGGCCGCTCTTCTCGGCTACAGAGTTTTCCGCTTCACATGCGATCAAGTGCGCGACGGCACTGCGATCAAGACGATGTTGACTGTTTTCGGGGAGGTTGAAACAGCATGAGACTCATAAACAGAATTTGTAATGCGCTTGAGCAGCACGGTCCCATGACTGTGTTTCAGCTTGCCGATGTCATGCAGCATGACGTTGATTGCATCCGCGCATCGATCAACAGCCATCGTCACGGGAAATTCGCGTGTGAGTCGCGCGCCATCCGCATCAAGGAGTTCATTCAAACGGGATTGCGTCCGACAGTTGTCATGGAAATTGGTGACGAACCCGATATGACGATCGCGAAATCGAAGATGATAAGCGCGCAAGAGCGCAAGGCGAGAACGGTTGATCTTAAGGTCGTCGATGAGGCGCTGGCAGCACGTCTTGCCGTACTGCGCGCTTATGCAGGAAATCCATTCGGCGTGGCCATGGCTCAGTGCGGGGTGCGGGCGTGAAATACCGTGGCACAACCCAACTCGCAGCGATCTGGTGCAACGATCCCGAGTTCCATGCGTGGCTTGCTGACTTGGCCAGCATTGAGCCCGACGATGTAACCACCGAGGGCGCTGCCGAAGTCGTGCGCAAAGCCTGCAACGTTTCCTCTCGATCGGACTTCGACAAGGACGACTCAGCGGCAGAGCGGTTCATGCGCGAGATACGGAATCCGTTTAATGCGTGGCGCAACGAGCGACGCAGTCAGCAAGGGGGGATGTCGTGAAGCTCTGTATTAATTGCAAACATTATTCTCCAGCAATTTCAGCGGCAGCTTTCGGCATGCACGTTTGGGCTCCGCAAGCATGCCGATACAGCGATTCAATTGATCCAGTAAACGGAAGGCCAATTTGGAAAAATTCGGACCCTAAAATTTCGCGCGGCGACCCTTCATCCTGCGGTCCCGATGCGGCGTGGTTTGAGCCACGAACCGATACAGTTTCACCCACCAGCAACAGGAGCTTCAAATGACTGACGAAACGACAAAGACCGAAGATACGACGGACGCAACCGCGACCGACACGACGGCATCTACCACGGATACCACGGCGTCGGAGGTCGCTGCATCATCGGGGGAGGCCTCGTCCGCGTCCGACTCATCGGACAGCGCTGCATCGGATACGAGCGCCTCGAACACGGATGCCACGACTGCCGATACCGATACGGAAACGTCTGCTGCCTCCGCAGATGATTCGACGACGGCGGCAGCCGATTCGGCCGGTTCCACGGGGGAGTCCACCGATACGGTCCAGGCTACGTCGGATATCGATTCCGCATCCACGTCCACAACCGATTCGACGGATACCGCGACTTCAGCGTCAACGGCTGCATCGAGCAGCGACGCAACGGACACTGCTTCGTCAGACTCCACTGATTCGGCCAGCACGCTCCCTGCCGACACCACGCCCGGCGAGGTTCACATGTACTTCGAGCGTATCAAGCAGGGGATTGAGCGCTTCGGGAAAAAGCTTGAGGATGAAGAGCATGAGTTCTTCGATCGGCTCAAGGCGAAAATCCTTGGCTAAGTAGCAACAAAAACTGTAATTACCGAATTATTTAGCATAGATTGCTAATAATTCGGTAATATTAAGAAATCTGTAATAGACAAACGTAGATTTTTTCTATATGGAAGAGCGCAAAAAGCCCGGGAAGAAGCCAGGATCGCCCAAGACGGGCGGTCGGAAGGCTGGCACGCCCAACAAGGTCACCGCTGACATCAAGGCGCTGGCGCAGTCATATGGGCCGGATGCGATCGCGAAATTGGTTTATCTCATGGAGTTCGCGGAGAACGAGGCCGTGCAGAAAAGTGCGGCTGATTCAATTTTGGATCGCGGGTACGGGAAAGCGCGTCAGGCTGTTGATGTTGCGGGTCAAGATGGTTCGCCGCATGTTCTGATTAAGATCGTCAAATCTCAAGGGGTGTCCGATGTTGATAGCAGTGTTCAAGCCGAAGAGTGAAGCGAACGGCGAAGGCGCTCTGGTGTGGGGGAAGATCCATCAGAAGGAGATTTCGCGTGATGAATTGGATCAGCATGTCAGCGATGGCTGGCTGACTTCCGCGCATGAAGCGTTGCTGGCTGCCGATATCAAGAAGGCCGAGGATGAAACCGCTGATCTGAGGACGGAGATTGCTGAGGTAGAGCAGAAGATTGATCTGCGCACCAAGGAAGGGCGCGCGCTGAAGGCCAAATTGGATGCAGAGCAATCGGGTGAATCTCAGTGAAAGCGCCCAAGTCCTGGTTCGTCGCGGAAGGGATAGCTGAACTCGGCTTGGCCGGGGCTGCTGTCGATATGGACCCGGAGATGATTGAGCGCGTTTCTCTGCGGCTGGACGCGAATCTGGCCGAGTTAGAGACGAAGGGCGCACGCGTAAGCGGGTGGGTTTTCTCGTCTGAGCCGGGAGTTAATAACGGCGGCGTTATCGTCAATGTGCCGAACGGCTTGGTCAACCTCGTCATTCTCTCGGCTGCCATCGTCGCCGCGCCGAGTATTGGAAAGAATCTCTCTAGCGTGACTGTCGCTCAGTTGAAACTTGCGCGCGACAACCTGATGAATTTCCAGTCATCGAACATCCCGAGCATGCGCCGCAATACGAACATGCCGTTCGGATCGGGCAATCAACAGATGGCAGACGGTCCGCAGTTCTACCGCCGTCTTCCGCCTCAGCTTGGAGTTGGACCAGATTCCAACTTTGACAATCCCGACATCGAGCTATGGGGCTCAAGTTCTAATGGTGGCCAGCGATGAGCACGATCAATCAGCTTGCATTCAACGACACGCCTCAATTGAGTGACCAGATTCCACATTGGAGCCAGAGTGCTGGCGTTACTGAACGCACCTCGATCAATCAGCTTTTGCAGGTTTTGAATCAGTTGCCCACTGTGCAGCCGGTCACTGGATCGGGGCAATTGTGGCTTAACAATGGTGTCGTAACGGTGGCATGAAATGAATCTTACAGCAATCAGTTCGGTAACAAGGCAGTCTGAGCCAGTTTATTCGACCGGGCAGGCTCTAAACGTCAATGCTGCTATTGGTGGGCAAGCGACGACTGCTGGAGCGGCTGCCGCCGTGCCAATGCAAACCGTCAGTGGCAATCTGATACCGCTCGGCTATCAGCAAATCACCGGACCGACGACATCAACCGCACTGACTGTTCCGACTGGTGCGCGCATCGCGTTGCTTCAGGCCGAGAGCCAGTCTGTGCGCTGGCGCGACGATGGAACTGCGCCCACCGCTGCTATCGGCATGCAATTGCTTGTAGGGCCGGTGCTTGAATACGATGGCAACCTCTCCGCGTTTCGCGTGATTCAAACGGCTGCTACGGCCATCCTCAACGTTTCGTACTACAAGTGAGGTGGATATATGCCCCGCAGCAGACAAGGGATGCAGGGTCTAACGCCATCGACGGCGACGGTGCAGACGGTCAGCTATAGCACGAGCCCCTACACTTACGCGAATTCGACGCAGGGAATTCAGTCGGTTCAGGTGACCGGTGGCGCTGTTTCGTTGATTGAATTGCTGGATAAGAGCGGTACGGCTACTACGATCGGCTCATCGTCGCTCGGGTTGCTCTCCGGCACTTTCATCTTGCAGCCAGGGTATTCGATTCGCGTCACATGGGCCGTAACGAAGCCCACAATCATCGTCTACTGATATCGTCTACTGATATGGCAACTGTTCCACTCGCGCAGACGCAAAGTTTTCCGATGCCGCTTATGACTGGCGGCACGCTCGTCACTGACGCGGGTACGGTTGAGGGTGAGTTCGCTGTAAATCTGAAGTTTCGGCAGGTGGCCACGAACAATAAGACTGGCACCTGCACTTCTCATGGTGGCCTAACCGAATGGATGGCGTCCACGGTCAGAGGAGAATCTGATCGAGGCGGCATTCTCTGGAACGGCTACATGTACCGGGTTCAGGGCGCGTCGGTCTATCAGTATTCGACTGCGGGCGTGAGAACGCTTATCGGCACAGTGGCGAATGATGGCCTTAAGTGTCGCCTCGATTACAGCTTTGACTTTCTCATGATTGTCAGCGCTGGAAAGCTCTATTACTACTGCCCATCGGGGTTTAGCACGGCGTCATCTGTTGCCGTCTCGGGGGGCGGCCTGTCGTATGCGGTGGGCGACACGATCACACTCGGCGCGCTGGGCTTATATGCGACCGTAACTGTTACGGCTATCAACAGCGGCACCCAGGCTAGCGCAACGGCTCAGTTGACAGGAAGCGTCGTAAGTGGGTTCATCGTTACGAATGGTGGCACAGGGTACAGCAATCCGACTGTGACGATTGGCGCTCCACCTTCTGGCGGCACGACAGCGACTGCGCGTGCAATCGTAGATGACGGCGTGATAACTGAAATTCTGGTTGTGGATGGCGGATCGGGATACGGCACCGTCGTTCCAACTGTGACGATTTCCGCCCCTGACGGAGGTGGTGTCGTCTCGACAGCGAGCGTAACGAATGCGCCGCAGGTGTTGACCGAGTATCTGCCAACGAATCCCGTGGCACAGGTTCTGAGTAGCGGCGGTGGCACTGGCGCATCTTTCAATGTCACATGGGAAAGCAAGGGCAATTTCATCCAGGTAGACATGGATTTGTCCGCTGGCATCACGACTGTCACCGATGCTTGCTACATGGCAGGCTACATAATGGTCACAGACGGCGTGGACGTGTGGTGTAGCTCGCTTGTGAATCTGGCTTTCTTCCCTGGGTATTACGGAAGCGCGGAATATGATCCGGACGGTATTGTCGCGATCTACAAGCTGAACAATCAGCTATATGTCCTCGGCAAGAACACTACGCAGACAATGGCGAACACGGGTGGCAATAACTTCCCGTTCACCGCTCAGTCGTCATACACGTTTGATATTGGCTGCGTTTCGCGCCAGACGATGTGCTACACGAACCATTCGCTTGCCTGGATTGGTGGCGGCAGGAATATGCCCAATGGCGTCTGGTTCCTTAATGGCAACTCTCCGAACAAGATCAGTTCGGCGGCTGTCGATTATGAATTGGCGCAATTGACGGCTGATCAGGTTGCAGTCGTAACGATGGAATCCATGTCGTTTGAGGATTCGGAGTTTATCTACGTTCACCTGCCTCGCAAGACTCTCGTGTTTGATTTCACGGCGACAACCGCGCTTGGCGTGAAATTCTGGACGCAATTAAACAGCGGACCGACGAGCGCGAGCTATTACCGAGCACGCAATTTTGTGCAGTTCAATGGGATGTGGGCGGCAGGAGACGTTGCAGATAACCGGATTGGGTATCTCGACTCCACGACTGGCGGCCACTATGGCGAGCCCGTCATTAATAGGTCCACTGGACCGCTGACTATGCTGCCGCTTGCGTCTGCTGCGCTCCGATCGGTCGAATTGAAGTGCATTACCGGCCAAGCCGGTGACACATCGCGAGTAGGAATGTCGTATTCAGCAGACGGAATCAGGTGGTCACAAGTGCGTTTTGCGCCTGCCGCGCCACGTGGAGCCTATGCTAATAGAATTATTTGGCGTCCAGGTGCCCTAACTATTGGTAAAATGCAGATGCGAATTGAACACATCACAACGCAACATGTGACGTGGTTTAGTTGTGATCTCGAATTAGAGGCGCTGAACGCATAATGGCAAATTTGACGCGCGTCGATCAGAAGTCTTTGCAGTCCGCATTAAATGGGGACTCGGCTGTGGCTGACGCGATCGGCAATGCCATCAATGGCAGTTCGATGAATTCGTTTTCCCCTGACCCGACGAATGGATCGGGCTCGGGAATGTACGCACAGATTGGAACACTGAATTACGTGGAAATGACCATCACGCTTTCGAGCGCTGGCAATCCAACGGTATCACTACCCTTTACGCATCAGAGCCTGAGCAGCCAGTACGGCGTCATTCCGGGTGTCTCCGCGTCGGGTGTAGCAGTCAATGCACTGGTCCCTCCTGGGTCCGCGCAGGCAAAGCTATACCGGTACGACGGTACTTCCTTGGACGCAGGTACTTACTATTTGGGCGGTTGCTATGAGTCAGATGTCGGGTGAAAAATCATGGTAGCGGCGGCGATTGGCGCTACCGTTGTTTCTGGTGTTGCCAGTAGCGCTATATCTGCGAGCGCGGCAAGTGATGCGGCTGACGCGCAGAAATCTGCCGCGCAGAGCAATTTGCAGCTTGCTACGGATCAATACAACAATCAGCAAGAGCAAATCTCCCCGTATTTGCAGGCCGGTCAAACTGGCTTAAACGGCTATACCGATCTTTTGGGCGCAAACGGCACTGCCGCGCAAAATGCCTCGATCAATGGCATCAAGACCGGCGCGCAATACCAAGGAGATATGCAGACTGCCAATGAAAATATATTGGCGAATGCGTCGGCCACTGGTGGATTGCGTGGCAGCAACACGAGCAACACACTTGCAAATACCTCGATATCGACGCTGAACAATCTGATCACGAACAAGCTTTCGGGATACAGCACGCTAATGTCGAATGGATTGAATGCGATAAATAGCTCTCAAAACGCAAGCAATTCCTATACGAATGCCGCCACATCTGCAAATAACCAGACTGCGAATGCACAGACTTCCTACGATACTTCGATCGCGAATTCGGCCAATTCTGCCCTTGGATCCATCACGAGCGGCATAAACCGGTATTCGACATATTACGGGTCGAACAACAATAGCTCTTCATGGGTGTGACATGGCCGATCTAATCGACTTCTCGAATATCGGCAAAGGCATCGACGCGCAGATGAACAATGCGGCGCTGTCAGGGCAGCAGCTTGGGTACAACGACGCGACGATGCAGGGAAAGATTGCCGCGTCGAATGCTGGCAATCAAGCGGCAGTATCGAACTCGCAATTGCAGGTGAACAATAATCAGCGGCAGCAGCAATTCCAGATGGAATCGTCTGCGCTTGCGGCCAATCCCAATGCTACTTCGGCGGACTATCAAGCGCTTGCGAACAAGTATCCCGAGTTCGCATCGCAGGTCAACGCTAACCAGAACCAAACGCAAGTGAACTGGCAAAACATCCGTCAGCGCATGTCGTCTGATGCTGTTGCGACGGTGGCCGGGATGCAGGCGCGGTTGCAGGCGGGCGACACACAAGGCGCGCTTGATTTGCTTGAGCAGCGTGCGGTGCGGCAGGAAAACAGCGGCGATGCGGCAGGCGCTGCTTCGACGCGAGCATATGAAAACCTGATCACTAAGAGCCCGCAGCAGGCAATGCAGATTGCCTCTGGCATCTTGAATGCAGGCAGTGCAAATACTGCCAGCCAGCTTTATGCAAACCAGGGCGATCAGGCCAATGCAGTCGTTGCGCAAGGCTCAGTGCCAGCGGTTATCGCCCAGCGTCAGGCGCAGGCATCCCAAGCTGGTACGGCGGCGCAGTACGCACCGGCAGAGCGGCAGGCTGGCATCAACGCTACCAACGCAGGCGTTGGGCTGACCACGGCGCAAACGGGCGTCGTGAACCAGCAACTGGCCGGGGGCAGTCCGACTGCGATTGCCAGCGCTCAGCCCGACTATCAGGCCGCTCAGTCGAATCAGCAGCTATCCGATCAATCTGGCGAGATGGCTCAGGAATTCTCTCAAATCGGTAAAGGCGTAACGTCTGGTGTGCTGGGTGCCACTTGGGACAACGCTGCCCGCAAATTTACCGGCGACACGTCTAGGCTTCAGCAGTTGCGTCAGGAAGCTTCGAGCCTGGTTGCTCAGGCTGAGACGGCAAGCATGGTGAACGGGAATTTCACAGATGCATCGACGGCGCGTGCCGTGCAGAACGTTCCGTCCATTACGGACAGCCCGCAGGCGTGGTCCACATATTTGCAGGCGCGTCAAAAGTTTCTCGCCTCCAAAGCGGCATGGTTGAATGCGCGCGGAGATTGGCAGCGCAACAATAACGCATCCCTTGGTCCCGCATATCGGGACATGACCATTCAAGGGCCAAACGGGACATCCATGTTTGTCAAGCAGGGAGATAGCTTCACGACATTCAGCAAGAAGGCCGCGCCGTCGTATTACAGCGCGCCGTCTCAATCCTCGTTCGACCCGACGCAATGACGAACTCCACATTCCCGACAAGCTACAAAGACCCGGTGTATGCGGCGGCGGACACGGCTGCTTCTGACGCTGCTGGCATCCCTCAGGGTCTATTGCAGAGCGTGCGCACGGCGGGCGAGAAGTCGAACGCAAATCAGGTGAGCAGCGCGGGGGCAACTACGCCTTATCAGTTCACCGCTGACACACGCGCACGCCTTAAGCAGAAGTATGGGATCGATGTAACCGCATCGCCTCAAGCCGCCGCTCTTGGCGCTGCGTATCTCCTAAAAGAGGGAATGCAGCGCACGGGCAGCGCAGCGGGGGCAGTCACGCAATACATCGGTGGGACTGATCCTGCTAACTGGGGCGGACAAACGCGCGCGTACACGAATCGCGTCATGTCCGCATTCACCGGACAGGGTGGTCAGGATACGCCCCAGGCATCGCCGCAGCCGCAAGCATCGGCTCCATTGCCAAGCGCCGCATCGTATGGCCTTGATCCATCTGTTGTCGGGCTCGGTGGCGCGCCTACGCAGACGCCGGTCGCGCCGGTGTCATCCCAAACGCCGGTCGCGCCGGGTGCCGGTGTAAATGCACAGATAGTCGCCGACTACAACGCCGGTCGCCTGTCGCCATCAGACATGGACGCCGTGGACGCGCGCGTGAAGTCGGGCAATATCCAGATTGATCCGTCGCAGTTGCAGCGCCCGCAAGCGGGTCAAGCCGCGCCACAGGCGAAAACGATTGGTCCTAAGACGCTTGCTGCTATGCAGGCTGGCACGCTGTCACCTCAGGATTTAAAAACGGTTCAAGATGGTATCGCAAGCGGCACATTGGTGATGCCCGGTGGCGCTGCGTCAGGTGCGCAACCAAAGACGATCGGCCCCAAAACGTTGGCAGCGATCCAGGCCGGTACTCTCGCGCCCCAGGATCTAAAGACCGTGCAGGATGGCATTGCCAACGGCACGCTTGTCATGCCGCAGCAGGCCACCCCTCAAGCTCCGCAGGATCAGGGGCAAGCGCCTCAGAGTGCGCCGCAGCAGGCCACCCCCACCGATGCCAACGGCGTGCCGCTCAATCAAAACCCGGTGACGGCTGCGCAAAACGGATCAACGCTTTCAGACGTGGCGGAGCGGGGCGCGGGCGGCGTTCTCGGCAGCCTGCTTGACATTGCCAGCGCGGGCGGTCGGCTGGTTGGCGCAACGGACTTTGCGAACCAAGCGCATTCTGCCCGTCAACAGCTTGACGCGAAGATGGCCGCAGACACGAACGGCAGCATGGCCGGGAAAGTGGCGGGAGTCGTCGGCGGTGCGTTGCCGTATGTCGCGTCTGGCGGCGCAACCATTCCGGGCGCTGTAGCAGGCGGCGCTGTAGCGGGTGCAGTGCCGTCGATCGCTGCCGACAAGTCAACTGGCACCGTTGCGCGCGATGCGGCTTTTGGTGCTGGCGCTGGATTCGCCGGTGGCGTCGCAGGGAAATATGCAGGTCAGGCAATATCCGCGCTGGCCGAGAACCCGACGATTGCGGCGGGGATCAATAAAGCGCGTCAGATGTTTGGCGGTGCGCCCGCAAAGGCCGATTCTATTGCTGCTGCCGGTGGCGTGGCCGATGCGGATACCGCCGCCGCCATCGCAGCGCAAAGCGGCAACACTCCTGGCGGCCTTGCCTCGAAGCTTGAATCTGCGCCCGCGCCGAATACGCCGGGATACACGCCCAGCGCTGCCGAATTGGCGGGTGATTCGAGTGTGACGGCGCTACAGAAGGCCAGCACAGACATGCATCCGCAGGTTGCTGCGAACGCCTCTGCGGACCAGGATGCGGCTATTTCTGCGGCATTGAAGAAGGGTGACGCGCCGGACGCGGGGATGCCCGCCAATCCGCAGGCAACAGAGCAAGCGGCTCAGGCCGTCGCGAATCGCGCGGATGAATTAAAGGCGCAAGGCCAGCAGGAATTGCCGCCAGTGAGCGCGCAAACCGCGCAAGCCCTTCAAACTCCGCAATTCGATGCGCCCATCAAGCTTGCGCGCAAAATGGCGGCGGATGAAGGGTCAGATGTCTTTGCGATTCATGATGCCGCGAAGCAACAGGCCGCTGCCGACACGCTCAAACAGATCATTGGAACGCCTGACGATTTGGCGGCAATGAAGAGTGCGCGGGGAGCCCAGGCTGCGGATGATTTCCTGTCTGCAAATCAGGGTTTGCCAGTAAGTACGCCTGGACTTGCGTCGATTCTCAAGCGCCCAAGCATCGTTGATGCCATTGGATCGGCTAATCGCGCCGCGCTCGACGAAGGCGCTCAGCCTATTATCTCTGGTGGCAACATATCAGGGGCCGGGCTACAGCGGATCAAGTCACTCATCGACCAGGATCTATCGCAAGCAGCGATGTCAGGGGCAAGCAGTGATGTCAGAACCCTAACGAAGCTCAAGCAGGATTACCTTGGCGTATTGGACAATGCGATCCCAGACTATGCCGCTGCCCGAGACGCATATGCGAAAGCATCCGGGCCGATCGACGCCATGCAGGCCGTGCAGTCGCGCCTGTACAGCGCAGTCGATCCAGCGAGAGGGGAGGTTTCTCCGGCCAAGCTGATCAACGCGATCAACAGCATCAAGGGCGAGCAAATGAAGCCGGGCATTCGCCCTGCTGATAAGGTTCCGCAGCCTACGCTTGATGCTCTGGCGCAGCTTGCCTCGCATTTGCAGAATAAGAACGATTTGACGGGCTTGCCTGCCGAAGGGCAGGAATATCTGCGCCGCGCGCTGGCATCGAGCGACAAGCACGCCGCTGCGCACGACCAGTTCAAGCAGGTATTGAATAGCGGGTCACCCTCATATTCGGAATTGCATGGATCACACGCGCAGGTCGCATCCGCCGTCGATTCTGCCGTTAAGAGTCAGTACGGGCTCAAGCAGGCTGAGGATTTGATCGGCAGCGCATCCACTCCCTCGCAATTGGGTGCGCTTAATAAGCTTCTGCCGACAATGGAACCAGCAGACCAGGCAAAGGCCGTGGCACTGCGGCAAGCGCGGGCGCGTGAGCTTGCCATGGAGGATGTGTCTGCGCGCAACCTGAATAGCCGGGGCGAAACAGAATTTAATCGCAGCACATTCAATAGTGCAGCAAAGAAATACGGCGTTTATATGTCGCCTGATGATGCGGCGCGCTTTAATTCCGTCTCGGCTGACCTTCAGAAGCAGACTACCGCATATGCCAAAACAGGGAAGATTGGCGGCAGCGATACCACGCAGCGCACAGGATCCATTCGACGCTTTGCAAATAATATCGGAAGCGCATTCAAAGACGCGGCGGTACAAAGCGCGCTAGGCGGCGCGGCGGGCATGGCCCTTGGCGGCCCCCTTGGTAGCGCTGGCGGCATGGCGGCAGGTGTACTAAGTGGCACTGTGCAGCGGGCCATCAGCCAAAAAGTAAGCGCGATCAGCACAGAGAACGCGGCAAAGCTTCTGAGCAACGGCAAGATGCTTGCCGCCGCGCTTCGCAACTATGAGTCGATTGCCGCGCGGCGCGAGTTCATCCAGGGATTGAGCAAGAAGGTGGGCCTGACCGGCGGCATCGCGGCGGGTAACGCATTCACGAACCGGAGCACCCCATGATGCCCGTTTTTGCTGTTGAACGTTTCCACGATGTGTATGAAGAGCTATTTCCGCTTTTGGTCAAGCATTACGAGGAAATCAGCCTGCACAAATTGAAGGGATACCCTTTGAACCCGAATGTGGCGATGTATCGCGCGGCGGAAGATGCGGGGCAGCTTGTGATGATGATTGGTCGATCAGAGGGCAAGATCGTCGCGTATTTCGTCTTGTTCGTGCGCCCGAGCATTCATTACATCGACTGCATGGAGGCTGTTGGCGACATCTTTTATTGCGACCCATCGCGGCGCGGGGCAATGATTGGAAATGCTTTGTTCGAGGCGGTAGAGGCCGAGTTGCGTCGGCGAGGCGTCAAGTGCTTGATGGCCGGAGAGAAGATCGCATTTCCTGCAACCGCGCTATTCACCCGTCGCGGCTATAAACCAATAGAGACGAAGTACGCAAAATGGCTCTGACAAAACAAGAACGCCTCGGGAAGGTATGGGATCGCGCATCTGCCCGGTTTGATCGCGCCTACGCGCCGCAAATGCAGATCAGGCTTGCGTCCCTTGAGGACCGCCGCTTTGCCTTTGTCGATGGCGCGCAGTGGGAGGGCGGTCTAGGAGATCAATTCGAGAATCGCCCGCGCTTCGTCGTCAACAAAGTGCAAAAGGCAGTGCGCCGGATCGTGTCTGAATACCGCGCGAACGCCATGACGGTGAATTTCCGCTCAAGCGACGACGCGAGTCGTCAAGCAGACATCGACTCTCTACGGATTGTTTATCGGTCGGACGAGCAATACAGCGGCGCGCAGGACATCTATGTTGCAGGGTTCGAGGAGGCTGTCTCTGGCGGGATGGGGGCATGGCGTCTCACGCACGACTATGACGCGCGCGCAGAGACCGATATTGACGACGATACGCCGCAGCGGATTATCTTTGAGCCGCTTCCGGATGCAGACAGCAGCGTTTTCTTTGACCCGGATAGCAAAAAGCTCGACAAGTCGGATGCGAAATGGTGCGTGGTCCTCAACCCGATTAGTTGGGACACGTATAACGATGAATACCTCGGCGGCGCGGTCGATATCGAAGAGCGGCCCACCAGTTTCAAGGAGGTGCGCAAGCTCAAGCAATTCGATTGGTTCGTGAACGAGCAAGTCTACATCGGGGAGTATTACGAGGTAGAAAAGCGCATTGAGGAATACACGGTTTGGAAGGAGCCGCACTCTGGCACCGAGAAAAAAGTGTATGCGGGTGTAGACGCCGATTCGCGAGAGGATGCAGCAGACCAGGAAGCGGAATTGCAGGCCAATGGCTTTATTCCCGCGCGCAAGGGAAAGCGCAACCGTAAGCGCGTGCGCAAATACTTCATGGACGGCGTTGGCATCCTAAAGGACTGTGGTTACATCGCCGGGACAGAGATACCGATAGTTGTTGTCTATGGATTGCGACAGATAATTGATGGAATCGAACGATTCCAGGGCGCGGTGCGTCTGGCAAAAGACAGCCAACGTCTCTACAACATGCAAGTCTCGACGCTTGCAGACATCACTGCATTCACGCCTCGTGAGGTGCCGATCTTCACGCCAGAACAGATGCAAGGTCACGCTGTTTCATGGGCAGAGGCAAATGTTAAAAACCTTCCGTTCCTGCTGATCAATCCTGTAACGGGCGCAGATGGATCGCAAACCATCGCGCCTCCTGTTGGATACCTGAAGAACCCGGATGTGCCACCATCGCTTGCCGCACTTATGCAGGCTTCTGGCCAGGACATGCTGGATGTGACGGGCGGCGATTTGGCGGCGGATCAAGTCAATTCCAATACGTCAGACGCGCTTGTCAGCCGCGTGCAGGCGCACCAGGACATGCAGGTCTATGTTTTCATCGATAACATGGCACGCGCAATGGAGCGGTGCGGGAAGATTTACTGCTCGATGGCATCCGAAATCTACGTTGAGGAAAACCGCAAATTCACGGCTGATGCCGAGGATGGATCGGCGGAATCGGCCACGATCAATCAGCCTTCCCTCGATGCCGATGGCAATCCGATCATTGCTCGCTCGTTCTCGCTTGGCCTGGATGTGTTCGTTGATGTAGGTCCGGCGTTCAACTCGCGCAAGGATGCCACTATCAACACGCTGGTCAAGCTACTGCCCGCAATCGCGGATCAGCAAATGCAGCAGATCGTCGTCCAGACCCTGGTGCGCAATCTTGACGGTGAAGGGCTTGACGACCTTGCAACGTTCGCGAGAAAGCAACTCGTTCAAGCGGGTGTCGTTGAGCCAAACGACGAAGAGAAGCAGGAAATGGCAGCGGCGCAACAAGCCGCGCAGAACGCGCCTCCCGATGCCGCTACGGTCGCGTTGATTGCGCAGGCTCGGAAAGATAACGCGAGCGCAACGCAAAGCGAGGCGTCTGCTGTAGCAAGTCTTTCGACGGCAGAACTGAATCACGCCAAGGCTGCGCAGTCTGTATCTCAGACGAACGCATCGCAACTGGCCACCATCATGGCGATGCTTCAAAATCTCCAGGACCGGGTAAATGGGCAGGTATCGCAAATCGGCGCGCAGCAACCGCAAACGCCCGAGGATGGCAAGGTTAATGCAGCGCTTGCTACTGGATCGGCAACGCCCACACCGGGCATCAATCCGCTCCACGGGGCGCAAGTGATCCAATCCGCTCCGCAGGCTCAAGCAGCGCCTAGTGCGCCAGTCCAACAGCAGGCAGCGCCGGTGCATGTAAGCAACCATCCTGCGGTCGGAAGATGAAGCGAGAAGAATTCTTCTTTCCCCCTGGCGAGGTAGGCTTGCCCGATTGGGCTGAATGCTTACTCACGCAAGGGCCTCGATATACCGTTTATCACGGTGGGCGCGGCTCTGCCAAGTCGATGTCGATTGCTACCGCACTTGTCATCCGGGCTACGAAAGAGCCGCTGAAGATTTTGTGTTTTCGGGAAATTCAAGGATCGATTGATGAGTCGGTAAAGGCGATCATCGAGACGCGGATCAAGGATTGTGGCCTAGAAAGCTTCTTTCATATTACGAATCGAGAGATTGTAGGGATAAACGGAAGCAAGTTCATTTTTCGCGGCTTGAGCGACCAGACGAAGACCACCATCAAATCATTGGATGGGATTGACATTGCTTGGGGAGAAGAGGCGCAAGCTTTGTCAAAAGAATCGCTCCAGATGTTCTTGCCGACAATCCGTAAGGCGACCTCAGAAATATGGTTCAGTATGAACCCTGAGATGGACACTGACCCGCTCTATACGATGTTCATCGTAAAGCCGCCGCCAGATGCGCGTGTATTTCAGGTCAACTGGAACCAGAATCCTTTCTGGAATAGTGCGCTCGAAGCAGAGCGTCTGCGATCCATGGCGGACGAGCCGGACGACTATGACCATATTTGGGAGGGCGTGCCCAAATCGGCAGTTTCAGGCGCAATCTACCGGCGTGAAATGCACGTGATTGCGACACAGAACCGAATCAGGCCACTGCTTCCTGACCCGGTTCTTAGCACGCACGCGGTATTTGACCTTGGAATCAATGACGAAATGTCAGTGACGCTCGCCCAGGCAGATATCAGCGGCCTGCGTGTCGTCGGCTTCCACGAAGATAGCAACTATGGAATCGAGCATTACTCAGACTGGCTGAAAGATAACGGATGGAAAGATGCCATCGTGTGGTTTCCGCACGATGGGAATGCGCGCTCTGTTCAGACTGGATTGACGACAAAGCAGGCCATGCAGCGCCTCGGGTGGCAGGTGGAGTCAGTGCCCGATATCGGCAAGGAGCCGGGCATTAAGCTTGCCCGCAGCGCACTGAAGAATGCGTTCTTTTCAGACTCGGAGGAAGTGGGAGAGTTACTTGAACACATGCGCCGTTACTCGCGCGCCAAGTCGGGGCATCCAAAGCATGACGAGCACTCCCATGCAGCGGACAGTTTCCGCTACGTGGCCGTGGCCATGGCCCAATTTAAGACAGTCGCTGAGAGAAAGCAGAAGGCCAAAGACTTGGCAACGCGCGTCAACATCATTCCGACTGTGACGCGGTGGAATAGGTAGGGTGAGAGTGGCCGGCGCTGATCTCCGGCATATGCGAAGGCTACAAAGAATCCACACGTTTAGACCCCGCACATCAGCCTGTGCATTCACTCTCGTGTGTGACAACTACGTACGCGTAGTTACCCGACTTTACGGGTGCCTTATATGTGTCCGCACTCTGTTAGCTACGCTCGTTTAGCTATCACACACGAAAGCCCACGTCTTTCCGGGGTGTCAACGCAAAGTTTAGCAGGCTTCACGATTTCCACGCTGCGGCACCATGGCTATAACGCAGTGGCACACAGGCCCTACTCTTTCCGCAAGTCTATCACCATGCTGATTCGATCCACCGCAGATTCATTGCGAACCTCATGATGCAGGTCGTTACGGAACCAGAAGAGGCGACCCGTCAGCATTTGCAAAGCTTCATCGTCTTTTCCGTCCTCGCCTTCCCCGCAATACAGAACCGCTCCCGGCTGCCCCTGTATCACAAGATGGAAGCGTTTCCAGTAACGGACATGCTCCGGCGTGTCTGCGTGCCGGAAGATTCTGCCTCCTGGCCGCACTCGGTTGATCATCACGCGACCGATGCGTGTTGCCTCGACAAAGCGCGCAAGGTCCAAAACGAACGGCTGCGCCTGAGTCAGAATTGACCAGGCAGGCCACGCCTTGCATTCGTGCTGGTCCACCCCCGGCAGCGTGTTCGCTTTGTAGCGCTCGATGTCCTCGTCGCTCATCCCGGATTGAATTTCCGGGAATCTCAGCATAATCGTGTCGGTGTCACCAAATGGGCCTTGCGGATACTTCCGCAAGAATGTGTCGGCTTCCCACAATTCAGGGCGCATCGCGATCGCTGTGGCGAGCGCGGACACATCCATCCCCTCTTTGATGACCTTAAAGTTCCTCATTCCTTGCTTACCACCACAAGGATTTGCCCGATACACCACAGTACAACAAGCCCGCAAAAGGCATAAAAAACTCCCGTCATGTCATTTCTCCGTAAAAAATGTCACATTTTTGATAAATGGTAGTTGTAAATGCTAAAAAATACAAATACGCAATGTATACTTTTTGCTGTATCTCAATCCGCCACAAAGGTGAGTTAAATGACGACCGAGACAGAAGTTTTACATGATGCGGAAGCGCCCGCTGAAGAATCGAATGCACCAGTGTTGTTTGAAGACGATGATGCCGAAGATGCTCAGCCTGAGCAGGACGTAAGCGCGGAAGAATCGGCGGAGGATGCCGAGGCGACTAGCGATGCCGAACCTCCCGAGGAAGATCTTCAGACAAAGGAAACCAAGCGATTTTCCGAAATGCGGAAGACGCTCAACGGTACGCTGAAAGACAAAAAGCGTCTTGAGCGCGAGCTTGAAGAAATGCGGACGCGCTACGCGCCGCCCAAGCCGACTCTCGGCCCAAAGCCCACACTAGATCAGTTCGACTACGACGAAAACCGATTCTCGGCAGCATATGACGAATGGGCCGAGCAAAAGCGTGCCGTAGAAGCGGAAGAGCGGAATAAGCAAGAGGCCGAACGCAAAGAGCAGGAAGCGCTAGAAGCGCATAAGCGGGCATATTCCGAGCGCGCCCGGTCCCTGGGCGTTTCAGATTTTTCTGAAGCGGAGCAGGAGATTCGAGACGTACTTAATCCAGTTCAAATCGGCCTCTTGATGAAAGGCGCGGACGATCCGGCTTCCCTGGTATATGCGCTCGGAAAATCCTCATCTCGCTTGTTCGAGGCATCAAAGATCACTGACCCCGTTAAATTCACCGTGCATATCGCACGCTTGGAGACTGCATTGGCTGCGAAGCGAACGACAAAGCCAGCGCCTGAGCCGCGCGTTACCTCTGAGCGCGCTGCAACAGGCTTTAGCGCATCCTCGAATACTTTGGATCGCCTTCGCGAGGAAGCAGCGAGGACTGGCGACTATACGAAAGTGACGGCATATAAGCGCCAGAACAACGTTCGTTAATACAAACTATTGATTTTGTATTGCAATAGTCATAGAGTACCGAAATCGAGCGACAGCAATCGAGCAAAAATCCTTTTGCTGCCGACTCCAAGCTTCACGTAATTCAGCTTATCGGCGTGGCATGTGCCCGTTAGTCCTGCTGGATGCGAAATCAGCGGAAGAAATTCCGTCGTTCTCTCATTCGATAAGGATTCACGACCATGGCATCGCCACCCGCAGTAGCACAATTGTCCACGACCAATGCTTTCTCGAAAGAAGAGCGGATTGCGTGGGAACAAATTCTTGAAGGCTTCCATGACCAGTTGGTCATGTCGAAGGCTGTCACAGTTTTCCAAAACGATCAAACGGCAATGGCCCGCCAGGGTGACGTAATTCGTCGCCCGATGCCGTACATCGCGCGCTCGTTCTCTGGCCTTGATCAAACTGCCAATTTCGTCGGCAAAACGCAGCTTACGGTTCCCGCTGTCATCGATACCATCCGCAGTTCGCCGTGGACGATGGATGCAACGGAATTGCGTGACGCACTCCAAGAGGGACGCCTAGGCGCTGCTGCGAAGCAAAAGATTGCCTCGGATATCAATCTCGCCGTTGTGAATGCCGTCTCGCAACTCGGCTCGCTCGTAGTTAAGCGCACCGTTACGGCAACTGGCTTTGATGACCTTGCGCAGGCAGACTCCCTGATGAATGAACAGGGTATCGATTATGACGACCGTTACGCAGTCTTTGGCTCGCGCGACTACAACGCAATGGCCGGTAACTTGGCTGCCCGTTCGTATATGGTAGAGGGACAAAAAGCCGCCGATGCATATGAAATGGCAACGGTCGGTCGTCGTGTAGCTGGTTTCGAGCGTGTGTTGAAGGCGGACTACATCCAACGATTGACCGCTGCGGCTGGCGTGACGGTGACCGTGAATGGCGCGAACCAATACACGGTGCCGAAGGCCATCACGACCACTCCGGGCGGCGCGCTTCAAACCAACGTGGACAACCGTATTCAAGCGCTGGCTATTACGGTTGCGTCCGGTACTGTCAAGGTCGGCGATGCATTCACGATTGCGGGCGTCAACAATGTGCACCCCATCACGAAGGTAGATACGGGTCAGTTGAAGACGTTCCGGGTAGTCGGCATTGTGTCCGGCGCGGGCGGCACAGGAACGATCCAAATCACTCCCTCGATCATCAGCGGCACCGGTGGTACGGATGCGGAATTGGCATATCAGAACTGCACGGCAGCGCCTGCAACGGGCGCGGCAATCACGTGGCTGAACACCGCGAATGCAGCCGTCAATTGCTTCTGGAAGAAAGAGGCTGTTGAAATCTTGCCGGGACGCCTTGCCGTTCCTTCCGACCAAGGTCTTGCTGTTATGCGGGGCACGACGGACCAAGGTATCGAGCTTGTCATGACCAAGCAAGCGCACATCGAAACGTACAAGTCGCTATATCGGATCGATGCGTTTTTCGGGGTGTCTGTCACGAACCCGGAAATGACGGGGATTATGTTGTTCGGGCAAATCTGATCAGGTGCAATTCTTCTGCGGGCACTCTGTGATGGGTGCCCGCGCGCCTGGGAGGGCACATGTCCAACAGTGAAGCGCGCTCGCTTGCTTACTTTACGGACACTTTCGGGCGTCCGCTAGAGTCGGGGAAGATCTATATAGGCGTAGCTGGCCTTGACCCCATAGCAAATCCGCAAACAGTCTATTCAGACGCAGAAAACACGGTTGTTTTATCTCAGCCCATTCGCACGGTGCATGGTCATGCTGCATCGGGGGGTCAGTATGTGCATCTTTTCTGCACTACGCCGTATTCGATCACGATCATGGATTCTTCCGGGCGAGTGAATTACACATCGCTCAATGAATCCGATCCGTCTCTGACCAATATTGGTAAAAGCGTTCCGAAGTCGGCTAGTACGCTTGCCGAGTTGCGCGCCATGGAGAGCGACTCAACGAATCAAGTGTTCGTGACTGGATATGGCATGTATTACTACGATGCCTCAGACACGACGTCTCCTGAAAGTATTCCGCGAGTGATCGTCGCTGACGATGGGTCGCGATACAAGCGTAGCACTGAATATGTCATCGGCGGATGGGTTCAAGCATCGGCAGCGGCGGATGCGACCGTAACAGGTGCGCATTTTAGCTACAACGACGAAAGCACAGGATATGCGCATATCACATCAAACCCAGGGGGCACGACTGGCGGCGGATTGATCGTCAGGACGGTGAGCGCTGATGGGTCGACGGAAGCTGGACGAGTGACCATAGGTCGAACTGGCAGCGTTGATGCGCAAGGGCAAATCGTAAGCAGAACCACGTTCCTGACGTCTGGCGGGGTTGTTTATCTGACTGCGGATGGTACGCGCTATCTGTCGTATGACGGCACGCAATACAACCTTCCTGGCGCTGCGCTCTATCTCAACAATTCGCCTGTACTCAATCTCTCCAACTATCTAACGCTTAACGAAACTCAAGCCGTTGGGTGCATGACGCTTGGTACTAGCACGCCGACTGTAGGTTCGTGGTTCGCTATCGGTCAGGCAAGCGGTATCTACCTATTCATAAGGACAGCATGAGCGCTTATTCGTCAGTGGCAGACCCCGTATGGGCAGATAGCGCGCATACAGCGATATTCGTGAATGTCGTGTTTGCGCATTTGGGTGAGACGCCCGTCAAATTCGGCGCGTCCCCGAAAGACTGCATGGATTACGGAAGAGAGATTTACGCCGACATCATTGCCGGAAAGTACGGCGAAATCGCAGAATATCAGGAGGCATCCACATCATGACCACAATCGATCAGCTCCCTGTAGATGACTCTATAGATTCCGCTGACCAGATTCCAATCTGGTCAAACGCTGATGGGGTAGCACGACGCGCATCGGTATCGCTATTCGACGCAAGATATCAATTGCCTGACGACGTGCGCGCCGGGCTTTATAAATTCATTGGCATATCCGCAACGCCTCCCACCACCCGATCGAACGGCGATGGACTGCAACTAGGCGATGTCTACACTGACACTCAATCGTTCCCCGTTACCTGGATTTACACGTCGCAGGGATGGGAAGAAATGTATGGCGCTGACATCCTGTCCCGCGCATCCGGCTATGCGACTGCGGCACAAGCCAGTGCGACCGAAGCAGGGCAAGACGCATCTGCCGCCGCGACATCTGCTACAAATGCAGCGGCGAGCGCATCCCAAGCTGCCACGACGCTGGCAAACGCTCTGGTAAAGACGAACAATCTGTCGGACGTTGCAAACGTGGCAACGGCGCGGGCAAACTTGGTCGCGGCGAAGTCGGGGGCCAATTCTGACATTACCTCTATCACGGGACTCACGACTGCGCTATCGGCAGCGCAGGGGGGTACAGGCGGAAATATCAGTCTTGCGACGGGCGCGGCGCTGGTCGGCTTTAAAAATCCTTCTTTGCCCAATGCAGTTACCACGAACCTTTTAAATAAGAGTCAGGTATTCATTGACTTGAAGGCGGATTACGGCGCTGCGTGCGATGGCGTCACAGACGACACGAGCAAAGTTCAGAATGCATTAAATGATATGACCGGTGGCGGCAGGCTCTTGATTAGAGGTACGTGCTTGGTTTCGGCGGCACTGACGATCGCATATGACGGCATCCGGATCGTAGGCAGCGGGATTATCTCTTCCGGCTTCTATATGACCAGCGCTACGGCGGACTTGTTCGTTACGACGACAGCACTGCGCAGCGTCGAGTTCCACAATTTCAATGTGTGGTCGTCCGTCACAAAGACGGCAGGAAGCGTTTTCAATCTTGTGAACCCCGCGCGGTTTGTTTTTAATCGCATTTTCGCGGGCGATCGAACGACAGTGGCAGCGCAAGGCAGTCGCCTTTACAACGTGCTGTATATGGCTGGGTGCGATGACTGCCTAGTGACCGGCTGTACGTTTGCTGGCTTCAGCAATTACGCCGTTGCCGTGTATGGATCGGCAACGGCTCAATCAGAACTCCGTTTGACTGGCGGCACACGCATTAGCGTAGGCAATATCGGCGTCTTGGTCGGCGGCAATTTTGGCGGCATGTATCTTGGCGAAGTGTCGGTAGATAGCTGCGTCAAAGACGTGGTGATTTCGCAGGCATTGAGCGCGACAATCAATCGCGAAATCTTTCTTGGGGATATGTGCGTTCTGGATGCATGTAGCGATACCTGCTTAGAAGTGCAGGCCAACGGGTGCGCCATATTGCAATTGACCGGCGCATGGCTTGCCTCGGCTGGCAAGTACGGCACTGCCAGCGGCAACCAAACTTGCTGCAACATCCTGCCGACGAATCCCGCGCTTCGGTTCATTGCCTCGGGCGCGCACTTCTACAATGCTGCGAACACTGGCCTAGCAATCAACGGGTGCGCTACCGCGAACATATCCGGGTGTCAGTTCGACTACAACACGACTTACGGCATCAATCTCGCGAACAGCGCAGTTACCTCCGCAGCCATTTCCGGGGGCAGAGCGTTTAACAACGGCATAGGCATTAACATCGCGACGGGCGTTCCAGCGTTCTCAGTGATCGGAATGGATTTGACGGGGAACTCGACGGCAACTGCGATTTCTCCAGCGCTTGCTTATAACCGGTTCATCCAAGGCTGCTATGGCTACACGTCTTATAACTCAGGTCAGGCGACATTAAGCACGTCCAGCGCCTCCACGACGGTTATGCATGGCTTAAGCGGGACGCCATCAATAAATGACATCACGCTTACTTTGCTGACCGGCACCAATGCAACGTGGTTTGCGATCACGGCTGTAACGGCGACCACTTTCACGATCACGGCATCTGCCGCCGCGACCAGCACGGTTACGATGGCTTGGCGCGCTCAGTTGCCGAGAGTGTAGCGAAGAAGAATGGATACCGGGGAAATCCTAAAGCTACTCGGCGGCTCTACAGTCGGGGGCGGCGTGCTTGCGACTCTTGCGTATGCCGCCGTCAAGATGGCGATCCCCGCATTTGCAAAGGCGCGCCTCGATTCCAGTTCGCTAGGCGTTGCCGAGAAGCTGATCGAGTCGCTGCAAGAGCAGAACAAAGCGCAGGCTGAAGAGCATCGCGCGGCAATGGTGCGCGCAGATGAAGCGCTGAAAGCAGAGCGAGACCGCGCAGACGCAACGCGCAAAGTTCTCGAAGAAACCACCGCTGAACTCTACAAAGTCAGAGAGCAGCTTAGTCATTTAACCAATGAAAACATCAAACTCGCAGGAAAGATAGCCGAGCTTGAGCGCAAAATGAACGCCCATCCGGGGGTGAATGATGCCCTTTAAACCCAGCCCGCGCGCGCTTGTCGCGGTGATTATTTCATGCATATGCGGCGTGTTGCTTTGCGCGGCCACGATCGGATTCGGAGTAGCGCAGTTCGTTGACCAGCGGCGCATGTCCGCGATCGTACTCAATGCTCAAGCGCGCGAAGATGCGCACCGTTTAGAAATAGAGAAAGTCCGGCTTGAGGCGGCGCAGGAGTGGCAAAAGAAAGTCGATTCGGCAAGCCGCGACGACGCGCAGCAGATACAAGATATCCAGGAATTGAAAGCGCAGAACGCTGTGTTGATGAAGTCGCTTGACCGTCTTGCGCGCTCAAGTGAGCAGCGCGTTATCGCTGCGGCCAAGATCCAGAACAAGCTTGATTCTGTCGCGACCAAGGTGGAGCAGGTGAGTGATGCGACGCCAGGCATCAAGAAAGCAACTGGCGACATCAACAAAAAAATCGAAGATGCCAACCGGAGATTGAAATGATCCGCGCTTTTTCCCTTGTGTTGCTCTTGAGTCTTTCGGCGTGCGTGGCGCAGCCGAAGCGCACTTATCATCCGCCGCGCACGAAATGCCCCGATCTGCCGGTGCTGCCGAACCCGGCGACGGAGGCCGACAAAGATCATTGGATCGAACAGATGGCCACGCTTTACCCGCAATGCGCGGCTTCGCGCCGAGTGTTCCTGACGCCTGATACGGAGAGTAAATAATGGCCGTCATTGTGGTGCCATGGTGGCATAAGGTAGTGTCGCGTGCCAGCACGAAATGCCATATCGCTGCTGTTGCAGTTCTTGGATTTTCAAAAGAAATAACACAGTTTTTTTATGATGTGTTGCCACGTGTATGGGAGCATGTTCCGCCCGGTCTTAGGGATCAGCTTCCGCACTACGCCCCTGAAGCAATGGCCGGGACAATCGTAGTCTGCGGCATTGTTGTTTCGGCTCTCACGACTGATAAGGCCCTAGATCAAGCGCGATCGATTGGTGCCACGCCAGAACCCATCCAGCCTCCACCACCACCCCCAATGCCATGACTCCATTGCCAATGACCCCATCGACGTTCCTTGAGAGCGCTGTTATTCCCGCTCTAAATTTATTGCCGTCGAAGATGAATTCGCCGGAAGCGCAAGTGATGCTCGTCTCGATTGCGCAACAAGAGAGTGGGCTCAAGACGCGGACGCAATATAACGGCGGCCCGGCTCGCGGCCTGCTGCAATTCGAACTCGGCACGCAAGCATCGAAGGGTGGCGTGTGGGGCATCTATCTGCACCCGGCGTCTCGGTACTGGCTCAATAGTCTATGCCAGGATCGAGGCGTCCAGTTCGATCCGGTCGCGATCTATAACACGCTTGCAACGGATGACATCCTCGCCGCTGGCCTGGGCCGTCTGGCGTTATTCGTCGATCCCAAGCCGCTTCCCGCGCTGTCGGACAAAGTGGGATCGTGGGCGCTGTATCAACGCGTCTGGCGTCCTGGCCAGCCCCGGCCAGACACGTGGCCTGATTATTACTCCGCCGCCGTCTCGGCAGTCGAAGCTGTGGCAGCATGAGCCCCTACCTCATCACCGGCCTTGGAGCCGGAATTCTCGGCATCGCGCTTGGCGCAGCGGGCATGCATTACACGATCGATTCCGCGCAGTTGGCCGGGGCGCATGAAGCGCTTGCGTCTGAGAAGGCAGCGCACGCTCGGGATAACGAGCAAGCGGTAGTCAATCTCAAAGCCGTGTCCGATGCGGCGGCGCAAGCGAGCGCCGCCGCCATCGCAAAACAGACGTCGATGCAGCAAGCAAATGATTCAGCCCAGGCAACTATCGCCAAACTCCAGGGAGAAAAAAATGCCGCCGATCAAAAGTATCGCTCCGCTCTTGCTGCTGGCACTGAGCGCGTGCGCGTCGCAGTCCGATCCTGTCAAGCCGACAGTCCAGCCAGTGGCAGTGCAGTGTCCGGCAATCCCCAATCCGCCGGCGGAAGCAATGACGCCTCCACCTTCGCAGACCTCGACCCAACGGTTGCAGAGCGCGTTTTCGGAGTCGCTGCCGACGACCAGCGCGAAATAGACAAGCTGGTCAAGTTGCAGGCATGGGCCTGCACGGTAAAGGCGGACGCCCCCGGGTGCGGCCCCACCAAATAGGTGGGGGAAAAATTGGCCAATCAGGGGCAATTGACGCATCAGGCGCCAGCCAATCGTACGGTGAATCAAGGCTTTCAGGCTGCGAAATACTCGCGGAAGCGACTCATAATCCGTTGGTGCCGTGTTCGACTCACGGGAGGCCCACCAAACACAGTAAGAAAAGCCACCTTCGGGTGGCTTTTTGCTTTGAGGCGTATTTGTGGCCCCCGTGGCGTCCTCCGGCGAGCCGATATCGACCGGACGGTAAGTGTTTTTCAGATACCTTTTTTATCTCATTACAGCGATCTTGCTGTTCGTGACAGGTGCATTGCGCCAGCCATTGTCTGCGCTCTTATACATATAAACCCTAAAGAAAAATTGCTCCAGCATTCAATTGGAAATGCCGTTAAGGAACCAAACAATTCTACTTGGCTTGGGGACGGCAATGCGCAATATGAAGGTATCCACGCGTCTTACTATCGGTTTCGGTTTGCTAACGGCGCTGGTGCTTACCGTGGCGGCAATCGCCTTCTATGGTTTGTTGCGGTTGGATGCCCAATTCGATGCCGTTGCACGCGTACACAACGCCGAAACGCGATTGGCCAACGAACTGCGTGCATCCATTCTGGATCGCGCGATTGGCGTCCGGAACATGGTCCTGGTTACCGACCGACGGGATAACGCGCAGGACGCCGAGCGCATCAAGAAACAGGAACAGGCCTACGCCGACGCGTACGAGAAATTATCGCGTCTGTTCGCGGAGGAACCCACGACAACGGAACGCCAACGCGCCCTTCTTGTGGCACTGAAGCAGGACGAAGCTGCGGCGTTGCCCCCGATGCGAAAAGCGATTGAACTCGCCCAGTCTAATGATTTCGCGGGCGCTACCCGAGAACTCCTTCAGAATGCGCGTGCCCCGCAACGCGTTTGGCTCGACCGCACGATCGAATTGGCCAGTATCGAGGATCAGTTGAATGTTAAAGCGCAGCAGCAAGCGGAGGAGACCCTCTCGAGCGTTCGCAAATCTATTGCCCTTATCGTGACGATTGCCGTGGTAATTGCGAGCGTGACCGCAACGTTGATCACCCGTAGCATCTTGCGGCAGCTCGGTGGTGACCCCGCACTCGCCCAGCATGCTGCAGCACAGATCGCAGAGGGCAACCTGATGATTGATCTGCATTTGACACGCGGTGATTCCCGCAGTCTCATGGCCTCACTGGAGGCGATGCGTGTCAGGTTGACGTCGATTGTCCAGGACATCAAGATCTCCGCCGAGTCGATTTCAGTCGCGGCGGGCGAAGTGGCGCAGGGAAATGTCGATCTGTCGCAACGCACCGAAGAGCAGGCTGCGTCGCTGGGTGAGACCGCTGCCAGCATGGAGGAGCTGACCGCCACGGTAAGGCAAAACACCGATAATGCCCGTCAGGGCAGTACGCTGGCGGTGACCGCATCCCAGACGGCGCTGTCGGGAGGGGACGTGGTCAAGCAAGTGGTCAGCACGATGGACGATATTTCCACGAGTTCGAGCAAGGTCACTGAAATTATCTCCGTGATCGAAGGTATTGCATTCCAGACAAATATCCTGGCGCTCAACGCCGCTGTCGAGGCGGCACGCGCCGGCGAGCAAGGCCGGGGGTTTGCCGTGGTCGCTGGTGAGGTGCGCACCTTGGCGCAGCGCAGCGCGGTGGCGGCGAAGGAAATCAAGGAGCTGATCGAGAAATCCGTATCGCATGTGAACAATGGCTCCGGGTTGGTGCGGGACGCCGGGCAGACGATGGGTGAAGTCGTACGTTCAGTGAAACGCGTCACCGACATCATGGGCGAAATCGCTTCTGCATCAACGGAGCAAGTAACGGGTATCGAGCAAGTGAACCAGGCGGTGGCGCAGATGGACAGTGTCACGCAGCAGAACGCAGCGCTGGTCGAGCAGGCATCGGCGGCGGCGCAGTCGATGGCCGATCAGGCAAAAAACCTGAAAGCCGTGGTCTCCGTGTTCAAGGTCGATGCAAGGTGACGTGCGGTATAGACGCCTGGTTGTTGGTGTGAAATGGTTTCATGTCGATGCGAGATGCCTGCCGGTTCCTGGCTTCGACAAACAACATGAAGTGACGTATAAGGCACCTGGACGGGTGCCGTGGCAGTACGACTGTCAGGTCACGTTGACCGAATTGGAAAAGCATGGGCATGCTTACCGATCGCATCCTACGCGGAAAGGCTGATCAGCCTTTCCAATGATCTATCCGGGAAAATTCTTGCTCTCTCCTGAATTGCTTCGTTATCCTCTATAAATGAGGTGCGCCGTCACAGCGTGCCGTTTAGGCGTCGTGGGCCGATCGATCCGCGCGTGCAGGCGACGGCAATAAGCAAATGAGAGGCCGACGGACGGGATGCAGATTTACGGTGCCATAATGGGCTACCTGATAGCCATGCGCGGCTTTACCCGCGCAGCCTGGCAGCGTTTGAAGGCGAGGGGGCGCAACAGCCGGAACCATGTCAATCCATGGCGTATTGGCACGTTGATTCTGCAAAATGACGATATCCGGCCTGCCCTCTTTGGATAGCACCCGGGAAACGATGGCGCGGTACGATGCCGCCCAGGTTCGCGCCAAAATTGTGCGGCAAGGCGCTGCGTCTTGTCGGAATTTGCCGTAAATTGGCGAGATGCGATGATCGGATGGGATAAGGTTGGCTAAAAAATCTCAAAATTGCCCCATCTTGGTGAATGACGGGCTCGTCCAGGCGGGCATGCCTTTCGCTTAGACAGGACTCTCCATGCAAGGCAGGCCACAGGCCAAAGGCGTAACGATGCGAATTTACGACGAAATGCAGGAGACCGGCGCCGCCATGATCGCGGGCCATGTGAACACGGAAGGAGGGATCAGGCGGCACTACCAGCGTTTCCATCAGTGGTTGCGAGCGCAGCCTGCCGAAACGATTGCCCGGAAACGGGCCGAGGCGGATCTGCTGTTCCGCCGCGTAGGTATCACGTTCGCGATGAACGGGGACTTGCAGGGCACTGAACGCGTCATTCCCTTCGATATGATTCCGCGGATCATCCCGGGTGACGAGTGGCGCCGACTGGAAGCGGGGCTGCGGCAACGTGTCAAGGCGCTGAACCTGTTCATCCACGATATCTATCACGACGCCAATATCGTCAAGGCGGGTATTGTTCCCGCGGATCAGGTCTTCACCAACGCGCAGTATCGCCCCGAGATGCAAGGTGTGGATGTGCCTCTCGGCATTTACGCCCATATTGCGGGTGTCGACGTTGTCCGCAACGGCGATGACGGCGAGTTCTATGTGTTGGAAGATAACCTGCGGGTGCCGTCAGGTGTCTCGTACATGTTGGAAAATCGCAAGATGATGATGCGGTTATTCCCCGAGCTGTTCGTGCAGAACCGTGTTGCACCCGTGGCCCATTATCCGGATCTGTTGCTCGAAACGCTCCGGTCCGTTGCGCCGCCTGGCGTCGACGAACCGGTAGTGGTCGTGCTGACGCCGGGCATGTACAACTCGGCGTATTTCGAGCACTCGTTCCTGGCGCAGCAAATGGGCATCGAATTGGTCGAAGGCAAGGACCTATTTACCGAGGATAACTACGTATTCATGCGGACCACGCAAGGTCCGCGCCGCGTGGATGTGATTTATCGCCGGATCGACGATGATTTTCTCGATCCGCTCGGGTTCAGACCGGACTCCGCACTCGGGGTGCCGGGACTGCTGACATCCTATCGCGCCGGGAAGGTGGTTCTAGCGAACGCGATGGGAACCGGTATTGCCGATGACAAGTCGATCTATCCGTATGTTCCGGAGATGATTTCGTTCTATCTGAACGAAGCACCGATCCTGAAGAATGTGCCGACGTTTCAGTGCCGCAAGCCGGAAGATCTGGCATACACGCTTGCGCATTTGCCCGAACTCGTCGTCAAGGAAGTACACGGCGCGGGTGGCTACGGCATGCTCGTCGGCCCGGCATCGACGCACGAGGAAATCGAGGCGTTTCGTGCGCTTTTGCTGGCAAAGCCCGCCGGATATATTGCGCAGCCGACGTTGTCATTGTCAGCTTGCCCTACCTTCGTCGATGCCGGCATCGCACCGCGGCATATCGATCTGCGACCGTTCGTGTTGTCGGGGCGTGATGTGACGATGGTCGCCGGCGGCTTGACCCGTGTCGCGTTGAAGGAAGGGTCTCTGGTGGTGAATTCGTCGCAAGGGGGCGGAACGAAAGATACCTGGATGGTCGACTGAGCCGATTCGCGACGCCGCTCACGCCTTACGCACGCAGCGGCAATACGCGCGCTATTCTGCGCACCGACAGCAAGAACAGAGACAGGAAAGACGACCATGCTGAGCCGAACAGCGGACCACTTGTTCTGGATGGCGCGCTACATGGAGCGCGCTGAAAATACCGCCCGGATGCTCGACATCCACTTGAAGGGGGCGCTGTTGCCACAAACCGCGGAAGCGGAAGCCGAAGCCCAGCGCGAAATGCTGCGGATATCGGAACTCGAGGGCGCGTTTGCCGAGCGCCACGGTGATGCCCCGCCGACGTTGGCGGCGGTATTGGAGTTCATGGTCGCCGATGCGTCGAATCCGTCGAGCATCCGTTCGTGCCTGTATGCGGCACGTGAAAACGCCCGCGCGGTGCGGGGGTCATTGACGACGGAAAGTTGGGAAACGCTGAACTTCACCTGGCTGGATTTCTCGGACCGCCTGGTGCGTGACGAACTGACGGCCAATCCGGAGGCGTTGTTCGAATGGGTCAAGTATCGCTCCCACCTGACCCGCGGCGTGATTTCCGCAACGGCGCTGAAGGATGATGCGTTTTATTTCATACGACTCGGTATCTTCCTGGAGCGGGCCGACAACACCGCGCGTATCCTCGATGTGCGCTTGTCGGACAGCACCTTGACGCGCGACAACGCGCGTCAATTGGAGGATTTTTACTATTGGACGTCGGTGCTCAGTTCCGTGTCGGCGCTGGAGATTTACCGAAAGGTGTACCGTGATGTGGTGACGCCGTCGCGCGTGGTGGAATTGTTGATTCTCAACGCGCAGATGCCGCGCTCGCTGCTGGCGTCGCTCGACGACGTATGCGAAATGTTGGCCCTGCTTCGGACGCCGGGTTCCGCGGAGTGCGAACGTTTTGCCGGAAAGCTCCGCTCGGAACTGTTGTACGCGGATATCCAGCAGATCTATGCCACCGGCCTGCACACCTACCTGACCCAGTTTCTGAAGCGTGTCGATGAACTGGGCATGCGTGTGATGCAAACCTACTTGATGTTGCCGCTGGTGTAAGCGGCAGGAGACGGAACCATGCAGTTGAACATTCGTCACGATACGCGTTACCGTTATGCCACGCCCGTCCAATACTCTATCCAGCAATTGCGCCTGACGCCGGAAACGAACAGCGCACAGCATGTACGGCACTGGTCGATCGACGCGCCCGGAAAGCTGGACGCCACGCGCGATGCCTATGGCAATATCCTGCACACCCTGGTGTTGAACCGTCCGCATGAACAGATCGTCTTTGCGGTCAGTGGCGAAGTGGAGACGGTGCCGCTGCGTGACGGCTGGCTATCGGACGGCCCGGGTCGCATCCCGATCGCGCACTACACCTGTGCCACGCCTTTGACCGAAGCCGACGATGCCATCCGGGCGATGGCAAGTACGCATTCGTCGCTGCGCACGCCGGCGGATCTGATCGCGCTCGCCGAAACGATCTCGGGGCGCGTGCGCTACATGCCAGGCGTCACGATGGTCACCAGCACCGCCGCGCAGGCCCTGGCGTTGGGTAACGGCGTCTGTCAGGATCATGCGCATTTGATGTTGGCATGTTGCCGGGAACGGGGCGTGCCGGCACGCTATGTCAGTGGCTATATCGATCCGGGCGATGTGCCCCATGCCGCAAGTCATGCATGGGTCGATGTCTGGCTTGACGGCGGTCCACAGGGCGCGGGTTGGGTGACCGTGGACGTGACACATGCGGTATTTGCCAGCGAACGCTATTGCCGCCTTGCGGTAGCACGCGATTTCCAGCCCGCCTCGCCGGTGCGAGGCTCGCGCATCGGTGGAAGGGATGAAACACTTGAGGTGGCAGTGTTCGTCGACGTCGGAGGGGCGGCGCGCAATCCCGCCGCGAACGGCCTGGGCAACGGGATTGGCAGTAGCGTCGGCATGGCGCAACAGTGATCGCTTCACGCGAACGGCAGTTGCGCATCGCGCCTGTGATGCATCGGCGCGCCGTTCTACAATACCGGATTGAACGAAGGCGGCGAGGTAGGCGGAGATGACATATTGTGTGGCGCTGTGTGTGGATGAAGGGCTGGTCTTCCTGTCCGACACGCGCACCAATGCGGGCGTGGACAATGTAAGCGCGGCGCGAAAGATGGCTGTGTTCGAGCAGCCCGGTGACAGGGTGCTGACATTGTTGTGCGCCGGTAACCTCGCATTGACGCAGGCTGTCGTGCAGCGGTTGACCGAGGGCGCTTCTCCGGAAGCGTTGCAGGATGGCGAGCGGGCAATGCGCCGGACTGGGCAGGGCAATGCGCCGGTGTCGATGGCACCATTGGGTCAGCAAGCGATCCCGACGGAGGCGGTCACCGTGGCGGTCAGCACCACGGATGCCTCGTCTTCCCTCCCGGCGACCCCGGTGACGTTGTGGACGGCTTCGTCGATGTTTGAAGCTGCCCGGGTCGTGGGGCAGGCCGTTCGCGATGTCTATAAGCGTGATGCGCAAGCGCTATCCGAATTCCAGGTCGAATTCAACTGCAGTTTTATCCTGGGCGGCCAGATCGGTAGCCAGAAACCCCGTTTGTTCATGATTTACGCCGCGGGCAATTTCGTCGAGTCCACGGACGCCTGCCCGTTTTTTCAGATCGGCGAGTCCAAATACGGCAAGCCGATCATCGATCGCGTGGTGACGCCGAAGACTTCATTGGACGAGGCCGCCAAATGTGCGCTGATCTCCATGGATTCGACGCTGCGCTCGAATTTGTCGGTAGGTTTGCCGTTGGACCTGCTGGTCTACGAGCGCGATGCGTTGCGGGTCAGCCGATTTGCGGTATTGGACCAGGACAACGCGTATTACCAGATGATTCATCGCAGTTGGGGCGAGCGACTGCGACAGGTGTTTGGTGAAATTCCCAATCCAGTCTGGACCGATGTCGACAGCGCACCGTTCCATGAACGACTTGACGGCGGTGTCAGCCAGGCACTGCGCTCTCACACCGGCCATGCACCGCAGGATCCCGCGGTACCAGGCGGTGCCCTGGCGAACGGCGGTGAAGAGAGTGCCCCGGCGCAAACACTGGCGCAATCCGAGCGGGGTCTGCCCACGCAGAGTTGAGCAATCGTCATCTGGTCGATCGCCTTCGATTACCCGTGGGCAATGCTATCGAGCCCGCCGCGAGCGTGTCAAAAGGCGGGGTGCCTTGTCGGTGGCCTCGCGCCAGCGGCGACGACGCGCATACGCCCACACGCGTCGACCGGGTACAATCCCGCCATTCCGAACCCTTCCTTGATCACGCTATTGTCGCCATGAGCCAATCGACCCTTTCCGCCGCTCCCACCCCATCCGTCTTGCCCGCGTTTGGCACACCATTGAGCGCGTCCGCGTTGCGCGTCATGCTGCTTGGTTCCGGTGAATTGGGTAAGGAAGTGGTCATTGCGCTGCAGCGCCTGGGCGTGGAAGTGATCGCGGTCGATCGCTACGAGAACGCGCCGGCCCATCAGGTCGCCCACCGGTCGCATGTCATCGCGATGACCGACGGCGCGGCGTTGCGCGCGGTGATCGAAGCGGAGCGCCCCCATCTGATCGTGCCGGAGATCGAGGCAATCGCCACCGACATGCTTGCCGAGATCGAGCGTGAAGGGCTGGCGCGCGTGGTCCCTACCGCGCGTGCCACGCAATTGACGATGAACCGCGAGGGGATTCGCCGCTTGGCCGCCGAGGACCTGGCGTTGCCGACCTCGCCTTATGCGTTTGCCGATACGCGCGAAGCGCTCGAAGCGGCGATCGACGCCGGCATCGGCTATCCGTGCGTGGTGAAGCCGGTGATGTCGTCATCGGGCAAGGGGCAATCCGTGCTGCGCTCCGCGGCCGATCTGGACCCTGCGTGGGCGTATGCGATGGCAGGTGGACGCGTTGCCGGTACGCGGGTCATCGTCGAGGGCTTCATCGACTTCGATTACGAAATAACGCAACTGACGGTACGTGCGGTAGGGGCGTCGGGTGCCGTTGAAACCTTCTTCTGCGAACCGATCGGGCATCGCCAGGTGGACGGCGACTACGTGGAATCCTGGCAGCCTCAACCCATGAGTCCGGTCGCGCTTGCCAAGGCCCGTGATGTATCGCACAAAGTAACCGAGGCACTGGGTGGCTGCGGTCTATTCGGCGTGGAAGCGTTTGTAAAAGGCGACGATGTCTGGTTCTCCGAAGTCAGTCCGCGTCCGCATGATACCGGTCTGGTAACGCTGTGCACGCAACGCTATTCCGAGTTTGACCTGCATGCACGCGCGATCCTGGGCTTACCGGTGGACCCGTCGCTGCGTGAGGCTGGCGCGTCCGCGGTGATCTATGGCGGCATGGAAGCGCAAGGGATTGCCTACGATGGCGTCGCCGATGCGTTGAAGGTGCCAGGCGCGGACCTGCGGTTGTTCGGCAAGCCGGAAAGCTTCAAGAAGCGCCGCATGGGCGTGGCGGTTGCCACCGGGTCGACGACGGATGAGGCACGCGAGCGTGCCCGCACTGCCGCGGCTCGGGTCAAGCCGCGCCGTGTCGAATGACGCCAGCGCGGGGCGGGGAATACCCCCGCGCGCAAGTATTTGAAATTCCCGGTGTTACAATAGCCTCCATGTGCCGCATGCCACCGGCATGCCCGCGGCCGTCCACCAGGACAGCGCGCGATTTTGATGATTTCAGGGCCGGCGCCGATCTTTTCACGCTTCGACTGTGAAGCGTCGTTGATCCACCGCTGACCGCCCTATACCTATTTCCATGTCCGAGTCAGGAATTTTTCCGGTTCACGGCAGCGGCGAGAACGCCACGCCGTCCGAGACCGATAACACGAACGCCGCATCCGCATCGTTTGTAAAGGCCGCTCCGTCCACGGTTGCTCCTCCACCAGAGACGGGTACCGAACTGCCTGCCAGTCCGGCCGCGGATGACGTGGCGCCAGTGATCTCGCACGTTGGGGACGTGGTGGAAACCGTCCCGGCGGTGGTGCCCGATGCGGTGACGTTCGCAACGTTCGGCTTGCATCCGAAACTGCTCCAGGCGGTGACCGAGCAAGGCTACACGAAGCCCACGCCGATCCAGGCGCGCGCGATCCCGGTGGTGCTGACGGGCAGCGACCTGATGGGCGCGGCGCAGACGGGTACCGGCAAGACGGCCAGTTTCTCGTTGCCGATCATCCAGCGGTTGATGCCGCAGGCGAACAACAGCACCTCTCCCGCGCGCCATCCGGTGCGCGCGTTGATCCTGACGCCGACGCGTGAGCTCGCGGACCAGGTGGCGGACAATGTCGCGGCCTATGCAAAGCATACGGACCTGCGCAGTCTTGTTGTGTTCGGCGGTATCGACATGCAGGGCCAGGCGCAGGCACTGCGAGGCGGTGTCGAGATCCTGGTGGCAACGCCGGGTCGCCTGCTTGATCACGTGCAGCAGCGTAATGTGCAATTGGGCCAGGTACAGATGCTGGTGCTGGACGAGGCGGACCGGATGCTCGACATGGGCTTCCTGCCCGACCTGCAGCGCATCCTGAATCTGTTGCCTGAAAACCGCCAGACCTTGTTGTTTTCAGCAACCTTTTCGAACGATATCAAGAAGCTGGCGTCGACTTACCTGCGTAATCCGACGACGATCGAAGTGGCGCGTAATGCGACCGCATCGACGGTCCGCCAAATACTGTTCGAGGTGGACGAAGCGGACAAGCCGCGGGCGGTGACGCAGTTGATCCGCGCGCGCGATCTGAAGCAGGTCATTGTGTTCTGCAACAGTAAGCTGGGAGCGGGTCGTCTGGCGCGGACCCTCGAGCATGACGGCATCGTTGCTTCGGCGATCCACGGCGATAAGTCACAGAGCGAACGCATGCAGGCGCTGGAAGCGTTCAAGAAAGGCTCGTTGGCGGTCTTGGTCGCCACCGACGTGGCGGCACGTGGACTGGATGTGACCGATTTGCCCGCGGTTATCAACTACGATTTGCCGTTCAATGCGGAAGATTATGTGCACCGGATTGGCCGCACCGGTCGCGCCGGTGCGTCGGGCGACGCGTTGTCTTTGTGTTCGAGCAAGGATCTCCGCCTGCTCGCGGACATTGAAAAAATGATTGGACGTCCGCTCCAACGCGAGACGCTCATGCTGCCAGCATCGCCTGCGCGTGAGCGCGGTGATCGATCACCGCGCGATGGCCGAGCGAGCAGTCTGCGCGAACCCCGTGACGGCGCCGATGCCCATTCGCGCCGCGAGGGTGCGTCTGGGCATCAAGGCCGTGGCCTCTACGGGGATGGGTCGGGCCGTGGGACGGATCGTCGTCCGCGACGTCACGCTCCCATCGACGACATCTTCACTCGGCCGTATGAGCCGATGGTGAAGCCAACGGATGCATCCAGTGCAACAGCGTCTGACGCGTCGCTGGATCACGGCAAGCGCACCACCGCGAAGCGGCCGCTGGCGGCCTTGCTCGGCGGCCTGGGTATGCCGCGCAAGCCGGACTGATCGGCGCTTCGCCGCCGGGTTCCGATCCATTTCGCAGATGCGGGCTGCAACGCCCCTTCTGATCACGCCGAGGGGGAAGGCATTGGGGGGGGTGTCTCCCCGGATGACCTTGGTATTGCCACGACGGTAGCACCTCCGAAGCGTTGTCGCCATGCCATAACGGCTTCGTCCAGTAGACGCGTTCGACCCTCCGCCATAATTGCTTCAGCATGGGGTGGCGTGTTCGCGTTCCATTCCTCTAGCAACGGTATCGCCGGCAAGCCCATTTCCTGCTGTAGAAAACGCAATGCGTCGCGTAATGCCGCATCAATGCCGGGGGCGTCTCGCGGTAGCGCCTCGGCACCTGTTTGCTTGCTCAATTTCTCGCCGCGTGCGTCGTTCAGCACTGGCACATGAAGATAACGTGGCGTGGGGACGCCCAGACATTGCTGCAGGTAGATCTGCCGGGGCGTGGAATCGAGCAGGTCGGCGCCTCGGACCACATCGGTCACACCGGCGGCCGCATCGTCGACAACGACTGCCAATTGATAGGCCCACAACCCGTCGCCACGCCGCAGCGCGAAGTCGCCAACCTCGGCGGCGAGATCCTGTGACTGCGCGCCATGCCAACGGTCGACGAAGTGAAAGCATGCCGCGGTGCCTTCCGGTACGCGCAAGCGCCAGGTACGCGGCGCGCGACCATGCAAGCCATGGCGGCATGTACCCGGATAAGCCAGCGTTGCGTGTCGATGGCGCGTGTCATGGTGCGCCAGCGCATCCGCGATCTCGCGTCGGGTGCAGCCGCAGGGATAAAGCAGGCCGCTCGCGCGCAATTGCGCAAACGCGGTTTCATAGGCCTGGTCGCGATCGTGCTGCCATACTGGCGGGGCGTCGGCGTGCAGCCCGTAGGCGGCCAGCGTGGCGAGGATGTCGTCGGCGGCACCAGGGACGCTGCGCGGTTGATCGACGTCCTCGATGCGCACCAGCCAGGTGCCGTCGTGTGATTTTGCATCAAGCCAACTGGCAAGCGCGCTGATCAGTGAGCCGGCGTGCAATGGCCCTGTCGGGGAAGGGGCGAAGCGTCCACAATAGGGGCGCGGCGCGGTCGACCGCGATGACGGCATGCGGGCTCCCGGCACGCCGTCATCGCGGTGCGGATTACTGTTCGAATGCATCCGAGGTTGCCGCTGCGCGGGAGACGGGTTGCAGTGCCGGCGTCAGCGCTTCCCGCTCATCGAAGACAAAGCAGGCGCCGTTGTAATGCGCGCCGCCGACGTGTTCGAAATAACCGAGAATGCCGCCTTCAAGCTGGTACACGTCATTGATGCCGTTGTTAGCCATATGAATCGCAGCCTTTTCGCAGCGAATACCACCAGTACAGAAAGAGACGACCGTTTTGCCGTCGAAGGTGTCCCGATGCGTCTCTACCGCGTCCGGGAAGTCACCGAATTTCTCCAGTCGCCAGTCGATCGCGCCCTCGAACGTGCCGTGATCGATTTCAAAGCCGTTACGCGTGTCTAGCAGGACCACGGGCCGGCCGTTGTCGTCGTGTCCGCGATCGAGCCAGGTGCGTAACGTCTCAGGCGACACGGACGGTGCACGACCGGCTTCGGGGCGAATCGTTGGGTGCCGCATCGTAATGATTTCACGCTTCAGCTTGACCCGCATTTTTCCAAAAGGCGGATGTTCCGAAAGGCTTGTCTTGAACGTCAACGGCGTGAGACGGCCTTCGAACAGCGGATCGTCGCGCAGGTAGCCGATCAGGGCATCCGTCTGCGGCTGCGCGCCGGCGATAAAAAGATTGATGCCCTCGGGGGACAGCAGGATCGTGCCGCGCAGTTGCAAGGCATCACAGCGTTCGCGCAGCGGCGCGCGCCATGCGGCGGGGTCCGGAATGGACACAAAGAGATAGCCGGCGAGGTTGACGGTACGCATCGGTAAGAAGCAGTAAACGGGGTTCAATTCGACATTATCTCGCAACAAGACCACGCATGGGATCGGATTGGAGCCCTACGCGCTGTCCCGGCGTCGGTACGCCACGCGCGCATCACGCTGAAAGTATGTTCCGGTGATGTGCCGGCAGGTACAATACGCGCTATGTCAGAACCTCGTTTTATTCATCTCCGCCTCCACTCCGAATATTCGATCGCAGACGGTATCGTCCGCCTCGATGACGCGATCGCTGCTGCCGCGAAAGACGGCCAGGGCGCGCTCGCGCTGACGGATCTCAGCAACGCGTTCGGTCTCGTTCGCTTCTATAAGGCCGCGCGCAGTGCGGGTGTCAAGCCGATTGCTGGCGCCGACGTCTGGATCACGAATCCGGCCGATCGGGACAAGCCGCATCGGCTGCTGCTCCTGGTACGCAATCGGCAGGGATATCTGAACCTGTGTGAGCTGCTGTCACGAGGCTCACTGACGAACCAGTATAAAGGCCGTGCCGAGATCAGGTCGGAATGGCTGGCGAACGGTTTTGCCGAGGGTCTGCTGGCGTTGTCCGGCGCGCAGGGCGGCGATATCGGGGCGGCGTTTGCCGCGGGCAATCCCGAGGCGGCGCGGCGTTGCGCGACATATTGGCAAACGGTGTTTCCGGATGCGTTTTATATTGAATTGCAGCGTGCCGGACAGCCAGGCGAGCAATCGTACATCGCCCAGGCGCTCGCCCTTGCCGCCTCGCTGAATCTGCCCGTTGTCGCCACGCACCCGGTGCAGTTCATGACGCCGGACGATTTCACGGCGCATGAGGCACGTGTCTGCATCTCGGAAGGCGATCTGCTGGCGAATCCAAAGCGCGGCAAACGCTTTACGCAGACACAGTATTTCCAGACGCAGGCCGCTATGGCGGCGTTGTTCGCCGATTTGCCGTCCGCGCTCGACAATACGGTTGAAATCGCCAAGCGGTGTAATCTGACACTCGAACTCGGCAAACCGAAGCTGCCGCTGTTCCCTACCCCCGATGGCGTGTCTCTCGACGACTTTCTCGTGGCGGAGTCGCGCGCGGGCCTAGAAAAGCGGCTGGCGTTCCTGTATCCAGATGAAGCGCGGCGTGAATCCGAGCGCCCGCGCTATGCGGCGCGTCTCGAATTCGAGGCGAATACCATCATCAAGATGGGCTTTCCGGGTTACTTCCTGATCGTTGCGGACTTCATCAATTGGGCGAAGACCAACGGCGTGCCGGTGGGACCGGGTCGAGGATCGGGTGCGGGTTCGTTGGTCGCGTACGCGTTGGGGATCACGGACCTCGATCCCCTCGAATACAACCTGCTGTTCGAGCGGTTCCTGAATCCGGAGCGGGTATCGATGCCCGACTTCGACATCGATTTCTGCCAGGAAGGCCGCGATCGTGTGATTCAGTATGTCAAGCGCAAGTACGGTGCCGACGCGGTGTCGCAGATCGCCACTTTCGGGACGATGGCGGCAAAGGCCGCCGTGCGCGACATCGGGCGGGTGCTGGATCTCGGCTACAACTTCACCGATAGCGTCGCCAAGCTGATACCGTTCAAGCCGGGCAAGCACGTCACGCTAGAAGACGCGATGAAGGAAGAGCCGCAATTGGCCGAGCGGTATGACGCGGAAGAAGAGGTGCGCCAGCTGTTCGACCTTGCCCAGCGCGTCGAAGGACTGACCCGAAATGTCGGCATGCATGCGGGCGGCGTCTTGATCGCGCCGGGCAAGCTGACGGATTTTTGCCCGCTTTACACGCAGGGCCCCGCCGGCGAAGGCGAGGAGAGCGGGGTCGTCAGCCAATACGACAAGGATGACGTCGAAGCGGTGGGGTTGGTCAAGTTCGACTTCCTGGGTCTGACCACGCTGACCATCCTGGATTGGGCAGAGCGCTATATCCGCCGACTCGACCCGTCGAAGGCAGATTGGTCGTTGGCACAGGTGCCGCTGACGGACCCTGCGTCGTTCCATATCCTGAAAAAGGCGAATACGGTCGCCGTATTCCAGCTGGAAAGCCGCGGCATGCAGGGCATGCTGAAAGATGCGCAGCCGGACCGTTTCGAGGACATCATCGCGCTGGTGGCGCTGTATCGTCCGGGCCCGATGGATCTGATTCCGAGTTTCTGCGCCCGAAAACACGGTCGCGAGAATGTCGATTACCCGGACCCACGCGTGGAGTCCGTGCTCAAGGAGACCTATGGGATCATGGTCTACCAGGAGCAGGTGATGCAGATGGCGCAGATCATCGGAGGCTACTCGCTGGGTGGCGCCGATCTGCTGCGTCGGGCGATGGGGAAGAAGAAGGCCGAGGAGATGGCGGAGCATCGGGCATTGTTTGCCGATGGTGCCGCGAAAAACGGCCTGAGCGCGGAAAAGGCCGGTGAAATTTTCGATTTGATGGAAAAGTTCGCCGGCTACGGTTTCAACAAGTCGCATGCCGCCGCCTATGCCTTGCTGGCCTATTACACGGCATGGTTGAAGGCGCACCATCCGGCCGAATTCATGGCGGCCAATATGAGCCTCGCGATGGACGACACCGATAAGGTGAAGATCCTGTACGAGGACTGCATCAGCGCCACGAACAACTTGAAGGTGCTCCCGCCGGACATCAACCTTTCCGCCTATCGCTTTGAGCCTGTCGCGGAGGCGCCGGACGCGGATGGCAAGCTGCAACGGTCGCGAACCATTCGATACGGTCTGGGTGCGATCAAGGGTAGCGGGCAAAACGCCATCGAGGAAATTATCCGTGCGCGTGATGAACGGCCGTTCCGCGATCTGTTCGATTTCTGCGAGCGCGTGGACCGACGCGTCGTCAATCGTCGAACCGTTGAAACGTTGATCCGCGCGGGCGCCTTCGATGCATTGCACGACAACCGGGCGCAGCTACTGGCTTCCGTCCCGTTGGCGATGGAAGCCGCCGATCAGGCGGCGGCCAACGCCTTGCAGGTTGGGTTGTTCGATCTGGGCGGGGAAGCGCCGCCGCACGAACTGATTAAAACCGCGCCATGGAACGACAAGCGCCGCTTGCAGGAAGAGAAGTCATCGCTTGGCTTCTACTTGTCGGGGCATTTGTTCGACGCGTACAAGACGGAGGCGCGTCGGTTCACGCGTCAGACCATCGGCGAGTTGACCGAAGGGCGCGACAAGATCATTGCCGGGATCATCGTCAGCTTGCGTACCCAGATGACGCAACGTGGAAAAATGGTGGTGGCGCTGCTCGATGACACCACCGGTCAGTGCGAAATCACGATTTTTAACGAGCTTTTCGACGCAAATCGTGAACTGTTGAAAGAAGACGAGTTGCTGGTGGTCAGCGGCAGTGCACGCAATGACGCATTCACGGGTGGTCTTCGCTTTACCGCGGAGTCGTTGATGGATCTCGAGCGCGCACGAAGCCGCTATGCCCGGGCAGTACGCCTGTCGGTGCGTGGCATCGGCGCCGCAGGCGAAGCATGCAGCATCGGTGGCAAATGCACCACAGTGGTGAATGGCGAGGTGGGAAGTCGATCGGGGAGCGGAAACGTGCAGCCGACCGCGGACATCGCACGTCTGAAGGATATTCTTGTCACCTATCGCGCGCCCGACATGATGGTCACGGCAACAGAGGGTACGTTCGCCGAGGCGGATGCAGGCGGCTATCGAGCCGGTGGGAATGGGTTGGGTGGCAGGCAGGGGGGCGGCTTTGGTGGCGGGGCGGGACGTGGCCGACAGTCGCGCGATGTTGCGCCGGCGCGCACGGGTTTGCGGGTTGAGATACGCTATGTAGGCAAAGACGCTTATACGGAGCTGGCGCTCGGCCACGCGTGGTGCGTGAAACCGAACGATGAATTGATGTCGGCGCTGGCGGTGGCATTCGGCCGGGATGCAGCGGAAATATCCTATTGACCCCCTCTCGGATCCGCGAGGCACGCATGAATATTGCAATCGCATGCAACGCTTTCAAACAAAGCGGTGGGCTTGAACGTTATGCGTTGGACGTGGTGCGCGGGTTGAATCGCGCAAACGTTCGACCGATCGTCTTCGCGCGCAGCTTTGATGACAGGCTCCTTCGCGAGTGCGCCGTGGACCCTGTGCCGATCAATGTGCGATGGCTGCCCGGGAAGCTACGTGACCAATTTTTCGCCCGCCGCGTTGCTGCGCTGCGACAGCAATATCGGGTCGATCTTCTGATCGGTGTCAATCGGACCGACTGTGCTGAAATTGCGATTTGCGGTGGCACGCATCGGGGCTATCTGCGCTCGCTCGATCGAGAGCCAACGTGGAGCGATCGACGGCAGATCGCCCTCGAGTCGTCACAATACGCGCACGCCCATACGGTGGTTGCCCACTCGGAAATGATGGCGCACGAACTCCGTAGTCTCTATGGTATGCCGGATGAGAAGGTCAAGGTGCTTTATCCGCCGGTCGATCAAGTAAATTTCCGAACCCTCGATAGCGTGGCGGGGCAAGCCGAACGTCAGGCTTGGCGCGCCCGGCATGGCATTGGTGACGACAAGATTGTCTTCCTGTTTCCCTCGAATAGCCACCACCGCAAGGGCTATGCTCGCCTTGCCGCGTTTTTTGCGAAAACCTCGCTGCCAATTGTGCTGGCGGTGGTGGGCCGACCGATACCGGACACATCCGACGCCATCCGGTATCTCGGTTATGCATCGGATATCGCGGAAGCCTACCGCGCCGCGGACGTGACGATCCTGGCATCCCGTTACGAACCTTTCGGCCTGGTCGGTGTCGAATCGTTATTATGCGGTACGCCGGTTGTGCTGGATCGCCGTATCGCATGTACCGAGGTGTTGCCATCGTCCGATTGCTACGTCTTCGATGGTGACATTCCGGATGATCTGGCGCGCGCGGTCACCGCGGCAATGCAGCGATGCCTCGCCCGTCGCACGAAGGTGCGTGATATGGATACCCAGGCATCGTTGGACGATTCGACAAGCCTGCCGGTGGGATATGACCCCAATATCGATCAGCACGTCGCCGCCTTGCTGTCCTTGATTCCGCCGCGTCGACATACTCCTGTGGGGCATCACGGTGAATCGAACGCATTCCGGCCACGTGCCACCGCTTGACGTACTAAGACATCGACTTTTTATCGTCTTTCAGTTTGGGCACGCTCTCCGCGCTGGGGTCGATGCCGGACGCATCGGGATGAACAGGCGACCTGACCGCGATCAGTTGCTCGCGTAAGCGCAGGAAACGATAGAAAACCGTCTGCGCGTTCATTACCGCAATCGTCAGTCCCGCGCCGCCATCGAGAAATCCTCGCTTCAAAAGATAGGTACGGGTGAAGGCCCACACCGCGCGCCACCACGCTTTGCCGATGCTCGGTGGGCGTGCCCCCGGCGCACGTTCGAAACGTTGGCGAGCGCCTTCCGCTGCGTATTGGTCGATCTTTCGTAATACGGTGTCGACATTGTCATAGCTGAAGTGCAGCAATTCGCCATCGAGCGTCCGGACAGGGGCGTCGTACAGCAAGCGCTCGTGTACACGGTCGTCGGAAAAACAGGCATTTCCACGCCGGAATACGCGCGGGATGACGTCAGGACGCCACCCGGAATGCTGAATCCATTGGCCGCAAAACGACGACACGCGATCCAGTGCATAAACAACAGGCGGCGCGTTGTCCGGTACCTCCATCGTGGAGTGGACGGACTGACAGTGTTGCTGTAACGAAGCGCGGAGCGTCTCAGAGACGATTTCATCGGCATCGAGGAGGAGAATCCAGTCGGTTGCGAGTAAAGCAATCGCGCGGTTCTTCTGTACCCCAAAGCCTGGCCAGTCCGGGGCCGTGATCACGCGTGCGCCACGGGTCCTGGCGATGTCCACGGTGTCGTCGGTACTCGATTGATCCAGCAGGACGATATCATCGGCGAAGTCAATCGCGTCCAGGCAGGCGGCAAGGTGCCGTGCAGCGTTACGGGTAATCAGCGCCACACCTAACGTGCTGCGTTCCGGTGCGCTCGCGGGCACTTCCATCGGTGGCGTCGGCATCGGCTTACCGGGGGTGTCGCGAGGATTCGACAGCACCAGCGTCGTGCGCGGCATCGCTATCGTGATAGGCCTGCACGGCGGTGAAGCGCCCCTCGCGATCACTGCCGGAATGGGCGATTTTTTCGAGGGTCGCGGTCATCGTCGTTCGCGCCACGGCGAGGAAGACAGCTGTCATGAAGACAAATATGGCGGTTTCCATCGAAATGATGAACATCGTCTCGGTCAACCCGAAGATGAGGTAGGAGAGTGGCGTGACCACGCCCATGGCCATGACGCATCGGACCTGACGAAATCGCGCATCCAGCAGCCAGCGCAGGCATGTCGCAAACGGCACGAGATACAGACATAACAATCCCAGGCCCCCGAAAGCGCCCGCCGTCGACAAGGCGAACAACATGTCGTTATGCGAATGTGGCAATCCGAGCAGCACGTCTGGAACCCGTCTGGCATGAACCATTTCGTTCAGCACGGGTATGAACTGATCGGTGCCAATGCCAAAAAGAGGATGCGCGGCGAACATCATCACGGAGGCGTGCCATACTTCGAAACGGATGCCGACGGGTGTGTCGAAGTGGTCGTAATGCAGAAATACCGCGATGTTGGAGAACGCCTCCGTCAGTCGCGGCCAGGCATGCCAGACACCGAGCGCTATCAGCGCGAGGATGGCGGCCGCAAGTCCGGCGCGTTGCACCCGAGCGTAGGTTGACGACGCGTGCGTACCGCTGCCGCCCTGATGCTCCGCATCACGGGAGCCAAGTGCCGCCAGCGCATACCAGCACAGCAAGCCAAGGAAAGGAATCGTCAACCAGCCGCCACGAGAGCCGCTTGCGATCGAACCACCCAGGGCCAACGCGAACGCAAGCAGTTTGAGTGTGTTTTCCACGAAGACGAGCCAAGGGCGGCGCTGATCCGCCAGCGTCCACCCAAGCGTCAGCAGGGAGAGGAAGCCGAACATCAAGGCGATATCGCTATACGGGATCGTATTGATCAGACCGATCTGCGCGACCCGGTCGACACCGTAATTCAGATAGATCTCACGGCTACCGCCGGCGATCGCCCCAGCGATCAGCCCCCATTGAAGGTGACGGACATGCTTCGCGCCAAGACGGCAGGCACAGGCCATGCAGGGGCCGAGCAGTGCGAAGCGTAACGGCAAGTCGAGATTGCGGGGCACCCATTGCCCACGCGCAAGCTCGCTGGCAACTGCGGCCGTGAATGGCAGGCAACCCAGGATCGCGATGTGCAGCAACGAGGGTCGCGTGAGTGAACCGATGTCCTTGCTCACAAGCATGGGCAGGCTGAACAGCCCGATGAGCGAGAACAGGAAAAGGCCGCCATTGGCCGCGCCTGGAATGTTCAGACTGGCGGCAGGGTAAAGCGTCGCCAGCACCAGCAAAATGATTGGTAAGGTCTGAGGCACGATGCGGCCAATTGTCGACGTGTGTCTACCGCGTTTGCCTTCGTATCGGTCGGCCGCGCTCCGCGATGTACGCTCTCTGGCATCGGCGGCGCGCGCGGGATCGCTCGTCAAAAATACGCCGGCAGGCGGAACGGGGAGCGTTTGGGGACTAGTCGCGGGCGAGTTCCGCGACGCCGAGCGAGGCAATGGAGAGGTTGTTTTACGGATCATGCGTTGGTCTGTTATCCACACCAAGTGTAGCATGGGCGTAATACGCGCAGCGCGCCGCATTACCGCATGGGATTGCGCTGATAGGGGTGACCGATATAATGGGCCTCCTTTTGTTTGGCGCGTGCCGCGGCACGCGCGCTGGCCGACACCGATGACTACAAGCGCCTCATCTCCCGCCCGTAGCGCCACGGCAAAACCCATTGCGAACACCGCCGTGTTCCGCCGCCTGCGAAGCTACGTGCGCCCGCATCTGGCCGTCCTGATCGGGGCAGCCTTGGCGATGGGCCTGGTTGCCGCGAGTGAGGCGGGCATTCCGTGGTTGCTGAAGCCGTTAGTGGACAACGGGTTTGGCGACACCAAGGGTGCGCTTTCCAAATGGGCCATTCCGATCGCCGTGGTTGTATTGGCGTTGGTGCGTGGGGCGGCGCAATATGCGTCCGGCTATCTGCTGAATCGGATCAGCACCCAAATACTGCTGAAATTGCGTCAGGAAATGTTCGAGAAGATGCTGCACGCGCGTGTTGCATTTTTCCAACGTGAGACGGCCAGCACGATCATCAACGCAATCGTGTTCGAGGTGAACAACATCCTCAATACGCTCAGCGGGGTCATGGTCACGTTGGTGCGTGACTCGATGACAGTGCTGTGCCTGCTCGGACTGCTGTTCTATCGGAACTGGCAATTGACGTTGATCATCGCGGTCATTCTGCCGGTGATCGCGTGGCTCGTCCGGAGGATCAACCGTCGCTTACGGCGTCTGAACCGTGACTTTCAAACGCAGACCAATCAACTGTCCTATATCGTCGAGGAGACCGTCGGGGGCTACAAGGTTGTCAAGGTCCATAACGGGGAAGCCTACGAAATGGACCGCTTTCGCGAAATGAGCAAGATCCTGCGTGGCTACGCCATGCGCATGGCGGTAACCGGCGGGCTGGCGCAGCCGATCACGCAATTCATTGCGTCGATCGCACTCGCGGTGGTGTTGGCGATCGCGATGATCCAATCCGCGCACGACCAGACCACAGTGGGCGGCTTCGTGTCGTTTGTGACGGCGATGCTGCTGATCATCTCGCCGCTGAAGCACCTGACGGATGTGAACCAGCCGCTGCAGAAGGGGATGACGGCTGCAGAATTGATCTTCGGCCTGATCGACGAACCGCCGGAGACATCGGGTGGCGACAAACCGCTGATGCGATCCGGTGGCGCCGTTCGCTTCGAGCGGGTGGGATTCCGCTATGGCGAGACGGTCCGTCCGGTGTTATCGGACATCACCTTCGAGGCGCGTCCAGGCGAGATGATCGCGCTCGTGGGGCCATCCGGCAGCGGTAAGACGACATTAGTGAACCTGTTGCCGCGTTTCTTCGATGCAACGGAAGGCACGATCTCGATCGATGGCGAGCCGATCAACCAGTATCGCCTGGCGGACCTACGCAGGCAAATCGCTTTCGTCAGCCAGGATGTCGTGTTGTTCAACGACACGATCGCGGCGAATGTCGCCTATGGTCAGGAAATCGACGTCCCGCGCGTTGAAGCCGCATTGGCCGCGGCGAACCTGACCGAGGCCGTTGCCGGTTGGCCGGAAGGGCTCAGGACGCAGGTGGGTGACAACGGCATGCGCCTGTCGGGTGGTCAACGGCAGCGACTGGCCATCGCGCGGGCAATCTACAAGGATGCCCCGATTCTCATCCTCGACGAGGCGACATCGGCGCTGGATTCGGAATCGGAACGCCATGTCCAGGTTGCGCTCGAGAAATTAATGGAAGGGCGCACGACGCTGGTGATCGCACACCGTCTGTCGACCATCGAACGGGCCGACCGCATTCTGGTCATGGAAGCCGGACGCCTGGTGGAAGAGGGCAGTCACGCCGAGCTACTGCGCAAGGATGGCCTGTACGCAACGCTGCATCGTATCCAGTATGAACGTGCCGGCGACATGGCTGCCGCTTCCGCGGACTGACTGCCTGAAGCGGAGGTTCGACGGTTCACCACATCGGTAGCATGGCGACCGAGGCCCCCTAGCGCATCTTCACGAAGGCAGACGGCTTCAGAGAGAGTCACTTGATCACTGCTTCGTTTTTTTAAAAATAAGGATAACGAAATAAAATAAGAGGTAAAGCGCGCCATGAATCTGGAAACCCGGCGCTGCCCTTGAGACAAGAATCCGGTTTCCCGCAATCCGACCGAATGGAAGACTACGCAACCTTTGGCGCATGTCTTATTGTTTGTAAGTAACAAAGCGTGCGATGGCGTGTACGCCGCCAGAACTGTCGATCACACTATAGGAGCAACATATGGGCGCGATCCAGTCGCATCTCTGTCCTGGGCGCGATAATCCCGTGGTTCCTAGGCCGCGGTCATCCGGTTCAGTTGCCGCGAAGAACGCGCGCGTGCAGATGTCGATGGCGGAGGGTGAACGGTCGGACGATGCGGAAAACCGCCTTGTCGGCGCGCGGGCGCGGGCCGAAGATGAGAAAACGATGTTCTGCAGCGTTGCCCCGAACGACGATGAGGTATGGCTGCAGGAAGGGCGTGACCTTCTCCATCTCTGGCAATGGCATGAACGCCAAGGTCACGGCCATGCCACTGGCCACCGATCGCGACGAGAAAACTGGCGGGCACCCGCGCTTTTGCTGGCGGCATCTGGTCCGCACTTGTCTGATCTGTTCAATATACCGATCGTGGCGTTGAATGAAACGTCTCGTCACGAAGCATCGGTCCCGCTCCAGGGATTACAGTTTTCGGGTGTGCAGGAGGAGTCCTCGCCTGGAGGAAGCGTCATTGAAGTGCTGAGCTATCTTCGCAACGTGACCGCCAATATGGATCCGGGCTTCATGACGCCAACCGATGAAGCGGCGTTTGAATCGGATACGGTTGAGATGATGACGGTACCTGACCTTTGGCCTGCGAATGCCACCCAGTCGAGCGTGTCGCCCGTGGAGCAAGAAGATGTCTCAACATCGTCATTCGCCAATGAGGAGGCAAGCACACCATCCGTTATTGACTTCTTAGATGACAGCAATGTCACCGTTTCACCCGCGCATTTTCCGGATATGGTGAATGGTAGCGCGTGGGGGCCATTAACGGCGTTGGCGTCTTTTTGGGATGAGGCCGACGATGCCGAGGAACCCGGCATGGACGATGATCTGTACCCTGAGATCTTCACGGAGAAGCAGCAGAATGTCCATCCGGTGCCTAGTAATGGATCGATCTTTCGAGAGAACGACGATCATTTGTCGGGAAACGTCACGGCGGCAGAAACACTGCTGGATGATGCGCCGTATATATTGTCGTTGGTTAGCAACAGCGGTTCCGCAGTCGAATTCGATGCTGCTATCCAAAGCGTTCCAGCGCTGCGTTGCGATCTACGCAGCCGTTATCGACGAGTGATCGGCCTGGTGGATCAACTGGCCACCTACGTCGCGGCCCAGGATCAAGCGAGTGAAGACCGGATTAAGTCTATTGGCTTGGCGGAGCTGATGCGGGCCGTGGACGTTGCGTCCAATACGACCTCGTCACCGATGCGGGAAAATGCGATGGTTGAGGGGGGGCGGAGTGGTGCTACGGAGCCGATTACGCTTGCGTCTGCGCCGGATTTTGCAAGCAACCTGACACAGGCGATACCCGACAGATCGATGTGCGATCAAGTCGCGTTCGCTTTAACGAATGACGTACGCTTCACGCGCAATCTACTGGAGGCGATCCGGGACGAAATACATCGGGGAGTTAGCCTGATCAGTGATGCTGTCTTGGATCTGCGTCTTGCCGGGTGGAGGCCGCATCGCGGCGAAGAGGGTGCGAGATCGCTATCCTTGGCGCACTTTACCGAAGCGGCATTGGCCGCCTTTCGACAAACCGGCCTCGCCAAGACCGCAGACTTGGTTGATGCAACGGAGCAGGCTCTGGCCGAGCGTGCCCTCGACTTGTTAAGCGATGGTGCCGGGGAACGCTTTGATACAGCGTCAGGGAATGACGAGAGGAACGCGACGCAGCATCTCGAATTGCGGCAACGCTATGCCGCGAACTTGCTTGTCATGCGGTTCGACATGGTTCACTGGCTTGGCGTTGATGACGACCATTTCCTGGGCCAATTACTACGCTATATCGTGAAGTTGAAACCGGAGCCGGTGTGGGAGGCGTCGGATCGATTGCCTACTACCGGTGCGTTGCTTCGTTATGTCGCGGCATTGAGCGACGCTTATGAGGAAAAGCAACGAGCCATGCAAGCGATATCGTTTTTACCGATGAAGTATTACCGTGCGCGGTGTTTCGAAGAAGGGACCAAGCATCTGCGCGTCAAGCGTCTGTGGAATCCGATACCGCTTCGTGACCGGATACGGTCCGCTGTCTATCGCCGTTGCTTTTTCTCGACGGACCCCCATTATCGCGTTCAATATCATCGGCAATTCACGCTCTATCGTGAACGCGACGCCGAGCGTCATGCGCTTTACCTGGCGGAGACCCTATTGCAGCGCGGTGGTATCCACCCGCTTCTCTGGCGCAGTCAGGGGCATGTCTATGATCTGTCGTATGACAGGCGCGAACGAAAAGAAAAACTAAATGCCTTGCCTTACCACGTGCTCACGCACCAGTGGCGAGCAACGGTGGTGCGTTTCGATGGTACGGCGCTCATCGTTTGTAAAAGCAAAGAAGATCCCAATTCGCTTGCCGTGTCACTCCTGACAGAGGATGGGGAATGTCAGCAACAATTAAACGCGCTTTCAAAACCGCGTCGCTTTCCGTTAAGAAATCAGCTTGCAATGGTGGCGCACACCGGGAAATTGGCGCTAGGATGGTTGCCCGAGCGCGATGGTAGACGCCGGTTAGCGTACGAATGGCATCTGGTTATCGCGAGCCGTTCGTCAGAGGAATCGTCCGGAATGCCGGAACGTGTCAATGCCACCGCTTCCGGGACCCCGTCCAGGCCGACATCAACGACCAGTATCCTGACGGAATTGCAGACTGCCGCGACGGGTGTGCTCCGGGAGTATGTCGATTCATTCGAGCGAGACCAATACACGCCTGGAAGTGCGGAGTGGCTGGAGAATTGGCTGCCGTTTTATAATGCGATAGAAATGGAGCGTGGCACGGACACCTATCGTGTGCGCTGGCGTCGCGTAGCGCTTGATACGCTTGAGGTCGTCGCCGTATTGGCGATGTTTGGCTTGCCTGTAAAGGCCATTGGTAACGCTGCACTAAAAGCTGGCCGCGCGGCCATTCAATCTGCCAGAAGAGCACGCTTGCTTCCCTTGGCGCGAGCGTATCAGGTAATGCGCAGCGCTTTGCCGCATTTGCGCAGGTTGTCCCGACCAGCGCGGCACTGGGCAAACCGATTGAGATTAGGCGTTCGTCGCGGCAGTAATGACGCATGGCGCTCAATGCGACGTCTATATTGGGATCGCGCTGCGGCATGGTCGCTTGCGGGCAGAGCGCGTGCGCCGGCCTTGACCCCGACACCGCTGAGGCGAATCGATCAGATCTATCTCTCCTATATACAAAGAGTATTTGATAGCCATGTCGGCATGCGGGCGATGATCCGTCAACCTGCCGGCATGTGTCACGACGCGGCTCTTTTGGGGCGTGAATTGATACGCCGCGACTCACTACGCGTGTCGTATCGCGGTGTGTTGATTTGGCGGGAAGGCATCGCACAACCGGCAAATCACGTTGTCATGGTGATAAAAAGGGGCGGTCAGACGTATGTGCTTGATCCAACCGCTGCGCAATTCAGGCGTTTCAGCGCCAGTTTCGAGAACGCGCTTTATGCTACTGATACGCAATGGCAAGCCATGTATCGGCACGGCTTCTATAATGAAGTCGTCAAGTTCTCCGATTTCAAAGCGCTTGCGCAAACCGAGCGACTGTTCGGAACCGTCCCACGTGCGGTTGGTGAATCTCTGCCGTCCAGCACGACCTTGGTAGCGCCAACCTGGTACCGTGCAAGGGTATAAGTGTGCGTCAGCATGCCATGCACCATGCACCATGTGACGTCTGCCGTCTGCCGGCCGTCCGGAGAAGGCGCTTCGACACGCCGCTTTTTCCCAAGGGACGCGGCACTTTGATGCGATCGGGCTTGCTGACCCGATCGTGAATTACGGCGCGCGGCGCCGCGAATCAGGCGTGTCAGTGCGAACTCCAGCCCTTGTAGCTATTCACGTTGTCGCGCGTGACCAGCACCGGATCGAGCAGGATCGTCGGATTGTCCGGCTTCTTGCCGTTCATGATGCCGTAGCCGATGGATACGGCTTTCTTTGCCATGGCGAACGGATCCTGGCTGGCGGATGCTTGCACGAGCGTATTCGACTTCAGGGCGGCCTCGATGTCCGGCGCACCATCTACCGATGTGATGACAATGCCGTTGCGATTGAATTGCTTCGCGGCGAGGTCACTCCCGATCGCTTGCGGATCATTGATCGTGAACACGCCGTCGAGCTTCGGAAAGCGCGTCAGGTAACCTTGCATCGCGGCCATCCCACCTTCGCGCGATCCTTTCCCATCCTGATCGGAAGACAGGATCTTGATGCCGGGGATCTTCGCCAACACGCTCTTGCAACCATTCACGCGATCGGTGACCGCCGATACCTGCGGGCCGTTCTCGATGACGACATTGCCTTTGCCGCCGATCTTCTTCGCCAGGTAGTCACACGCCATCGCGCCGGCCTTGACGTTGTCGGTCTCCACGGTCGCATCGGCACCTGCGGCCGCGACGTCCACGGCAATCACCGGAATGCCGGCCGCCTGCGCTTTCTTCACGGCCGGCTCGATCGCCTTTGGATCGGAGGCATTGAGCAGGATCAGGTCGACATGCGCGGAGATGAAGTTGTCGATTTGCGTGAACTGTTTGTTGAGGTCGTAGTCGGCGGACACCGCGGTGATTTTCGCGTTCGGGTTGATCGCCTTCGCCTCGGCTTCCGCACCCTTGACCACCGTCACGAAGTACGGATTGCCGAGCGAGCCGACGGTGATACCGATCAACTTCAGCGGCTTGTCCGCGGCATGCGCGGCGCATGCCGAGACAGCAAGTGCGCACGCGAGGCCTGTTTGAAGGGCTTTGATCTTGAACTGGAACATGTCGTGTTGTCTCCGTTGGGTCCCGTTGGTCGAGAAGCGCGCGAGGACCCGCGCGCGCTCCGGTGTGCAGGCTGCCCGGATCAGGGGGAAGTTCTACCGGACAGCGGGCCGTGGCCTATCAGGTGCGTGCGGAACCGCTCTGGCGATAGCGGTCCAGCGCGACGGCGCCGATGATGACAAGGCCTTTGATAATGTACTGCCAGATGTCCGATACGCCCAGCAGCACGAGGCCGTTCGACAGTACCGCGATGATCAGTGCGCCGATCAGCGTGCCGACGATCGAGCCGACACCGCCGACAAAGCTGGTGCCGCCGAGAATCACCGCGGCGATGGCATCGAGTTCATATGATTGGCCGAGCTGGAGGCCATTGGCTGCGTAAAGGCGGGCAGCGGACATCAGCGCGCCGAGGCCGGCAAGCAGCCCGGAAGCGGCATACACGAACAGTTCGATGCCCCGCACGTTGATACCGGACAGACGTGCGGCTTCGCGGTTGCCGCCGACCGAATAGATGCGCATGCCAAGCACTGTACGGCGCAAGATGAACCACGACAAGGCGACCACCGCCAGCGCGATCACGACGAGCCACGGCACGCCCAGGATCGCGCCGTTACCAATAAAGGCGAACGGGAGATGGGCGTTGAAGATCGTCGTGTCGTCCGCCATCAGCCGGGCAATGCCGCGCACGGCGGTCAGTGAGCCCAGCGTGACGATAAACGGCGGCAGACGCAGGAACGTGATCAATGCGCCGTTGACGAGGCCGAACAGGAGGCCAACGAGCAGGGCGACGGGAACGCCGACCCATCCCAGACCGGGAAGGTTCGACGCCAGCAGCGCACCGACCGCCGCCGCCGCCAGGATCGAACCGACGGACAGGTCGATGCCGCCCGTGAGGATGACGAAAGTCATGCCGGCGGCAAGCACGATGTTGATCGATGCCTGCTGGGCGACGATCGACAAATTCTGCATGGTCGCAAAACTGTCGGTCATGAAGCCGAAGCCGATGCAGAGCAGTAGCAGCACCGGCAACATTCCGGCCGTGCGCATCAGTGATTGCATGCGGGCACGGCGGTCAGCGCCGCGGGTCTGCGTGCCGGGCGTTGCTGCGGGAGTAGCGGCCGCGGTGGCCAGGTCGCGCTGGTGAGGTTGGTTCATGTCGTTGTCCTGTATCTTGAATGACTGGTCGGTGGCGTGACTCAGTGCGTCTCCGCCGTCTCCGTTTGCGAACCGGTGGCAAGCGCGATGATCGATTCTTGCGTGATCGGCGCGCCGCTACGTCCGCCGAGTTCGCCGGCGATCCTGCCTTCGCGCATGACAAGTACGCGGTCGGCCACGCCGATGATCTCGGGCAACTCGCTTGAGATCACAATGACCCCGACCCCCGAATTCGCGAGCGCATTGATGATTCGATAGATTTCCGACTTGGCGCCGATGTCGACACCGCGTGTCGGTTCGTCGAGAATCAGCACCCGCGGTTTCGTCTCCAGCAAACGCGAGAGCAGCACCTTTTGCTGATTGCCCCCCGACAAGGCGCCGGCATTGACGTTTGCATGCGATACCCTGATCGACAACGCCGCGATCGCGTCACGGGCACGTTGCACACCGCGCGCCAAGTCGAGCACGCCAGCACGCGCGTCATTGCCCGCGACTGAAATATTGATGTTGTCCCGCACGCTCATGTCGAGAAAGAGACCTTGGTGTTTGCGATCCTCGGTCAGATAGACAAGGCCGGCATCGATGGCGTCGCGCGGTGAGTGCGCGCCCAGCGTGCGATCTCCCACCCGCACTTCGCCCGTGACGCGCGGCTCCGCGCCGAAAATCAGGCGAGCGAGTTCGGTGCGTCCGGCTCCGACGAGTCCCGCGATGCCAAGGACCTCGCCGGCATGGAGATCGAGGCTGCAACCCTTTACACGACCGCTGTCCGCGATGTCGCGCACGGATAGCAAGCAGTGTCCCGGATCGTATGGTGCATGCGCCTTCTTGTAGAAACCGGAGATGTCACGGCCAACCATCATCGACACGAGTTGATCGGCCGACAGCGATTCGCGGTCGAGGGTACCAACGTAGGTGCCGTCCCGCAGTACCGAAACGCGATCGGACAGTTCGTAGATCTCCGCCATCCGATGGCTGATATAGATAATCGCCAGCCCTTCCGCGCGTAATTGGCGTATCAGTTTGAACAGGTGCTCGGTCTCGCGCGACGACAGCGGCGTTGTCGGCTCGTCCATCACGAGGATGCGTGCTTTCGTATGCACCGCCCGCGCGATCTCGACGAGTTGCTGCTCGGCAATCGACAATGTGCCAACCACTGTCTCTGGACCGAAGCTGGCACTCAGGCGCGTCAGCACGTTCTCGCAGCCGCGCGCCATGGCGGGCCGGTCGATCATGCCCCACCGGCCGCCGCGTCGCAGTTCACGGCCCACGTAGATGTTCTCCGCGACGGTCAGGTTCGGCGCCAGGGATAGCTCCTGGTAAATCACCGCGACGCCTGCCGCGCGCGCGGCGAGCGGATCGTCGACGACGATCGCATCGCCATCGATCAGGATCTGCCCGCCGGGGTCGGCTTGATAAGCGCCCGACAGAATTTTCATCAGGGTGGACTTGCCGGCGCCATTTTCCCCCATCAATGAATGCACTTCACCGGGATAGACGGTCAGGCTCACGTCGTCGAGCGCGCGTACGGCGGGAAACGTCTTGCTGATTCCACGCATTTCGAGCAACGGGCGGCCCGGCTCAGAATGAGACATAAGCGATCTCCTGCGTTTCCACGCTTGCGCCTTTGAGAATACTGGCGCGCGGGGAGAAGTTGAAAAACATGGGAAGCGTCGCGGCACCGATCGCGCCGGCGTCCGGACCGAACGAACCACGGACGAAAGTCGGCATATCCCTGGATTCGGGCGTAATGGCGGCAAGGGCCGCATGCAGACTGGTCATTACCTTGTCGATCAGCCCTACGTCTATATCAGCATCCAGTACGACGACCGGCGAATCGAGTACCGATAGCACCGAGCGCAATACGGAGGCGAGCGCCTCGACGCAGTCGTCGATCCATTCTTCGACGGCCGGCACCTCCCGCGCGATGCAGGCCTCGAGGTCCGCCCGGTTGTCGACGGCCTCGCCGCTGTAGCGCAAATGGCGGATCAATGCACGCAAGGACGCGCGGGTTAGCAAGATATCCCAGGTCCCCTGCGGGGCCGGTGCCGACGGCAGACGGCTCGGGAGCACCGGCATCACCGCGAAATCGCCGCCATTGCCTGTACGGCCACGCAGGCAGTCGCCGTCGACTGCAATACCGCCGCCGATCACCGGTCCCAGGAATAAATAGACGAAATCATCGTGATGGCACGCGCGCCCGTAGAACAACTCGGCGATCGCGGCTGCATTGCCGTCGTTTTCGCTGAAGACGGGCAACGCCAGCGTGCGGTCCAGCTCGGACGCGAAGTCGACCTCGCTCCATGCACGAAAAGCGTCTGCCGGCAGTTCCAGCTCGCGCAGCCAACTGCCAAGATTGAATGGCTGGGCGACACCGACACCTCTCAGGCGTTCGCGATCTTCAGCGGGCAGCATCTGCTGCATTGCCTCGATATCGCGGCCAACCATCGCAAGCACGGTCTCGGGCGGCGGGAGCAGCGTGTCATGCGATCGGCGGCCGATGACGTCGCCGGCGAAGTTGACCAGCGCGGTCTCGATCCGCATCCGATCAAGGCGTACGCCGATGCCGAACGCGCCGCGTGGATCAAGGCGGATCAACGACGCGGGCTGACCCCGCTGGCCCTCGACGCGGCGGCCGGTAAATTCGATCAGCTTCGCATCGGCAAGCGACGCGATGATGCTGCCGACCGCCGTGCCGGTCAGGTTCGCGACGCGGGCGAGATCGGCTTTCGATGCGCTGCCCGCCTGCCGCAGCGCCTTGAGCAGCAAGCGTTCGTTGTAGCGGCGCACATTGGCCGAATTGCTGCCTTGGCCGACGTACGAACTCGTCATGGCGGCGTCTCCTCCGGGTGGCACCCCTGTTTGGCACCATTAAATTAATCAAGTTGATTTATTTAAACCCGGGAGCGGCGGCCTGTCAGCCTAGGAATATCCCGAAGGTGGCGCAAGACGCGCGAGTGATTCGCCTGCCCGTTGCGGTGCGGGAGGCATTCCAGCGTTCTGTCTAGCGGCCTCGTTTCGCGAGGCGTTACATCAGCACGATATCGTACGATTCCTGATTCAAGTGCGTGCCGACACGCAGCGAGATGGGCTTCTGGATGGCGTCCTCGAGCAGCGCCAGATGGGCGGCTTCTTCGTCTAGCAGCATATCGATGACCACTTGCGATGCAAAGATCCGGAACTCTTTCGGATTGAATTGCCGTGCTTCGCGTGTGACCTCGCGCATGATTTCGTAGCACAGGGTGCGGGGTGTCTTGATCTGCCCCTTTCCCGTGCAGACAGGGCAGGTTTCGCACAAGATATGCGCCAGCGATTCGCGCGTACGCTTGCGCGTCATTTCCACCAAGCCCAGCTGCGAAAAACCGCTGACCGTCACGCGGGTACGGTCGCGAGCGAGCGAGCGATTCAGTTCGGTGAGCACCGCCGCGCGATGCTCGGGGTTTTCCATATCGATGAAATCGATGATGATGATGCCGCCCAGGTTCCGCAGCCGCAGTTGCCGCGCGATCATGTGTGTGGCTTCGAGGTTGGTCTTGAAGATCGTCTCATCGAAGTTGCGCGCGCCCACGTAGCCGCCCGTATTGACGTCGATCGTCGTCATTGCCTCGGTTTGATCGATCATCAGATAGCCGCCAGATTTCAGATCGACGCGTCGGGACAAGGCCTTCTGGATTTCCGTCTCGACGTTATACAACTCGAACAAGGGCCGTTCACCGGTGTACTGGTGCATCAACGGCGCCACCGCCGGCATGAATTCCGTTGCAAACGCTAGCAGGCGCGCGTGCGCATCGGACGCATCCACCTGAATTCTGCTGGTCTGCTCGGTGACGAAGTCGCGCAGGACCCGTTGTGACAGATCGAGGTCGTTGTACAGTACCGATGCGGGTGGCACACGCAAGGCCTGTTCAGCAATCGTCGCCCAGGTCTTCCGAAGATAGGTGACATCGCTGGCCAGCGCCTCGCTGCTGGCGTCCTCCGCCATGGTCCGGACGATATAGCCGCCTTTCTCATCGGCCGGCAGGACGGCAAGCAGACGTTTGCGCACAGCCTCCCGTTCGGCTTCGCTGCCGATCTTCTGCGAGACGCCGATATGCGGTTCCTGTGGCAGATAGACGAGATTGCGCCCGGCAATACTGATTTGCGTCGACAAGCGCGCGCCCTTCGTGCCGATCGGGTCCTTGATGACCTGCACCATCAAGGTCTGTGCCTCGAAGACGATTTTTTCGATTGGTTGTTGGTTGTGGTGACCGGGATGACCGTCGACGCGTGCTTGCCAGATGTCGGCAACATGCAGGAAGGCCGCTCGTTCCAGGCCGATATCGATAAAGGCCGATTGCATCCCCGGCAGGACACGGACGACCTTGCCAAGGAAGATGTTGCCCACGCGACCACGTGACACGCTTCGCTCGATGTGCAATTCCTGGACCGCACCTTGTTGTACCAGGGCAATCCGGGTTTCTTGCGGTGTCACATTGATAAGAATCTCTTCGTTCATTGGTTCGAATCGCGATGGGACAATGCGACATCGTAAGCCATCGGTGCCGTATCGCGCAAAAGAGATGCCGTTTCAAACAAGGGGAGCCCCATCACACCGGAATAACTGCCGTCCAGATGCGCGATAAAGGCCGCAGCTCGCCCTTGGATGCCGTACGCGCCTGCCTTGCCGAATGGTTCTCCGGAAGCGATGTAGTGAGCAATGTCGGCGTCATCGAGCGTGCGAAACGTAACCGTCGACGTCGAGAGCACGCAGCGGATGGACGGGGGCAGGGCTGCCTCGGACAGGGCCGTCGACGTGCATGTTGATGTTGATGCGAACCATGGTCCGGACGCCGTGGTCTGCGGTTGCGGTGCGGCTGGCGTCGATGACACGCGGCGTGTGGCTTGCCCGGTGGGGGCAGGGACGACGCCCACCGCCGTCATCACCTCATGACGGCGGCCTGATAAGCGCGACAATATCGCCACGGCCTCGGTGGCATCGGCAGGCTTGCCGAGGATGGCGCCATCGAGTGATACCGTGGTGTCGGCGCACAGTATGGCGGCGGACGGCCAACCGCGCCGGGCGAGCCGCTCGGCGGCGGCGCATGCCTTGGCTTGCACCACGCGCATCACATAATCGTGCGCGTGCTCGCCTGAACGTGTTGCTTCGAGCGCTTCCGCATCTTCATCGGCATCGGGGAGCAACAGGCGATATGACAGGCCGAGTTGTTCCAATAACTGACCGCGTCGAGGACTTTGTGACGCGAGATACAAAAAAGCAGAATCGGAAAGACGGGGCGTGGACGTCATGGTATGCGGCGAAGTACGCGGCCATGACGACGAACCGAGGAGCGGCGTCAGGCCCGGTGATAAGGGTGATTTTGCGTGATGGTCCAGGCGCGGTACAACTGCTCGGCCAGCAGCAAGCGCGCGACGCCGTGCGGCAGGGTCATGCTCGATACGCGCAGCAGGGTGTCCGCGCGGCTTTTCAACGTGGGGTCGAGCCCGTCGGCACCGCCGATCAGGAAGACGACATCACGACCTTCGCGTTGCCACTCGGGCAATGCACCGGCAAGTTTCATCGTCGTCCAGTCGGCCCCACGTTCATCGAGTGCGATGATCCGCGCCTGCCTGGGCAGCGACGCCTCGATCCGCTGCCGCTCGACGGCCATCACCTGCTCCGCCGGTCGATTGGCGGTACGCGGTTCCGGCTTGATTTCCCGCAACGCAATGCGCAGTTCCGGGGGCATCCGCTTCGCGTACTCCTCAAATCCGGTGGCGATCCAGTCAGGCATCTTATGGCCCACCGCGATAATCCACAGTTTCATGACGGCACGCTTTCAGACAGTACGGGACACGACTCAGGCATTGGATGCCGGTGTGGCGCGCTTGCGCGCCGGTGCTTTCTTTGCCGCCGGTACGCGCTTTGCGGCCGGGGCCTTGGCCGCGGCGGAGGCCGTGCCCGCACTTTTGCGCGCGACGGTCTTGCGTGCCGGAGTGGTTTTTTTCGCCGCCACTTTTTTTGCCGCGGTCTTGCGCGCTGCCGTCTTGCTTACCGGTAGCGGCTCGTCTTCGGTCGTTTGTGCGGCCAGTCCGGCTGGCGTTTCCGGGGCCAAGGCCGGCTTCGCCGTACGGGAACGTGTGACGGCCGGCGCCGGCGTATCGTCGTCGTCCGCTGCATCGGTGCTTGCCTTGCGGCGGCTCGTTGCCTGCTTGGCGGAGGCGGTCGTGACGCGCACTGCCTTGCCGCCCCACAGTTCTTCCAGGTTGTAGTACTGACGCAGTGCCGGTTGCAGAATGTGGACGATGGCATCGCCGCAGTCGACCAGTACCCACTCACCGGTGTCACCGCCTTCGACGCTGACGACCTTGCCGCCGTTTTCTCGCACCTTGTCCGCGACGCTGGACGCGAGCGCCCGTGTCTGGCGGTTCGACGTGCCGGAAGCGATGATCACGCGATCGAACAGTGACGTCAGGTGCGTGGTGTCGAACACCTTGATGTCCTGACCCTTGACGTCTTCCAGACCGTCGACGATCGCCAGTTGCAATGTTTTGATATCCATGAGGTCTCTGTAATGCAAGCAGTGCGCCACGCCGGGCGCTGCTGCTTAATCCTTGTATAAATGATGGTCGCGAACGTAGTGCCAGACCGTATCGGGCACATGTTCGCAGGCTTTTGCGCCATCGGCCAGTCCGCGATGGGCCGAATCGCGAATTTCGGTCGCCGATATGGGCATATCCAACGCCTGGTCGATGAAAATGCCGCCGCACGGACGCTGTTGGATTGCATCGGCATCGCATTGTCGATGCGCCAACTGGGCCGCTACGGCGGGCGACACCGCTGTCAGATCGAAGCCGGGCCGTGCCTCGACGCAGACATGCGCATAGTCGAACAAGTGCAGCCAGTCATGCCAGCGATCCAATCCGACCAATTGATCGGCTCCGATCAGTAGTGACAATGAGGCCTCGTCGCCAATTCGCGGCCGCCATGCGCGCAGTGTTTCCACTGTGTACGTATTGCCCTGGCGATCGACCTCGTCGGTGCCGACGCTGACGTGCGTTGACAACCGAGACTGTTCTGCAAGCCGCCGCGCCAGTTCCGTCGCCGCCAGTCGTGTCATCGCGAGACGGTGGGCAGGCGCGGACACACCAGATTTCTGCCACGGTTGACCCGCGGGCAGCAGGACCAGCTCGTCCAGGGCGAGCAGGCGCGAAAACCGGCTGCCCAAGGCCATATGGCCCTCATGAATCGGATCGAAGGTGCCGCCCAGGATCGCGATGCGCTTTGGTCGCTCGCTCATCGAATGCTCAATTCCTTGGCGTGGCCGGTTCGTCCAGCCAATCGCGCGCGACCAGGAAATCACGCGTCAGGCGCGCCTCGGGCGAGCCTGTTTCGGGCGTCCAGTTATAGCGCCATTGCACGCGCGGTGGCATCGACATGAGGATCGATTCGGTCCGGCCGCCACTCTGCAGGCCGAACAGCGTGCCTCGATCGAATACCAGATTGAATTCGACGTATCGACCACGCCGGTAGGCCTGGAAATCACGTTCGCGCTCGCCATACGGGATATCGGCGCGACGTGCGAGTATGGGTTGGTAGGCCGGCAGGAATGCATCGCCCACGCTGCGCATCAAGGCAAAGCCATTGTCGAAACCGAGTTCGGTCAGGTCGTCATAGAAAATGCCACCTACGCCACGGGGTTCGTTGCGATGTTTCAAAAAGAAGTACGCGTCGCACCACTGCTTGAAACGCGGATAGAGATCCGCGCCAAACGGAGTCACGGCGTCATGGCAGGCTTGGTGAAAATGCCGCGCGTCTTCTTCGAATCCGTAATACGGCGTGAGGTCCATTCCGCCGCCGAACCAGCAGGCCGCAGGGGCCGCGTCCGCGGCCGCACCCGGATGTCGCGCGATAAAGCATCGGACATTCAGGTGCACGGTTGGGCAGTACGGATTGCGCGGATGCATGACCAGCGACACGCCCAGCGCTTCAAAGCCGCAACCGGTCAGTTCCGGGCGATTCGCCGTGGCGCTGGGTGGCAACGATGTGCCGCGGACGTGCGAAAACCCAACGCCACCGCGCTCGAACACCGTGCCGTCTTCGATGATCCGGGTACAGCCGTCGCCTTGCAGCCGTTCGCCCGGCGCACGGGTCCATGCGTCCCGTGCGAACGGCCGGTCGTCCAACGCGCCCAGCGTGTCGGCGATACGTGTCTGAAGGTCGAGCAGATAGGCGCGTACCGCGTCGGTGCGCCAACCGGCAGTGGACTGATCGATGGAAACGTTTGCCAAGTAAAAGGCCTGCTCAGGACGTTTGTTTTCGGTTCAGCGCACGGTAACCGATGTCGCGGCGGTATTGCATGCCGTCGAACGAGATCTGATTGATCACGTCGTAGACTTCGGATTGCGCGCCGCGCACGGAGTCGGACAGACCGACGACGCATAGCACGCGGCCACCGGTGGTCACCAGCTTGCCGTTTTCCAGTGCCGTGGCGGCATGGAACGTGACGGTGCTGTCGGTTTCGCCGGGAATGCCGGCAATCAAGTCCCCCTTTTGTGGCGTTTCCGGATAATGGCGCGCGGCCAGAACCACGCCCAGGGCTGTGCGCCGATCCCACTCGATCTCGGCCATATTCAATTGGCCTGCGATGGCCAGCTCGAACACCTTCGCCAGATCGCCCTTGACGCGGGCCATGATCGGTTGCGTTTCCGGATCGCCCATGCGGCAATTGAATTCGAGCGTTTTCGGCGTGCCCTGCGCGTCGATCATCAGGCCCGCATACAGGAAGCCGGTGTAGCGCATGCCGTCCGCTTCCATGCCCCGGACCGTCGGCAGAATGATTTCGCGCATCACGCGCGCATGCAATTGGGGCGTGACGACTGGCGCGGGGGAGTAGGCGCCCATGCCGCCGGTGTTCGGGCCCTGGTCGGCATCGAGCAGCCGTTTGTGATCCTGGCTGGTCGCCAGTGCCAGCACGTGCTTACCGTCCACCATGACAATGAAACTGGCTTCCTCGCCAGCGAGGAACGCCTCGATGACGACGCGCGCACCGGCGCTACCGAGCTTGTTGTCGGCAAGCATCATATCCACCGCGTCGTGCGCTTCCTGCGTGGTCTGCGCCACCACGACGCCCTTGCCGGCCGCGAGCCCGTCAGCCTTGATCACGATCGGCGCGCCCTTGCTGTCGATGTAGGCATGGGCGGCGGTCGCGTCGGTAAAGGTCTCGTAGTCGGCGGTCGGGATCGCGTGGCGCTTCATGAAGGCTTTTGCGAAATCTTTCGAGCTTTCGAGCTGAGCTGCCTCCTTCGTCGGCCCGAAGACCTTCAGGCCACGGGCACGGAACACGTTGACGATACCGGCTGCCAACGGCGCCTCGGGTCCCACCACCGTGAACGCGATCTGCTCGCGTTCGGCGAAATCCGCCAATGCGTTCAGCGCAGCCGGCGTGTAGCCGTCCTTCAGTTCCGGCAGGTCGACGTTGCGCAGGCGGTCGTCCAGCGCGGTGCCGCCGTTACCCGGCGCAACATGGACCATCTGCACGCGCGGCGACTGGGCGAGCCGCCATGCCAGCGCGTGTTCGCGGCCACCGGAGCCGACTACCAATACATTCATGCTATTTCCCCGAATCGCAATTGCCATGGGTGTCGAGGGCGTTTCACGCTTCCTCGATCGCCGCGTTCGTATACACATTCTGGACGTCGTCCAGATCCTCTATCACGTCGAGCAGTTTCTGCATCCGTGCGCCTTCGTCGCCCGTGAGCACGATGTCGTTGCCGGCTTTCATCGTGACTTCCGCCAGTTCCGCCTTGAATCCGGCGGCCTCCAGGCTTTGCTTGACGTCCGAGAACACGTCGGGATTGCACAGCACCTCGATGCTGCCGTCATCGTTTGTCGTGACGTCATCGGCGCCAGCTTCCAGTGCCGCTTCCATCAGCGCATCCTCGGACGTGTCCGGGGCGAAGAGGAACTGACCTACCGACGTGAACAGGAATGCCACCGAGCCTTCCACACCCATATTGCCGCCGTACTTCGAAAACGCGTGCCGTACTTCGGCCACGGTCCGCGTGCGATTGTCGGTCATCGTGTCCACGATGACCGCGGCGCCGCCGATGCCATAGCCTTCGTAGCGGATTTCCTCATAGTTGGCGCCCTCGGCGCCACCGACACCACGATCGATCGCGCGCTTGATGTTGTCCTTCGGCATATTCGCATCGGTGGCCTTGTCCATGGCCAGTCGCAGACGCGGATTGCTGTCCGGATCGCCGCCGCCCATCCGGGCCGCAACCTGGATTTCCTTGATCAGACGCGTCCAGACCTTGCCTCGCTTCGCATCGGCCGCGGCCTTCTTATGCTTGATATTGGCCCATTTCGAATGTCCCGCCATGTCCGGAAGTTCCTCGTTCGTTTCCTGATTCGTTAGCCGCATCCGGTCGACGGGATGCGGCAAAGACCGCTATTTTACCGGTGGTTGCGCGCTGGCGGGGCGGTTTAGCGCGACGGACGTGGCACTGAGAGGGTGAAAGGGCGATCCGGTGGGTGGGTGGGGCGCATTTGAACGGGTCTTGCAGGCGTCGCTACCGTATACTGCGACTCGTCGCCGCGCGCCGCCGACCCGGTCATGGCGCGCGTTCCATCCGACCGATCCGAGATTTTCGCCAATGACGACCGATCCGCGCTTTCCCGCGCTGCGCATCCTGAATCATCCGTTGATTCAGCACAAATTGTCGCATATGCGCGACCGCCACGCGTCGACCCGGACCTTTCGCGAATTACTGCGGGAGATCACGTTGCTGATGGGCTATGAAATCACCCGCAATCTAGAATTGACCACCCGGGAGATCGAGACGCCGCTGACCCGAATGGATGCGCCGGTCATCGCCGGGCGCAAGCTGGCCATCGTGCCGGTACTGCGCGCCGGGGTCGGCATGTCGGACGGTCTGCTCGAATTGGTGCCCTCGGCGCGGGTCGGGCATATCGGCGTGTATCGCGATGAAAATCAGCGACCCGTCGAATATATGGTCAAGCTGCCCGATGTCGAGGACCGCACCTTCATCCTTTGCGACCCGATGGTCGCCACCGGATACTCCGCGGCGTACGCGGTGGATGTACTGAAAAAGCGCGGTGTGCCGGCATCGCGTATTTTGTTTCTGGCATTGGTGGCGGCGCCGGAAGGTGTGGCGGTTTTCGCGCGGCAACATCCGGACGTCCACCTTTTCGTGGCGTCGTTGGACGAGAAACTCGATGACCACGCCTACATCGTGCCGGGCCTGGGCGATGCGGGTGACCGGCTATTTGGCACAAAGAACTGAATCCTGCGCCTCAACCAATATGGTCGCGTATTGAAGGGCCGGCGACCCTGCGATGGAACCGGTCCATGTACCGGCCAGCGCATCGTTGCCCGCGCTCTGGCGCCTTGGCGTATTGTCTGGCCGGATGGCTGGACGATGCGGATGTCTGATTCGTGACACGAATACGATCGGCTCATGATAAAACCGTCAGGGTTCTCCCGCGCCGATTTCGATGCGGGGCTATAATGAAATCGACAGGTCGGCGCCCTTGGCATCTTCTTCGATGCGGGACGTCGCGACCGACATGGAGAACGCGATGATCCTGGCTTACGCGCTGGCGGCGGCCCTGGCATGGTCCAGCGGCTTACGGCTGTATTTGGCCGTCTTTCTGGCGGGCCTCGCGGGCAGGAGCGGCTTGGTCGTATTGCCAGGCGCGCTGCATGTGCTCAGCTCTCCCTGGATCATTGGCGCGGCCGTGGTGCTGGCTACCGCGGAGTTTGCGGCTGACAAGATCTCGCCACTCGACTCCCTCTGGGACGCGCTGCATACCTTTATTCGGATTCCCGCCGGCGCCGTGATGGCCTGTGCCGCATTCGGGCATGCGGAGGAAAGCTCGACGCTGATAGCGGCCGGCGCGCTCGGCGCATCGCTGGCCGGCGCGTCGCATCTGACCAAGGCCGGGGTTCGCGCGCTGATCAATCTCGCGCCGGTGCCGGTGACCAATGGCATGGCCTCGTGGTTCGAGGAATGCATCGTGGTAGGGGGACTGACGCTGGCGCTGTTGGCGCCGGGTGTGTTCCTGGCATTACTCTTTGCGTTCCTTATCGTCTCGGCGTGGGTACTGCCGCGGTTATGGCGGGGTGTACACCACGGCTATCACGCGATGTCGACCCGAATGGTCCCGGCGCGGATCCGCACCGATCGCGGCTATCGCTCGCCGCCGACCGGTGAGCGCGATACGGCACGTCGCCGTTCCGGCGACTGATGCCGGACCCCGTGTCTGGCGCCGATCCCCGGCAATCGCGACCGTCCTCCGGTCGTTCTCCTTCTCCTGAATCCGCGACGTGGCCGCTATCCAAGGTAGCGGATGCGTCTTCTCATGACCCGGTCCGAATGCGTCGCCGCACCCGCGTTGGGTGGCGTTTTCTTTTCAGGATGGCGCTGACGCTGTCATTCCGGGATGCGCGCGCCGGCGAGTTGACCACGCTGTGGGTCGCCGTGGTACTCGCGGTCGCCGCCTTGACCAGCGTGGCCTTTGTCGCAGACCGCATGCACGCCGGACTCGACCGCGAGGCGCGTCAGATGCTGGGCGGCGACCTGCGTCTCCGCGCAGATCATCCGATCGATCCTGCGCTGCTCGCCGAGGCACGGGTGCGCGACTTGCGAATCGCGTCGACGGCCGAATTTCCGAGCATGGCGACAGGCGACGCCGCCCCATCCACCCATGCCGCGCCACCGCCCGCACGCCTGGTCGCGGTCAAGGCGGTATCGGCGAACTACCCGTTGCGCGGCACGGTCTTGTTGGCACCGCAGCCGAATTCCCCGACGCGTGAAGACTATGCTGCCACGGGCGGGCTGGCACCCGGTACGGCTTGGGTTGACGCGCCCTTGCTTGATGCCTTGGACCTGAAAGTAGGGGGCAATCTGCAACTGGGGGGCCGCATATTGCGGATCGCCGCGGTGATTGTCCGGGAGCCTGATCGGGGTTTCTCTTTCATTAATTTCTCGCCTCGCGTAATGCTTGCCGACACCGATCTGGCCAGCACCGGGTTGATCGGCCGTGGCAGCCGTGTGACTTACCGCACACTGCTGGCTGGCCCGGATACGGCGAGTGCCGATGCGTTCGGTGCATGGGCGCGAACGACGATTGCTCAGCGCGGGATTCGCGGCACCCAGGTTGAGACCTTGCAGGCCGGGCAACCGCAGTTACGCCAGACACTGGATCGCGCGGATCATTTCCTGCGGCTGGTGGCATTGTTGACATCGTTGCTCTGTGCGGTTGCCATCGCTTTAGGCGCACAGCGCTTCGCGCGACGCCATATCGATGGTTGCGCCGTGCTGCGTTGTCTCGGAGCAAGCGAGGGACTGCTACGCGGCGTCTTTCTCATAGAGCTGGCCGGGCTGGCGGTGGCGGCATCTGTCGTGGGTGGTTTGCTCGGACTGGCCGGTCATGCCATGTTGTTGCATTGGCTTGGCGGTTTGATTCGCGTTGATCTGCCCTGGCCGTCGATGTGGCCCCTGTTGCAAGGGTTGGCCGCGGCGCTCGTGCTATTGCTCGGATTCGGGCTGCCCGCCTTGTATCCGTTGACGCGAGTGCCGCCGGCGCGGGTGCTGCGGCGCGATGGCACCGGCGTGGCGGCCGCGCTGACGCAAGAGGACGAGGCGCGCCAGGAGCAGTCGGCGTGGCGTCAGGCCTGGGGACATGTCTATTCGCTGCGAGGCTATGCCATCGGTCTGCTGTTATATGCCGGCTTGCTGGTGTGGGCGGCCGGAGCGCTGCGCCTGGGCGTGATCGTGTCAGCCGGATTCCTGATCGGCGTGGGTGGTTTTGCTTTATGCGGACGCGGGCTGCTTCGCGTGCTGGCATGGTGGGGGCGCAAGCCCGGTGCCCCCGGCTTCGGTTGGCGGTATGCGGTGGCATCGCTGGAACGCCGCAGCGGCGCCAGTACGTTGCAGATTACCGCATTGGGGGTAGCGCTGATGTGCCTGTTGCTATTGTCGATGACGCGCAGCGACCTGATAGCTGGCTGGCGTCAATCAACCCCGGCCGATGCACCAAATCGCTTCGTCATCGATATCCAGCCCGACCAGGCCGACGAGGTCGCGCGCCGCCTCGCCGCGGCCGGCATCAGCGCGGCACCGCCGGCGCCGATGATCCGCGGGCGCCTGACCGCGCGCGATGGCAAGCCCGTATCTCCGGATCAATTCAAGGACGCGCGAGTCAAACGTCTGGTCGATCGGGAGTTCAATCTGTCTTATCGGATGACATTGCCGGACGACAATCGCGTGGAGCAAGGACAGTGGTATGGTCCGGCAGGCACGCCCAAGCCGCAGATCTCGATCGAATCGGGATTGGCACGCGACCTCGGTATTCGTCTTAACGACCTGTTGACGTTCGACGTGGCCGGACAGCAGATTACCGCGCCCGTCACCAGTATTCGGCGTCTGGACTGGGGCACGATGCAGGTCAATTTCTTTGTGCTGATGCCGCCGGACGCGTTGCGCGGTTTTCCGGCCACGTTCATCACCAGCTTTCATCTGCGCGCGGATCAGCAGCGCGCGCTGGATGACATGGTACGGGCCATGCCAAGCTTGACGATTATCGATACGGCTGCGTTACTTGGGCAGGTGCAGCGCATGCTGGATCAGGTCATCGCGGCGGTCCAGTTCCTGTTTCTGTTCACGCTCGCGGCCGGTGCGGTGGTGCTGTATGCGGCCCTGGCCGGGACCAGGGACGAGCGGGCCCACGAGTCGGCATTGTTGCGAGCGCTTGGTGCATCGCGACGTCAGGTGCAGGCCGTGCAATGGACGGAGTTTGTCGTGGTGGGCGCGCTGGCCGGGCTGATGGCGGCCATCGGTGCCGAGGCGGTGGGGTGGACATTGGCGGTGCGAGTGTTCTCGTTCGCTTTTACCGTCAATCCTTTGATTCTGCTGACCGGTGTCGCAGCCGGATTGGTCTGCGCCGTGGCCGGTGGTTGGTGGAGCCTGCGTAGCGTTTTGCGTCGCCCGGTGCTGGTGACGCTGAGAGAAGGATAAGTCTCGGGTCGACGGTGAAACGGATGCACGGCCCGCCCCGGTCGTCGTCAGCGTCGGGCACGGTCCCGTCCAGCCTCGATGGCCGCCAATCGCGTCAGACTGCGTTGCGGCCGTCTGCCCATTTGTCCTGCTTGACGCGGCCCCGCATGTGCAGCGCGTTTAGCAGCGCAGCCGGATCGTGGTGAGACTGCAGCAGATCGAGATAAGCAGGGCGAATAAAGCCTTCGTCCGCCGTATGCTGGAGCATCGTGACAAGGGGGTCATAGAAACCCGCGATGTTCAACAAGCCCATCGGCTTGTCGTGATAACCCAACTGTGCCCAGGTAAAGACCTCGAATAATTCCTCGAGCGTGCCGCCGCCGCCAGGCATCGCGATAAAGCCTTCTGCCAGATCGGCCATTTTCTTTTTGCGCACATGCATGTCGGGCACGACATGCAATGCTGTCAGACCCGTATGCGCCACTTCCTTGTCGACCAGCAATTGCGGGATGACGCCAATCGCACGTCCACCCGCAGCCAGAATGGCATCGGCGATCGTGCCCATCAGCCCGACCCGTCCACCGCCATAGATCAACGCGATATCGCGTTCGGCCATGGCTTGCCCCAACGCTTGCGCGCCGGCTTTATATTCGGAACGCGTACCGTAGGACGATCCGCAATAAACACATACTGATTGCATTATCGATAAATAGCGAAACGAAGAAATAAAAAAAGGAAGCGACCAGACCCAGGCTTCTCGGTCCGCGCGGCGCGCGCTATGCGCCCACGTGGCTGCCGTGACTGGCCGCGCCCGGCACGCCGACGCCGAACAACGCGGGCGTGGCGTCGGGCGGTGCCTGGCGCACCAGTTCATCAAACATCTGACGCGATTTGCCACGCAGATAAGGCGCCAGGATGGACAGGATCTGGCGGCTGACGCGCCGCAAGTCCTTGCCAATGGCCTGCTGATCATTGTACTGCCGGGGATTCATGACAAATTGATACGAGAGCCAATAAGTCGCAATGATGCCAATATTGGTTGCTATTTGGTCGATCTCCGAAGGCGATGCTTCCATTTCTCCGTCGCTCACCAACTGTTCGCACAGTTGCTGGGCGAAGTGCACCTTGCGTTCGACGATTTCCTTGAAATGTTTCTCGAGTTTTCGATTTCGGGCCAGGAGGTCGTTCAAGTCGCGATAAAAGAAACGATAGGTCCAGAGGAAATCGGCCATCTGTTCGAGATAATGCCATACCTCAGTAATGGTTGGTCGTTCGCGGTTGCTCTGCGTCTCATCGCGCGGGCGATGTTCCGCCGGCGGCAGCGATGCGTCAGACCTAGCCGGGGCGTTGCTCGCCGAACGGGGCGCGAGAAATTGCATCCGGGTGTCGAGTTCTTTCTCGAACTGCCGGAAAATGCTCTCGATGATGTCGTCCTTGTTGCGGAAATGGTAGTACAGATTTCCCGGACTGATTTCCATTTCCTCGGCGATCGTCGTCGTCGTGACGTTCGGCTCGCCGATATCGTTGAACAGCTTCAACGACAGCTCGAGAATGCGCTCGCGGGTGCGTCGTGGCGGTTTGGCTTCCATATAAATGTCGATACACTCGATGCGTCCGATTATACGCTCGGCATCTGGGCGGATCTGTGTATTACAGTGTCATTCGGAATTTACCGCGTTCGTGTACCGACGTATCGGAGTGAGCGATACGATTCATGTGCCAATCGCGTTGCTGAGCGGGGTTTCCGTTACCGCGTCGGCGCAATTGGCGGTGGCGCGCCGGGCCACGGTACGCGCCCGCATCGCCTCGCGCAAGGCGGTGCGTAATCCTTCCTCGAAGACCGGGTGATAGAAGGGCATGGCGAGCGTATCGTCGACGCTGAGGTTCTGTTGGATCGACCAGGCGAGCAAGTGCGCGAGGTGTTCCCCGGCAGGTGCGATCCCTTCCGCGCCGAGCAATGCGCCGCTATGAATATCGACATAGACGTGCAGCAGGCCGTGGGCGCGTTGCACGACCTGGCTGCGGCCCTGGTGCGCGAAATCGATCGAACCGGTCACGAAGCGGCGAGGGTCCAGCGACGCATACCGGGCGCCCACGCTTAATATCACCGGATCGCAGAATACCAGCGACATCGGGGTCGGCAGAGGCTGTGGTGCCACGACGCCATCCGGCGCGGCGACCCGCGCGGCGTTGTCGCCGGCGATGTGACCCTCGTTTGCGGCGTCGTTCAGCCAGGGACGCTGGCCGTCGACATCGCCCGCGATGAAGATGGGAAGCCGGGCCGGATGGGACGACGCATCGTCGCCGCTGGCGGCACGGCCGAGGCATTGCATCGTGCCCCCGTCGAAGAGGGGGACGCCGCGCTTGTCGGTGGCTACCGAGGTACGTTCCAGGTCGAGACCGTCGAAAACCGGTACGCGGCCGGTGGCCAGCAGCACACGATCGACATCGACATGCCGCTTGATCGTCGGTGCGTCACGGTCGCCGTGCGAGCCCGTCGTTGCGTTCTCTCCGGACGACGTCCAATGCAGCCGCGCGCCGCCTTTGGCGAGCCGCTCCGCATGCGGGGCGGTATGCGCGTGGATTGGCATCTGCGTGCGTAACAAGGCGAAAGCCGCGTCGCGCACGGCAGGGTCCTGGAGCGCCGCCAGATTGCCGTCCCGCCCGAACATCGTGACGGCTACCCCGAGCCGCGACAACGCCTGGCCAAGTTCCAGCGCAATCACACCGGTGCCAATGACGGCGAGACGGCGCGGCAAACTCGGCCATTCGAAGATATCGTCGCTGGTGCAGAGTGCCTCGCCAAGGGGCCGATATGCATCCGGAATCAGGGCTTTCGCGCCGGTGGCGATGACGGTGGCGCGGGTCTCTATATGATATCTGGGCCCATTGGGGTCGGCGAAGGGCGCTTCCGGTGTTACCAGCAGCGCGCGGTCGGAGAGAAAGCGCGCGCGCCCCTTCAACTTGTCGCTCGCTGGAAAATCATCGACGTCATCGATCACCGATGCCACGAAACGGTCGCGCTCCTTGCGCACGCGCGCCAGCACGCGCGCTCCGTCGCCCACCTCCGGAGCTTGCGGCAGCGTCACCCCGAAACCGTCAAGCAGTGTTGTGTCGTACATCGCGTTGGCCGCGGCGATCAGAAGTTTCGAGGGCATGCAGGCGCGTTGCGCGCAGGTGGTACCGTAGCTCTGGGCTTCCACCAGCATGACGCGTGCACCGCGTTTTTTCGCCGCGCGGTAGGCGGACATACCCGCCGAGCCTGCACCGATGACCACCACGTCCACCGCGAGTGAGACCGTCTCCTGGCTATCGGGCGCGTCAATGGGAGCGTGGGGCGGCACTATATGGTCGCGGGAATACGGCGCAGGGGGCATGGTGGCTCCAATGTGACAGGTGGTGGGCGTCGCGGTGGATGCCGTCCATGCGTGACGCATACGGAACGGGGATCACCCCTCATCACTTTGCCACGAATGGCGTAAATCGTCGGTCGGCGACTTAGTGCTGTTCGACCGAGGGTTCCGGCGAGGAAGGTGCTCGTGCCGGTTGCGCGGGGGGAGTGCCAGGGGCAACCAGGCTGGAGGCCGGGGCCGTTACGCCATTTGAATCACCCACCCGTTTCGCGAGATTCGGTGTACCACTGGCGGGTGTAGCACGCGTGCTGGAGCCAGGGCGACCAGAGTGCCGCGCGGGCCGCCGGGGTTCGGACGGCGGCGCGCTGACGACCGATGGTTGGCGACGCTTTTCCGCTGCGGCGAATTTCGCGCGTTGGGCCGGGGGTAAGGCCTCATAGGCCCGCCACGCCTGTTGCCGCGCGTTCGGCGGCAACACCCGCGACATCTCATAGTTTTCTCGGGCCAGGCGGCGCTGTTCCGGTGTCATTTGCGTCCAACGCAGCATCCGCTCATGCAATCGCTGCTGGGCATCGGGCGACATTCTGGGATATACCGACGCAATGGCAATCCACTTGCGTTTCTGTAGATCCGACAAGTGGGGCCAACATTCCGCAAAGGGCTGGAGTGCGTCCTGCTGTTGCGGCGTCATCGCTTGCCAGGTTGCGGGAACATCGTCGCTGACAGGTACTCGCACGATCGTTGGACGTCGCCCGGTCTCGCGCTTGGCACCGGTAGTGGGCGCGGTCGTGGCGTTCCCGATCGCGGCGCCGGGCGCTGCCAATGTCGAAGGCGTCCCGGATATCGCGCCTGGCGTCGTCGAGGGCTTGCCGTCGCCCGGCGTAACGCCTTGCGTTTCCGGCGCGGGAGCTATCGTCCCATCGCGGGCCACCTCGATGGCCGTCGCACCGGCTTCGTTTTCCGGCGGCAATTGCACGGTGACCACCGCTTGATGCCAGCGCGGCCACGTTGCAAGCACACAGACGGCCACCACGCACACGACACTGATGACGATGGTCGACAGGCGCGATGGCGCGAGCCCGACCGGGTCGCTCACCTTGGTGGCCACGCTGTCGGGCGGCTCATTCGCCATCCGTCGCCGATCGTCAAGGCGCTCGCTCACCGGTTGCGCGCCAGATATTCGTTGAAGCCGTGATCGAGGTAGGCATCCAGCGGCAGTGTGTCGCTCAACACCTCGGCGTCGAGGCTCGCCAGCTCAGCGATCTGGCGTTGATCTTCCCAGTGCGCGATGGCGGCAAGCGACGCAAGCAGCAGGGCGATCGGTACCCATAATTGCAGTCGAACACGGAAGGGCCGTGGTCCGCGCGCGCTGTCGAGGCCGGGCAGGCTACCCATTCCGGCACCCGCGAGCGCCGGCACGAACGTCGGAACGGGCGCGGCGGCGGTCTCCGGCTTCTTGCGTGCAAGCGCCATGCGCCGCGCCGCGGCAAGGCGCGCCGTCGTGTCGTTGGGGAGTGCGCTGGCGCCTTCGTCCAATGCCCGACGCACCTTGTAGGCAAACACTGCCTCGTTCAGTGGATCGCGTGATGCGCGACTAGACGGCTCTGCGACGTGGTTCATAATGTGATCCCCTTGGCGTGGAGGGCCTCGGCCAGCGCGCGCACTGCGCGCGAACAATGCGTTTTCACGCTGCCCTCCGAGCATCCCATAGCAGCCGCCGTTTCGGCGACATCCATATCTTCCCAATAACGCATGACGAACGCCTCCCGTTGACGCGCCGGCAGACGTTGTATCTCTGTTTCGATCACACCGACGATCTGGTCCTGGCTGACCTGATCCTCGCTGCTCGCCGAAAAAGACGTTGCCTGGGCATCTATGCGTTCCGCCGCGTCGTCCTCTCCTTCCTCGCGGGCCGCGGCGGAACGGAAACTTGAAAACAACGTGATACGGGCGTCGCGGACTTTTTTACGGCGAAAGTAATCGAGCGCCGTCGTTTGCAGAATCCGTTGAAACAGAAAGGGTAGTTCCGCCGCGGGCTTGTCACCGTAATGCTCCGCGAGCTTAATCATCGCGTCCTGGACAATATCCAGCGCGGCGTCTTCGTCGCGGACGGCAAATAGCGTCTGCTTGAATGCGCGACGTTCCGCGCTTTGCAGGAAATCGCCTAATTCCTTATCACTGGCCATCCGCAGAGCTTAGCAAGACTTTCGGGAAGTTGGGGCAAACGTCTGAATTCATTGCGTCACGACGCGGCGGTCGCCTCGTCGTGAATTCACGTCAGTGGTCATGGTGACGCAGGGTGCGCCAAGTAACGCGCATGATCCGGCAAATGCGGGGATGGTACCAAATTTCGTCACCATTTCTCGGCGACGGGCAGTGTAGGAGGGCGCTGCGACGCCACGCCGCTTTTGATCCGCCTCTGGTGGGGCGGGTCGTTGGTGCGGCAGCCATATACACGCATTGTAGGGCGGACAAAAATAACTTGACTGAATGCGGTCATCTGACTATTGTGTTGGACTGTTTATCGCATCCATGTCCCGTAGTCGATCCGCCTATCCGGCTGATCAGCGCACTGGACGCCTCGTTCAAACCCGCGCCACAAGCGCGTGGAGAGAGCACCCGATCAATTTTTTGCCGAAAATTGCAAAGGCGACTTTAATGAATATGCCTCGCGCGGACATCGATCCGCACGCCGACAGCGTCCCAGCGCCTGCTTCCGCGAATCGGAACGCGCCCACCGCTGCACACGCTACCGCAACGAACCAACGTGATTCGTCGGTACGCTCCGCTTCTCTCCCGGTCTCCTCGGTGTCCGCAGAACCGTCAGACGCCTCTATCGGCGCCACGGTGTTACTGCGCGCGTTGCAGGAAGAAAACGTCGAATATCTCTGGGGTTATCCCGGCGGCTCGGTCCTGTATATCTACGACGAGCTGTACAAGCAAGACAGTATCAATCACCTGCTGGTGCGTCACGAGCAAGCCGCCGTGCATGCCGCCGACGCCTATGCGCGGTCGACCGGCAATGTCGGTGTTTGCCTGGTGACATCGGGTCCCGGCGTGACCAATGCCGTCACGGGGATTGCGACCGCCTATATGGATTCCATTCCGTTGGTGATCCTGTGCGGCCAGGTGCCGACGGGCAGCATCGGCCAGGACGCATTTCAGGAGTGCGATACGGTTGGCATCACGCGGCCGTGCGTCAAGCACAACTTCCTCGTGAAGGATGTGAAGGACCTTGCCGCCACGGTGCACAAGGCGTTCTACATCGCCCGTACCGGTCGACCCGGCCCGGTGCTGATCGACATTCCGAAGGACATTTCCCGCACGCCGCACGAATACGAAACGCCGAAGAATATCGCGCTGCGTTCCTACAACCCGGTGGTGAAGGGGCATGCGGGTCAGATCCGCAAGGCGCTGGCGCTGTTGATGACTGCGAAGCGGCCATATATTTATAGCGGCGGCGGCGTGATTCTGGCCGATGCGTCACGCGAGTTGAACCAGTTCGCGGACCTGCTCGGCTTCCCGGTGACCAATACGCTGATGGGCCTCGGTGGCTATCGTGCCAGCAGCAAGCAGTTTCTCGGCATGCTGGGCATGCATGGCACCTACGAAGCCAACATGGCGATGCAGCACTGTGACGTGCTGATCGCGATCGGCGCGCGTTTCGACGATCGTGTTATCGGCAATGTCGCCCATTTCGCCGAAGTCCCGCGCAAGATCATTCATATCGACATCGACCCCTCGTCAATCTCGAAGCGCGTCAAGGTGGACATCCCCATCGTGGGTGACGTGCGTGAGGTGTTACGCGAGATGATCGACCAGATGCGCGCAATGTCGGCCGGCCCGGATGGCACGGCGCTGGACGCGTGGTGGCAGCAGATCACGCAATGGCGTGACATCGACTGCCTCAAGTTCGATCGCGACAGCGAGATCATCAAGCCGCAATACGTGGTGGAGACACTGCACCGCTTGACGAAGGGTGAGGCGTTCGTCTGCTCCGACGTCGGGCAGCACCAGATGTGGGCCGCGCAATACTATCCTTTTGATCAACCGCGCCGTTGGATCAACTCCGGCGGTCTGGGTACGATGGGATTTGGCTTGCCGGCGGCGATGGGCGTGAAAATGGCGCACCCGGACAGCGATGTCGTCTGCATCACGGGCGAAGGCTCGATCCAGATGTGTATCCAGGAGTTGTCGACGTGCAAGCAACACAACACGCCGATCAAGATCGTGTCGTTGAACAACCGTTACCTGGGTATGGTGCGGCAATGGCAGCAGATCGATTATCGCAAGCGGTATTCGCACTCCTACATGGATGCGTTGCCTGACTTCGTCAAGCTGGCCGAGGCGTATGGTCACGTCGGCATTCGTATTGAGCGTACGGCCGACGTCGAGCCGGCGCTAAAGGAAGCGCTGCGGCTGAAGGATCGCACCGTGTTCCTCGATTTCCAGACCGACCCGACTGAAAACGTCTGGCCGATGGTTCAAGCGGGCAAGGGCATCACGGAGATGCTGTTGGGGTCCGAGGATCTGAACTGAGGGTCATCAGCGGGGATGGCGCGTTGGCCCGCGGTATGGGAGTGGTTTGCCGGCAAAAGGCACAACGCCCGACCGCGGTCTCCGGCGCGCCGTGGACGCCCTTCGTGGCGGTTGACGGAAATAACGGGTGTGCGATGAAACACATTATCTCTATCTTGCTGGAGAACGAGCCGGGCGCGTTGTCACGCGTGGTGGGCCTTTTTTCGGCGCGCGGCTACAACATCGAGTCGCTGACGGTGGCCCCGACCGAGGACCGGTCGTTGTCACGGATGACAATTACGAGCATCGGCTCGGATGACGTGATCGAACAGATCACGAAGCACTTGAACCGCCTGATCGAGGTGGTCAAGGTGGTCGACCTTACCGAGGCCGGCCATGTGGAGCGGGAACTGATGCTGATCAAGGTCAGGGCGGTGGGGAAGGAGCGCGACGAGGTCTACCGGATGGCGGATATTTTCCGTGGCCGGGTCGTCGATGTCACCGAAAAGACGTACACGATCGAGCTGACCGGAGACAGCGCGAAGCTCGACGCGTTTATCGACGCGCTGGACCCGGCATCGATCCTCGAAACCGTGCGTACCGGATGCTCCGGCATCGGTCGCGGTGAACGAATCTTGAAGGTCTGACTGGCAGCGAACATCGGTGCCGGACACGCGGTCTGGTCCCGTTTCTGCCGATACTCGTATAACAGATTATTTATTTAGCGGAGCATGACAATGAAGGTTTACTACGACAAAGACGCCGACCTGTCCCTTATCAAGGGCAAGCAAGTGACGATCATCGGTTATGGCTCGCAAGGCCATGCACACGCGCTGAATCTGAAGGAAAGCGGCGTGAACGTGACGGTCGGCTTGCGAAAGGGTGGCGCGTCGTGGTCGAAGGCCGAGAACGCCGGCCTGACGGTCAAGGAAGTCGCCGATGCCGTGAAGGGCGCGGACGTCGTCATGATGCTGCTGCCGGATGAGCAGATCGCGGCCGTCTACAAGACGGAAGTCGAAAAGAACATCAAGGATGGCGCGACGTTGGCATTCGCGCACGGCTTCAACGTTCACTACGGCCAGGTTGTGCCGCGCAAGGACCTGGACGTGATCATGATCGCGCCGAAGGCACCGGGCCACACGGTGCGTTCGACGTACTCGCAGGGCGGCGGCGTGCCCCACCTGATCGCCGTGGCACAGGACAAGTCCGGCGCTGCGCGCGACATCGCGCTGTCGTACGCCACCGCCAACGGCGGCGGCCGCGCCGGCATTATCGAGACGAACTTCCGCGAAGAGACCGAAACCGACCTGTTCGGCGAACAAGCCGTGCTGGCTGGTGGGACCGTCGAATTGATCAAGGCGGGTTTTGAGACGCTGGTGGAAGCGGGCTATGCGCCGGAAATGGCGTACTTCGAATGCCTGCACGAACTGAAGCTGATCGTCGACTTGATCTACGAAGGCGGCATCGCCAACATGAACTACTCGATCTCGAACAATGCCGAATTCGGCGAATACGTGACGGGTCCGCGGATTGTGACGTCGGCGACGAAGGATGCGATGCGCGCGGTGCTGAAGGATATCCAGACCGGCGAATACGCGAAGCAGTTCATCCTGGAAGACCGTGCCGGTCAACCGACATTGCAGTCGCGTCGCCGTCTGACCGCCGATCATCAAATCGAGCAGGTGGGCGAGAAGTTGCGTGCGATGATGCCGTGGATCGCGAAGAACAAGTTGGTTGACCAGTCGAAGAACTAAGGCGAAGGCTTAGAAACCGACCGGCCGGGAGGCCTTTCCGGCTTTGCGATGGACGCGTCCTAACGCGCGTCAAGATGCCGTTCAGCGAATGCTGGATGGCATTTTTTTTCTCGTATCGCGTTTGCACGCCAACCCGGCCCGCCTTTTGCTATCCTTGAGCCTGGCGTCGCGTGTTGGCGCGTGATGGGGAATTGTTGTCGGTCCCGTCACGCCCGACTGCACCGATCAACACTCACCTCGATTTATATGAACTATCCTCATCCGATCATTGCCCGCGAAGGTTGGCCGTTTATCGGTATTGCCCTGTTGCTGGCGATACTGGTCCATGCACTGGGGGGCTTTGGCTGGGCTTGGCCGTTCTGGCTGCTGGTCGTGTTCGTCGTGCAGTTTTTCCGTGATCCGCCGCGGTCGATTCCAGCCGACCCGAACGCCGTGTTGAGCCCCGCCGATGGGCGAATTGTCGCCATCGAGACCGTGCTTGATCCGTATGCGCAGCGGGAAGCGATGAAAATCAGCGTGTTCATGAATGTGTTCAACGCACACTCGCAGCGCTCACCCGTAGATGGGACGGTGCGTCGCGTGCAATATTTCCCGGGTGCATTCCTGAATGCGGAGCTCGACAAGGCATCGCTGCAGAACGAACGCAATGCGCTGATATTTGACTTGCCGGGCGGCGTGGTGATCAGCTGCGTCCAGGTGGCGGGCCTGGTGGCGCGGCGCATTCTCTGTTACGTCCGGGAGGGTGAGACACTGAAGCGCGGTCAGCGTTACGGTTTCATTCGCTTTGGCTCGCGCCTGGATGTGTATTTGCCGCTGGGCGCACGTCCACGTGTTTCGATCGGCGAAAAGGTGTTCGCATCGTCCACGATTCTTGCGGAATTGGGGGAGCCGATAGCGGTCACGCCGGAAGCACCGTTCGCGACCGCACCGGCCGGTGCCACCGTCACGGATACGGTGGCCAGCCCGGTCAGTCCGACGTCACCGGTTCAGCCGACCAGCCCACTGACGTCGGCGGAACCGGTGGGTCAGGGCGTGGCGACCGCGCCGTTGGCGGGTGCAGCAGGTATCGCATCGGAGGTGGGGATTGGCTCTGAAGCCGCGCCGAAGTAAAGCCAAGCCCGGCGCGGAGCTGCAGGGGACGTTCCGTCGTCGCCCGCGCGGCTTCGGTCGGCGCTATGTCGATGACGCCGCACGGGGGGAGCCGCTTACGCCCCGTGAGCAGCGTCGTCTGGCGCGCCAGCAGTTCCTGCGCAAGCGTGGCATCTACCTGTTGCCGAACGCGTTCACGACGGCCGCCCTGTTTTGCGGCTTTTATGCGATTGTCCAGGCGATGAACCTGCGGTTCGAGTTTGCCGCGGTCGCGATTTTCGCCGCGATGGTGCTCGACGGAATGGACGGTCGCGTGGCCCGGATGACGCATACGCAGAGCGCGTTCGGTGAACAGTACGACAGCTTGTCCGACATGGTGTCTTTTGGTGTCGCGCCCGCGCTCGTGATGTACGAATGGGCGCTGCGGGATCTCGGGCGGTGGGGCTGGCTGGCGGCGTTTGTCTATTGTGCCGGTGCGGCCTTGCGGCTCGCCCGGTTCAACACCAACATCGCCGTTGTCGACAAGCGATTCTTCCAGGGGATTCCGAGCCCCGCGGCTGCGGCTCTGGTCGCGGGTTTCGTATGGCTGTCAATCGATAACCGATTGCCGGTCAGCTCGCACTGGGTGCCCTGGGTCGCCTTCGTGTTGACGATCTATGCTGGCGTAACCATGGTCTCCAACGCGCCGTTCTATAGCGGGAAGGCCCTGGATGTACGCTATCGCGTGCCGTTTGGCGTCATGGTGCTGGTGGTGGTCGCGTTTATCGCCATCTCGTCTGATCCGCCGATTGTCCTGTTCGGGCTGTTCGTGTTGTATGGATTATCCGGCTATGTATTCTGGGTCTGGTCCAAATTGCGTACGCGTGTGAAAGCGCCGGACGCGAGCGCTTGACCGATTATCCCGCAGTCGTCTAGCAGGCTGTGTGCAACGAAAAACGGCTCGCCATCATCGATGGCGAGCCGTTTTTCATGTGGCAATGCGTTTCAGCAAAGCTCGCCGAACCCAAAGCGTCGATCTGGATCATGCAGCGGATCGGGCGACTTTTGTGTGCCCTTCAGCACGCCGTTGTCGTCGAACAGGAAGACGAACATCGAATACCAGACTCCGGCGTCCATATACCGATAACTCCAGGCGGCCCGGTGCGAGAGCTGGAAGTATTGCTTGCAGACGGGCTGTCCAAAGTGGGAGAGCACATCCTGTTGCGTCCATTTGTCCGGGACAGCCTGATAAAAGTACGCGTTGTCGAGCACCTGCGCCACCTGTACCACCTTGCCGGACGCATCGATATCGACGGCGGTCGTGGTCTCGCCAAACGGCTGTGTTGGCCAAAGCAGGCGGGTAACGCCGTTGTCCAGCGGGTAACGCTCGCGCGGCTGTCCCAGCGTGGAATAGACTCGCGCCACCGGTGTGCCAGGCGGCAATTTCTGCTGTGGCAAGGCGCAGGCGGCCAGCGTGGCAAGCGCCGCGGTAGCGACAGACCACTGCATGACGCGCCGCCATCCCCGCAATCGCGGCGTGCGTTTGACGGCGTTGAAGACCTCGGGTGCGGTGGAATACCGCGACGGCCGGGTCATGCAACACGGGGAATCCCTGAAAAAGCGGGTCGCTACGCGGGAAATGAGCGGGCGGGCAATCGACATGGCTGGCCTGTTATTGTTGTCGGTCGGAATCGGATGCCTGCGCTTCGCGTACCCGGCATACCGTCGGCAATGGCTTTCCGGCCAATGGACGATGGCGACGTCGAAGCGGCATCTAACACACATCTTCGCATGATAAATAGCCTTTAGCCGGAAGGCGAGTTGTGGTAGACTCGGCGATTCAGTTTTGACCGATTTATGTCAGCGCGCGAAGTGTGGGCGGTTGATTCGCCAAGGCGCAGGCTCGGAAAAGCTGATACTCACGGCACGGCCTTTTCTTCCGTGACCGCATGTCCCTATAGGAAAACGAAGGAATATCATGTCTGTATCAGAGATCAATAAGACCGAAATTGTTTCGAAGTTCGCACGCGCGCCGAAGGACACCGGTTCGCCGGAAGTACAGGTTGCGCTGTTGACGGCACGTATCAATGAGCTGACGGTGCACTTCAAGGAACACAAGAAGGACCACCACAGCCGTCGTGGCCTGTTGGCCATGGTCAGCCGCCGTCGTAAGCTGCTGGACTACCTGAAGAAGGGTGATGCGGACCGTTATCGCAACCTGATCGAAAGCCTCGGCCTGCGTAAGTAAGTGATGAAGCGCGGTTGCCGGCGCTGAAATGAGTGCTCAATGCCTGTGTCAGCCTCCTGATACAGGCATTTTGTTTTTTCCAGAACGAAAACGCGCGTCCGCGGCATATTGCATCGCGGCGTCATGGCTAGCTTGCGCCAGTGCGCGGGCAGCGGACGCCTCCGAGCAGGTCGCGCGCCGGGGATTCCCGGTCGCCTGGGCAACAGGGCACGGTGGTTCCGCGTCCGATCGAGGGCGCCGCGCAGCCGCATATAAAGGAGTGGTACATGTTCAATAAAGTCGTGAAGGAATTCCAATGGGGCCAACACAAGGTCCGTCTGGAAACCGGTGAAATAGCACGTCAGGCAAGCGGCGCCGTCATCGTCGACGTCGAAGACACCGTCGTGCTGGCAACTGTCGTAGGTGCCCGTAGTGCAAAACCGGGTCAGGATTTCTTCCCGCTGACCGTCGATTACCTTGAGAAGACGTATGCCGCCGGTCGTATCCCCGGCGGTTTCTTCCGTCGCGAAGGTCGCCCGTCGGAGGGTGAGACGCTTATTTCGCGTCTGATAGACCGTCCGCTGCGTCCGCTGTTCCCGGAAGGTTTCTACAACGAAGTACAGGTCGTCATTCACGTCCTGTCACTGAATCCGGATGTGCCGGCCGATATCCCGTCGATCATCGGTGCGTCGGCGGCATTGGCGATTTCGGGCCTGCCGTTCAATGGTCCGGTGGGTGCGGCGCGCGTCGGATATATCGACGGTCAGTACGTTCTGAATCCGAACCGTTCACAATTTTCGTCATCGGACCTCGATCTGGTGGTGGCGGGGACGGAGACAGCGGTGCTGATGGTCGAGTCCGAAGCGGATCAGTTGCCGGAAGATGTCATGCTGGGCGCGGTGGTGTTCGGTCACGAGCAGATGCAGACCGCGATCGACGCGATCCATGAACTGGTCAAGGAAGGCGGCAAGCCCGAATGGGATTGGCAGCCGGCACCGAAGGACGAGGCCCTGATCGCAAGCGTCACCGAGATCGCGGATGCGCCGCTGCGCGCCGCTTATCAACTGCGCGACAAGCAACAACGCACGGCAAAGCTGCGTGAGGCGACGGCATTGGTCGAGCAGACGCTGAAAGAGCGAGCGGCGGCGTCGGGTACAAGTGCGCCAGACAGCACTGCCATTGGCAATGTGCTGTTCGATCTGGAGTCGAAGATCGTCCGTGGCCAGATCCTGAATGGCGAGCCGCGTATCGACGGTCGCGATACGCGCACCGTGCGTCCGATCGAGGTCCGTACCGGCGTGCTGCCACGGACGCATGGTTCTGCACTGTTCACGCGCGGTGAGACGCAGGCATTGGTCATCGCGACATTGGGCACGCAACGCGACGAGCAGATCATCGACGCGCTCGAAGGCGAGCAGCGCGATCACTTCATGCTGCACTACAACATGCCCCCGTTCGCGACGGGCGAAACCGGCCGTGTGGGTTCGCCGAAGCGCCGCGAAATCGGCCATGGCCGCTTGGCGAAGCGTGCGCTGGCTGCCTGCTTGCCGACGAAGGAAGCGTTTCCGTACTCGATCCGGGTCGTCTCCGAAATCACCGAATCGAACGGTTCGTCGTCCATGGCATCGGTCTGCGGTGGTTGCCTGGCAATGATGCATGCCGGGGTGCCGTTGAAGGCGCACGTCGCGGGCATCGCGATGGGCTTGATTCTGGATGCCGGCACCAAGCGTTTCTCGGTGCTGACGGATATTCTAGGCGACGAGGATCACCTGGGCGACATGGACTTCAAGGTTGCCGGCACCGATGCGGGTGTCACGGCGCTCCAGATGGACATCAAGATCCAAGGCATCACCAAGGAAATCATGCAGGTGGCGTTGGCGCAAGCGCGCGAGGGCCGGATGCATATCCTGGGCAAGATGCGCGCGGCGGTGGATGGTGCAAATACGGAGTTGTCCGATTACGCGCCGCGGATGATCACGCTGAAGATTAATCCGGACAAGATTCGTGACGTGATTGGCAAGGGTGGCTCGGTCATTCGCGGACTGTCTGAGGAGACCGGCACGAAGATCGATATCAGCGACGAGGGCAATGTCACCATCGCCGGCACCAGCGCCGAAGGGATGGAAGAGGCAAAGCGCCGTATCGAAGCCATCACGGTCGATGTGGAAGTCGGCAAAACCTACGACGGTACCGTGTTGAAGCTGTTGGACTTTGGTGCGATCGTCAATATCCTGCCGGGCAAGGATGGTCTGGTGCACATCTCCGAAATCGTCCACGAGCGCGTCAACAAGGTCGGCGATTACCTGAGCGAAGGGCAGCAAATCAAGGTCAAGGTGATTCAGCTCGAAGAAAAGGGTCGAATCCGTTTGTCGATGAAGGCCTTGCTGGATGTGCCGACGCCCGCTGGCGAGTAATCGCGCGGCGACCGCTCCCGCTCCCGTCTACCCAAGTTGGGTGCAGGCCGGGGCCGAGCGTCGGCTGCGGTGGTCTGTCTGCCTGGCGATGCGTTGCGCGGATGCTGCGCCAATGAGGCAAAATAAGGGTCCGGGTCGACAGGTCCGGCACCCTGAATATCGGTTAGAACGCCGGTGTCGCAAGGTGCGGACACCGGCGTTTTATTTAGGCGAATGTCCCAGACTGTCGGGTCGTGCCGTCTTGTCGCCGAGACGGAGAACGCGTGCCCGGCGCCGGAGAACGTCCATCGATCGGAAAGGTGGCGTTGTTGACGTGTCGTTGAACGTTGAATTGACCAGCCCGGTTCCGGCGTCTTACAATGCCGTGTTTTGGTCCGGATTTTGTGCCCGCCTGCCGCAAAGGGCGTTGCGATCGTGTCCGTCGCAACGTTTGTGGGTCTTGCGAAGGCTTGGGTCCGGCCGCCGCGAACCGCGCTTCCCCGATTTTTAATCAGAGAGAGCGAATCGCCATGTCCGAACAAGTCAAGAGCCCCCAGACGTCCGTTGGTCACGCTCATGCGCATCCCGCCGATGCGGGGCGTACCCGCTGGGTGGTGGGTAACTGGAAGATGCACGGCAGTCTTGCATCAAATGCCACGCTGTTGTCGGCACTGGCCGATACTGTCGGCAGGCAGCCGGCGGCGGAGGCCGGCGTTGCAGGCGGCGTCAAGGTAGGCGTCTGTGTGCCGTTTTGTTATCTCTCGCAAGCGCAGCAAGCGCTTTCCGGGTCCGCGGTTCGATTGGGCGTCCAGGATATTTCCGGCCACGCGCTCGACAAGGGTGCTTATACCGGTGAGATCTCCGCGGCGATGGTGCGGGAATTCGACGTGACATTGGTCATCGTTGGTCATTCCGAGCGCCGCACGTTATTGCGTGAGAGCGATGCCGCGGTGGTCGCGAAGACCCGACAGGTGTTGGATGGTGGCATGACGCCGGTGGTGTGTGTGGGCGAGACCCTGGCGGAGCGGGAGGCGGGGCGTACCGAAGCGGTTGTGGGCGCGCAGCTCGATGCGCTGCTGTCGGCATTCGATGCCGGCCAATTGCGACGCATGGTGTTTGCTTATGAGCCGGTCTGGGCGATTGGTACCGGCAAGAGCGCAACGGCGCAACAGGCGCAGGACGTGCACGCATTTCTGCGCGCGCGGCTCGTGGCGAAGAATGAAGTGTTGGAACAGGTGGCGTTGCTGTACGGTGGCAGCGTGAAGCCGGGGAATGCCGCCGAGTTGTTCGGACAACCGGACATCGATGGTGGCTTGATTGGCGGTGCGGCGTTGGTGGCAGATGATTTCATTGCCATCTGCCGTGCGGCATAGTGTGATTTTTACTTGAGGCATTCGACACGTCGAATGACATACGCATGGTGTTGTTGAAGTCCCTGATCATCGTCATCCAGGTTTTGTCCGCCCTTGGCGTCATTGGCCTCGTGCTGGTGCAGCACGGCAAGGGCGCCGATATGGGGGCGGCGTTCGGCAGCGGCTCTTCCGGCAGCCTGTTCGGCGCCTCGGGTTCTTCGAACTTCCTGTCGCGCACGACGGGCGTATTGGCCGCGCTGTTTTTTATCTGCACGCTGGCGTTGACCTACATGGGTAGCGCCAATCGTGAAGTGGCGTCGGTCGGCGTGATGGGTGCCGCGCCTGCGCCGGTGACGTCAGTGCAGGCAGGTTCCGCGCCTGCGGCGGCCAGTGCCGCAGGTGTGGCCCCGTCGTCGACCGTGCCGGGCCAGGATGTGCCGAAGTAAGGGGTGCATGTGTTCATTCCGCGTCGTAGCGCGCGTCAGGTAAATATGGTGCCTGCCCGTTTTCTTCGCCGGATCAAGGCGATCCGTCTGGTGTGTATTTAACGATCTCGTTCCGATGTAAAAATTGCGGATTGTGATTGAATAATCATACGAGAGGCGCTACAATTTTGGTCTTGTCGCGGAGCGAAGACGGTTCGTTAGACACAGATTGTGCGTAGATGCGGAAAGATCCGGATTGCCTGTGCAAGGCGAGAACGATTCAAGCGCGGTGCTTGATATGGTCTGAAGGTGCTTGCTGCTGCCGTTTGTATCGCAATCGAAAATGGATTATTAAGCGTTGCGATGCAGCAAACCGTCGCGCATCGGAGTAAGATACCCGTGGCTTTGCAAGATCATGGGTAGCAGCAAGTAGCGCAAGTAGTAGAACGTTTTAGCCGACGTGGTGAAATTGGTAGACACGCTATCTTGAGGGGGTAGTGACGCAAGTCGTATGAGTTCGAGTCTCATCGTCGGCACCATGATTCAGACAATGCCAGCCTGTTGCAGAGACGCTTCGGCTGGCATTGTTTTGTGAGGCGTAGGATCATTTGCCCGAAGTGGGTGAATGGTGTCAGGGTGGTGCGGTCTAGGCCGTGACCATCATTACGCGCCGAAGCGCTTTGCTGTCAGCGCGCACTACTATCAAAAGAGGATTGCCGTGAACCTCGCACCCTATTTCCCCGTATTGTTGTTCATAATCGTGGGTGTCGCACTGGGTGGTGGTCTCATCACTGTCGGCAAACTTGTCAGTCCTCATAAACCAGATGTCGAGAAAAACGCACCATACGAGTGCGGCTTCGAAGCATTCGAAGACGCGCGTATGAAGTTCGACGTGCGCTATTATCTGGTCGCCATTCTCTTCATCATCTTCGATCTCGAGACCGCTTTCCTGTTCCCATGGGGGGTATCACTGCGCGACGTCGGTTGGCCCGGGTTTGCTGCGATGATGGTGTTCATCCTTGAATTCATCCTGGGTTTCGTCTTCCTCTGGAAGAAGGGCGCGCTGGATTGGGAGTGAGCAGGATCGTGGGAAGGGGTGATAATAAACGTGTCGGCCGTATGACGTGTCGCGGTGCGGGAAACGCAAGGTAGGCTGTTTCTTTAAGCGGCCTGCGGTATTGCAGCGCAATACGCTGCGCGTTGTAGTGGGCGGGCAGGCGTCGTGCCGGATCCTGGGCGACGAGTAGAAAGTGAGGGACGGTATCGCCAACCGATGTGAGCGAAGCGCACGCATCGGTTCGACGGACCGGCGGCAGAGTCGGCCGGTTGCATACGACGTGAGTAGACCACGAGTCGACGACGGGCCGCGGCGTGTGTTTCGCGAGATGCCACCGCATCTTGCGGTACCAGGAGTCAGGAATGAGTATCGAAGGGGTCTTGAAAGAGGGGTTCGTCACCACCTCCGCAGACAAGCTGATCAATTGGACGCGTACCGGCTCGTTATGGCCGATGACGTTCGGGCTTGCCTGTTGCGCGGTGGAGATGATGCATGCCGGTGCCGCGCGCTACGATCTGGATCGTTTTGGCATCGTGTTCCGCCCCAGTCCACGTCAATCCGATCTGATGATCGTCGCCGGCACGCTGTGCAATAAAATGGCGCCAGCATTGCGGAAAGTCTACGACCAGATGGCCGAGCCGCGGTGGGTGCTCTCGATGGGCTCCTGCGCGAATGGCGGCGGCTACTATCACTACTCCTATTCGGTCGTCCGTGGTTGTGACCGCATCGTACCCGTGGATGTCTATGTGCCCGGTTGTCCGCCCACTGCTGAGGCGCTGATCTACGGCATCATCCAACTTCAGGCGAAGATCAAGCGGACGGCGACCATTGCGCGCCCATAACGCACAGCAGGCAGGTGGCCGGGCGGTAGTGTGCGCATTGTCAGCCAGGTTTCCCGCGCCGACGCATGCGATCGTCTCGTCACGCGCGATTGCCTGTTGGCGTCGTACAGGACCGCCGGCGCGTTGCTTCGCCGCGTATCGGCCGCATGATGCTCGTGGCCCAAAACAGCGTCTGTTTCCACTATGACAAACAAACTCGACACTCTGCAAGCCGCGCTCGAAAGCGCTTTGGGCGACAAGATCGTTCATCTCGTCTCATCGCTGGGACAAGTGACGCTAACGGTAAATGCCGGAGATTACCTGAAAGTTGCTGAGACTTTGCGCGACAATTCGTCGCTGGCTTTCGCGCAGCTGTCGGATTTGTGCGGCGTGGATTACTCTGCCTACGGAGACGGGGCCTATGAAGGGCCCCGTTTCGCCGTGGTCGTACACCTTTTGTCGCTAGAGCATAACTGGCGGCTGCGTGTCCGGGTGTTTGCCCCGGACGATGATATGCCGATGGTGCCGTCGTTGATCGACGTCTGGCGTTCCGCGGATTGGTACGAGCGGGAAGCCTTCGACCTGTTCGGGGTGGTCTTCGACGGTCATCCGGACCTGCGCCGGATCCTGACGGACTATGGGTTTGTGGGTCATCCGTTCCGCAAGGACTTTCCGATATCGGGTTATGTGGAGATGCGCTACGACCCCGACCAGAAGCGCGTGATCTATCAGCCGGTGACCATCGAGCCGCGCGAGATCATTCCGCGTGTGATCCGCGAGGATCTGTATGGCGGGCTGAAGCATTGAGTCGTGGGATGGAGAAGCGCGCGGGATGATGGCGTACGCCGCAAGATGAATACAACGCGGCTGAATTGGAAGTGGGGCCTCGCATGGCAGATATCAAGAACTACACGTTGAACTTTGGACCGCAGCACCCGGCAGCGCACGGGGTGCTGCGCTTGGTGCTGGAGTTGGATGGCGAGGTGATCCAGCGTGCCGATCCGCATATCGGCCTGCTGCATCGCGCAACCGAGAAGCTCGCGGAGTCGAAGACTTTCCTGCAGTCGGTTCCGTATATGGATCGTCTCGACTATGTGTCGATGATGTGCAACGAGCACGCCTATGTCATGGCGATCGAACGGCTGTTGGGTATCGACGTGCCCATCCGTGCGAAGTACATCCGTGTGATGTTCGATGAATTGACGCGCTTGTTGAACCATTTGATGTGGATTGGTTCGCACGGCCTCGATGTCGGCGCGATGGCGTTGATGCTGTATGCGTTCCGCGAGCGCGAGGATCTGCTCGATATCTATGAGGCCGTGTCGGGCGCGCGGATGCACGCAGCCTATTACCGTCCGGGCGGCGTATATCGTGATCTGCCGGAGTCGATGCCACAGTACAAGGCATCGAAGGTGCGCAACGCAGCGGCGTTACGCCGCTTGAATGATCAACGTAGCGGCTCGGTACTCGATTTTATCGAGGACTTCACGAATCGCTTTCCGCATTACGTCGATGAATACGAGACACTGCTGACCGACAACCGGATCTGGAAGCAGCGGTTGGTGGGCATTGGCGTGGTGTCACCGGATCGGGCATTGCAACTCGGCTTGACCGGCGCGATGCTGCGCGGCTCGGGCATCGAGTGGGATCTGCGTAAAAAGCAGCCATATGAGGTCTACGACAAAATGGACTTCGACGTGCCGGTGGGTACGAATGGGGATTGCTATGACCGTTATTTGGTGCGAATGGAAGAGATGCGCCAGTCGAATCGGATCATCAAGCAGTGCATCACCTGGCTGAGGGCGAATCCGGGGCCGGTGATGATCGACAACCATAAGGTGGCGCCGCCGTCTCGGGTAAACATGAAGAGCAATATGGAGGAGTTGATCCACCATTTCAAACTCTTCACCGAAGGTTTCCATGTGCCGGCGGGTGAGACCTATGCGGCAATCGAGCACCCCAAGGGCGAATTCGGCATTTACCTGATTTCGGATGGTGCAAACAAGCCGTACCGCCTGAAGATCCGTGCCGGCGGTTTCGCGCACTTGTCGGCATTCGACGAGATGGCGCGGGGGCATATGATCGCGGATGCGGTCACGATCATCGGCACGCAGGATATTGTGTTCGGTGAAGTCGACCGCTGAGCTGCAGGTCGGCGTGGCGGTATGGCAGGCGGTGAACAAGAGCAGCATTGTGGCTTCGTGGGGTGCGGGTCCGGTTCGGCAGCAGATGCCGTCGGACCGTCGCGAAGAGAATCAAACCAGGGCAGCAAACCAGGAATGCAAACCGGCGCGCGCCACCGTCCATGAGGCGGTGGCGAGGTGCAGCGGGGAGCGCCTGACTGAATAGCGAAAGAAGACGATCATGCTTTCTGCTGAAGCGATGAAGGAAATCGACCGCGCGGTCGCCAAGTATCCGCCCGAACAGAAACGCTCGGCGGTGATGGCCTCGCTTGCGGTGGCCCAGGACGAACTGGGCTGGGTATCACCCGAGGTGATGCGATTCGTTGCCAACTATCTCGGCATGCCGGCGGTAGCGGTGCAGGAGATCGCGACCTTCTACAACATGTTCGATACGCGTCCCGTCGGACAATACAAGATCACCCTGTGTACGAACCTGCCATGCCAGTTGCATGATGCCGATGACGCGGCAACGTATCTGAAACAGAAATTAGGGATCGATTTCAATGAGACCACGGCCGATGGCCGGTTCACGCTGCGCGAAGGTGAATGCATGGGCGCTTGCGGCGATGCGCCGGTCTTGCTGCTGAACAACCAGAAAATGTGCAGTTTCATGAGCCGCGAAAAGATCGACGCGCTGCTGGCCGAATTGTCTGCCGCGCCGTTGAGGACGACGGCCGGTGGCGGGCATCCGGTTGATCATGCCGCGGACGCGCGGCTTGCGGATCATGCCGACCATGATGGTGCACATGCAACGCTGAATGAGCGTCCGGCTCCCATGCCGGGCGAGGAGACGGCACGATGACCTCCCTGCACGATCGACATATCGCCCCCTTGATTCTGGCGGGCCTGACCGGTGACAACTGGGATTTGAAGGGTTATGAAGCGCGTGGTGGCTACAAGCAACTGCGCCGGATATTGGAAGAGAAGATCCCGCCGGAGCAGATCATTGCCGACCTGAAGGCATCGAGCCTGCGCGGTCGCGGCGGCGCGGGCTTCCCGACGGGCCTGAAGTGGAGCTTCATGCCACGTCAGTTTCCAGGGCAAAAATATCTGGTATGCAATTCGGATGAAGGTGAGCCGGGCACGTTCAAGGACCGCGACATCCTGCGCTACAACCCGCACGCCCTGATCGAAGGCATGACGATCGGCGCATATGCGATGGGCATTACCGTCGGCTATAACTACATCCACGGCGAGATCTTCGAGGTTTACCGCCGTTTCGAGGAAGCGTTGGAGCAGGCGCGTGAAGCAGGGCTGCTGGGAAACAACATCCTTGGTACCGGTTTTTCGTTTCAACTGCATGGGCACCACGGCTATGGTGCATACATCTGCGGTGAGGAAACGGCGCTCCTCGAGTCACTGGAAGGCAAGAAAGGCCAGCCCCGCTTCAAACCGCCGTTTCCGGCCAGCTATGGCCTGTTCGGCAAACCGACGACGATCAACAACACCGAAACATTCGCGGCGGTGCCGTTCGTGCTAGGCGTGGGGCCGCAGGCTTACCTGGAGATGGGCAAGCCGAACAATGGCGGCACGAAGATTTTTTCGGTGTCTGGCGATGTCGAGAAGCCGGGTAATTACGAGGTGCCGCTCGGTACGCCGTTCGCCAAGCTGCTCGAACTGGCCGGCGGCATGCGCAACGGCAAGAAGTTGAAATCGGTGATTCCCGGTGGATCGTCGGCACCGGTGGTGCCGGGTGCGCTGATGATGGAAACCGATATGGACTACGACGCAATCGCGAAGCAGAAGTCGATGCTCGGGTCGGGTGCGGTGATTGTCATGGACGAAACCCGCTGCATGGTGCGCGCACTGCTGCGGCTGTCGTACTTCTATCATGAGGAATCGTGCGGTCAATGCACGCCCTGCCGTGAAGGTACGGGCTGGCTGTATCGCATCGTCAACCGGATCGAACATGGCAAGGGCCGCAAGGAAGATCTCGATCTGTTGAAGTCTGTTGCTGACAACATATCGGGTCGGACCATTTGCGCGCTCGGTGATGCCGCCGCCATGCCGGTCCAGGGAATGCTGCGTCACTACTGGGACGAATTCGAATACCACGTCGCGAACAAGCGCTGCCTGTGCGGGCCCGGTGCCGAGGGCGCCTTCACCGGATTGGTGGGGGCGGCCGGGGCGGAACCGGCGGCATCGGACGCGAGCAAGCAGTCGGCGCTCGCCACTGCGCAGGCCTAACTGAGTTGAGCCATGGTTGAAGTTGAAATCGACGGAAAGACCGTAGAAGTACCGGAAGGCAGCATGGTGATGGAGGCCGCGAAGCGTGCCAACACCTACATCCCGCACTTCTGCTATCACCGCAAGCTGTCCATCGCGGCAAACTGCCGTATGTGTCTTGTCGAAGTCGAGAAGATGCCGAAGGCCGTGCCCGCCTGCGCGACGCCGGTCTCGTCTGGCATGATCGTGCGGACGAAATCGGACAAGGCGATCAAGAGTCAGCAGGCGGTCATGGAGTTCCTGCTGATCAACCACCCGCTGGACTGCCCGATATGTGATCAGGGTGGCGAGTGCCAGTTGCAGGATCTGGCCGTCGGCTATGGCAAGTCCGCGTCGCGCTACCAGGAAGAAAAGCGTGTCGTGTTCCACAAGAATGTGGGGCCGCTGATCTCGATGGAAGAAATGTCGCGCTGCATCCACTGTACGCGCTGCGTGCGCTTTGGCCAGGAAATTGCCGGCGTGATGGAGTTCGGCATGTTGGGCCGTGGCGAGCACGCCGAGATCACTACATTCGTGGGCGCAACGGTCGACTCCGAAATGTCGGGCAATATGATCGACCTCTGCCCGGTGGGTGCGTTGACGTCGAAGCCGTTTCGTTTCAGTGCGCGAACCTGGGAGTTGACGCGGCGCAAATCGGTCAGCCCGCATGACGGCACCGGCGCGAACCTGATCGTTCAGATGAAGAACGGCAAGGTCAAGCGCGTGCTGCCAATGGAAAACGAAGCGGTCAACGAATGCTGGATATCAGACAAGGACCGCTTTGCCTACGAAGGCTTGAACGGTGAAGACCGGTTGACGTCGCCGATGATCCGCCAGAATGGCGAATGGCATCAGGTCGACTGGCAGACGGCGCTTGACTATGTCGTCGACAGTTTTGGCAAGATCGCCGCGCAGCATGGCAAGGACGCCATCGGCATGCTGGGTAGCCCGCATAGCACCGTCGAGGAACTGTTCCTGTTGAAATCGCTGGCAAATGGCATTGGCACGCCCAATGTCGACTACCGTCTGCGTCAGAGCGACTTCGCTGGCGAGGTGCGGGGCGGCGGCGCGAATGGTGGCGGGGTACGCTGGCTTGGCATGCCGATCGCGGACCTTGCGTTGGTCGACCGTGCGTTGGTGATCGGCGCGCATCTGCGGCGCGACCAGCCGTTGCTCGCGGCGCGCTTGCGCCAGGCGGCGCGGGGTGGGGCGCATATCGCGCTGTTGGGTGCCAGCAGTGACGATTCGCTGATTCAGAACGCGCATGCGGTCGTGGCGGCGCCGAGCGAATGGCTTGCGGAATTGTCATCGATCGCGCGCGCGGTCGCGTCGGTGCGCGGGGTCGACTTGCCCGCGGCGTTCGTGCAGGGCGATGCCGCCGAAGCGCCTGGCGATGAAGCACGGCGCGCGGCGGAGTCGTTCGTGGCGGGCGAAAAGATCGTCGTGCTGCTTGGCAATGACGCGGTACATCACCCGTCATTCACGCAGTTGCACGCATTGGCTGCCTGGATTGCCGAACAAGCCGGTGCCGCGTTCGGCTTCCTGACCGAAGCGGCGAATACGGTGGGCGCACAGTTGGTCGACCTGTTGCCGGGCGAGGGCGGACTTGCCGCGGCCGAACAGTTCACGCAACCGCGCAAGGCCTACCTGCTGCTGAACACCGAGCCTGAATTCGATACCGCAAACCCGGCGCAGGCTGTCACGGCATTGCGAAACGCGGACCTGGTCGTCAGTCTGACCGCGTTCAAGCATGCAACCGACTACGCCGATGTGTTGTTGCCGATCGCGCCGTTCACGGAGACCGCGGGTGCCTTTGTCAACTGCGAAGGCCGTGTGCAGGCGTTTAACGGCGTCACCACGCCATTGGGCGAGACACGTCCCGGGTGGAAAGTGTTGCGCGTCTTGGGCAATCTGTTCGGCATGTCCGGTTTCGAATACGACAATGTCGAGCAGGTGCGTCAAGCGGCGTTGGGCGAAATCGACGTTCCCAGCCGCCTGAACAACGCCACATCAACGCCAATCGTAGAAGGACGACGTTCTGCGCGTGTACCGGGCCGTTTCGAACGGCTGGCCGATGTGCCGATCTACCATGCTGATCCGCTGGTGCGTCGTGCGCCATCGTTGCACCTGACCGTGGCGGCGAAGCAGGCGGTGCGGGCCGGCTTGCCGGCGGCGCTGTTCGATACGCTGGGTCTGAAGCAGGGTGATGCGGTCCGTGTCACGCAGGACGGGTTGTCGGTGACCTTGCCGGCATTCCGCGATGCGGCGCTGGCCGAGACGGTCGTTCGGGTGTCCGCAGCCACGCCGGCATCCGCCGCGCTCGGTAGCCTGTTCGGTGAATTGGTGGTGGAGAAGGCATAAATGAGCTTGTTCGATACGATCAACACGGCGGGACTCGGGGTATTCGGCGTCGCATGGCCTACGATCTGGGCGCTGGTACGCATCGTCGTGCTGTCGGTCGTGCTGTTGCTGTGTGTGGCTTATCTGGTGCTGTGGGAGCGCAAGCTGATCGGCTGGATTCACGTGCGCCTGGGTCCGAACCGGAATGGTCCGGGCGGGATGTTCCAGACGATTGCCGACGTGCTGAAGCTGATCCTGAAGGAAGTGATCACACCGGCCCAGGCTACGCCGTGGCTCTACCTGCTCGCCCCGATCATGGTCGTGATGCCGGCGTTTGCCGTCTGGGCCGTGATTCCGTTCCAGCCTGCCGCCGTACTGGGCAATATCAACGCGGGCCTGCTGTATGCCATGGCCATCTCGTCGATTGGCGTCTACGGCGTCATTCTCGCCGGATGGGCCTCGAATTCGAAATATGCGTTCCTTGGCGCGATGCGCGCGTCCGCGCAGATGGTGTCGTACGAAGTGTCGATGGGGCTGGCGCTGGTCACGGTGTTGATGGTGACGGGCTCGTTGAACCTGAGCGACATCGTCACTCAGCAGACTCAGGGCCGGTTCGCGTCGCATGGCCTGAACTTCCTCTCGTGGAACTGGCTGCCGTTGTTGCCGATGTTCATCGTCTACTTCATCTCGGGGCTGGCTGAAACGAATCGCCACCCGTTTGACGTCGTTGAAGGCGAATCGGAAATCGTCGCCGGTCACATGGTCGAATATTCGGGGATCGTTTTCGCGTTGTTCTTCCTGGCCGAATACCTGAACATGATCGTGATTTCCGCGCTGACGGCCACGATGTTCCTTGGTGGCTGGAACGCACCGTTCGGTTTTCTCGAATTCATTCCGGGTGCGTTCTGGCTCGTGCTGAAGGTATTCATGCTGTTGTCTGTGTTCGTGTGGGTCCGTGGCACCTTTCCGCGTTACCGTTATGACCAGATCATGCGCCTGGGCTGGAAAGTGTTCCTGCCGCTGTGCCTGATCTGGGTCATCGTGACCGGCTGCTGGATCATGTCGCCGCTGAACATTTGGAATTGATGCGATGAATGCGATAAGAGATTTTTTCCGTAGTTTCCTGCTGCTTGAATTGTTGCGTGGCATGGCGCTGACTGGGCGTTATGCGTTCCGGCGCAAGATCACCGTGCAGTTTCCCGAGGAAAAAACGCCGATTTCACCGCGTTTTCGGGGGCTGCATGCATTGCGACGGTACGAAAACGGCGAGGAACGGTGTATTGCTTGCAAATTATGCGAGGCCGTGTGCCCGGCGCTGGCAATCACGATCGAGTCGGAAACGCGGGCCGACAATACGCGTCGAACCACACGGTATGACATCGACCTGACCAAGTGCATCTTCTGTGGTTTCTGCGAAGAGAGTTGCCCGGTGGATTCGATTGTCGAGACGCAGATTCTCGAGTATCACGGTGAGAAGCGCGGTGACCTGTATTTCACGAAGCCGATGTTGTTGGCGGTAGGCGACCGATACGAGAAGGACATTGCCGCGGCGAAAGCGGCGGATGCACCGTATCGCTAAGACGTGGGGGCTTGACCGCACGACGCAGGCCTTCCCTGGGCACTGCACACGAAAGATCAGCAAGCAGACAACATGGCATTCACGACCGTACTGTTTTATCTCTTTTCGATCCTGTTGGTAGGCAGTGCCTTCCGCGTGGTCACGGCGCCCAATGCGGTGCAGTCGGCGCTCTTCCTGGTGCTGGCGTTCTTCAACGCCGCCGGGATCTGGATGCTGCTCCATGCCGAGTTCCTGGCGATTGTCCTGGTCCTGGTCTATGTCGGCGCCGTGATGGTGCTGTTCCTGTTCGTCGTGATGATGTTGGATATCAACATCGAGGGACTGCGCAAGGACGTCCGACGCTTCGTGCCGTGGGCGACCGTTATCGGCGTCATCATCGTCGCGGAGCTGGCGCTGATCATCTGGCATGGTTATGGCGGCACCGCGACGCCGCTGGATGGCAACCCCGCGGATATTGGCGTGCCGAATACCGTGGTCATCGGCCGACTGCTCTATACGAAGTACATCTTTGCGTTTGAAATCGCGGGACTTATCCTGCTGGTGGCTATCATCGCCGCCGCCGCGTTGACGATGCGCAAGCGCGAAGGCGTCAAGCGCAACGACCCGTCGCAGCAGGTCCGTGTCCGGGCGAAGGACCGTCTTCGGATCGTCAAGATGGCGGCTGTCGTCGATGCGCCTGATGCCTCGACCGACCCGGCAACGCCAGGCAATGCCGGCGCCGGCTTGACGCAGACCGCGGGTGCCGCGGCGGGCTCGACCGCACCCGCATCGTCGGCGACGCCGTCCGGTCCGGCCCCGGCGGCAACGACGACCGGCGGCGCGGCGAGCGCGGCGGGCAATGCGTCAGGTGGTGCGACGCGGACGCCCCCGCACGCGTCACCCGAGAATCCACCGAAAGACGCACCGAACAACAAGCAGTCATAACACGGAGGAGACAACGATGACCCTCACCCTGGCGCACTATCTTGTCCTTGGCGCGATCCTGTTTTCGATTGCGATCGTCGGCATCTGGTTGAACCGACGCAATGTGATCATCATCTTGATGGCCATCGAGCTGATGCTGCTCGCGGTCAACACGAACTTCGTCGCGTTCTCCCGTTATCTGGGCGATCCGAACGGTCAGGTCTTCGTGTTTTTCGTGCTGACGGTGGCCGCGGCGGAAGCGGCGATCGGCCTGGCGATCCTGGTGGCGTTGTTCCGCCGTCTCGACACCATCAATGTCGAGGACCTCGATCGCTTGAAGGGATAAGCATGAAACGCAAGAGGGAAGTGAGAAGGGAACGGTACGCGGGTGGCATGCGCCACGCGTATGTCATCGGAATTCAGGGATAAAGGCAGGTGTCGTCATGGCAAATACATTAAGCCCAACCATCTTGTCGGTGATCGTGCTCGCACCGCTGCTGGCGGCCATCGTCGCCGGGTTGTTCGGTCGACAGATCGGCCGCGTGGGCGCGCACTCGATCACGATCCTGGGCGTGGGCATCTCGTTCGTGCTGTCCGCGATCGTCTTCTCGAAGGTCATCGCGGGTGCCAGCTTCAACGGGACGATGTATGAATGGATGAGCGTGGGCGCGTTGAAGCTGGAAGTCGGCTTCCTCGTCGATACGCTTACCGCGCTGATGATGTGCGTGGTGACGTTTGTCTCGCTCATGGTCCATATCTATACCATTGGCTACATGGCCGATGACGACGGGTATCAGCGATTCTTCTCCTATATCTCGTTGTTCACGTTCGCGATGTTGATGCTCGTGATGAGCAACAACTTCCTGCAGCTGTTCTTCGGTTGGGAGGCGGTGGGGTTGGTGTCTTACCTGCTGATTGGCTTCTGGTACACGCGGCCGACGGCGATCTACGCGAATATGAAGGCGTTTCTCGTCAATCGCGTGGGCGACTTCGGTTTTCTGCTCGGCATCGGGTTATTGCTGGCCTATGCGGGTTCACTGAACTACGGCGACGTGTTCGCGCATCGTGAACAACTGGCGGCGTTGACGTTCCCAGGCACGAGCTGGGGGTTGCTGACCGTGGCGTGCATCTGCCTGTTCATCGGCGCAATGGGGAAGTCGGCGCAGTTCCCGCTGCATGTGTGGTTGCCTGACTCGATGGAAGGCCCGACGCCGATCTCCGCGCTGATCCATGCGGCGACGATGGTCACCGCCGGGATCTTCATGGTTGCCAGGATGTCGCCGCTGTTTGAACTGTCCGATACCGCGCTGTCGTTCATCCTGGTGATCGGGGCGATCACGGCCTTGTTCATGGGCTTCCTCGGCTTGGTGCAAAACGACATCAAGCGGGTTGTGGCGTATTCGACGTTGTCGCAACTGGGCTATATGACGGTCGCGTTGGGTGCATCGGCTTATCCGGTCGCGATTTTCCACCTGATGACGCACGCGTTCTTCAAGGCGCTGCTGTTCCTTGCGGCGGGCTCGGTGATCATCGGCATGCACCACGATCAGGACATGCGCAACATGGGTGGTCTGCGCAAGTACATGCCCATCACCTGGATCACGTCGCTGGTGGGCTCACTGGCATTGATCGGTACGCCGTTTTTCTCCGGCTTTTACTCAAAAGACTCGATCATCGATGCGGTACGCGAATCGACGTTGCCGGGTAGCGGCTTTGCTTATTTCGCGGTGGTGGCCAGTGTGTTCGTGACGGCACTGTACGCGTTTCGGATGTACTTCCTGGTGTTCCACGGCAAGGAGCGGTTCCGCGCATCGCATGCGGCGCACGACACCGACGGGTCGGCGCATGCCCATGGCGATCACGGTCATGGCGACGCCCATGCGCATGGCGCACATACACCGCATGAGTCGTCGTGGGTCGTGACGTTGCCGTTGGTGTTGCTGGCCATTCCTTCGCTTATCATTGGGGCGCTGGCGATCACGCCGCTGCTCTATGGCCGATTCTTTGGTCAAGGCGTTGCATTCGACAAGGTTATTTTCATCGGTGAGAACCACCCGGCCATGGCCGACCTCGGCGCGCATTTCGATGGGTGGGTGGGCATGGCGCTGCATTCGGTGACGGGCCTGCCGGTCTGGCTCGCGTTGGCCGGTGTCCTCGTCGCGTGGTGGTTCTACTTGCGTCAGCCGGCCATTCCGGCGGCGATCAAGCAACGCTTCCTGCCGGTCTACACGGTGCTTGATAACAAGTATTATTTCGACAAGTTCAACGATACCGTCTTTGCCAAGGGCTTCGTGGCGATCGGGCGTGCGTTGTACAAGGAAGGCGATCAGGCGGTCATTGACGGCGCGGTGGACGGCAGTGCGAATGCGATGCGGTGGCTTGCCCGCTCGTTGCGCCCGATGCAGACCGGATATGTGTATCACTACGCGTTCGCGATGATCCTCGGTGTACTCGCGCTGCTGACGTTGTTCGTGGTGATGAGCGGCAATTAACGGGAGGGCGCCTCATGCATACACTTCCGTTACTTAGCCTGGCGATCTGGGTTCCGATCATTTCAGGCATCGTTGTTCTGGTTCGTGGCTCGAATCGCGATCCGCACATTGCACGACGACTGGCGCTGGGTGGATCGGTGCTGGGATTGCTGGTGACATTGCCGTTGATCTGGGGTTTTGACCGCAGCAGCGCGGCGTTGCAATTTGTCGAGCACGCGGACTGGATCGATCGATACAAGGTGGCGTATTACCTTGGCGTCGATGGTATTTCCATGTGGTTCGTCGTGTTGACCGCGTTTATCACCGTGGTGGTCATCATTGCCAGTTGGACGTCGATCACGTCGCGGGTGGCGCAATATCTGGGCGCCTTCCTCGTGCTGTCGGGTTTGATGATCGGCGTCTTTACCGCGGCCGACGGCCTGCTGTTCTATGTGTTCTTCGAAGCCACGTTGATTCCGATGTACCTGATCATCGGTGTGTGGGGTGGTCCGAACAGGGTGTATGCGGCGTTCAAGTTCTTCCTGTATACGCTGGCCGGCTCACTATTGATGCTGATTGCGCTGATCTATCTGTATCGCGAGTCGCATACGTTCGAGATTGCCGCATGGCACGGGATGGCACTCGGCATGACGCAGCAGATCCTGCTGTTCATCGCGTTCTTCTTTGCCTTTGCGGTGAAGGTGCCGATGTGGCCGGTGCACACGTGGCTGCCAGATGCGCACGTCGAAGCGCCTACCGGTGGGTCGGTGGTGCTGGCGGCGATCATGCTCAAGCTGGGTGCCTATGGTTTCCTGCGGTTCTCGATGCCGGTAACGCCGGACGCCTCGCATACGCTGGCACCGGTCATGATCGCGTTGTCGCTGATCGCGGTGATCTATGTCGGTGTGGTGGCATTGGTGCAGACCGACATGAAGAAGCTGGTGGCGTATTCTTCGATTGCCCATATGGGGTTCGTCACGCTGGGTTTCTTTATTTTCGACCCGTTGGGCGTGGAAGGGGCGATCGTGCAGATGATCTCGCACGGCTTCGTATCCGGGGCAATGTTCCTGGCCATCGGCGTGTTGTATGACCGGATGCATACGCGCGAGATTGCGTCGTACGGCGGTGTGGTGAACCGGATGCCGCGTTTTGCGGCGTTCGCCTTACTGTTTTCCATGGCGAATGTCGGCTTGCCCGGTACGTCCGGTTTTGTCGGCGAGTTCATGGTGATCCTGTCGTCGGTCCATTTCAACTTCTGGGTCGGCGGTCTGGCAGCCACCACGCTGATTCTGGGCGCAGCCTACACGTTGTGGATGTATAAGCGGGTGTATTTCGGTCCGGTGGCGAACGAGCAAGTGGCGGCGCTCACGGATCTGAACGGTCGGGAAATGGGGTTGATGACCGTGATGGCGATACTGGTGCTGGCGATGGGCCTGTATCCGAAGCCGTTCACGGATGCGATGCATGAGTCGGTGGCGAATCTGCTCGCGCACGTCAGTCAATCGAAGTTGTAGGGAAGGTCCAAAAGAGGACAGAAGCGAAGAATAGCTATGCAAAATGCGAACATGACTGTCTTGCTGCCAGAGGCGCTGCTGTTGGTGGCAGCCCTGCTGACGGTGCTGAACGACGCCTTTACCACGGGGCCCGGCGGCCGCCGGATCACCTACGGCATCGCGTTGTTCTCGTCGTTGGCGGCAACGGTCTGGTATGCGGCCATTGCGACTCAGCCGCAGGTGGGGCGCTTCTTCTCCGATATGTATGTCGTCGACCAGATGGCGAGCGTGTTGAAAGCGTTCGTCTGTCTTGGTTTCGCCTTGACGCTGTTGTACTCCCGGCGTTATCTAGTCGATCGCGATCTCGACAATGGCAACGTGTACATGCTCGGCATGTTCTCGCTACTTGGTCAGATCGTGATGATCAGCGGCAACAATATGCTGACGCTGTATCTCGGCCTGGAAATGATGTCGTTATCGCTGTATGCGTTGATCGCGCTGCGGCGGGATGACGCCACGTCTGGCGAGGCATCGATGAAGTACTACGTACTCGGTGCCTTGGCTTCCGGTTTCACGTTGTACGGTATCTCGATGATGTATGGCGCGACATCGTCCTTGGACCTGGGAGAGATCTCGCGTACGCTGGCGTCCGGCCGGGTGCCGAATACCGTGTTGTTGTTCGGTGTCGTGTTCGTGGTTGTTGGCGTGACGTTCAAGCTTGGTACCGCGCCGTTCCATATGTGGGTGCCGGACGTCTACCAGGGCTCGCCCACGGCGATGACACTGCTGGTGGCGGCGGGCCCGAAGGTCGCGGCATTCGCCTTTGGTTTCCGCTTGTTGATCGACGGCATGCTTCCGCTGGCGACGGACTGGCAGCAAATGCTGACGATTGTCGCCGCCCTTTCGCTGATCATCGGTAACGTGATGGGGCTGGTGCAGACGAATATCAAGCGGCTGCTGGCCTATTCGGCGATTTCAAACCAGGGTTTCGTGCTGCTCGGGCTGATTGGTGGCGTGGTCAAGGGCAATGCCGACGAAGCGGCGAGCGCGTATGGTTCGGCGATGTTCTACAGCATTGTTTACCTGATCACCACGATCGCGGTCTTCGGTATCCTGTTGATTTTGTCGCGCCGCGGTGTGGAAGCGGAGAATATCGACGATCTGAAGGGGCTGAACCAGCGTAACCCCTGGACCGCGTTCGTGATGTTGGTTTTGATGTTCTCGTTGGCCGGGATTCCGCCTACCGCCGGTTTTTATGCGAAACTCTCCGTCTTGAGCACAGTGGTCAACGCAGGCATGGTCTGGCTTTCGATCCTGGGCGTGCTGTCCTCGTTGGTCGGGGCGTTTTACTACCTGCGGATTGTCAAAGTGATGTATTTCGATACGCCGCTGGATGAAACGCCGGTCGAGACGCACACCGTGGCGCGGGTGGTCTTGACGCTGAACGGCCTCGCGGTACTGGCGCTTGGGATCATCCCAGGCCCATTGCTGAACGTCTGTCTGCACGCAATGCATCAAATTTTCGGAGCGTAGGGAAACATGTCCGCAGCAGGGTGGTTTATCGTTTTGGTTGCCGTGTTTTTCGCGAACCTGCCGTTCGCCAACCAGCGCCTGTTTGCGGTCATTCCCTTGCCGTTGAAGCCGGGCAAAGCCAAAAGCGCCTGGATCCGCCTGGGCGAATTGCTTGCCGCGTATCTCCTTGTTGGCGTGTTCGGTCATCTGCTGGAGGCGCGTGCCGGTAATGCTTTCGACCAGGGCTGGCAGTTCTACGCGGTGACCTTCAGTTTGTTTGTGGTTTTTGCCTTCCCCGGATTCACTGCACGTTATCTGGTCAAATATCGCGTGTAGGCTGAAAACTCCTTCCGATATTCAGACTTCCGATGACCCTCCATTTCACCGATTCTCCTGATTCGCTTTCCCCTGATACCGACGCGGCAAAGCAGGCCGATCAACGGCTGCGCGAGCATTGTGAGTCGAGCACATTGGTGCATCAGGGGGTCTTCCTGACGGTAAAATGCGACAGTGTACGTTTGCCCGATGGCAAGATCGCTACGCGCGAATACGTTCAGCATTCCGGGGCAGTGATGATCTTGCCGCTGTTCGACGACGGTACCGTGTTGGTGGAGAAGCAGTTCCGCTATCCACTCGGCAAGGTACTGACGGAGTTTCCGGCCGGGAAGCTGGATCCTGGCGAAGACCCTGTTGTTTGCGCACATCGTGAGTTGCTGGAAGAAACGGGCTATAGTGCGAGCCAGATGACGTTTCTGACTCGCATCAATCCGGTCATTTCCTATTCGACCGAATTCATCGATCTTTACCTGGCGCGCGGTTTGACACCTGGCCAGCAGCAGCTCGACGACGGTGAATTCCTCGAACTCGAGATTGTATCTCCGGCACGCATGATGGAAGCCGTGCGGCGCGGTGAAATCAGCGATGTCAAGACGATCATTGGCACGTTCTGGCTTGAAAAGATCCTGTCTGGCGCATGGCCTTTGTCTGCTTAGCGCGATCTGGGCGCACACTGTGGGTTGAAGGTGTCCTTGCGATGTGAGAGGCATTGCCTCGCCGGAAACAATGCCGTGTGCCGGCTCAGATGAGTTTCGTTACAGCATGAAAGTTTTCGATTTGCAGTGTGAGCACGAGCATCGCTTTGAAGGGTGGTTTGGCTCCGCTGCCGCCTATGATACGCAGCGCGAGCAAGGCCTCGTGCAATGCCCGATGTGTGGCTCCCCCGTGGTGCAGCGGTTGCCGTCGGCGCCGCATTTGAACGTTTCATCGCTGCGTGATCCCGGTGCGATGCAGGCGCGGGCGGCGGTTACGCAACCCCATGGTTCCGATCGCCACGCCGCTGTTGACGGGGACGCTCGCGCGGCTGCCGAGCAGGGCGCGGGGACGGTGGCGGGTCGGCGAGCAAGCGGTCAGCGTATCGACGACAGCACGCCAGAGGCCAGGATGGCCGACGCATTGCAGGCAGCGTGGCTGAAAATGGCGCGCGAGGTGATTCGCCAGACCGAGAATGTTGGCGCAGCCTTTGCCGACGAGGCGCGCAAGATACATTATCAAGAAGCGCCGGCACGTGCGATCCGTGGTCATGCAACCGCCGAGCAGGTCGCTGAACTCGCCGACGAAGGCATCGACGTATTGCCGCTGCCTATACCGGACTCGGCGAAAGAGACGCTACAGTAGCGGGTTGCGCGAATAAGAAGGCGTCCATGGACAGTACGCCGTAGCTTATCCCCCCCTCGATGCAGGTGATCACGTCGGGCGCGGGTGAACCGTCTACGTTGGCCGCACCGAGCGCTACGTGCAGCGGCAGCAAGTGGTCGTCAGTTGGATGTGCCCGCTCGGCATAGGGTGCCAAGACGCGGTAATCGAGTAGGGCGGGCACGTCGCTGCGTACCACCGCGGCACGGATCCAGTCTGAGAATGCCGTGGCATAGGCGGCATCGGCATCTGCTTCCCGTCGAATATCACCGAGATTGTGAGTCAGGCTGCCGGACGCCATGATCGCAATTCCCTGCTCACGCAGCGGCGCTAGCGCGCGACCTAACGCAAATGCCTCGGCCGGCGTCGCGGGCCATGGCAGCGACACCTGGAAAACGGGGATATTCGCGTCTGGCACCATATGCCGCAGCGGCACCCAGGCGCCGTGATCGAGGCCGCGGTCCGGGTCGATCCACGCGTGCACGCCCGCCGACTCCAGCGCGTTCATTGCTAATGCCGCGGCGTCCGGTGCGCCCGGTGCCGGATAGCGCAGTTCGTATAACGCGCGCGGAAAGCCACCGAAATCATGTATGGTCTCCGGTGCGCGGGTTCCGGCAACGGCAACGCCCCCTCGCGTCAGCCAGTGCGCGGATACGACAAGAATGGCATGAAGGCCGGACATGGCGCCCTGATGCAATTGGGCACTGCCTAGCGCAGCCAGGCGCGGGCCGGCGACGCAAGGTTCCAGGGCGAACGTGGGAGCGCCGTGAGAGATGAACATCGCCGGCATTCGCGAGCGGGTCGCCGTGGAGGATGGGGAACGCATGATCGGGTTTGCTCCATGTCGCGCGCGACGGTCTCGGGATCGATTGATCGCTCAGGCTCTACTGTATGAGCCCGTCGAGCATTGATAAATGAGGCAAAAAGGAATGGATTGTCTCGGTAATCGTGCCAATCATGCGATTTCAGCGTTGTTATAACCGGGAGAGTCGACCGATGGCGTCACGAAGCGTGTCGTCTTTCTTGGCAAAACAAAAACGCACGACGCCGGATTCCTGGTTGTTTTGATAGAACGCCGACATGGGGATCGCGGCCACGCCCGCCTCGTTGATCAACCATCGGCAGAAGTCGACTTCATTCAAGTCGCTGATCGCGGTGTAATCGACGCATTGGAAAAACGTGCCTTCGCACGGCAACACCGTGAAGCGTGTCTGCGCAAGCCCGTCTCGGAAAAGATCGCGCTTGCTCTGGTAGAACTGCGCGAGGTTCGCGTATGTCGATGGATCTTGCATATACGACGCTATACCGGCTTGCATCGGTGTATTGGCGGTAAAGACGTTGAACTGGTGGACCTTGCGGAATTCCGCCGTCAACGGCGCGGGCGCTAGTACATAACCGAGCTTCCAGCCGGTAACGTGGAACGTCTTCCCAAAACTCGATACGATGAAGCTGCGCGCGGCCAGCGCCGGATGCCGGGCGATGCTGGCATGCGACTGGCCATCGAACACCATGTGTTCATACACCTCATCGGACAGCACCAAGACATTGGTGCCATGCAGAATCTCCGCCAGTTTCTCGATGTCTTCTTGTTTCCACGTCCGACCGGTGGGATTGTGCGGGGTATTGATGATAAGCATCCGCGTCCGATGCGTCAGCGCGGCCTGGATCGCATCGAAATTCAACATATAGTCCGGAGCGGAAAGCGGGACCCGCACCGGTTTACCGCCCGCCAGTTCGATCGCCGGTACGTAGCTGTCGTAACTTGGCTCGATGACGATTACCTCGTCGCCCGGTTGCACGGCACACAGGATGGCGGACAGCAAGGCCTGGGTCGCGCCGGATGTTACGGTAATCTCATTGGTGGTGTGATAGCTGCGACCATAGACGGCATCCACTTTGTTGGCGATCGCTTCGCGCAACGCCGGCCAGCCAGCCATCGGCGGATACTGATTGTGCCCATCGCGCATGGCTTGCGATACCGCGTCGATCAATGCCGGATCGCAATCGAAGTCCGGAAAACCCTGCCCAAGGTTGATCGCTTTTTTTTCCGCGGCAAGCGCGGACATCACCGTAAAGATGGTCGTGCCTACCTTCGGCAACTTTGACGGAAAGGATGGCGTGTGATGAGCGAGGGCGGCCGAGGTCATAAAGCGTAAGGTTTTAGAAAGCAAAAAGAAGCAAGGTCCCGCCGGATGGCGGGATGACAGGTGTATTTTAGAGGTTCTGCCTCGCAAACATGGATTTTGGCCGTTGTTTCGGCTGCTCGAGGAGATGAATCGCGTCTCGATGGTAGGCGCGCCGTGTGTCCGGTCAAGTGACGCCGAGCGCTTGCGCGGTGAACACGGTGGGCAATACGACGTGACATCCAAAATCGCGCAGCATCCGGCGATGCAATTTCAGCAACGCCTTGTCCTTCGTCACCAACCAGCGTGCCCCGGTTGACGCTGCGAGCGCTAGGAATTTCTGGTCGTCCCGATCGCTGCAGCGCGGTAGCACCGGCTGCAGTGGCAGTGCGGCGCCGGTCGTCGGGCCGGCTTCCTCGGGGACGATTGGTGTGACGTGATGCGTCCAGGCCCGAGTTTGCGCTAGCGCTTTCGCATCATCAACGGCGTAGGGTACGAATTGGGGATACAACAACACGCGCGCCAGCTCCCGGAGGCAGGCGTCGTCGATGACGGCGTGCAGGGTGCCGGCACGCAACGCCTGGCGGATCGGTTCGACGTCAGGATCGGCGAAAACGTGCAGGTCGATCCACACGTTCGAATCGAGGATGATCGGCGTGGTTGGCCCGCACCGTGCGGTGCGCCCGGTCGTATCTTCCTTGGCGTGGTGCGTGCCGGGATTATTGTTGTCGGCGGGGCCGGTTACAATCACGTTTGCTCTCCGCGTCTGGCGGTCCTTTTGTCAGTCTTTCATGCGTCTTTCTGCCCCACATGATAATCGTTTTGTCCCCCGCGAAGTCGCTCGACTTCGACACGCCAGCGCATGTGCGCACCCATACGCAACCCGCCTTTCTTAAGGAATCGGCTGAGCTGATCAAGACATTACGTACGCTTTCCCCGGCGCAAATCGCCAGCTTGATGAGCATCTCGGACCCGCTTGCGCACCTGAACCACGCGCGTTTTGCCAGTTGGCAGCCGACGTTCGACGAGACCACGGCGAAGCAGGCGGTACTGGCGTTCAATGGCGATGTTTACGAGGGACTCGACGCGAAATCGTTGCACGGCGACGATCTGGCGTTTGCGCAGCAGCACGTCCGGATTCTTTCTGGTCTGTACGGCCTGCTGCGCCCCCTCGATCTGATCCTGCCGTACCGGTTGGAGATGGGGTCGAAGTTGGTGAATCCGCGAGGGCGCGACCTGTACGCTTTCTGGGATGGCAAGCTGGCGGATGCATTGAACGCGGCGTTCGAGCAGCAGAAGGGCGGCGAGCGCGTGCTGGTCAATCTGGCATCGGAAGAGTATTTCAAATCGGTCAAACGCGGCAAGTTGGCTGTTCCGGTTGTCACGCCGGTGTTCGAGGATTGGAAGGGAGGCCGCTACAAGATCATCAGTTTTTATGCGAAGCGCGCGCGTGGATTGATGACGCGCTTCGTGACCACGCAGCGGATCGACAGCGTGGAAGGCCTGAAGGGATTCGACCTGGATGGCTATGCCTTCGCACCAGAGGTGTCCGGCAAGGACAGTTGGGTGTTCCGCCGTCGGCAAGCAGACTGAGACCAGGAAGAGACGATGACAATCAGTATCAATAGCCGGTTCGATAGCGGTGCGGTCGACGTGGTCGACGCGAGCCGGCCGGACGATGTCCGCCTGCGACTGCGCCCTGATAACGCCAGCGCCTTCGCGCAATGGTTCCATTTTCGCGTGAACGGCGTGTCGGGCAAGGCGTGCCGCTACACGTTCGAAAACGCATCCGAAGCGGCCTATCCGGATGGATGGCGTGATTATCGCGTTGTAGCCAGTCACGACAGCGTGAACTGGTTTCGTGTTGTGGACACGCGGTACGATGGCCAGGTGCTGCAATGGCACTATACGTCACCATCGGATACGGTCTGGTTCGCCTATTTCGAACCGTATGGCGAAGCGCGACACCATGCGTTCCTTGGCGAAGTCGCGGCTAGTGGTCATGCGCGTTGCACGGATCTCGGCATGACGTTGCAGGGGCGGCCATTGACCTGCGTGCGTGTGGAAACCGCCGACGCCGGGAGCCCAGGTGATGTGCGTGATGCACGCGGCGCGGACGCGACGGCAACCGCCGTGCGGGCGCCGATCTGGATGATTGCCCGGCAACACCCGGGAGAGACCATGGCGGAGTGGTTTGTCGAGGGATTTCTACGACGGCTGCTGGGGCTGGGCGAGTGGGCGGCCGATCCGGTGGGCCGTCAGTTGCGTGAGCGCGCGACGTTTCATATCGTCCCGAATATGAATCCGGACGGCGCAGCGCTGGGCAACCTTCGCACGAATGCGTGCGGCGCGAATCTGAATCGCGAGTGGATGCAACCTAGTGCGGCGCGCAGCCCGGAAGTGCTGGCGGTGCGTGATGCGATTGCCGCAAGTGGTATCTCGATGTTTTTCGATATCCACGGTGATGAGGCGCTGCCGTGGAATTTCGTCGCGGGCAGCGAGATGTTGCCTGACTTCAGCGACGCACAGCGTGCGGAGCAGGATGCATTCATTGCGCGTTTCAAGGCGGTCAGCCCTGACTTCCAGAATGTCCATGGCTACGAAGCCGGCCATTACAACGCGGACGCATTGACGCTTGCATCCAAATACATTGGCAATCGGTATCGTTGCCTGTCACTGACGTTGGAGATGCCGTTCAAGGACAATGCCGATCTACCCGATCCGGTGCATGGCTGGAACGGTGCGCGCAGCATGGCGTTGGGTGCCGCGATGTGTCTCGCCATCTTGCGGCAACTCGGCGACTGAGCGACGGGGCGCGTCAGATCAGCACAGTCCGAGCGTGCCGCGTGGCGGCGCGCGGACAGATCATTCCGCCCCCGATGCCGTCGCGCCATGTGATTCGAGACTGGGTGGTCGCGGCCCCCCATTCCGCGGGTGCCTGACATCATCACTGCGCCGTGCGCGATTTGCCGGTGTTTTTCGCCTTCGAGGATTTTGCCGGAGCCTTGGCGCCCGATTTTGCCGTGGACTTCGCGGACGAACGCGTCTTCGTCGTCGTGCCACGCCGGCTGGTCGCGTGCGCCGCCTTGCCACGGGTAGCGTGGCGTGAGGACGACGCGCGATTCCGGGTGCCGCGGCTTCGCGATACGGGCGCACCCGCAGGCGGACTCGCTTGCTCGGGCTCGTTATAGCCGAACGCCAGCAATTTGTCCTGGACATACCCGCAACGGAAGTGCAGCAGGTCGGGTTGGCCCGCTTCGCCCGCGTTTTTGCGGTAGCCGAGCCCGCTGACGCGTACCAATGTTTCGACGTTTACGCGCTGCTTACGGTCATCGAACGGCTGGTTCCACGCCTCGATGCTGGCATGCTGATCGTCCAGCTCGGCCGGCAAGAATTCCACGTGGTCGTACAAATGCGATGTTGGCACGACAAAGGCGGCATGCGCGGCGCAATCGGCCACCAATGGATTGGCGTGTTGCTGTTCGATCAATTGCTGGACCATGACGTCGTGGTCCAGGATCGGATCGGCGTGGGCTATCGTGAGGGGCAACAGCGTCGCCAGGGCGCCTGCCCTGAGGCGGGTTGGTCCGAATCGAACGACCGTCAATCCGGCAGGAGACGAGAAAGACGCGGACGATGGGAGGGCGCGAAGGGCACGGTCGGGAATGGCACCCAACCACGCCAAGGCACGGGCGTACCAACGGGAATACGAATCGGATTGCGGCATCTTGCTAACGAAAAACTAGGAAGTCCGAGACCAGATCGCGATCTTTCGGAACAAATAAGAGTCGATGCGCGCGGAAGCGTTCACTTCTGCCAGGGCTTCACGGCAATGGCGAGAGCGGAAACGTCTCACCGCCATCTTTCGACGGGGCGAGTCGCACACAGCTCGTACCAGACACGCGCGCAACGCTGAATGATTATACGGATAAATCGTCTCAGCTCTGCCCAATTGGCGCGGTACCGTTTGAGATGGTGACCTGATTTCGCGCGTGCGCGGATTGTCGTGGGGACCAGGAGAGGGGTATTGCCGCTTACTGATCGATACGATTGAGTCGCTTGTCGAACGTGGTCATCCAGGCAGGTTTGTAGACCGCTATGATCGCTGTCATCGCGCAGGTGAACATCGCCTCCCCGCAAGCCTGAATCGACGTCACCATCACGAAGGATGGATCGATCCAGCGCCAGGCGACCCCGAGTAACCCGACATGACCGAGAAGGACCGTCGATGACGATGCGGTCACCGCCAGTACTGGCGTCAGGACGCCGTGCCCTAGCACGAAAGGAGCACGCTTATTCGGGAAGTACCGGGTAAGGATGTTCTCGACGAAGGCGGACACGAGTACCGGGACGACACTGAACGCCAGTAATGTGAGCCCGATGCCGTCCAACGGCGTACTCAGCATCACGGCAACCAGCAACACGACGATACTTGTCCCAATCAGCGCCAACGCCCAGCCGAACAGCGTGACCATCAAGGTCGCACCCAGCAAGTGGAACACGGGACCGTATTGCGACCAGATATCGAAAGTCCACAGCACCGATAGCGTTACGACGCACGACAGCCAGAGGTGCTGCAGCCCGTCGGTGTTGAGTTTCGCGAACGGGGTACTGAACGAAGCGCGCAGCCGGCCAGCCCGGCTTCTGCCCGCGTGCTGAAGATGCGGGAATGGTGTCTTCCGCACCACCGCCGCTGCGAGCACCACCATGGCGACGATCCATCCGCCTATCGATGCCCACAACGGTAAGGGTGAGTAAAGGAAGCCCATGCGCTAAATCTTACCCGCTGCGACGCAACAGTGGTAGCGCGGCACGGCATTGCCGCGCGGACTGTTGTCAAAATCCCGCGTCGCGACGCCGGCGATTCCCGCCATACGGAGCCTGGATAGCCGTGACGGAGGCGTGCAAAATCCGTTCCGATCGCGGCTATATGGCGGATGCGCCTTACCATGTCGAGTGGATATTGTTGTGCGTGGTCAGATCGCGTTCGGCATCGCCGTCTTCCGGGAACGGTACGGTGGACATCGGGGGCAGTGGTGTCTCGGGGGTGTTGTGTCGTTGCGATTCATTGAAGCGTTTGTCAGGGTTGGGAAAGCGCGGCGACGACGGCCAGCGCGGAATGGCACGTTCGGCGCGAGGAGAGCGGATTGGTTCGGTGGGCGACGATGATGCCGTGCCGTTTTGATCATGCTGTGGAAACGGGGTGCCAGGCGGCGGCGACAACGCCTTCGGACCCGGAAAGGGGCTGGCGGGCGTGCTGGGTGGGGCAGGAGGCTCATCTCCATGCATGTCAGGGCGCTGGTCCGGCACCGCATCAGGATGCGCATCGACGCGCCGGTCCTGGAGCGTGTCGGGCACCTGATCGGGGGTTGAATGCGGGCATGCCTCCGGACGAAGGACATAAGGGAGCCGATCGGGCGGCGTGATCGATGGCGTTTCCGGAAACGGTGACAGCGGCGCCCGGGGCGCAGATGTTCCTCGTTCAATCGATGCCGTCGACGCTTCCGCATCCCCTTCACCGGTCAGGTTTTCCACGCTGGGCTGTCCAAGTCGTAACAACGCCGCTACGTCCTGCGACTGGGGCAGGCGCAGCGGCTGTCCAGGCGTCGCCGCTACCGAATCGATTTGCTCGAACATCCAGCCGTTATAAATGGCGACGGCGGCAGCGCGATTGCTTGCTCCCAAAGTCTTGAATACGGTAGCTAAATGAATCTTTACCGTGCCTTCGCTGATGCCTAGCGCACGTGCGATGCCCTTGTTGGTACTTCCCATATGGACAAGGCGCATGATCTGTTGCTGGCGCGGTGACAGCAAAGGCGCGTCCCCAAGACCACGTCGACGGTATGGCAGGCGTCGCTCCGAAATTTCCGGCGATGTCGCCTCCGGACTGTGCAAGCTGATTGCACTAGGCGGCACGTAATGGGTCCCGAGTAGTACCAGTTCAAGCGCACGCACCATCGCGCGGATGCCCATCGAATGCGGCATGACGGCTTTTACGCCTGCGCACATCAGGTCACGGATCAGTTGTGCGGGAAGTTCCCTGCACGTACCGGCGAGCACCAATGTACCCTTATGTTCGGCGATGAGACGCAGTGCCTCGGTTTGGTTTGCTGTACTACCCAAATCACAGAGCAGAAGATCGCGCGCTTCGTGAGATAGCGCACGCCGTGCCTGCAGCCAGTCACGGACATCACTCATCTGTGCACGTCGGTCGAGTTGCCGAAGAAGGGTTTTCATCTCCTCTCGTTCCTGCGCATTGTGGCTGACTACGAGAAATTTCATTGCATCACCTGTATTTCGATGGACTGCGATCAAGCGCAACGTCGTGTGCGTTCGAAACGTCCTCGGAACTGTGGGGCCGTTTTAAAGCGCCGACACGTGCATGACCTGAGTCAGGACTGGCGCGCGGCGCAGTATTCGGTGCGACCCTTCAGCATTGCGGTCGGCCGTGCTGTTTTAGCTGCGTCCGACCCGCATTGCGAAAGGCAGTGGAAGTCAGGCCCATCATTGCAAATTCGGGGATTCCGCGCGTCCTCTCCGAAAGAGATAGGCGGTGGAACAGGATCGACTAGGTGCAACGGATAGTGATGGGCGGTATAAGTATTTAGTAATAGGTGCGATGCTTAAGCCTTATAAGATTTTTCGATTAATCTCATGAGGCTAACGGTTTGCCACGCAGGGTGGCGACCTTGACTTTTTCACGGTGCGTGCGGTGCGCGACATGGCGGATCGGCTGACATTGCGCGGACCATGAGACAGGTAATAATGAGATAGGGTGCCTACGGGTCACCCAGGACGATGACAAGGAGAAATACGTTGAAATTGTTGCGTTATGGCGCGAAGGGGCAAGAACGTCCGGCGGTGCTGGGTGCGGACGGCATCGTGCGTGATTTGTCGTCCGTGATCACCGACATTGGGCCGGAGATGCTATCGCCGCAGGGTTTGCAGCGGCTGGCGGGAATCGATCCGGATACGCTGCCGCCCGTGCCTGAGCCCGAGCGGCTGGGCGTACCGTTTATCGGGATGGGCAAATTCCTTTGCGTGGGTTTGAATTACGTTGACCATGCGGCGGAATCAGGCGTGCCCGTCCCGACGGAACCGATCCTGTTTACCAAATGGTCGAGCAGCCTGTCGGGCCCCAACGATCCCGTGGTGCTTCCTCGCGGGGCCGTCAAGGCGGATTGGGAGGTGGAGTTGGGCATCGTCATTGGTACCAAGGCGCGCCATGTATCCGTCGAAAACGCCCTGTCTCACGTGGCCGGCTATACGCTCGTCAATGATGTCTCCGAGCGAGCCTTTCAAATGGAGCGTGGCGGAACCTGGGATAAGGGCAAGGGTTGCGACACATTCGGTCCGGTGGGTCCGTGGCTGGTCACCGCGGATGAGGTGCGCGATCCGCAAGCGCTGACGCTTTGGCTGAACGTCAACGGCGTGCGCCGCCAGATTGGAAATACCAAGGCGATGATTTTCGACGTGGCGTACCTGGTTCACTACATCAGCCAATTCACGACGCTGCACCCGGGTGATCTCATTTCCACGGGAACACCGCCAGGTGTCGGCATGGGATGCAAGCCACCCATCTATTTGCGGCCGGGAGACGAGATGCACTTAGGTATCGATGGCCTCGGGGAACAGCGTCAACACGTCTACGCATGGGATGAACGCCTGCTTGATTGAGGGCGTTGTCCCCACCGCGCACGACGGGATGCCGCGCGGCGGAGTCGATCAGATTGACGTACGGGCATGATGCCTGCTTGTTGCTTTTTTATCCGTACCACGCCGCTTTCCCTTCCGAGGTGACCGGTTGCGGACCGGGTGTGGCCGACAGGATGGGCTTGAGTCGATGCTGTCACCCGGCCCGACGTCACAGAAATGTGCGATTCGGTTGCCATGTCGTGCGGTTCGGCCGTCCGACTAGGGCGCGCGGCGGGGTCGCGGATGCGTCCGGGTTGCTGACGGCCTGGATGTATCGCCCGTTTCCGAGGAGCTTGCCCCCATGCCAGACAAGTTGAACGGCGCCAGCCACGGCACGGCAGTCGCGCCGCGCGCCGCCGGTTTCACCCGGTCATCTACCCACAAAGATCGGATACACCCGCCTCGCGTCGACGGCAGTATCCATTCGCCGACGCAGGCCGCGGCACGGTCAACCGCGTGGCGCGCAGCCATCGGTGATGCTTCGTCCTTCCTGATGCAATATCGGGATGCTTGCGCCGAGACCGACCGTCTGTTCGCCGCTGTCCATCCAGATTTCCTGACCAGCCGTCCGGTCCCGGAACGGCACCGCCTCTTGTTTTATATCGGGCACCTGGAAGCGTTCGACTGGAATTTGTTGGCGTCCCGTGTGCTCCGTCAGCCGTCGTTCCACCCGATGTTCGACCACTTGTTCGCGTTTGGGATCGATCCCGTGGGAGGCGGCTTGCCCACGGATGTTCCGGAGGATTGGCCGGCGCTCGATGAGATTCGCCGCTATCGCGACATGGTTCGGGACCGTATAGAAACCGCCATCGCGCATGTCGATTTTTCCAGTCCTATCCAGCAGGTTCCCGCGGACAGCCCTGGAAATCGACCGTCTGCGTCCACGATGCCCGCGGGGGTGCCATTGACGCGTGCGGAAAGCGCGATCTCCGGCGGCGGCAATATCCACTCTGACGCCGGTGATGGCATCGTCTCCGTTGGAACATTGTGCCTGGTGGCATTGGAACACCGGCAGATGCACGCCGAGACCCTGGCCTATCTGATTCATCAGATGCCTTACGAACGCAAGCGCATGCCGCCGGATGCGGCACCGATGGTCGTTGCCTCAGGCCGGGCTCGTCCCCGCGCGGCTGATCCGGATGCGCCGATGTGCGTGATACCGTCTGGCACGGTGACGGTGGGGCTCCCTGGGCGCTTTGCAAGCCGCTCACCGCATCGGTCGCCTGAAGTGGACACGGATCGCCATTCGACATCCAACCACGCGTCACCGGACGTGGAGGCGGCAGTCACGCGCCGTGACGATGAACACGACGACCCATCACGGACGCCACGTTTCGGCTGGGACAACGAATGGGTGGACCCGGCAGCCGCCCAGGTACCGGTGCCGTCGTTCGAAATCGACCGGTGGATGGTGACGAACGGCGCTTTCCTGCGATTCGTCGAGGCCGGCGGCTATTACGAACGGTCATGGTGGCGCGACGAGGATTGGGCATGGCGGCAAACGGCCGGCATTGTCCACCCGGCATTCTGGGAGGCGGATGCGCACGCGGCGGACGGGTGGCGGTGGCGTGGCATGTTTGCTTCCTGCGCGCTACCACTGGATTGGCCAGTGTATGTGAGCCGAGCGGAAGCGGCCGCTTACGCGCGCTTTGCGGGAAAACGTTTGCCGACCGAGGCGGAGTGGCTTCGTGCGGCCGAGGGCGTCCCAGGACTGCCGGACATGGAAAGCCGGCCGCCCGGGGAGGAGGGCGACAAGGTGCGCGACCGGTTGTCGCCAGCGGGTCCGGCCGAGTGGGCGTCGAAGCCCACGTCCGGCTTTACCGGCAACGCCGATTTCCGGCGATGGGACCCGGAGCCCGTCGACGCAGCGCCGTTGAATCGCAGTCGCTTTGGTGTGGAAGGACAGTTTGGCAATGGATGGGAATGGATCGCGGACCCGTTTGCGCCGTTTCCAGGATTCACTGCATTTCCATTCTATCGGGGTTATTCAGCCGACTTTTTTGACGACAAGCATTTTGTGTTGAAAGGCGGCTCCCCGCGCACGGCGGCCCGCATGCTGCGGCCATCGTTTCGCAATTGGTTTCAGGCGCATTACCCGTATGTATATGCCGGTTTTCGCTGCGTGCGATGACCGCACGCCTTAAAAGGACAAGGAGAGACTGCATGGCAATGACTTCAAGCGATGTGCATGAGCGGGCGATGTTTGCGCGGGCCGTGCGAGACGGGTTGGGGCAGGAAGGGCAAAAATCGCTGCCGCCCACGTATCTATACGATGCGCTGGGCTCGGCGCTGTTCGATGCCATCACACTGTTGCCGGAGTATGGCGTGACGCGCGCCGAAGAGCGTGTGCTGGTGCGGCATGCCGCGCGTATTGCAGCGCAGGTACGTTCGACCACGCCGCGCACGAAGGCGCTGCGCGTCGTGGAGCTGGGCAGCGGCTCTGGACGAAAGACGCGCGCCCTGCTTCAGGCGTTGACGCGTGAAGGACCGGTTCATTACTGCCCGATCGATGTGTCGGGCGCGGCGCTGGCGCAATGTGCGCAGGCTTTGTCGGATTTGCCCGGCGTGACGATCCAGCCCTTCGAGGGGGATTATCTCGATGGTCTCGCACACGTCGGCCGCGAACGGATGCACGCCGACACGGACGAGGCGGTGCCGGCAAGGCAGGGCGCGGTGGGGCTGCAGCCGCCACGCGGGGATGTCGCGGCGCTAGGGTCGCGCGACTTGCGGGGAGCGCCGATGTTGGTGCTGTTCCTGGGTAGCACGATCGGCAATTTCCCGAGACTTGCCGCGCAGCGCTTCATGATGGCGCTGCGCAGCGCCATGTGCGCGGGAGACGCCCTGCTGCTTGGCGCGGATCTGCTGAAGCCGATCGATACCCTGCTGAATGCTTATGACGACGCGACAGGCGTTACTGCTGCCTTCAACCTGAACGTGCTTGGGCGGATCAATCGGGAACTGCAAGGCGATTTCTTGCTGTCCGCATTCGAGCATGTTGCCCGTTTCAATCCGCAGGCACGCAGTGTCGAGATGCATCTGCGCGCCAAGCAGGGACAACACGTCAATATCCCGGTGGCGGGGCTGCAGGCGGGCTTCGTGACGGGAGAGACGATCTGGACGGAAAGCAGTCACAAATACCTGCCGGAGGAAGTCGTGCGCCTGGGGACCGATGCCCGGTATCATGTCGTCGATCAATGGACCGACGACACATGGCCCTTTGCCGAGACGCTGATGGCAGTGCACTAGCTGCTGTCACATCGCACCGTTCCGGGCGTGTGCGGCACGGCGCTGGGCCGTTATGAGAACACCTCACCGATGCCTGCTTCCCTTGCGCCTTCATCCTCGCTTTCTGATATGACATCGACGTTGGCGGCAGAGGCGCAGTCGCACCATGCGCCCGTGTCTCGCGATGCCGGTCCGATCGGCGTTATCGGCGCCTTACCGGAGGAGATTGCCGGCTTGCTTGCCCGGTTGTCTTCCTATGGCGTTACGCTTGGCGGTCGGGATTTTCACCGGGGTTACGTCGCGGGCGTCGATTGTGTCGCCGTGCTGTCACGTATTGGCAAGGTCGCCGCGGCGACAACCGCGAGTGTCCTGATTCACCGGTTCGGCGTGCGCGCGATCGTTTTCGTCGGGGTGGCGGGCGGGATCGGTGATGCGGTGCGGGTTGGCGACATCGTGATTGGCGAAGGCTTCGTCCAGCACGATATGGACGCGTCGCCATTGTTTCCGCGTTTCGAGGTACCGCTGTCGGGGGTGTCCCGTCATGCGGCCGACGCGCATTGGTCTGCCGCGCTGCGCCGTGCAGCCCAGACCTATCTTGCCTCGCGCCGGGGGCGCCCGGGCGAGGCGCAACCACGGGTACATTGCGGACTGATCGGCAGTGGCGACCGATTCGTGTCGGGCTTAAATGAGCGCATACTGCTAAGTGAGGCGATACCCGGGTTGCTGGCCGTGGATATGGAAAGCGCCGCCGTCGCGCAGGTGTGTCATGAGCATGACGTACCGTTTGCCGCGATGCGATCGATATCGGACAGCGCGGATGACGGAGCCGCGATCGATTTTCCGGTTTTTTTGCGTGAGGTGGCCGCCGTGTATGCCGATGGCGTTCTGGATACGCTATTTGCGCAAGTGTCGAGCGTTCACGACCCGGCGGCGTCCTGCAACGTCGCCGCCGGATAACCGGCGTCATCGATTGCAGCCCGCAAGGTTTCGGCCGAACGATCGCTTTGCACCTTGACCCGTCCGCTGCCTAGGTCAACCTGCACGTGCGCATTCGGGTCCACGTCCTGGACTGCTTGCGTGACGGCCTTGACGCAATGTTGGCAGGTCATGTCGTTCACTTGAAACTGGGGCATGCTACCTCTCCTGGTTGAGGCGCGATTCATGCAGGATCGGCGTGGCGGGGGAGGCACGGCGGACCACCATGCCTGGTGCCCGCATGCGCCATGCATGCGTCGGGTGTTCATGATAACCCTAGCCTCATGAAAAAGTTGATACGGAGGACATGAATGAATATCGGTGTGGTGGCGAAGGCGTCGGGCGTGAGCGCGAAGATGATCCGGTACTACGAGGACATCGGATTGTTGCCGGAATCGGCGCGGAGTTCAGCTGGGTATCGCTGTTATGGCGAGCGCGATCTGCATGTCCTGCGGTTTGTCCGGCAATCGCGAGACCTGGGATTCAAGATTGATGACATCCGGCGCTTGCTGATGTTATGGCAGGATCGGTCGCGCAATAGTGCGGACGTCAAGGCTATCGCGCTCGATCATGTGCGGGCGTTGGACCAGCGGATTGCCGATTTGAGCGAGATGCGTGCCGCGTTGGCGAACATGGCCGATGCCTGTCAGGGCGACGATCGGCCGGATTGCGCCATTCTCGATACGTTGGCCACTACCCCGTGTTGCGCGGCCTCGTCCAACGAGACCGCATTCGCAGCGCGTCCGGATGTTGCGCCGGAGCCCTCGATGTCGGTTTCTCGTCAGGGAATATAAGCTTCGAGTGACCACGCCGCGCCATCGTCGCCTGCCAGCGTATCGCACAACCAGGGCAGTGCTTCCTGCAATAGTCCTTCCAGCAGGTAGGGGGGGTTGACGATGAACATGCCGCTGCCGTGCAGGCCAAAGCCGTCGCTGGATGGCCGGGCGACGCGCAACGTGGCGTGCAGCCACGCACCTGCGCCAAGGGTGTGCAACTGCTTGGGGAATGCAACGGACTCCGGTCGCGAAACGATCGGATACCAGATCGCATAAACGCCGGTGGCGAAGCGCTTCATGGCATCGGAGACAGTGGCCAGGGTGCGTGCGTAATCGGATTTGTCTTCATACGACGGATCGATCAAGGTCAGCGCCCGGCGTGATACGGGTGGCATCACACTGCGTAGCGCGTCGAATCCGTCTGCCTTGGTGATCACCGCCCGCTTGTCCGCACGGGAGAAATTGTCTGCAAGGATATCGATTTCACTCGGATGCAGTTCGAAAAGCCGCATCCGATCCTGCTCGCGCAGTAACTGCCACGCGAGATACGGGGACCCTGGGTAGAATCGCAACTGCCCGTCGGTATTCATCGCGGCAACCTGGTCAAGGTAATCGACGATCAGGGTGGGCGGCGGTGTCAAGGCCGAAGCCCCGGAATTCTGACCGGTCCACAGGCGGCCGATGCCGTTGTTGAATTCCTCGCGTTTCGCCGCGAACCCCTCGGTCAATGCATAGGCGCCCGCGCCCGCATGCGTATCGACATACCAATACGCCTTGTCCTTGCGCGCCATATAGCGCAGCAGGGCGACCAGCATGGCGTGCTTCAGGACATCGGCGTGATTGCCGGCATGAAAACCGTGGCGATAACTGAACATGATGCAAGCGGGAAGAAGGAGATGGCCGACGTGACGGTAGGGACAGGGATACCGTCGCCGCACCGTGTTGCACAATGCGACGACGGCGAGACCGGACCTCGGCAACGCCCCGGCTTCCCATCGCATCGTGTAAAACAGGGAAGCGATACTATCCGAACCCGGCCGTTCTGGCTATTTTCGCCGCGTCACGGCCACGGCCGCATCACTCGTCGGCGGCGTAGCGTACCAACAGTACTGGCACCGGCGTCACCCGCATGAACTCCTCCGCGACGCTGCCGAGCAAGGCGCGCTGCATGCCGCGTCGGCCATGTGTCCCGAGAACGACGAGGTCGGCGCCCCAGCGGTCGGCTTCCTGCGCCAGTGCATGTACCACGTCGCCATTGGCGCCTTGGGCATCGACGATCGCGGTGTCGCCCCGCACACCGGCCGCCTGCATAGACTCCTCCGCTTCCCTTGCCAGAAGCGCACCTTCCTCGACAAATGCTTTCTTCAGTTCCGCGGGATCGTAGAATCCCACGCCGTAAAGCATCGCAGGGCTGTCCACCACGTAGACGACATGCAACAACGCATCCTGGCTTCTTGCAAAGCGCATCGCTTCATCGAATGCCCGCTTCGAAGTTTCGCTGCCGTCGATCGCGGCCATGATTTTCTTGTACATGGTGAGCCTCCCTTCAGTGGTCATCGTGCGGTTTCATTGTACAGCCACACGTTCGGCGGATGTGTGCACCATCGTCATGTATTCGGGTTAGGAAAGCCCTGATTCGCGTTGTATAGTCACAGGTCAATGAGACCTTCCTAAGCGATTGCCAAATCCTGTAAATCCCCGCACACTGGAACGGCGACAGCCATTCGGAGGGGACAATGACCAAGGAATTCGACGAACGCCGTGGGGTGGAGGAAGGACCGGCTGATCCGCTCGATGATGTATTGATGGGCAGGGCTGACACCGTCCGGGCCGCGCGACCGCATGCCGATGTGCACCGACCGCCGGCGCATGCCGAGACGCCGCACCGGACCCCTGGCACGCCGGGCGAACCCGCTGGTAATGCCGAGATAGTGGCTGCGCAGGATGGTGATCTGACGCTCGCGCCGCAGCCCATGCCCGAACGGGAAAGCGGGAATGGCGCGCTGGCCGGCAAGGTCGCCGTGGTCACCGGTGCGGCCAGTGGCATTGGGCGGGCTATTGCGGAAGGGTTGTCGCGCGCCGGCGCGATGGTCGCCGTCGCCGACCTTGATCTGACAAAAGCGACCGAGGCTGCCGCGCAAATCTGTGAGCGCGGGGGCAAGGCGGTGGGGATCGCGATGGACGTGTCCGATGAAGAAGCGGTAGATCGAGGTTTTGATGAGCTTGCGGCAGCGTTCGGGGCGGTGGATATCCTCGTTTCAAACGCTGGCATCCAGATCGTCGATGGGCTCGACACCTTGCCCTATGCGGATTGGAAAAAGGTGCTTGCAATCCATCTGGATGGGGCTTTCCTGACGACCCGCGCCGCGTTGCGCCAAATGTATCGGGCGAACCGGGGGGGAACGGTGATTTATATGGGATCAGCGCATTCGCATCTGGCATCGCCATTGAAGGCGCCGTATGTCACGGCAAAGCACGGGCTGCTGGGGTTGGCGCGCACGCTTGCAAAAGAGGGCGCGAAGCACGGCGTACGGTCACATGTGGTCTGCCCTGGGTTCGTGCGGACGCCTCTGGTGGAAAAGCAGATTCCCGAGCAGGCAAAAGCCCTAGGTATTTCCGAAGAGGCGGTGGTACGGGATGTGATGCTGGCGGGGACCGTCGACGCGACGTTCACCACGTTGGAGGATGTGGCGCAGACGGTGCTGTTCCTTTGCACTTTCCCTAGCGCGGCGCTGACCGGCCAATCGATCATGGTCAGCCACGGCTGGTATATGCAATAAGGCCGGAAAAAAGATTCGCGGCACCACGCGCCGCCGTCTCTAGAGATATCTTTTAGTCGGTGCGTCGTGCATGGATCGGCCACGGTCACCGTCTTTGTCCCGCACCTGCACGTCTTGCACCGGACGTCAGCGTCTCTTCCGGGCACTTCGTACTGCGAATCGCATCTTGATAACCGGAGGGGCGAAGCGCATCCCTCCGGTGCAAGACAAAAAAGGGCTTACGATACGACTTTCGCAATCGCATTCGCGACGGCGTCGATGTTGCGCGTGTTCAGCGCAGCCACACAGATACGTCCGGTAGACACCGCGTAGATGCCGAATTCCTCGCGCAACTGATCGACTTGCGCACTGGTCAGGCCCGAGTATGAGAACATGCCGCGTTGCGCCGCGATGAAGGAGAAATCGCGTGATGTGCCGGAAGCCTTCAGCTTGGCTACCAGCGAGGTGCGCATCGTGCGAATGCGCTCGCGCATGTCGCCCAGCTCCTCTTCCCACTTTGCGCGCAACGCCGTATTGCTCAGGACCGCCGCGACGATCGCGCTGCCGTGCGTCGGTGGGTTCGAATAGTTGGTACGGATCACGCGCTTCAATTGCGATAACACGCGTTTTGTTTCGTCGGCGTTTTGCGTGACGATGGACAATGCGCCCACGCGTTCGCCGTACAGCGAGAATGATTTCGAGAACGAGCTGGAAATAAAGGCGGAGAGGCCGGCATCGGCAAACAGTCGAACCGAGACGGCATCGGCGTCGATGCCGTCGCCAAATCCTTGATAGGCCATGTCCAGGAACGGCACCAGACCACGCGCCGCGACCACGTCGACGATTTGCTTCCACTGGTCCGGCGTCAGGTCGGCGCCGGTTGGGTTGTGGCAGCAGGCGTGCAGCACGACGATCGTGCCGGCTGGGTAGGATGTGAATGCTTCGATCAGCTTGTCGAATGCCACGCCGCGCGTTTGCGCGTCGTAGTACGGATAGTTGACCACATCGAAACCTGCCCCCTCGAACAGCGCCCGGTGGTTTTCCCAGCTCGGATCGCTGATGGCCACCTTGGCATCGGGATTCAGGCGTTTCAGGAAGTCCGCGCCGATTTTCAGCGCGCCAGTACCGCCGAGTGCCTGGGCCGTGATTACACGGTTGGCGCCGATCAGCGGTGAATCCGCGCCGAACAACAAGGTTTGCACTGCCTGGTCGTAAGCCGCAAGGCCCTCGATCGGCAGGTAGCTACGTGCCGGCGCGGCTTCCAGACGCGCTTTTTCCGCCTCGGCGACGGCGCGCAGCAACGGTACCTTGCCGTCGTCGTTGGTATAGACGCCGATACCCAGATTCGCCTTGGTCGCGCGCGCGTCCGAGGCAAACGCTTCGTTCAGGCCAAGAATGGGGTCGCGGGGCGCGAGTTCGACAGCGGAAAACAACGTCATGGCAGGGTCTCGTGAATCGGACGAAAGGAAAGAAATCTCAGGTTTGCGCATGGGTGGGACAGGCTATCGGAGCGATATCAGCGAATGAGCGCAGTGATAAAGGGCGCGAATAGCAGAGTTCCACAACGCGACACGCATAAAACAAGTGAATTACCGGTTTCGAAAGCTTTTTGTAATGCAATCCAGGATTGAGGATAATCGCGACAAATCCAACGCCTTGGGACCCTCGTGCTCAGGAAGGTCTAAAATAGGATGTTTACTGGGCGATAGTCAGGTCGTCCGGACCCGATATCTTAAGCCAATGACTGAACTGCGGGAAGTCTCGAACGCCTCGGATGTGCTTGATCCGTCGAAATTCATCGAATTTCCGGATTCGCCATATCAGCTCTATCAGCCGTACCCGCCGGCCGGCGATCAGCCGACTGCCATCCAGACCTTGGTCGAGGGCGTGGAGGATGGTCTGTCATATCAGACACTATTGGGGGTCACCGGGTCGGGCAAGACGTTCACCATGGCCAATGTAATTGCCCGGCTAGGGAGACCCGCCATCGTCTTCGCGCCCAACAAGACGTTGGCAGCGCAATTGTATTCGGAGTTCAAGGACTTCTTTCCGCATAACGCTGTCGAGTACTTCGTTTCCTATTACGACTACTATCAACCGGAAGCGTATGTGCCGCAGCGCGACCTGTTCATCGAAAAGGATTCGTCGATCAACGAGCATATCGAGCAGATGCGCTTGTCCGCCACCAAGAGCCTGATGGAGCGACGGGACGTGGTAATCGTCGCAACGGTTTCCGCGATCTACGGTATCGGCAATCCCGGCGAGTACCACAAGATGATCCTGACGCTGCGCTCCGGTGACAAGATCGGGCAGCGCGAGGTGATCGCGCGCCTGATCGCGATGCAGTACAACCGGAACGAAACGGAGTTTGGTCGAGGGACCTTCCGCGTACGGGGCGATACGATCGATATTTTTCCGGCGGAGCACGCGGAACTGGCGGTGCGTGTCGAGTTGTTTGACGACGAGATCGAATCGCTGCAATTGTTTGATCCGCTGACGGGACGGGTTCGCCAGAAAATCCCGCGTTTTACCGTTTATCCGTCGTCGCATTATGTGACGCCGCGAGATACGGTGATGCGCGCTATCGAGACGATCAAGGCGGAGTTACGTGACCGACTGGCGTTTCTTTATCAGGAAGGCAAGCTGGTGGAGGCACAGCGGCTGGAGCAGCGGACGCGTTTCGATCTCGAAATGCTGCAGGAATTGGGCTTTACGAAGGGCATCGAGAACTATTCGCGACACTTCTCCGGCGCCGCGCCGGGCGAACCGCCGCCGACATTGGTCGATTACCTGCCGTCCGATGCGCTGATGTTGCTGGACGAGTCCCACGTGCTGATCGGACAGTTGAACGGGATGTACAACGGCGACCGCGCGCGTAAGGAAAACCTGGTGGACTATGGCTTTCGCTTACCGTCGGCGCTCGATAACCGTCCGCTGAAATTCAGCGAATTCGAGCGCAAGATGCGCCAGGTCGTCTACGTCTCGGCAACGCCGGGCGACTACGAGCAACGTTCGGCTGGTCAGGTGGCGGAGCAGGTGGTGCGTCCCACCGGTCTGGTGGATCCGCTGATCGAGGTTCGACCGGCACGTACGCAAGTGGACGACGTTCTCGGCGAGATTCATCTTCGCGTCAAGGTCAACGAGCGCGTACTCGTGACCGTGCTGACAAAGCGCATGGCCGAGCAGTTGACCGACTTCCTCGCGGAGCACGGCGTCAAGGTTCGGTATCTGCATAGTGATATCGACACTGTCGAGCGCGTGGAAATCATTCGCGACTTACGGCTCGGAACGTTCGACGTGTTGGTCGGCATCAACCTCCTGCGCGAAGGGCTCGACATCCCGGAAGTGTCGCTGGTCGCCATTCTTGATGCGGATAAGGAAGGTTTCCTGCGAGCCGAACGTTCATTGATCCAGACGATAGGCCGCGCTGCGCGGAATGTGAACGGTCAGGCGATTCTCTATGGCGACCGGATCACGGATTCGATGCGACGTGCAATCGACGAGACCGAGCGGCGGCGGGCAAAGCAGATCGCGCATAACGCCGCGCACGGGATCGTCCCGGTGGGCGTGAAGAAGCGTATCAAGGACATCATCGATGGTGTCTATGATGCGGACGACGCGAAACAGGAATTGCGTGAGGCGCAGGAACGCGCACGTGTGGAAGATATGAGCGAGAAGCAGCTCGCGAAAGAGATCAAGCGATTGGAAAAGCAAATGGCCGATCACGCGAAGAATCTTGAGTTCGAGAAAGCGGCCCAGACCCGGGACGCGCTGGCGAGCTTGCGGGAGAAGGCGTTTGGCGCGCGAAAAAGCGACCTGTGATGTCATGGGGTCAATGGCGTGGCAAGACGGTTGTCCGTGGTTCGCCTCCTCGTGTATCGAAAATGTCCGCCTGGCCGGCATGATCCCCCTCCGATGAGGCGTGTCACCGGGCACGAAACACATTAATACGACACCTTTTCTCTTATCCCGGGGTACTACCCTTACAAATTGTTTTTGAGAATAATTCGTATTATTATTCGACTTCGCGAAGACATCAGTAATATGTTTTGCTTCGTTTGTAAAGCAGGCTTTTTGTAATCACCGGCGTGCATGCGCGGCGGGTAATCAACAGCAAGGGACTCTCATGGTGGCAGCACGTTCGACGGGCGGTATGGCAGGGGCATGCGTTTTCGCGGTGGTGACAACAATGGCGGCATGGTCCGTGGCAGCATCGGCTGCGGAATACCCGATTGGTCAGCACAAGATCGAGGGAGGCATGGAAATCGGCGCGGTGTATCTGCAGCCCATCACGATGGAGCCGGCAGGTTTGATGCGTGATGCCGCAAAGTCGGACATTCATCTGGAAGCCGATATCCATGCCGTCAAGGACAACCCGACAGGTTTCGCCGAAGGTGACTGGATGCCGTACCTGCAAGTCAGCTATGAGCTATCGAAAGTGGGTTCGAAAGACGTGATCAAGGGCGACATGATGCCGATGGTCGCGAACGACGGTCCGCATTATGGCGATAACGTCAAGCTGATGGGGCCGGGCAAGTATCACTTGAAGATGGTCATCAAGCCGCCCCTGCAATCAGGGCACATGGGCTTTGGCCGCCACGTCGACAAGGAAACGGGCGTGGGTCCGTGGTTCAAGCCGATTACGCTCGAATACGATTTCCCGTTCGCGGGCGTTGGGAAGAAAGGCGGCTACTGATCTATCGCTGCGTCGGCAATGGATTGTTCGGCGCATGCGATAGGGACAATGTGCCACGCCATCGGAATGGGTAATCTGGTTAAACGATAAGCATTCTGATTTATCATGTCGGTTATTCGGCGTCCGGCCGGCAACAGGGGGGGGGCCGGTCCTCGGACGGCCCCTGTGTTGTCGCCTGGGCGTTTTGCTGTCTGATAAAGGGTTGTGTATGAAGAAGGTGGCAATGGCAACGGCGCTGTTGTTGGCGCATTGGGCGCATGCGGCGGATCTGCCGACGTTCCCGCTCGAAATGGAGGACGGCAAGATGACTCCCGCCCGCATCGAGGTGCCGGCAGGTCAACGGATCAAGATCGCCATCAAGAACACCGGCACCAGCGCGGCGGAGTTCGAGAGCGTGCAATTGCGCAAGGAAAAGGTGCTGGCACCGGGCGGCGAGTCGTTCGTCGTCATTGCGCCCTTGTCGCCGGGCGAATACAAATTTTTCGACGATTTTCATCAAGCAACGGGACAAGGCGTCATCGTCGCCAAGTGATGATCGCGGTGTGACCGGCACGGGAGATCTTGATGACTGATCGCACAAGGCAGGCCGTTGCGCGCTTACGCGATGCGCATTGATGGCGGGGCGGCGTGATGCCCGTGTGGTCGCCAGCCCGGTGCCCGGTAGCGTGCCTCCTCGTCTCCAGGGCCGGATTCGCCAGCGTGGTGAGGCAAAAAAAGGGTAGATCATGGGGCAGGTCATATTTGTGGTGTGGCGCGAGAGTGTCGAGGCCTTGCTGGTCGTCGGCATCCTGTACGCGTGGCTGAAGAACGGGGATGCGGCGGCGCGCAGGGGCCTGCCTTATCTGTGGGCCGGCGTGGTGGCCGGGCTGGTCGCGGCCGTGGGATTGGGTGCGGCATTGGTTGGGTTTACCGATTTGTTGTCCGGCTCGGCCCAGGATGTTTTTCAATTGGTGATGGTCCTGGTGGCGTGCGTGCTGATCGTGCAGATGGTGATGTGGATGCGCCATCATGCTCGGACACTGAAGCGCGATATGGAAGCGCAGTTGCAGGAGCGTGCCGATGCCGCGAATTGGTGGGGGGTGGCCATTCTCGTTGCCACCGCCATTGCGCGCGAAGGCAGCGAGACCGCGATTTTCCTGTATGGCCTGGGATTCGGTCAGTCGGGGCATATCGCGCCTTCGATGTACGGCGCCGTGCTGATCGGGCTCGTGCTGGCCTTCATCACGTTTTATATTTTCCAACTGGGCGGCAAGATTTTCTCGTGGCGGCTGTTTTTCCGGGTAACCGAAATCATGTTGCTGTTCCTTGCCGCAGGACTGTTCGAAGCAGGTATCGACAAGTTGATCGACATGGAATATTTGCCGACGATCGTCGACCAGCTGTGGGATAGCAGCCGTATTCTCGACGATAGTTCGACGATTGGCTCACTGGTCGCCACGCTGACGGGCTACCGTGCGCATCCGTCCTTGATGAATCTGCTGGCCTACGCGGTCTTCTGGCTGATCGTCGCGGGATTGATGCGCTTCGCGCGTCGCCAGCCGATGGCGGGAAAAACAGCATGAGTCAGGCTGCGCGCATCGGCCGCCCTCGCGGAATCGCCGGCTGGCCGCATATCGCGGGTGACTGGATGCAGCGTCACGGCCGGGTGATCCGGGGAGTGCAATGGGTTGTCGTGCTGGCGTACGCGGTGCTGATTATCGTGCCAGCTGTCATGCCGTTGCCGCCGGACAGCGCGCGCATGTGGAACAACCTCACCGTATTGTCGGAGTTCGTGTTCTGGGGCATCTGGTGGCCATTTGTGCTGCTGTCGATGGTGATGCTCGGGCGCGTATGGTGTGGCGTGCTATGCCCGGAAGGCACGTTGACGGAATTTGCCAGCAAGTTCGGTGCGGGTTGGGCCATTCCGCGCTGGATGCGCTGGGGCGGCTGGCCCTTCGTTGCATTCGGCATGACGACGGTTTATGGCCAGATGGTCAGCGTCTATCAATATCCGAAGGCCGTGCTGGTCGTGCTAGGCGGTTCCACGGTCGGGGCCATGATCATCGGCGTGCTGTACGGCCGTGAGAAGCGTGTATGGTGCAAATACCTGTGTCCCGTGAATGGTGTTTTCACGCTGCTGGCGCGTCTTGCGCCGTTCCGTTTTCAGGTTAATGAAGAAGCATGGCGCCATTCGTACAAGCACGGTGAGCATGGCCATCGGGTGATCCCCGTCAATTGCGCGCCATTGGTGCCGTTGCGGCAGATCCAGTCCGCCGATTGCCATATGTGCGGCCGATGTAGCGGGCATCGCGATGCCATCAGCCTGGCGACTCGTTCCTCATCCGATGAAGTGGTCGAGCAGGGAGCAAAGCGTGCGTCCGCCTGGGATACGGCGCTGCTGCTGTATGGCATGCTCGGCATCGCGATTGGCGGGTTTCATTGGACCGTGAGTCCGTTGTTCGTGCAGATCAAGATATCCCTCGCGGGTTGGCTGATCAACCACGACATCATGTGGCCGCTGGCGGATAACGCGCCCTGGTATGTGTTCACGCACTATCCGGACCAGAACGATGTCTTCACCTGGCTGGATGGCGGATTGGTCATCGGCTATATGATGGCGACGGCATTGGTGTACGGTACGGCGTTGCTCGTCGTGATGGCAGCCGGGAATGGCCTGCTTGGCTTGGGCGTTGCAAATAGCAAGGCGGCCATGGCTTCCGCAGTGGCAAGCCGTGCCGTGATGCCGGTTCGGGGCAGTGGCTGGTCGACCCGACGCCTGCATCATTTTGCGCAGGCGCTGATTCCGCAGGCAGGCGCCAGTGTCTTCCTCGGTCTGACCGCAACGACGTTGACGATCCTGCAGCATCATCACGTCGATACGCGGTGGGCTGGCGATGCGCGTGCGGTCCTTCTTGGTCTGGCCAACGTATGGAGCCTTTGGCTGGCGTTTCAGATCGCGCGTCGCTATGCGGCGTCGTGGTATGCACTCGGCGGCGCCATGTTGTCCTTCGCATTGGCCTTGGCAATCGCTGATAGCGCTTGGTGGCTGATGTTCATCCGCTGGTAAGACGGCCGGGACAGCGCGTGCGGACGTGTTGCCGCGCGCATCTGTTGTGCGGCCGCGCCGCTTTCCGGGCAGGGGGCGGCTGCTTATTCGAAATATTCGGTGTTAGTCGTAAATCAGTGTATCAACGGTGTTTTTTTGCCGCGAGAGGGTTTACCATGGCGCCGGTACGTATCATCGACTCCCTTTCGTTCGTAGCGCGGAAGCGCTGACTTCCTCCATTGATCCCGCTTTTCCATGAGGACTGCCGGGGCGCGATGACACGCCGGGCATGCCGGCCTGCTGCGCATCGAGTGAAACACCCGTGAAAGTAAGTCCGTCCCGTTCCGTGCCTGTCGATTTCTATCGTGGCCTGGCGATGTTGATGATTGTCGTCGATCATATCGGCGGCAGCATCCTGTCCCGCGTCACGATGCACCGCTTCGCCTATCCGGATGCCGCCGAGGCCTTTGTGTTTCTTTGCGGATTCGCTTTGACGGGTGCGTGGTGCGGCTGGCGCGAGCGAGCTCCTGAGACGGCCCAGGGGAAGCTGCTGCGCCGCATCTGGCCGATCTATCGTGGCTTCCTGATTTGCGCTGTCGCAATGATGTCGACAACGTTGATCTTGCGTGTGTTCGACGTCTCTGCCCCGAATCTCCCATTCACGGCGGTGGACAGGTTGTTGTCGTCACCATTCTCCTTCCTGCTTGATGTCGCAACCCTGCGCGAGCAACCGTATCTGTCATCGGTGCTGCCGATGTATCTGATCTTTGTAGCGTGTGCGCCGGTGTTGCTGCCTTGCGCGATGCGGCGGCCCTTGCCGACCCTGGCGGCAAGTTTGGTGGTCTGGTGGCTCGCGCCGTCCGCGCTGGTCTGGTTACCGGGCGTAGGGGGCGCCATGGGAAGTGCCGTGGAAAGCGCACGTGTCTGGCCCTTCAACCCGTTTGCGTGGCAGTTGATGTTCGTGTTGGGTGTGCTTGCGCACTCGTTACCGGTCCAGCGTGTCTTTTCGTCCCGCATGGGTTTCTGGTCGGTGGGCGGGGTAGCCATTGCATCGGTCGTCGGCTTTGGCATTTATCGCGTGGGATTTACGCCGGCGTATCTCGATGCGTCGCTGAAACAGAATCTCTCCTGGTTGCGGGTCGTCAATTTCGTTGCCATCGCCTGGGTATGCGCGATGGTGGCGCAGGCAGGTTGGCTTGCACGGCTAGGCAAGGGAATCAATTGGATCGTGGCAGTTGGGCGTCAATCAATGCCTTGTTTTATCGCGGGCGCGGTCATTTCACTCGTGCTTGATTCGGTGCTCTTCGAGGCGACGGAGGGGTTGCTGGACTATCCCGCCGGATTGTTGACCGATGTTGTCGCACTGAGCGCATTGTTCGGATTTGCTTTGTCATGGCGCGCCTTTCAATCTTCGCGTGCCCCATCGCCCATCGTGCCCACCACGGGAAAGGGCCTCGCCCGCATGCCGCGCGGCGAAGCCCTGGAATAAAAAAAAGGTCTGGCTGGCTGCCGATTCGCACGGAAGGGGTCTAGTTCTTACGTGCACCTCTGACGCTGGCGATGACCTTTAACACCTCGTGCGAGGTGGTCCCCACAATACACGGTAAAGTGTTGGGACGGCGGGCGGGGCGAGGGTGTCCGCAGCGCGCTTTTGCCTCTTCGCGACGCCGCACAACCACTCCATACTGCCTTTTACCAAGGCATTGCTGCCTGAGTGTCCGTCCCGACGCGAAATCGGGTTCCTGCTGACGTCTTACTTCGTCAATATCAACTTGCCGTGTCGTGTTGCACGCAGCGTGTACGGCTCGCCGTTATGCATGATCTGTACGGTCTTGTTGCCTTGCAATAGCGCTGCACTCGTGACGGGCCCTGCCGACACAGGGACGTTGGACAGCGATGGTTCAAGTGGCATGACAACCGGTTGCGGCTGCCTGGCCGACCGTGCGACTGGCGCTCTGGCATCCGTGCTCACGCGCTCGGTGACACTTGCTTCTTGTCCCACGCTCGTCACGCGTGGCATCAGACGCTGCATGGGGCGAACCACCGAGACGTTGGTGGCATTTTGACTACCGCCCGCGGACGACAGATCACGGTGACGGAGGTGAAGCGTGCGGCTGCTGCGTGGCAGAGAATTCATAGTGTGCTGGGCTCTGTAAGCGGCGACGATGGGGTTATATTAAATGAGAACCATTCCCATTAGCAAGCGAAATTTGCGTCGCTCAAGTAGTTTTTTGAACGTGTTCCGCAGACCGCTTTCCATGTTGTTCCGAGCGGAAGCACGCATTTCACGCTATGTGCGCAATCGCTGTTGAACGTCAGTGCGTGGGGCCTGTTGGTGCGGTGTCCAAGTCACCGCGCTCCGCCATCTGACGAATCACGCGAATCGTATCGATATCCGATTCCCGATAAGCGGACTTGACGAATTCGCTCGTGCGTTCGGGGTCCGCCTGGTCGCCACTTGCCAATGACGTACGATAAGCAAAGCGGACGAATAATTGCGCTTCGTCGGGCGCCTCGATCGACATCGTCAGGCTGCCTCCGACGTGTTCTGTCGTGGCATCGATCATATATTCGATTGATTCGTACGGACGTAGCGTGACGCGATCCCGCACCGTTGCCGACGGACCATAGACCAGTTCACGCTCCATGACGTTGCCGGCCCGGGACAGGATCGTGCATTTCTCGAGCCCCAACACGAAGCGTTGTGGTTGTTCCGCTCGCAAGACGAGGCCTTGCCATAGCTGACCAAGTGACAGCGTTCTCAACAGGGGATTAAGTGGGTCGTTGATCTGGACCAAATGTTCGTAGTTCACGGTGGACCTCCTGTCTTCCAGCGGGCACGGTGCCGCGAAAGGCGCCGAGCGGCCGATGACGCTTATGCCGATAAAAAAGCACCTATGCGGTGCTGTCCGGCATTGTCGCATGGTCGTAAAGGGGGTGCAGCGGGTTGCGCATTCATGAAAAACGCCCACCGGTACGACAATGGTGGGCGCTACTGACCAGAATGCGGGTGTAATCGGTCTGGCGGGAGGATCTCACTTCCTCGGCGCTGGATCTGTCACGAATCCGATTTTGCTCAAACCGCCATTTTCAGCGGCGGCCATGAATTGCGCGACCCGCTCGTAGCGAACGTTCTTGTCCGCACGCAAGTGCACCTCAGGTTGTGGCGTCTGCTTCGCCGCGGCGTCCACGCGCGTGGCGAGCGATGCGTCGTCAACCGCGCTCTTGTCCCAGAAGATCGTCCCGTCTGCCTTGATCGAGACGTCGATGAAAGCCGGTTTTTGGTTCAGCGGCTGGGTGCTGGCTTGCGGCAAGTCGATCTTGACCGCGTTGTTCATCACGGGGATCGTGACCAGGAAGATGATCAACAGCACCAACATCACGTCGACAAGCGGCGTCATGTTGATCTCGTTCATCAGCCCTTCGTCGCTGTCCCCTTCAAATGTGCCCATGGACATCGCAGTTCTCCGCGTGGTGCGTTACGGTGTGGCGGCACGGTGGCCGCGCACGAATATCGGGATAAATAAAAAACAGCTTTATTGCGCGCGGGTCGCCAGACGCAGCCCTTCGCGGCGTGTCGGGCGTACGCGCGAGCCGGTGACGAAGTACGCATGCAGGCCATGCACGAAACGGTTCAGCTTTGTCACGCTCGCCTTGTTCGAGCGCGTCAATGCGTTATAACCGAGCACCGCCGGAATCGCGACGAACAGACCGAATGCGGTCATGATCAGCGATTCTCCTACCGGGCCGGCAACATGGTCGATCGACGTCTGTCCGCTCGCGCCAATTGCCAGCAGTGCGTGATAAATGCCCCACACGGTGCCGAACAAACCGACAAACGGCGCCGTGCTGCCGATGGACGCGAGCACCGCCAGGCCGGCTTGCATGCGCGCGACGATTTCATCCATCGTGCTCTTCAGGCAACGCGCGACCCAATCACTGGTGCTCATGCCGCCATGTAGTTCTTTGTCGTTCTGCTGGTGATGGTCGACGGCGTCCTTGCCTGTGAGCGCCAGCTGCGCGTACGGATTGTCCGCGCTGCCGCCGATCCGCTTGATGCCATCCTCGAGATCACCCGAATGCCAAAAATCCTGTTCCGCGGTACGCGACAGGCGTGTCAGGCGCCATGCCTGCCAGGACTTGACGATAATGACGGTCCAGGACAGGACTGACATGATCAGCAGCAGCAGGGCGATGCCGCGGGTAACGAAGTCGCCTTGGGCCCATACGTGGGCGATGCCATAGTCTTGCATTACAGTTCCTTCGCGTATGTGTGTATGCGTATGTAGGTCGTTCTTCCCCTGCGGGCGGAATGCGCCGCCGGCAGGGACGGGTGCTAGTCGGACAAACTGAAGCTATAGGGCCGTTCCGTGATCGCTTTCACGGCCGTGCCGCCTTCCATATAGGGGGTGCAGGGGCTGGACAACGCTGCCTGCCGCGCGGCTTCGTCCAGACGGTCATAACCGCTGCTGGTCTTCACGCGAGCACTTTCCACCTTGCCATGCGTATCCACCACGAACTGGATGACCACCGTGCCGGTCTCGCCGCGTCGACTTGACAGGGCCGGGTACTCCGGCCGGGTTCCGGCGCAGGTCAGGTGCCGGACATTCTTTGGCACGTTCGGATCGATCGCCGGCGCGGGTGCTGGTGCGGGAGGCGTGGGCGCGGGCGTCGCCGGCGTGGGGGGCGGCGCGGGCTCCGGTGGCGTGGCGGCAACGGGCGTAGGCGTCGATGTCGGGTGTGGGGTCGGCTTGCGCATGACCGGCTTCGGCGGTGGCGGCTTGACGACCGGCTTTTGCTCCGCCTTGGGTGGTTCCGGCCGTGCGACCGGAACCGGCGCCGGCTCGGGCGCAATCAATGTGGCTGTGACAATGCGAGCGGGCACCTCTTTGATCGGAGGCGGCTTGTTGTTCAGCAGGATGGCCGCAATGATCGCGGCATGCAAGGCCACCACCGCACCCGCGGCAAGGAGCGTCGAATTGCGCTGCGTTGGTAGACCACGCGCCGGAAAACCGTCCGGTCCGTTCGGTGAGGATAAGACGTCGCTCATGCGGCATGGGCTCCACGGAAGAAGCGCGCCAAGTCATGCGCGCGACGAAAAGCAGAGCGATGGATCATGATTCTAAAGAATGGATCAGAAACGACTTCACTTCAACGACATCGCAAAAAATGCAAGGAAGCGCACGATCGGTCAGCTTTTGCTCTGGCAATATTGGAAGCGAATTATCGGATTTCGATGTGTTGTCAGAGCTTCCAGTGACTCCGCGGCAAAAGAGATGACAGCGTGCCATGACAGTTGCGCGACATTATCGCAAATACGCCGCCGTGGCAGGGTATGTTACGGCGATGTGAAGACGGCGCACGCTGTGCGTTGCCGGTGACCAGGACTCACTATCCGGGGACGCCGCCTGCGCCACGCCGGTAACGGATCACGCCGCGATGGTCGCGTAGAACACTACCGGTGCCGCACTGCTGTTCGCTGCGGCGCTGCGTCGGCTACAACCGATTTCCCGGCCTTCCAGCACATCGTGAACCGCTTCTTCACAACGGCCACAGCACGTAGCGACACCATGCTCGAATTGCAGCGCATCAAACGAATTGTTCCCCGCTTCAATCGAAGCACGTAGTTGCCGATCCGAAATGGCCTTGCACACACAAACGATCATAATGGGCCACCGCCCCTTGAAAGCCGTTAATGCGAATTATTATCATTCATTGCAAGCGACTTGGCAAGATGGAAAGCATATCCCTGCCGTCAGGGGTGTTACAAAGATCGAACGGTGGCAGGTGCACTGTGCAGGCTGAGAAAAGGGCGGTCCGCCGCTGTCAGCGGCGAGCGGATATCGACGGTGGCGGCGGATGAAAGATTTTCACCGCATGCCTGACGGGCGAGCCAATCAAGTGTGGTCGTATCGCCGGTGCAACACAGGATCAGCGGGGCGGTAGCGGGCGCGAGGTAGACGCCGTCATCGTCTGAATCGACGTGGGTTGCGGCGCTCGTCACGGCGCCGTGCGACGGTCTGGCACGTAGTCCGTGCGCATCGAGGCGCCGTGCTAATTGCAGGGCGACCGGAGTGCCGTTATCGATGATGTGCAAGCGACCTTCGGTCAACTCGTCGATCAACGGGGTGAGAAAGGGATAATGAGTGCAGCCCAGCGCCAGTGTGTCCGCGCCGGCGTCCAGCATCGGCAGCAGGTAGTCCATAAGCCGGGCGCGGAGCGCGGATGACGCGAGGTCACGTGATTCGATCGCTTCCACCAGGCCATGGCCTGCCGTGCAGATCAGGCGGGCGCCTCCGGCGTGTTCTAGAACCAGGCGCTGGAAGCTGGTGCTGCGAAGCGTGCCGGCCGTCGCGAGCACGCCGGCGACGCCCGATCGGCATGCCGCAACCGCCGGTTTGACACCGGGCTCCACCCCGACCACAGGTATGGGCAGGGCGTCGCGCAACGCGCTGACGGCAATCGTTGTCGCGGTGTTGCATGCAACGACGACGGCTTTCACGCCCTGGGCAAGCAGCCATTCCCCTATCGCTAGCGTCCGGTCGATGACAAACGCCTCGCTCCGGTCGCCATAGGGGTTATATCGAGCGTCCGCACAGTACAGCACCCGCTCGTCCGGCAGGACGTGTCGGATCGCGCGTACGACCGACAACCCCCCCACGCCCGAGTCGAACACGCCAACTGGCGCGGTGGCGTCACCGGTTGCCGGCATCGGGGACGGGCGTGCGCGGTTGATGTCGTGAAGCATGAGGGAGGAGCGATCCCGGTTTATTCGTTGATGCCGCCCATCGCGCTTTGCAGGTAATTCGGCAGCGTCAGCTTGGTCACCAATTCGATCTGCGTTTCGAGCCAGTCTATATGTTCCTCGGTGTCATCGAGGATTTTCTGGAAAATTTCACGAGAGACGTAATCGCGAACAGATTCGCAGTAAGCGATCGATTCCTTGCAAGTCGCCTGGGAAAGGTATTCCAGTTTCAGGTCGTTCGCCAGGATTTCCGGTGTGTCTTCGCCCACGAGCAGTTTGTGCAGATCCTGCAGGTTCGGCAGGCCATCCAGCATGAAAATGCGCTGGATCAACCAGTCCGCATGCTTCATTTCTCCGATCGACTCGTCGTATTCCTTCTTGCCCAACGATTCCAGTCCCCAGTGCTTGTACATCCGGGCGTGCAGGAAATATTGGTTGATCGCGGTCAGTTCGTTCTTGAGCTGCGCATTGAGGTATTCGACGACTTTTGGGTCGCTTTTCATCGGGACTATCCTTTTTAAGCACGCAGCCGGTGAGACAGGTATGGGCAGTGCGATCAGCGGGCGATCGAGAAGCGGCTGGCCCACTCCGGCGTGTATGTCGATCGCATGCTGCCGGCCGCGTTGCGTGATGGCAATTTCGGTATCGCAGGGAATGCGCACACCATAATCGCTCGCGTAAAAAAAGCCAAGCCTTTTACCGCAGGCTTGGCCTATTTTTGGGCTAATTACCGTGAAATCTGCGCTAATTTTGCGAAATATCGGTGTAAATGCGTGGGGAGGCGCTAATCGTACCCATTCTCGTTTGCGCCTCCCGGCACGGCGTTCAGGCCGTGGCGACCGGAATTTTGCCGATCTTCGCCTGCCATTCCTTCGGCCCCGTCTGGTGTACCGAGGTACCTTTCGAATCCACGGCGACGGTCACGGGCATGTCTTCCACCTCGAATTCATAGATGGCCTCCATGCCGAGGTCCTCGAACGCCACGACCCGCGCCTTGCGAATCGCCTTCGACACGAGGTAGGCAGCGCCACCGACCGCCATCAGGTAGGCGGCTTTGTTTTCGCGAATTGCCTCGATCGCGACCGGGCCGCGCTCCGCCTTGCCAATCATCGAGATAAGACCGGTTTGCTTCAGCATCAGATCGGTGAACTTGTCCATCCGGGTCGCGGTGGTCGGCCCTGCCGGACCCACGGCCTCGTCACGCACCGGGTCGACCGGGCCGACGTAGTAAATGACCTTGTTCGTGAAATCCACCGGCAGCGTCTCGCCTTTGGCCAGCATGTCGGCAATGCGCTTGTGCGCGGCGTCACGGCCGGTTAGCATCTTGCCCGACAGCAGCAGCGTCTGGCCGGGCGTCCATGCGGCCACTTGTTCCGGGGTCAACGTATCCAGATCCACGCGCTGGCTTGTCTTCGTGTCCGGCGTCCACTGTACCTGCGGCCAGGCGTCGAGTGGTGGCGGTGTCAGTTCGGCTGGCCCGCTGCCGTCCAGGACGAAGTGCGCATGGCGGGTGGCGGCGCAGTTCGGAATGATCGCGACCGGCTTCGATGCCGCATGCGTCGGGGCCGCCAGGATCTTGATGTCGAGCACCGTTGCCAGGCCACCGAGACCTTGCGCGCCGATTCCCAGCGCATTGACCTTCTCGTAGAGCTCGACACGTAGTTCCTCGATCCAGTCCCGCGGACCGCGGGCGATGATGTCCTGGATGTCGATCGACTCCATCAGCGACTCTTTTGCCATCAACATCGCTTTTTCGGCGGTGCCGCCGATGCCGATGCCGAGCATGCCTGGCGGGCACCAGCCGGCGCCCATCGTCGGAACCGTCTTCAGCACCCAGTCGACAATCGAGTCGGACGGATTCAGCATCGCCATCTTGCTCTTGTTTTCCGAGCCGCCGCCCTTGGCCGCCACCTGGATGTCGACCTTGTCGCCGGGCGCGATCTCATAGTGAATCACGGCCGGCGTATTGTCGGTAGTGTTCTTGCGGGCGCCTTCCGGCGGGCTGACGATCGATGCGCGCAGGACGTTGTCGGGGTGGGTGTAGCCCCGGCGGACGCCTTCGTTGATCATGTCCGTCACGCTCATCGTCGCGCCGTCCCAGCGCACATCCATGCCCACCTTGACGAAGATGGTGACGATACCGGTGTCCTGGCAGATGGGGCGCTTGCCTTCCGCACACATCCGGCTGTTTGTCAGGATCTGCGCGATGGCGTCTTTCGCGGCCGGACTTGCCTCGCGTTCATAGGCGCGGCCGAGGGCTTCGATATAGTCCAGCGGATGGTAGTAGCTGATGTATTGCAACGAATCCGCGACGCTTTGGATCAGGTCTTCCTGCTTGATGACGGTCATGTTCGTATCGTGGGGATGGGAAAACAGGCAAATGGGGGGGGAATAAATATCGTGATTTTTGGGCCGTATTGTACCCCTTGTGCCGCGGCGGTGCGGCATGTCGCCGCACTGCCGATTGGGAGACCTGTACGCATACGCGGCGTTGTCCCTTCTGCACCCGCGCCATGCGGCGTAAGATTGGGGTAAGAGGCAGCACTTATAGTATTTGGACTAACAAAAAAGGAGACAGGCCATGACGGCGATCGAGTCAGTCATGCACGAACATCGTGTATTCCCGCCCGCGCCGGAGGTGTCCCGGAACGCCGCGATTGCCGGCATGGAGGCCTATCGCGCCCTGGTGGCTGAGGCGGCGCGGGATTATGAAGGCTTCTGGGCGCGTCTCGCGCGTGAGGGCCTGACCTGGCGTACGCCTTTCTCGCAGGTGTTGGACGAGACCCAGGCGCCTTTTTATCGCTGGTTCGCCGACGGCACGATGAATGCATCGTACAACTGTCTCGATCGTCACATCGAGGCGGGGCAGGGTGAGCGGGCCGCGCTTATCTTCGAGGCCGACGACGGGGCAGTGCGCACGGTCAGCTACCGCGCACTGCGTGATGACGTCTGCCGGCTTGCCAATGCATTGAAGGCGCGCGGCGTGCGCAAGGGCGACCGTGTGGTCATCTACATGCCGATGTCCGTGGAAGGCGTGGTGGCGATGCAGGCGTGCGCGCGCATTGGCGCGACGCATTCGGTGGTCTTCGGCGGGTTTTCGTCAAAGTCGTTGAACGAGCGGATCGTCGATGCGGCGGCAGTAGCCGTGATCACCGCCGACGAGCAGGTTCGAGGGGGCCGCACGTTGCCGTTGAAGGCGATTGTCGACGAAGCGCTGGCCGCGGGCGGTACCGACGCGGTGAAGTCCGTGATCGTCTACCAGCGCACCGGCGGCGAGGTTGCCTGGGATGACGGACGCGATCTGTGGCTGCATGACCTGATGGCCGCCGAGTCGATCGAATGCGAGCCGGAATGGGTAGATGCCGAGCATCCGCTGTTCATCTTGTACACGTCCGGCTCGACCGGCAAGCCCAAGGGGGTGCAGCACAGCACGGCGGGTTATCTGCTGTGGGCATTGCAGACCATGCGCTGGTCGTTCGATATCAAGCCATCGGACGTCTATTGGTGTACCGCCGATATCGGCTGGATCACCGGTCACAGCTACATCTGCTACGGGCCGACGGCGGCGGGTGCGACGCAACTGATCTTCGAAGGGGTGCCGACGTATCCCGATGCGGCGCGTTTCTGGCGCATGATCGAGGCGCACAAGGTCAGCGTGTTCTACACCGCTCCTACCGCGATCCGCTCGCTGATCAAGTATGCCGACGCGGACAAGGCCGTACATCCGAGGCAATTCGACCTGTCGTCGCTGCGGATACTCGGCACCGTGGGCGAGCCGATCAATCCGGAAGCGTGGATGTGGTACTACGAGCAGGTGGGCGGTGCCCGTTGCCCCGTGGTCGATACGTTCTGGCAGACCGAAACGGGCGGGCACGTGATCGCGCCGATGCCGGGTGCGACGCCACTGGTGCCGGGCTCCTGTACGTTGCCGCTGCCCGGCATCGCCGCCGCGGTGGTCGACGAGACGGGGCAGGACGTAGCGGACGGGCAAGGCGGGATTCTCGTCATCAAGCGGCCCTGGCCCGCGATGCTGCGTACGGTATGGGGCGATCCTGAACGGTTCAAGAAAAGCTATTTTCCCGAGGAACTCGGCGGAAAGCTGTACCTTGCCGGCGACGGGGCGGTGCGCAACAAGGAGACCGGTTACTTCACGATCATGGGCCGGATCGACGACGTGCTGAATGTGTCCGGGCATCGGATGGGTACCATGGAGATCGAATCCGCGTTGGTGGCGCATCCGCTGGTTGCCGAGGCGGCGGTCGTGGGGCGGCCCGACGATACGACCGGTGAGGCAATTGTCTCGTTCGTCGTGTTGAAGGGCGCGCGTCCGGTGGGCGATGACGCGAAAGCGGTCGCTAATGAACTGCGTGCCTGGGTGGGCAAGCAGATCGGGCCGATCGCGAAGCCGAAGGACATCCGCTTTGGCGACAACCTGCCGAAGACGCGCTCCGGCAAGATCATGCGTCGCCTGCTGCGGGGCCTGGCGAAAGGAGAGACGGCGCCACAGGATACGTCGACGCTTGAAAACCCCGCCATCCTGGAGCAGTTGGGGGAGTCGGTCTGACGTGGCATCGCGCGGCGAGGCACGTGCCGCCCAGGCCGCACGGCGACACTGGCGGGTATCGCTGGCGGCAACATGCACGGTGTTGCTGCTAAGTGCGGCGGTCTCGTTCGTGCCGCCGATGCTGGCGTATCGACGGCATCCGGTCTGGCCGGATGTGACGCTGGCGGGCACGCCCTGGCCTTATTTCATCGGCGCGCAGGGGGCCGTGCTCGCCTTCGTGCTGTTGGTGACCGCCTATACGATTGTCATGGGACGGGCCGATCGCAGATATCGCGCCGCAATGCAGGCGATCGCCGAGGGCAACGACGGCCCGGGTGAGGTCCATGCCGACGGTCATGGCGATTCCGCGCGCGACGACCATGCGTGTGGCGCGATCCACCGGAGGCGTCATCCGCGGCTGACCGACAAAGAGCGCGATATCGATCGCGGACCGGAGGCGTGATGACGCGCGAGATCGTCCTCGCGTTGCGCTACGCCGCTTTCACCGTCGGCTTGTTTGTTTTCACCGCCGTGCTCTACGCAATGGAGCGCCGATATGGCGGTGGCGCCTGGATCGCCTACCTGTTCCTGTTCATGACGCTGGCGGTCTATGCGGTGATCGGGATGTTGTCGCGCACATCGCATTCCCATGAGTACTATCTGGCCGGGCAACGCGTGCCTGCCGTGTTCAACGGCATGGCCACCGCGGCCGACTGGTTGTCCGCCGCTTCCTTTATCGGACTGGCGGGTTCGCTGTTCGCCACCGGGTATCAAGGGCTGGCCTACATCGTCGGATGGACCGGCGGCTTCTGTCTCGTCGCCGTCCTGCTCGCACCTTACGTGCGCAAAATGGCGCGCTATACGATCCCGGATTTCCTGGCGACGCGCTATGACAGCGGTGCGGTGCGCGTGATCGCCGTGGTGGCGACGATGCTTTGTTCGTTTGTCTATCTGGTCGCGCAGATTCAAGGTGTTGGACTGATCGCCGCGCATTTCATCGGCGTGGACGTCAGTGTCGGCATCGCCTTTGGCCTGGCGGGCATTCTCGTCTGTTCTTTTCTAGGCGGGATGCGGGCCGTGACCTGGACGCAGGTCGCGCAGTACCTGATTCTTATCGTCGCGATGTTGGTGACGGTCTCGCTGATTGGCCATCGGGCAGGGCTTGGGTGGTTGCCGCAATGGCATTATGGCGAGGCGTACCAACGGGTGGCGGCACTCGAAGCGGACCTGCGCGATGGACGGGGTAACGGTGCAGGTGAACCGCGCGCGCGTGCCGCATATCGGCAGGCGGCCGCGGCGTTGCAGCAGGAAATCGATGCATTACCGGCAAGCTGGACGGCGCAGAAGGTGGCACGTGTAGCGGCACTGACGGCGGCGCGTGAGCGCAATGCGTCGCTGCGGGAGATTGGTCAACTGCAGCGGTTTCTGGATGCGCTGCCCGCCAGTCCAGAGCAGGCGCTGCAGGTTTGGACGCGCGAGCGTGATGCCTTGCTGCGTCAGGCACAACCGCCGTCATCGACGCGGCTGGCCGTCCCCGCGCCATCCCCATCTTCAGCGGCGATGTCAGGCGACCAGCAAGCGCGCGGACAGCATGGCGAGGTCATCGCCGTCGATGCCGCCATGCGGGATGTCGATTCGGGTGACAGCACGATGGACACGGCGGATATCGCACAAGGCGATGCGAATGCGGGCCGCGCCAATGCGATCAATTTCATTGCATTGGTGATGTCGCTGACCTTGGGCACGGCCAGCCTGCCGCACATCCTGACGCGCTATGTCACTGCGCCCGATGTCGGATCGGCACGTCGCGCGGTGGGCTGGACCTTGTTCTTTATAAGCCTGTTTTATCTCAGCGTGCCGGTCCTGGCGATCCTGGTAAAACTGGCCCTCATGGAAAACCTGCCGGGGCGCTCGCTCGCGCATCTTCCCGATTGGATCGTGCAATGGCAACAGGCCACCCCGCCCACGCAGCCGCTGGTGCGCATCGATGATCTGCTGCATGACGGCTTGTTGCATTGGGCCGGACTCGCGATGCAGCCTGACATGGTCGTGCTTGCCGCACCGGAGATCGCGGGGCTGCCGTACGTGATCACGGGACTGATTGCCGCGGGTGCGTTGGCCGCGGCGCTGTCGACCGCGGACGGATTGCTGCTGACCATCGCAAACGTCCTGTCACACGATGTGTATTTCAAACTGCTGGCATCGCGGACGAGCGCGCACAGGCGCGTGATGTTGTCGAAATTCCTGTTGCTCGCGGTCGCATTGGCCGCCGCATGGTTGGCGTCGGTCAATGGCGGCAACATTCTTTTTATCGTCGGTGCGGCGTTCTCGCTGGCGGCGTCGGGTCTCTTTCCCGCTCTGGTGTTGGGGGTCTTCTGGGAGCGGATGACTCGGCGGGGTGCGGTGGCGGCGATGGTCGCGGGCCTGGTTGTGTGCGTGTACTACCTATGCCGGGCGCATCCTGGATTCGCGCATGCCATGTATCTGACGCCCGACACCTGGTTTGGCGTGGCGGCAGGAAGCGCCGGCGTGTTCGGGGTGCCGGTAGGATTCGCCGTCGGCATCACGGCAAGCTTGTTCGACACGCCCCCGAGCGAGGTAATGCGCAAGCGCGTGCGCTGGATGCGTTTGCCATGAGAGGGCCTGGCTGCGGAACACCTGATCCGGTGCAGTTACTCCGTCTCGAAGCCGATCGCCATCTGGGTGTCGGGGACGGCGCGCCGTGCGCGGGCGCGATTGACGGGGTCCCGTGATGGCGGCACACGCTTGGGCGGCCGGTCGACCACGGGCGCACGCTGGTCGCGTTGCGCCGGATCGGCGCGATTGGGATGTTCGCCGCTATCCCGCCTCGATGCCACCGCCCCTGGCGGTTCAAGTGTGAGCGGTGCGGCGATCGGCAACGGCAGGATATCGAGATTCGGTTGTTTCAGCGCGCGGCGCAGGATGGCGTAGGTCTCGTGATCGAAGATCGGTGGAGGTGCGCCCTCGACGATGCGGCGCAATGCCCGCGGCTCGTCGGTGCTGCCCAGGTAGCACCAGTTGTCCACGACGTGCCATTGCGTGAAGCCACTATGGTGCCGCTCGGCGAACGCGATGGCGCCGTCGTGCGGCCAGCGTGCGATCGACAGCGGGGACAACGCCTCCCGCACGCGTAGGGCGTGCTCCCTTGACGACTCTTCGCCAATGCAGGTGCCGCGGCATCGGTGCATGTGGTACCCGGTGCAGGGGCTGCCTGGTTTGCTGCTTTCCAAGCCCAGCGTGACCATGCAGAGCGCGTATTCATCGGCGATCTTGCGCAGGCGGTTTTCCGCGCGGGCGCGTGAATCGAACATGCCATACAGGTCGTCGGTATGACCGAAGTCACGCTCTCGCAGCGTGGTCAGCCGCGGCACCGGCATCGTGTCCGGGAAGTGCCAACTGCACAATCCGGCACGCCGCCGCGGTACCCGGTTATAAGGCGGTGCATGTCTCCTTATCAGTTGCGCTTCGAGCAACTGCGCGCCGATATCGCCGGCGCAAAGACGATGTTCGATGCGCGCGACGTCGCGGGCGAGTCGCGCGTCGGGGCTTTCCTCCGCGGATGCTGGTTGCGCCGATGTGACGAGCCCGGTGCCCGACGCGGGTGCCATGGCGGATGCCGGTTTGCCTTTGGCACGCGGTGCGCCGCAGAAATGCTGGCCGACACGCTGCCGCAAATCGGCGGCACGGCCAATGAATAGAGGCTGCCGCGCCGGCGACTTGCCGTGCAAAAGATAGACGCCCGGCAAGGAGGGCACCGCGTCGAGCGCGTCCGCATCCAGTCCGGACGGGAACGTGGCACGGCGCGTCAGGGCCTTGATGGCTTTATCGATGACGTCCGGCGCAAGCTGCTGATGAATCCGCTGCCAGAACTGCCATAGCAAGTCCGCATCGGCGAGTGCGCGGTGCCGGCCTTTGGGCGTCAGTTGGAAGCGTTCGATCAGTGCGTCGAGCCCATGCTTGCGCAGTGCCGGATAGAGCGCGCGCGACAAGCGCACCGTGCATAATGTATCGGCGCGGAACGTCAGGCCGACGCGCCGGAAAGACTGTTTCAGAAAGCCGAAATCAAAGCCGGCGTTATGCGCGACGAAGAGCTTGCCCTCCAGGCGCGAGAGCAAACCAGGCGCCAATGCGGCAAACACCGGCTGGCCGCGCACCATGTCGTCGGAAATGCCCGTCAATTGCTGGATGAAAGGCGGGATCGGTCGTTCCGGATCGACCATCGCACTCCACTCCTGGATGCCGTCGGCGCCTACTTCCAATACCCCGATCTCGGTGATGCGATCGGTCAGGGGGTCTGAACCAGTGGTTTCCAGGTCGACAAAGACGAGCGGGCGGCTCAACGCGGCGAACGGGTCATGCCCATCGCGGGTCGGCGGCCGCGCGTTCGTCGACGCAAGTGCGTGCGTGGTGGGTTCCGGTGTCATTCCTGCGTCGGGGTCGGCGCGACGGTAGGGGTTTGCGCTCCGTGGGCGATGGCGTGTTCAATCGCCACTTTCACGCGTTCGGTGAACGCGAGATCACCGGACGCGAACACGTCCTCTTCCGTCCCGGTATCCCGAGACAGAAACAAACGATGACGCAGGTTTTGAAAGCGGTACGTCAGATAGCTGACAACCACCAGCATTACCGCCATGACGCTGGCTGGCGCGTTACCATACAACGTGGCGTAGACCCCGAAGGCAATGCCCGCGATCAGGATGGGGATGGCAAAGCGCACATGACGGCGATCAACGACCAGGCGTACGGATGTCGCGCCAGTCAGCACCGCTGGCGTGCCGTAAGCAACGATGCGCGTGGCGCTGACGCTGACGTCGTTTTCTTGAAAAAAAGGCGGCGCGGTATCGAGAGCGGCACGGCCGCGGGGACCCGAAGCCGGCGCCGCATGACGGGGTGCCGGCGCGCTGGGCGAGCCGGACGCTGCGGATTCAGACATAGAGTGTGCAATCACAAATACAAGGAACCCCCGAAGCATAGCAATATCCAGGTGAGGATGGTGCCCAAAAGTTCCACTGTGATTGACATGACCCCTTATTTGAACGGACCCCACGCGTCCTTAGGCGGCGGGAGCCTGGATTGACGTGGGGGGCACTGTCGCGACCGGGTTTGCCGCTATCCGTTCAGTGGCATCGCGTGTTGCAAGCGCGCCGCCACCGTCTGGCGTGGTAGCCGGCAACGGCACGGGTGCGCCACGGCGCCGCAACAGATCGCGCAGCGCAACGATGACCGGAAAATACTCGTTGTTCATGTCGCCGCCTTGCTTGTCGTACGCTGCCTGCTCGGCCTCGACGATCCAGCGGTCTTCCGTGAAGATCCGGTCCGTAAACCAGACCAGCAGTGGCCAGGCGATGTCGAGCAGGAAGCCCGGACGCGGGCGCTTGATCGATAACAAACCAAACGTGCGGTTGACTTTCTGCGCCGCGTCCACTGGCACGTAGTTGATCCACAGGTCCATTACCTTGGTGCCGTCCGCCTTGTGGATGCAGAGCGTCTGGTAGGGATATTGGGTGCGGATGGTCATGACATCCTTGTGCTGGTCGGCCGCACCCTTTGCTTTCGCCTCCGCGGGCGCCGCTGCGTCATTGGCGGCTGGCTTGCCAGCGCCCTGATCGGTCTTGCGCCTTTCGCCGAACACCAGCGCTTCGCCGATCGGTTGCTTGCCACCCACGCGGGCGAAGGTGTAGTCGACCTCGACCCAATCGGTTCCGGCACGGCGATCGACGACGCGCGCACGCATCTGCCCCATCTGCTTGCGATGCAGGAACTGATGGTTCATGTCCATCAGGTTCTCGTGCATGAAGGAATAGTGGCAGCGCACCGTTTCGCCGAATCGACGCGTCTTGTAGGCCGGGTCGGAGCCATGCGCAAGTGCTGCTTCCAGTTCGGCGAAACGGGCTTCCGCTTCGGCGCTGACAGGGACCGATGCAGGTTCGGTGGCCGTGTGACCACGGGTTCCTTTGCCCGGCGTCATGCGGTTTGCCGGATTCACGGCGCCGTCTTCCTCCCATGGCGCCGCAGTGGGTGTCTCAACGGCTCCGCCAGCACGCATGTCACGAAGCGGAATCGCGACGGTGGACGCGCCGGCGCGCGGCGATGCGCCGGAAGCGGCGGGGCATGTCTCGGGCGTGGCACCTGACTGCGACATCGTTGCGGAAACGGTGTCGGCGCAGTAGACCAGGACTAGGCCCGCCAACTCGCGACACGGATAGGCACGTACCCCATTGGGCCGACGCTCGCGACCGAGATAGGGAATGTCGACGCAGTGCCCCCCGTTGTCATACGTCCAGCCGTGATAGCCGCATTTCAGCGTGTCGCCTTCGACGACACCCGCATGGAGCGGCACCTGGCGATGGGCGCAGCGGTCGAACAGTGCATGCACGACGCCGCTCTGACCCCGGAACAGGACGATCGGCACGCCGCCGAAATGCACGCCGATGGCTTTACCGGGCTTGACTTCTCTTGACCATGCCAATGGATACCATTGATTGGGGTCGATCGCCACGCGGCGCAGGTCACGGGGATGGTCTAGGCTGCCGGTGCCATCGATGAAATCCGATTCGGGGATTTCGGCGACAGCGGATGATGCCAGGGGGCGCGACGGTACGATCATGGACGCGAGGCTCCGAACGACGGGGACACAAGAGGCGCGGCATTGCCGCCCCCAGGGCCTTCAGTCTAGCGGAGTCCGGCGATCGTTGCCGGAATGGCATGCGGATTCCCGGCCACCTCTGCTCGATCAGCGGGCGCTGAGCGGGATCGGCGGGGTGTTCAGCAAGCGTTGGGACAGGCGTTCCGCCTGTTCGCGGTCGGGCGCCATATGGACATCGGTGCCGAATGCTTTCTCGAGCTGCGGGGTATCGATTCGCATCATCACCCGGCGTGACGGATCCGCCTCGATGACGATCACGGCCCGGCAGCACGCGCCAAATGCTTCGTGAAACACCTTGTACCACTTCAGCGGTCCGCCCAGGCGGGTCTTCCGGTCGCCGGGCATGTCCGTCACGAACAGCACGAACGGCGTGTCCATGTCGAGCAAGGCAGCCGTATCGTCGTGCCAGCGTTGCGGGTCAACGCTCGAAAGGTGTGGCCAGTCGACCGTGACGTGCGGGAAGGACTGCACGTTGTAACAAACCAGATTGGGGCAGGCAAGCGGGGCAAAAGACTGCATCTGACGATCCTTTCGGTCTCGTCCGGTTTGCGCGTCTCTTCAACGTCTGGGAGCGCTGTCGAGTCTGTCAACTCTCCGGGAATGCCGGATCGACATGGCGGGGCAGTGGATTCAGGCGATGCTGCGGCGCAAACGTGCCGAGGAGGGCGGAAACAGGTTCCGAGGGCGGCGTATGTCCCTCGGGTTTCCCCTTATCTCGGACCGGACCACGCCGCAAGGATGCAGTTTTCATAAAGAAAGTGCTACTCTGCGCGGAACAATGATCTTTTGCAGCGTGCGTTAAACAAATATCTTGACGCGCACACCCTTTTGTGATTGCCTTGTCAATAATCCTGCGCGTGGTTCTGCTGTGCGAACAGCGTCCAACTGGCAATGAAAAGCGCGGCGATCAACGGGCCGATAACGAAACCGTTGATGCCGAACAGCGCCATGCCGCCCAAGGTGGAAATCAGCACGACCCAGTCCGGCAGCTTCGTGTCCTTGCCGACCAGCAGCGGTCGCAATAGATTATCCGCCAGACCGATCACGAACACGCAGAACAGCAGCAGGATGATCCCCTTCCATAAATGCCCGGTGGCGAACAGCAGGATGGCGGCGGGCCCCCAGACGAGTGCCGCGCCGATTGCAGGCAACAACGACAGAAAGGCCATCAGCACGCCCCATAGCAGCGAGCCTTCGATGCCGAGGATAAGGAAGATGACGCCGCCCAGGCCGCCTTGAACGAGCGCGACGACGATGTTGCCCTTGACGGTGGCCCGCACAACGGTCGTGAATTTCTGGAGCAGATGGGTTTTGTGTGATTCGTCGAAGGGCAGCGCGTGGCGGATCATCCGGCCAATCTGCCTGCCGTCGCGCAACAGGAAAAACACCAGATACAGCATCACACCAAAACTGATCACGAACTGAAACGTATTTTGTCCAACGCTGAGCGCTTGCGCCGCAAGAAACTGGCTGATCTGCGCCGCGCCCGCCGTGAGCTTGGCCTGCAGATCGCCGAAATCGATCAGCCCGTAGCGCGCCAGCAAGTGCTGCACGGATTCGGGCAGTGCCGCGATGATTTGCTGGAAATAGGAACCAATATTCAACTGGCCCTGCTGAATCCGCTGGTAGATCGATGCGACTTCCTGAATCAACGTGACGGTGACCAATGCGAGCGGCAGGATCACCAGCAAAAGGATGAACGCCAGCGTCACCAGGGCGGCAAGGTTTTGCCGATGGTTGAACTTCATCAGGAGCCAGCGTTGAACGGGCTGGAACATCAATGCAAGGATGGCGCCCCAGAACACCGCGCTGAAAAATGGCCATAGCACGAAACCAAGGCCCAGGGTAACGATGGCCAACAGGATGTGAAACGACTTCTCATAGATCCGGCGGTTATTCATGTAATGCTGCCTGCTGGGTTAGACGGTCTGCCAAAGCGGGGGACGATGGGCAACTGCCTGACGCCATTTCCTATTCCACTTGTTGCAATCAGCTTACACGAGCGGCGGCGCAATTGCGCACTCGGCAAGGCCGGTATCGCAATATTACGGTGCGGTTTGAGGAAAAAATGAAACCTTGTGGTGTGCAATGTGCCCCACGTGCTATTTATTTGCTTATGCAAGTAATAAGTGCGATTGAAGGTGTACGTTGAACCCACGCACAGGCGCCAGGGATTAGCGCGCGAACTAATGCGGTTGGCTGAGGCGCGAATTTGCGCGCCGGCGGGTGACGTTTTCCATTCTTCACGCCACCGAAAAAGGTCGAGGGCTATACGCGAGATTGGGCTGGAATGGCACAACCGAAATGTCAAAATAGTTCCAATAACGGTTGATGAGTAATTCACGGCGACCTAACAGGATCGTCTCCCGACAACGGCCGTGACCAATGAGGGAAGGTAGCCTTTTCACCACCTAGGCGCAAAGTCGGCCTGAGCGGTTGTTCACCATACCCTCTCGTGGGCGGGCAATTTGATGACGGCAACGGTCTTCGACAAGGTGCGTCGATTCAATCAAAATGCGTCTTCGCAGCGTCTTCCGCCAATCTATTTTGCTGACCATCAATATAAAAATGCCATTGAACGAGAACGTAATAATTCGGGCTTTAACACGCGATGACTTTGATGCTTGGACTCCATTGTGGAATGGGTATAACGCATTTTATGGCCGTCAAGGAGCAACGGCCTTACGATCGAAATCACGAAAATAACGTGGGAGCGTTTTTTCGATCCTTACGAGCCAATGTTCGCATTAGTGGCTGAGCAAAGCGTTGAGCTGATAGGCTTGGCGCATTATTTATATCATCGAAGCACTATTCAAATCGGTCCCAGTTGCTACCTACAGGATTTATTTACGGCAGATAAAGCTAGAGGGCAAGGCGTTGGACGGAGACTTATCGAAGAAATTACTAAAATTGCTAAGTCAGAAGGTATTGGCCGACTCTACTGGCATACGTATGAGACAAATGAAACTGCAATGCGCCTTTACGACAAAGTCGCGGAAAAGACGGGTGTTGCTCTATACCGGCAAGTGCTATGACGGGGCGTTGATCAACCCGTTACAGTGAAGGTCAGTTCACAAGCCGATTGTGTTGAAAAAGTCTTGTTTTGTCTTGAAACGCTGGAGTCAGCAGTACGTTTTCGAGTTGTGGGGATTCGCGAAGCGGCGAACTTGGACAGGGCAACGAGGCCCGTTGCCCGTCATGCGACTGCCTGGTTCATCTGCTGGCTTCCTAGCATGAGCCGCTTGGCCATTCTTCGCAGATTTTGCGCAGTTGCTGCCATCAGAAACTCATCATGGGCACCGCTCGGACCGCGCAGTCGCAGACGGTCCAGTTCCAGGATGCGTTTGAGATGGGCTAATAGCATTTCCACCTTCTTTCGCTCACGGCAAGATCGGTTGTATTCAGGGGTCTTTGCAATACGCCTCGTTTCGTCACGCGCAGCTTCATGGATGCTGCGGGCGATCTTGCGAAATGGTGTATTCGGGCAGCAGCGATCCTTCATCGAACAGCCCTCACAGTCAAACTGGCTTGCCCTATAGATGATCGTGTCAGCCTTCGTGACTCGCGAGCGCGGGTTTCTGAACTTGCGTCGATCACTGCGTAGTGCGTGCCCGGTGGGGCAGCGATATTCATTGGCCAGTTCATCCCATTTGAACTCGCTGCTGGACAATGTGTTGTCCTTGCGTGCGGTTTTATCCCAGACCGGAACATGTGGTGCAATTTCCTTCTCTTGGATCATCCAGGCAAGCATCGCCGCTGAGCCATACGCGGTGTCGCCTGCAAGACGTCGAGGTTTGAGATCATGCCGCCGCTCAACGCGGTCAATCATCGTTCTGGTTGATTCCACTTCGTGCGTCCGGTTCGCGGGCGTCGCCTCGACGTCCACGATGATCCCCGCCTGCAGGTCAATCAGATAATTGGTCGAGTAAGCGAAGAACGGCAAGCCACCCTTCGCGGCTGTCCAGCTCGCGGCGGGATCCGTCAGAGATAGCCTCTTTGGAGGCGTCAATGTCTCTTCCTTCTCTGCCACTTCGGTGTTTGCCGAATTGGCTTTTTCCAATGCTTCCAGATACTCCCGCACTGCACGGCTTTGGCCGTCGACGCAGTCCCCGTCGATGGGATCAGAACCCGGAACAGCGCGTACAGAGCTCGCATCGGCTCTAATGATGCTCGCGTCAATCGCGAATCCTTCTCCCTTAACAAGCCCTTCGGACATGCATCGACCCACTACCGACTCGAACACATGGCGTAGCACATCGCTATCGCGGAAGCGACCGTGGCGGTTCTTGGAGAATGTCGAGTGTTCCGGTACGGTGTCCTCCAGACCCAGGCGGCAGAACCATCGATATGCAAGATTCAGATGCACCTCTTCGCACAGGCGGCGCTCTGACCGAATGCCGAAACAGTAACCGACGATCAACATGCGGATCATGAGCTCCGGATCAATCGATGGCCGTCCCATCGGACTGTAGAACGGCGCGAGATGCTGACGAAGATCGCTCAAATCTAGGAAGTGATCGATGCCTCTCAACAGGTGTTCGCGAGGGACGTGATTGTCGAGGTTGAACGAGTAGAAAAGTTTGTCCTGTTCGCTGCCCAGTTGACCCATCATGACGAATCACTCCCGTCGATCGATGTCCTCCAGAATACCGAACAATCCGCACGTCGACAGACTTTTTCAACACAATCGACACGAAACCTGTTACTGCCGTCCTCGAGCAGGCGCGCTGCCAAGCGTTGAACCTGGTGTAGGGGTATAAACAAGGTAAGCGCTTATGCTCTGCAGAGCATAAGCGCTTACCTTGTTCGAGGCCCTTTTTGGGCCTCATCGGGGTCGGCGTGCTTCAGCAGGTACGTCGGTATTGTCACGTTGTCGAGGCGTTCGGGTAAGCTTGGCACATGAAAACCTCGTCTATTTACCGAGCCATTACGACATTCATTTTATCGCTTTGCGAAGTCGGGTCGCACATCTTCGATATCCAAAAGCCAAGCGCAATGCCTATCGCATCGCAAATGACTTGCCCCCATTCGATGTGACCCCGCGCGGGCAGGTGCCCGCCGATGGTAACGAATGGTTGTTGATATAGCTCATACCAAAAGGACAAACATTGAAGTATTAACGCGAATGCGCCGTATACGTAGTGTGTCGTAATAGGCTTGCTCGGCTTGTCCCCTCTCTTGAGTATGCGCGCGTCGTACCACACGTTGAATTTTACGATAGCAAGTGCTAACGCGCATACTAAAAGCTGCGGCGCTATCGCATGACCGGCACCAATAAAGTAACGAAATCCGTGATGGTCAAGCCATTGCCGCGCGACGTAGGATGGCAGACACACAAACAAAGCAACCGCGCACAAACCCCCAAGCGGTTGCCATCCGATGCGGAACTGTTTAGCGCCTATCACGATCCCGGCGAAGTACATCGTCAATCCGGCGAAGCCGAACAAGTGCGCTAGTTCGGCGCGTCCGGGCCAGGGAATCAAGACATAAGCGCTTTCAAGTGCAATTCCCAACAAAACGGCTACGGTGCCGATATTGCTCAGGTACGTTTTATTGGTGGATTCGCTCATGTTTGAAAGGTCAAAGGCTTGTCTACAGGGAAAGGGATTACGGGCCTCCCGGCGCTACAGGCGATGGTTTCGGGTAGTTAAGCTGGGGCGCTTACTCATTCGGAGGTGTCGCCGTGCAAGCATTTTACGTCACGGTCGACATGGCCCAGAGTGCAAAAATTCATATATGTCGTGTGGGCGGCGTTGCCGATCGACCAATCAGGCTTACCCGCCACGTAGGAAAGGCCGACCGCCGCGCCATAAAAGATCAGCACGTGTGAACCAACAATAGTGTTTGACACACGGCACCGTTTTCAATCAAGGACATAGCGTCGCGGTCGCGCTGGGGCAACACGAATAAAGTTTGACACAACAGCCACCACGCACAAGATGCCATAGATACTGCGACAATAGTGTTTGACACAAACATCACCGCAGACGCCGATCCGACCTTGCTGCGCAGCTTGTTTGACACCGTGCCCAACGGGTTTCTATGTCAAACACTATTGTTTTGTGTCAGGCTTTATTGTTTTGTGTTTGACTTTATTGTTTTGCCACAGCACGGGAACCGCGAGCATGGCAACGAGTTTCATCCGCATTTTTCCTATCAAGCTAATCGCCGCTGGCGTTCGACCGATCTGTGCCCCGAGTCAACCCAACTTCCGCAACGACGATAGCCAAGGACGCGTGCGCCAGTAACCGTCATTGGCAAAGCTGTTCAAATCAGCAATCAGCTTTGCACCTCGGGAGTTCACCGTGTCGATTAGGGTCAAGCTATGAACGCATAACCTGGACATACTGGCGTGCGACATGTCCTCATAGTGAATCGTCATGTCCCGAAAGAGTGTCCGGAACGCGCGAATGTGTTCGTAGACGAACGCTACTTCGTGGGCAAGCGCAGGACCAAGCAAGCCGAGCTTCGACACGCTTGCGTCGAATACAGGACTAGCGGGCGGCAGGTATTCGTACAACGTTATTCTAGCTGCCTCGTCTTTGAGCGTATCCACAATGCTATGGAGCATGGTCTGCAACATGGGGACACCGGTCGCGTGCGACGCCAGTTCGCCAGCCAGTGCACCGGCAAGAGCCTGACCGTCGCGAAAGCGCTTGAAGTCTTCCCCAAAAAAGTTGTTCAGATAGCCACCTGCCAAAACACCGACAAGCGCAATCAGTGCTGAATTGGTGTCGCTCACGCACAAACTCTATAAAAACGTAGATTGCAACCGACTTCGCCGCCATTCATAATTTGACGGACCTCCGGGTTTCCCGGAAATGGAAAAAAAGGATTGAGAAAACCGGAAGCGTTTGTTGTCCCCTGTTGCTCGATGGCGTCTTGAACACCTTGCTGAATCTGGACCAGGGTCTGACTCACAAATTCGCGTAGTTCCATCCTCTCCTCCTATATGTGGTAAAGAACATTATCATATATAGGCGCGAGCCGAGATGCCTTGTGGGTGGCCGGTCAGGACAATTGCCCTGACCGGCCAAAACGCTGCCTATGTCGGCAACCCGCGCTCTTAGACGATGCGCAGTTGATTAGTTATACGCACCCAAAATGGAGCAGTTCCAGCCGACCGCTTCAGTCAATATGTTTTTACAATAGGGACAGCGTTTCGCTATAACATTTAAGGCTTTCTTCAAGTGTTACCAAGCCAGCGTGGAGAAGCACCGAGCGCCCAAATTCACTATTGAACTCGTACATGCGCCACGCGTTCATGGCTTCTGCAATTGTACGTAGTCGGACCTGAACAATTCGTTTCCTGACGGAATTCGACTGGCGATGCTCAAGCCGATAGTGTTGTGACGTGCTCCGGCCCCCACCCCATCGCCAACAGCAAGGCGCAAAAAAACCGCAGCT